>Ga0210409_10005987_pt1 | contig 12702 bp, 12 predicted proteins | sample IncBWH17MmetaG_FD_161649 | JGI IMG/M metagenome (GOLD analysis project Ga0210409, IMG submission 161649) | Forest soil microbial communities from Barre Woods Harvard Forest LTER site, Petersham, Massachusetts, United States - Inc-BW-H-17-M | ecosystem: Environmental > Terrestrial > Soil >...
CCGCGGCGTTGCCGTAAAGCTTGCGCATGTTTTTCCTTTGGAGGCCAACATTCTACAATAGCCGTTCACTAGCCAATGATCGTCAACTTCGCTGAACGGGCGCATAACCACAACTGGGAGCTGGACCCGGTCACGCGCTCCTTGCTTGACACCGACTTCTACAAGCTGCTGATGCTGCAGTTTATCTGGAAGCATCTTCCGAAGACGCGGGTATCGTTCTCGCTGTCCAATCGCACCACGTCGGTGCGCCTGGCCGATATGTTTCCGACTGAGGAACTGATCGCGCAGTTGGAACATGCCCGCAGCCTCGCTTTCCGAAAGTCAGAGTTGATCTGGCTGGCCGGCAATACTTTCTATGGACAACGCGGAATTTTCGAGCCGGCATTTCTGGCCTGGTTGGAGCGGGATTTCAGACTGTCGGACTATGAGTTATCGGTCAAGAATGGGCAGTTCCATCTATTGTTTGACGGCCTGTGGACGGAAACCACCATGTGGGAACTCTATGCGCTGGCCATCATCGACGAACTAAAGACCAGAGCCAGTCTGAAACGATTGAACGAGTTCGGCCTCGACATCCTTTATGCGAGGGCCAAGACCAAGCTGTGGGGCAAGATCGAGCAGTTGCGCGGCGTTCCCGATCTGCATGTGGCCGACTTCGGAACCCGGCGTCGTCATAGTTTCTTGTGGCAGGAATATGTGGTGGAGGCCATGGCTTCGAATCTGGGCAGCGCCTTCACCGGAACCTCGAATGCGTTCCTCGCCCATAAGCACGATCTGGAGGCGATTGGAACCAATGCCCATGAGATCCCGATGGTTCTGGCCGCGCTAGCGCCAGATGATAGAGCCATGAAGGCTTCTCAGTATCGCGTGCTCGAGTTGTGGCAGAGCACCTACGAAGGCGCGCTCCTGATCATGCTGCCGGATACCTTTGGAACCACGCAATTCCTGGAAAATGCGCCGGACTGGGCTGCCGATTGGACCGGGCAGCGCGTGGACAGTAAAGATCCGTACGTCGCAGGAGACGAATATATCGACTGGCTAAAAAAGCGGGGTCGAGATCCACGTGAGAAGCTGTTAATCGCCTCGGACGCACTCGATGTCGACGAGATACTCGGCCTGCATGCCTATTTTGGCGGAGCTTTGGTGGGTGGTGCGACCCCCAAAGATTTCCGCAGGGCAACGGATTTCCTGGATTCGAGGAAGTGGCTCGCCGATCGGCGAATTCGATTCAGCGCGGGCTGGGGCACTCTGCTCACCAACGATTTCCGCGGCTGCGATCCTAACGACGGCGGTGGCTTTGACCCGATCAGCCTGATCTGCAAAGTTCACGATGTCGAGGGACGGCCTGCGGTCAAGCTTTCCGACAACTACGCGAAGGCGCTCGGCCCGGAATCTGAAATCGAACGTTACCGTCGCGTCTTTGGCACCGTGGGAGTCGCCAATATTCCTGTTATCGCGTGAGGCGTTCACGCGGGCGCTTACCTAATTCCGCTCGCTTCGTCTATCACGTCCATGAAAAGCTTCTATTTGATCACTGCTTTCCTGCTCTCTTTGCCGGTTTTTGGCGCCGACGCCACTGAATTCCGCGGAAACCCGCAGCACACAGGCGTCTACGACGCTCCTGGAGTCCCCAAGTTCAGCAAGATTAAGTGGAAGTTTCACACCAATGGGCTGGTCATTTCGTCTCCCGCGGTCGCTAATGGCACCGTGTATGTAGGGAGCACTGACGGGAATCTATATGCGGTTGATCTCGGATCTGGTACGCAGCGCTGGAAATTTGCCACCAAGGTCCGAGTCACGTCGTCTCCGGCAGTGAATGCTGGCATGGTCTATTTCGGGAGTTATGACGGAAATTTCTATGCGCTGGATGCGTCCAATGGACAATTAAAGTGGAAATTCCAGACTGAAGGTGAGAGGCGCTTCGCGGGCAAGCATCTCCATGGAGCTCACCCGGATGGGGAAACGATGCCCGATCCCTTCGACTGTTACCTCTCGTCGCCGGTGGTGTGGAGCGGAGCGGTGTACTTCGGCAGCGGTGATGGAAACGTCTATTCTCTGGACGCCGCTTCGGGCAAGCTGAACTGGAAATTCAAGACTGGGGACGTGGTCCATGCCTCGCCGGCGATTGCGGATGGCACGCTGTTTATCGGCAGCTGGGACAGCTATTTTTATGCCCTTGATGCGGCGACCGGCAAAGAGAAGTGGCGCTTCAAGACCGGTGAGGACCATGACATTTACAACCAGGTCGGCATTCAGTCCTCGGCCGCAGTCATGGACGGCGTGGTTTACTTCGGTTGCCGCGACTCGAACTTCTATGCCCTCGACGCCCGCACCGGCCAGCAGAAATGGATGTTCAACAACAAGGGCTCATGGGTGATTACTTCACCGGCCGTGAGGGGTGGAAAGGTATATTTCGCGACCTCAGACTCGGGCCTGTTTTACGCGCTCGATGCCAAATCTGGCGCTCCGGTTTTTTCGCAGAAATTCATCTGGCCTATGTTTTCTTCGCCCGCAATCGCAGGCAACATGCTGTATATCGGTTCGGAAGAGGGCAAGCTCATCACGATCGACTTGACGAGCCAGAAACCGGCATGGGTGTTTCAAACTGACGCGTCGCGTGAGAACGGTCCGAAATTCACGAAGCCAGATGGGAGCCCGAATTACGAAACTGTTGTCTCGGAGAACTTTTATGACGAGATGGTCATTGGCGTTCACAAACTCCTCGCCGTGGGCGCGATTTTCTCTTCACCGGTGGTGGTAGACAACGTGATCTACGTAGGAAGCACGGACGGAAATCTCTATGCGCTGATGTAGCAGCGGTGTGGCACCAGTTGAGCTTTTATGGGCGGCGTGCTGGAGCGGGCCCGGGAGGAAGAATCTCCGGTTCGTCGGAGCGAACTTGCTGGCGGGTCACGAAGAAAACTGCGGCTGTCCAGGTGGGGAACAAATCAAGACCCGGGATGAGTTCAGCGGCCAGGGTGGGTAAAAAAGCCCAATGCCACCCCAACAGCCGAATCAGAGTCACGGCCACAAATATATCGAGCAGCGTGTCGGCCGGCGACAAGCCTCCGACAGCGAAGAGGGGCAAAGCGACGATCTGGAGGGTATCCGCCGCGACAGCAACCAGCCAAGCCAGGCGATGCTGCGGAGATTTGACCGTTCTAAAGAAGTCGGCTAACCACATAACCATCCGGTTTGGGTAAAGTAAACTGCTTGGGAGGGTCACCAGACTTCGAGTAACCACCTACTAAATAGGATACAACAGGAACCAGCCTCCTACGCCTTGGCCCAACCAGCGCAGCTCTGCTCCCGATGTAGAATCATCACTTCGCGGATGACCGCCATCCCCAATCGCAAACTCATTGTCGCCATCGACGGACCTGCGGGCGCCGGCAAGAGCACGATCGCCGCGCGCCTGGCCCGTAAGCTGGGATATGTGAACCTGGAAACTGGCGCGATGTATCGCGCTCTTGCACTCAAGGCCATCGAATGGGATGTTTCGTTCGACGATGAAGCAGCGCTCGCCAAGTTGGCCAGCGATTCACGCATCCAGCTAGAACCCACTCACAGCGGAAACCGCGTTCTTCTGGATGGTCGCGACGTGACCGCGCGCGTGCGCGAGACCGACGTTACCGAGGGCGCGTCGCGAGTGTCGGTGTATCCCAAGGTGCGGGAGTGGATGGTCGCCCGCCAGCAAGAGATGGGGGCGGGCGGCGGCGTAGTAATGGAAGGCCGCGACATTGGTACTAAGGTTTTTCCTAATGCCGACGTGAAAGTCTTTCTCGACGCCGATCCCGTGGTCCGCGAACAGCGCCGTCTGCAACAACAAAACCTGCGGGGGAGTGAAGCGGAAGCCTCGGTCGCTGAACTCCGTGAACGTGATCGACGTGACCGCACCCGGGCACAGTCACCGCTGGCGGCCGCCCCGGATGCCCTCGTGCTCGACTCCACCAGTCTGTCGGAAGATGAAGTTTTGCAGAGGGTAGAGGACTTAGTGAACCGTAAACTCCTGCAGCAAAACTAAAAAAGCGTATTTGGGCCTCGATTCTGTCCCAACGCGGGAATCCTTCCAAAAGAAAGCTCATAGCTCACAGACTCCGCGGCAACGGCGGTGATATACAAAGCCAGCTGTCCCCGTGAGGTCTGGACTCACCTTCAATTCAGGTGATGTCCTATGCCACAGTCGGTTGTTGATTATTGCTCTTTACACAGAAATTCTTTCTGCTGCAGTTCCGAACCTGTGCGGCCGCGCGCAAGATTCTTCACCCGGCTTAAGCCGGGATTCAGAATGACGTCTTTCTGGCGAGGTGCCGCGCATTGTCTTGTGTTTTCTCTGCTTGCGGCGGCTGGGTTCGCTCAGGACGCTTCCACCGGTACCATTCGTGGGACGGTGGTCGATGCCGCGGGCAGCCGGGTTGCTGGCGCCATCGTGGTTTTTGTGGATGCGGCGACCGGCTTCCGCTACTCCGCCATCACTGGCGTAGAAGGGCGATTCTCATTCGAACTGCTTCCGCCTGGGGAATATTCCGGGCGCGCAGAGGCCCGTGGAATGTCACCAGACCACCCCACGCCTGCAAGTGGACGTGGGTGGCACCACGGACCTTGAATTCAAGCTTCCCGTCGCGGGAGCAAAAGAGACGGTGACGGTTTCGGGTGAGCCGCCGCTGGTCGAAACCCAACCCAGTGGAGTGTCTTCGATGATCGACGAACGAGCCATCAACGAGCTGCCCCTGAACGGTCGCCGTTACACTGATGAAGTGGTGCAGGAGTTCCGGGTGTCGTCAAACACCTACGGCGCGGAGTTGGGGCGATCCGGAGGAGCAGTAGTGAATGTGGTCACCAAGTCGGGATCGAACCATCTTCATGGCACGGATTTCTATTTCATCCGCGATAGCGCTTTTGGCGCAACCCATCCGCTGCTTGACTTCAAGCCTCACCATCAGCAACAGCAATTCGGATTCACGCTCGGCGGACCCATCCGTCGCAACAAGATATTTTTCTTTGCTGGACTTGACCAGCACATTTTTCACGTGCCAACGGTGGTTCGTTTTGACAGTGGAAGCTCGGTGGTGGTGCCGCAGCCCGGCACGGGACCGGAGACTCCAGGCGACTATGAGGCCGCCGACAAGGCGCTGGTCTTTGCCAAAGCTGCGAAACTCTCGAAACAAGCAGGCACTTTTCCTACGTCAATGTTGGGAAATGCCGGCTTCGTCAAGCTGGATGTCTCGCTAACTCCACGCAACAATTTTTCAGCGCGAGTGAACACTTCCCGCTACTACGGACACAACAACGTATTTCTCGATCCAGCCAGTCCGCTGACGACTTTCGGAATCAGTGAAAATGGCGAGGAAGACGTGACCGCGGAGACGGCGTCGGTGGCGCTGACCAGCAATCTTTCCGGCAAAGCCGTCAGTCATCTGCGGGCCCAGTTCTCGCGCGATCTGCAGCGCTCGAGCAGCAACAGCTCTGCCCCCATCACTCGAATTCCGAATATCATCGACGGTTTTGGGCGGTCATCCATCTTGCCCCGCGAAACCCGCGAGCATCGACTGCACTTAGCCGAAACCTTCAGCATCGAGGGCAAAAGGAATTCCTGGAAACTCGGCGGCGATGCATTGCTGACACGGATCTACAACTTCTTCCCTTCGTTGTCCGGAGGGGAGTACATTTTTGATCCCATCAAGGTGAACCAGTTTACTTTCCAACCGCAGGAGTCTGGCCTGGAACTTACGCCGCTGCGAGCTTATGCCCACGGAGTTCCGCACTATTACGTGCAGAACTTCGGCCCGGCAGTTACTCATCCTGACACCAACGAATACGCAGGCTTTTTGCAGGATACGATTCGCGTGACCGACCACCTGGCCCTGAGCCTCGGCGCCCGCTACGATCTGCAGACTTTCAGCACGAATGGCTTGGTCTCCAATCCGCTGTGGCCGGACTCGGGTAAAGTTCCTTTCAACCCCAACAATTTCGGACCCCGCGGTGGCTTGGCGTATTCCATAGGAAACGTCCGACCGCTTGTGATTCGCGCGGGATACGGATTGTTCTACACGCGAATTCCCCAGATCTACAATTCCACGGTAGAGAGCCAGAACGGCCTGGCCCCAAACTTCCTCTTCTTGAACAACAATCACTTCTACGATCATCAGATTTTTCCGCAATATCCCAATCCGCTGGTTGGTTGTTCGCTTTACGCGACCGCTTGCCTGCCGCCGACGAGCCTGGAGCAATTCACGCAATCTGGCATTTCCGCGTTTGCTCACAATTTCAAAACGCCCCGCGTACAACAGGCTAGCCTCAACCTGAAGCGCGAAGTGGCCCATCGCCTCGCGGTTGGGGTTTCCTACACGTATGTGCACGGGGTGGACCTGATTCGCGCCCGGAACGTGAACTTGCCTCCACCGGTGAACGCTGCGTATCCGGTATATGACGCCTCCGGGGCGGACTTTCTGGGCTCGTACCACAACGTGGCGTCATTCTCCACATGGCAATTGAGCGAAAGTCTGACTTGCCCGTTTCCACCCTGTATCAATCCGCTGGCGCGCCCGATTCCGCAGCTGGGAGCCATCAATGTCTTCGAAAGCGAGGCATCGAGCGTCTATCACGGCGCGACGCTGTCGATTCGCCGCCGAATGACCAGCGGTGTCTATTTCATGCTGTCTTACACTTTCGCTCACGCGCTGGATGACGGCCAGGACGCGCTGGTGGCGGGGCGGCCCGCCACGGTGCAGAATTCCTATGCGCCCAATTCGGAAAAGGGTCCTAGCGTTACTGATCAGCGACATCGCTTCGCGTTTTCCTGGGTCGCCGAACCGAAACCATTTCATCGCAGCCATGAGCTTCTGGGCGCGCTATTCAATAACTGGAAGCTTTCCGGAGTGGTCACCATGGGCAGTGGCCGGCCGGTGAGTGCAACCGTCACAGGAGATCCAAATCAGGATGGCAACAGTTCGAACGACCGGCTTCCCGGCACCCGCCGCAATTCATTCCTGGGACCCGACTACGCGACAACCGACGCGCTTCTGACGCGTCGCCTGTACATGGGTGACCGTTTCAAATTGGAACTGGCAGGTGAGTCGTTCAATCTCTTAAACCGGGACAACCGCCGAGTGGTGATCACTGAAGATGGATTCATAAACAACTCAGCGCGGTTTATAGAAACCACTAAACAGCTTGGAATCAATTATTTCCCGGCCCACTACCAGGTACCGAGAAACCCGGTGAGAGCCAGCGATGACTTACGCTCCGCGACAGGTGCAACTCGCTTTGAGACTGATTTTTTGAGACTTGATTGAGCGCCAATAAGTCGGCATCGCGCTCCATCTCCTGGAACTGTATATAATTCTTGACTTGCTCCAGGAAGCTTGCAATAACTATCGGGTCCAAAGGGGACCAGTTTGGGGGGTGTGTCCAGTTGGCGGAAGTCAGACTGCAAGAGGGAGAGTCCCTCGAAAATGCGCTTCGCCGTTTCAAGCGCAAAGTGCAACAGGAAGACATCATTAAAGAGGTCAAGCGTCACTCTTTTTACCTGAAGCCGGGCGAAAAGAAGCGAGTGAAGGAAGCCTTGGCTCGAAAGCGCAGCCGTAAAAAAGCGCGCAAAGAACAGGACTAATGATGATTGGGCTGCCCCTCCTTAGAGGCGGCCCATTCCTTTTTCAAGCGCGTTCCGTTTGGGCGAACTGCTGTAACGATTTATCGGCACATCGCAGTTTTGTAAACATAAGCGGTAATCCATTCCCGGTTCTCGGGGATGGCGGGCCGAATCCAGGGAAAGGTTCCACAGACAGGTGAGGGGGGTGTGCAAAACCTGCGCGTTCGCGCGCCACAAAGTCGTCTCGTGGGCGGGCAGGCGTGGCTGAAGGGAGCATCTCTCAATGGAATTCCAGGACAAGGTGTTGAAGTGTATTGACTGCGGTGCCGATTTTATCTTCACGGCCGGGGAGCAGCTGTTCTTCCACGATAAGCAGTTCAAGAACGAACCCAAACGGTGCAAAGCATGCAAGGCAAAACGGGTCTCGGTGCTGGGAGCCGCTCCTGTAGCCCACGCACCGAGCGGCTTTTCCAAGGTTGAAACCCGCACGGTTTGTTCGCAGTGCGGTAAGGAAACTACTGTGCCGTTCAAGCCGACGCAAGGGCGTCCGGTTTTCTGCCGGGAATGTTTCCAGCAGAAACGGCAAGCGGCCACAGCTTAATACCGGCTAAGTTCGGCCGGGAAGCCTGAGACCTGCGCATAACTAAAAGTCGACGGGGGCAAGTTATCTTCCCGCCTGTCGGTTCCAGGATGAGTTTGTTCGGCAAAGCTTGTCCCACGGGGTGGCTTCTCTGACGCCAACTGCTTCCTCGTTTTATCCTCCCACCAAAGGAGCCCACTTTCTCAGTTAGTATTAGGGGCGTGGAAAGCTTCTACGTACAGAACTTTGGCTGCCGGGCTACCCAGGCCGACGGAGCCGCTATCGAACGTCAGTTCCGAGAGCTGGGACTGGAACGAGCGGGCGCGCCGTCGATGGCAGGAATTGTCGTTCTGAATACCTGCACTGTGACCGCTTCGGCCGACCAGGACGCGCGGGCGGCCATCCGGCGCATCCATCGGGAAAATCCTGGCTGCCGGATCGTTGTCACCGGATGCTACGCTCAGCGCGCTCCGGAAGAACTGGCAACTCTGCCCGGCGTGAGTCAGGTCATCGGTAATTCGCACAAGCATCGACTGGCGGAGATCGCGGAAATCGGACCTCGGACCTCAGACTTCAGACTTCGGCCGGGTTCTCAGGCTCGCGACTTCGTCCCACTGCTGGAACTGGTCGGCGAAGAGCAAGGTCCGGCGTCTGAGGCCCGCAGTCAGGTTTACGTTTCTAACATTTTTGCTCACACCGAACTGTTGGCTGCGCCGGTGTTCGACGCTGCGAATGAACGCACTCGTCCCAATCTCAAAGTACAGGATGGCTGCGACAACCGCTGTTCATTCTGCGTGATTCCATACGTCCGCGGACAGAGTCGGTCTTTGCCATTAAGCCGGGTTCTTCGCGAGGTGAACGCGCTGGTGGAGTCGGGCTACCGCGAGGTCGTGATCTCGGGTATCAACCTCGGGCGCTGGGGGCGCGATTTCGTGTGGGGCGGGCGCCCTCGCCCGCCTCGCTTTGAGGATCTAGTCCGAGCCATCTTGTCGGAGACGTCGCTCGAGAGGCTGCGCATCAGTTCAGTTGAGCCTATGGACTGGAGCGATGAGCTAATCCAGATGATGGCGGAGTCTCCACGCATCGCCAAGCATGCGCATGTTCCGATGCAGTCTGGAAGCGACCGCGTGCTGCGGGCGATGCACCGCAAGTACCGGCCGTGGCACTATCGCGAGAAGATTGAGAAGATTCGGGACGCCATGCCACCTGCTTCAATTGGCGCCGACGTCATGGTCGGTTTTCCCGGCGAGACTACGGCCGAATTCGAAGAAACGCGCCGCATGGTGGAAGAGCTACCGTTCACTTACCTGCACGTCTTCACTTACTCCGCCCGTCCCCGCACGCCAGCGGCGGCGTTGCGAGATCAAGTTCCGGTCCATGTGACGCGAGAGCGCAATCGGATTCTGCGCGAGCTTGCGGCAGAGAAGAAGCTGGCGTTCATGCGCGGCTTCGTTGGCCAGACGGTAGAAGCCATCACGCTGCAATCTCCCCACTCTTTGTCATCGCGAGCGGAGCTCGATGATTTGCGAACAAATCAATCGGGCGAAGTCGAAGGACCTGTTGTTTTCACTGAAGCTCTAACTGACAATTATCTGAAGTTGCGTCTGGAGGGACGGCACGAAGCCAATCGGTGGGTTGAGGCGCGAGTAGAAGATGTAGTCAACGGTGCGCTGATCGGAACCCTTAGCTAAAGTTCACATCAGGAGAAAAGCATGCTTTCCAAACTACTCGGGGTAGTGGTAGTTGTCTGTCTTGCTTTCGATGCCGCTGTGGCCCAGGATCCAACCAAGGTCGAACCGAAGCACTATCAATTGGCCTTTGAGAATGAATGGGTGCAGGTTGTGAACGTCCACTATGGTCCGCACGAGAAGTCGGTGATGCACGATCATCCCGGCGGTGTGGTCGTGGTTCTCACTGCGGGACATCTCAGGTTCACCGATCAGAACGGGCATACCCGAGAGGTCTTCGCTAAGCCGGGCGAATCCCGATGGTATCCGCCGTTCAAGCATCGGGTGGAGAACCTGGGCGACACGACCTACAACGCGGTCTACATTGGGGTCAAAACCAAGACCGCCGCAGCCAACGCCGGCCCACAAAGTGCGCAACCCGCCATGGATGCGGGGACACAAAAGATGATGGCGGAATATATTTTGGCTGCAGTGAAGCGATAGATGCCGCTCTGACTGGGTGGCCCGTCCAAGCTTTGCTTGGGCGGGGATATTGGTGGGTCATCCGACACCCGGTCCAAGCGAAACCTAGAAGAGCACCCTAGCCATCAGCTTTAAGGACCAGATCGCCGCCCGTGGCTGACAGGTGACAGCTGATTGACAAGAATTGCAGACTCGCCAGGTGATGGTGTGAAACTTCGGACGTTAGACGTCTCCCTCTCAACAGCAGGGAGCCTACGTGATTCTCAGTTTCGGCAGGCCTTCTCCTGAGTGACACCTGTTCTAAGTAGACTTCCCGACCGATCTTGCGAGTGATGGTTCCATGAAAACCAGCAACACCAATGATTCCCTCGATTTCTATGATTCCGCGCTTGTTGTGCCCCGAGAGGTGTATCTTGCATCCGGTCGCTGATTCGAAAAGGCCCCCCTGAAGCTTTGCGACGAGCGGCGTGGAACGTCCCTCATAATCACGCAGGGTCGCTGAAATGTGATCCGAATGTTCTTCGAGAACCAGCTCAACTCCAGAGATGAAGCCGTGCGGATGGATAGTCGCGCCTGGCACCTTGACATTAGTAACGGAGGAAAAAACCTCAGACTTTCCGGAGTTAGGTTTGGGGACGCATTCTGCGGTTAAAGCCCAAGGGAAAGCAAGCGATCCCGACAACCATACAAAAAAAAGGAGCGACATACCAGTCCCTTGCCGTCTCTGCGCCACCACAGGTATCAGAGGCCTATGACGCCAATTAACGGGATTGGCTAGCCGAGATCAGCGCACGGCGACGCTAGTCAGATATATCTCTAAGACAAGTGGCTTGTCCAGTCGTTCCCGGGCGGGAATATTCGTTGCCGGCAATCATATATTTCGCGGACCAGGGCTTCGGTGCGGATGTCGAAATCATCGAAACGGCCATACAAGAGCGACCATCCGGCTAATTACCCGGCAGCAAAAGGGAGAAGCCTTGAAAAGAATATTCGCGTCGGCCTTCGGTTAGCGAGGGCTTGGCGCGGCCTGACCGGACATCTTGCACAGCCTCCACCAGGCGATACAGAACATCCGGATGGGCTACGGGAACGTTGTGGGCGGTCAGAAGCAGTTGGAGACGGGGAGTCAGCTTCGCCAGTTTGGCCACGGATTTCGCGTAGGCGGCAAAATCCGCCTCTTCGGTGAAGAGATAGATTGGCCCGGGATAGAACGTGTCTCCGGTGAATAGAAGACCATGCTGGCGATCCAGCAAGCACAGGGAATCGGGGGTGTGGCCGGGCGTGAAGATGACCTCAAGTCCCCTGCCGCCGAGGGCAATGTGCTCACCGTCCTTCACCCGCCGCGAAATATGGAATGGCCGAACAGAATAGCTCCCGGGCTGCACTCCTGCGGGCAGTCTTCCGCAGATGCGCTGGGGAGCGAGAGTGTCGCGCGAATAAGCGTCCGACCCGCCCTTTTCGCTGGCGCGGGTGAAGGGAGTGTCCTCTCCCAGAATGTCGGAAAATTCGGCGTTGCCGCCGGTGTGGTCGAAGTGGGTGTGGGAGTTGAGCACGGTGATAGGCAGTTTCGTCAGGCGCGGGACCACGTCGTGGATTTTTCCGATCCCCATTCCCGTGTCAAACAACAGTACCCGCTCGCTGCCGAGGATCAGGTAGGAGATGACCTCTTCAAACTGGTGGGGCTCGTAGATGGCGTAAACGCCGTCGCGGACGCGGTATACCTCGAACCAGTCGTCGTGTACGTCAACCCGCTCCAGCGTCTTGTATTCGGGGCGTGGGAGTTCACGGCACCATTCCGGGCGCAAAGGCTCGCCGGAGGCGGCCTGCGCCGAGGCCAAGGCGCCAAACCAAAGCAGTGGAAGAAGTACGGAAAGGATTGAGCGATTCAACGGGAATTTCCTTTTTGACCCAAAGAAGAGGCTGCGATTGTCCTACCAAATTCCTGTTCGCGTCAATGTGACCAAATTTTCGATAGTGGGCTGTTTTGAAATCCACTCGATTATCTGAACCTAGAAATTGAGTATCCAACCGTGAAGCCCAGCAGAGCAAACGCGATGCCCTGGAACAGCCCTAATTCAAGGCCTATTTGTAACCAAAGCAAGGCGTGGCCAAATGCCACGTCGCTATATGGGCAAAGGGGACAAACGATATGAGACTCGTAAGTAGGAAATGATGGTGGACTCGCATAGAACAACACTGGCCCGACAAACCCGACGACGAAAGCGATGCGGCCAATTATCTTTCCAAGCTTCACGCTGCCGCCCCTTTCAACTCCAACAGGGTCACCAATTCCTCGATGTTCCACACATGATCTATTAGACCAGCTTCCATCGCACGTGTATCCCACAACGTCTGATGAACGCGGCAGAAATTGTAATATG
>Ga0210409_10005988_pt1 | contig 12701 bp, 9 predicted proteins | sample IncBWH17MmetaG_FD_161649 | JGI IMG/M metagenome (GOLD analysis project Ga0210409, IMG submission 161649) | Forest soil microbial communities from Barre Woods Harvard Forest LTER site, Petersham, Massachusetts, United States - Inc-BW-H-17-M | ecosystem: Environmental > Terrestrial > Soil >...
CGCGGGCGGCACAGTCCGCTATGTCGACAGTTCCGTCGAACGGTTGCAGGTCAAGGCCGAGGGTTTCGTCGACGGCCGCCATGTGGTGACCTGCAATGGGCGGCGGTTGCCGATGACGGCGACTGGGCGGGCCGGCGAGGCGGTGGCCGGGGTCCGCTTCAAGGCCTGGCAGCCGGCCTCGGGCCTGCATCCGACCATCCCGGTCCATGCGCCCTTGACCTTCGACCTGATCGATACCTGGAACGGCCGCTCGCTCGGCGGTTGCGTCTATCATGTCGCCCATCCCGGCGGTCGTAATTATGCAACCAAACCGGTCAATTCTTACGAGGCCGAGGCGCGGCGTCTGGCCCGGTTTCAGGATCACGGCCACACTCCCGGGAAAATCGACCCGCCGCGCGAGGAGCGCACACTGGAATTCCCTTTGACACTCGACTTGAGAACAGGGCTCCTGCAATGAGGATGGTCGGGTTGGGTGCGGAGACCGGGAATGGCGGAAACCACCGGCGGCGAACTGGGTCAGGGTTCCGGGCAGGGGGATAGCAGTGCGGCGGGCAAGGCCCGCCCCGGCAACCGGCGGTTTGCGCAATGGTCGCGCGACTATACGCGGCTGCCCGGCATTCCCGACGAGTTCATCGCAGGTGACGATGCGCCGCGCCCGGTCTGGACCCGCTTCCTCGAAGCCTTCGCCGCCCTGTCCCCGGTCGAGATCGAGCGACGTTTTGGGGCCGCCGACCGCCATATGCGCGAGGCGGGCGTCAGCTATCGCGCGCCGGGCGAGAGCGCCGACCGGCACTGGCCCCTCAGCCATCTGCCGCTGCTGATCGACGAGGCCGAATGGCAGCTTCTGTCCGCCGGGATCGCGCAGCGCGCGCAGCTTTTGGAGCTCGTGCTGAAAGACCTCTACGGCGAGGGGCGCCTGGTCGCGGATGGGGCGATCCCCGCCGCCGCGATCGCCGGCTCGAGCGAATATCTGCGGCCGGTCTGTGGCGTCAGGCCGCCGGGGGGGCGCTATCTGAACCTCTATGCCGCCGATGTCGGGCGAGGCCCAGACGGACGCTGGTGGGTGCTCGGCGACCGCACCCAGGCACCGTCGGGGGCAGGCTATGCGCTCGAAAACCGCCTGGTGCTGTCGCGCGTCTTCGCCTCGCTCTACAAGTCGATGAATGTCGAGCGTGTCGCGCCGTTCTTCGAGGCATTTCGCGATGCGCTGCGCGCCAGCGCCGATCGCGACGAGCCGCGCATCGGCGTGCTGACGCCCGGCGCCTTCAGCGAGACCTATTTCGAGCACGCCACGCTCGCCCGCTATCTCGGCTTTCTGCTGGTCGAGGGCGATGACCTCGCCGTCAGCGGCGACCGCGTCTATATCCGCACCGTGGCCGGGCTGAAGCGGGTCGACGTGCTGCTGCGCCGGGTCGATTCCAACTCGCTGGATCCGCTCGAGCTCGATGCGGCTTCGCGCCTCGGCGTGCCCGGACTGATCGACGTGCTTCGCAAGAACGGCGTCGTGGTCGCCAACATGCCGGGGTCGGGCGTATTGGAAGCCCGCGCGCTGCTCGGCTTCCTGCCGAGCCTCGCCCGGCGTCTGCTCGGCGAGGATCTGAAGATGCCTCATATCGCGACCTGGTGGTGCGGGCAGAAGGCGGCGCGGGACGAGGTGCTGTCGCGGCTCGACGAGGTCGCGATCGAGGGCGCCTATGGCCGCGGGGTTCCCGGCTTCGACGGTCACGGCCCGGTGCTCGCCAGCGAGCTCCCGGCCGCCGAGCGCGACCGGCTGAAGGCCGCCATCGCCGATCGCGGCATCGACTTCGTCGGCCAGGAGCTGGTGCGGCTGTCGACCACGCCGGTGTGGGACAATGGCGGCATCACGCCGCGGCCCTTCGTGCTGCGGATGTTCGCGGCCGCGACCGAACGCGGCTGGACCGTCATGCCCGGCGGGTTCTGCCGGATCGCCGAGCGGCCCGACGCCCGCGCGGTGTCGATGGGCGATGGCGCGCGCGCCGCCGACGTCTGGGTGGTCTCGGACAAGGCGGTCGCCGCGCGGACGCTGCTGCCGGGCGACGCGGTGCGGATCCGGCGGATTGCCGGCGTGCTGCCGAGCCGCGCCGCCGACAACCTGTTCTGGCTCGGCCGCTATCTCGAACGCGCGGAGGCGACCCTGCGGCTGATCCGCGCGCTCGGCGCCCAGCAGCGCGATCCCGGCAAGGGCGCGCCGAGCCTGCTGCAGGCCGCCGAGCGTATCCAGCGGCTGCTGGTCGCCTGGGGCGCGGCGTCGCAGACCTCGCGGACCCAAGCCTCCAAGGTCGCCGCCGAAGCCCTGCAGGCCGAGGCGAGGTTCGGCTCGGCTCTGTCGCTGTTGCGCAGTGCGCAGCGCACTGCGAGCACGCTGCGCGAGCGGCTGTCGCCCGATGCCTGGCAGGTCGTCACCGAGATGCCGGCGCGGCTCGCCGAAGAGGTCGAGGACGACGACGGCGTCGTCAGCGCGGCCGAACTGACCTTGCAGGAACTCGCGACCTTCGCCGGGTTCGCGCAGGAAAACATGAACCGCGCCGCCGGCTGGCGCTTTCTCGAAATGGGCCGCCGCGTCGAGCGGGCCATCAACACGGCACGGTTCGCGCGGCAGTTCGCCTATGACGAGGCCACCGGCGAGGATCTCGATATTCTCCTCACTTTGGTGGACTGCCAGATCACCTATCGCTCGCGCTATCTGGTAGGGCCCGTGCTGGCGCCGATCCGCGATCTCGTGGTGCTGGATACCTACAATCCGCGATCGGTCGCCTTCCAGGTCGAGGCACTCAACGACCACATCGCGAGCGTGCCGGCGCTGACTGAAAACGGGCTGATCGCGCGGCCGCAGCGTCTCGCCGTCGCGACGCAGTCGACGCTGACCACGGCCGAAGCGGGTCACCTCGACACCAAGACGCTGTTCTCCCTCGAACAGGACCTGCTCAACCTGGCTGACGCGATCGGCGCGCATTATTTTCCGCACGGAGCCAACGCCAGCCGGCCAGAGAAGCTGACGGGGCTGGCGTGATCTACGACATAAGGCACGTCACGACCTACGCTTACGAAAGCGCGGTCAGCTTTGCCCGTTGCACGCTGCGGCTGGAACCGCACGATGGCGACGGCCAAAAACTGCTCTCGCACGCGGTCGAGATCCGGCCGCGGCCCGTGACGCGCACCGCGCGGCGCGATTTTTTCGGCACGAAGACCGAGAGCATCACCATCGAGATGCCGCACCGTCATCTGCGCATCGACTCGCGCTCGCGGGTTTCGATGTCGCGCCGCGCCCCTGGCCGCACCACACCGAGCCCGGCCTGGGACTGCGTTCGCGACCTAGCGCTTGACGCCACGAGCCTCGGGCCGGCCTCGCCGATCGGCTACGTGTTTTCGAGCGCGCTGGTGCCGCTCTCCGAACCGGTCACCGCCTACGCGACGGCGAGCTTTCCGCCCGGTCGCGGCGTGCTGGTCGGCGCCGTCGACCTGATGCATCGCATCCGCAACGAGTTCAAATACGACCCGAAGGCCACCGTGATTTCCACGCCGCTCAAGGAAGTGTTCGAGAAGCGTCACGGCGTCTGTCAGGATTTCGCCCATGTGATGATCGCCGGCCTGCGCGGGCTCGGGTTGTCGGCCGCCTATGTCTCCGGCTATCTCAGAACCATTCCGCCGCCGGGCCAGAAGCGGCTGGAAGGTGCCGACGCTTCGCACGCCTGGGTCTCGCTCTGGTGCGGCAGCGAACTCGGCTGGATCGGTTTGGATCCGACCAATGACCTGCTGGTCGAGAACGATCACGTCGTCCTCGCGGTGGGGCGCGACTTCGCCGACGTCTCGCCGGTCGACGGCATCATCGTCGGCTCGCCGCGGCAGAAGCTCGGCGTCGCGGTCGACGTCGTGCTGGTGGAGTGAGGCAGGCGTTCGCCTACAACCTCCTCCGTCATTGCGAGCGAAGCAATCCAGGAATCTTGCCGCGAGGACGGACTGGATTGCTTCCGCCTTCGCTCTCAGAGCTTCGGCGGACAAGTCGGCGCTGCGCGCCTCGCAATGACGGAGGGTTCAGCTCCGTTCTGATTCAACTTGTCAAAGAGCTATGAGGACAAAAATCCGCATTCTCGCGGCGTGTGGCACCCGAGCTTTGCAAGAACATCGACCCTCTGAAATCAAAGAGGTTGGCACGCGGCAATAGCGCTTGCCGTCGTGCGAAGAACTGCCGACAATCGCCGTTGCAAAATTCGTTGAGAGGGGGATGGCGTGGCGGATCCGTGGCGCATTCTCGATCGTCTGATCGGCGCCGTCGTGGCTGCAGCCAGATGGCTGGCGTTGCCGCTGGTCGTGCTGTTGTTCCTGCAATGGCCGTTGCGCGACCTGGTGCGGCTCTATTCCCGGGAAGCCAATGATCTGGGGCAGGTGGCCTTTGCGCTGTTCGTGGCGGTCAGCGTCACCGCGGCGACGCGGGCGCGGACCCATCTGGCCGCCGATCTCCTGGCTCGGCGTTATTCCGCGCGCACGCGGCGCCATCTCGCGCGCATCGGCGCCGCGATCGGCCTGTTGCCGTGGGCGGTCTTCATCCTCGTCATTTCCAAGACCACAGTCGTCTCCAGCGTCCAGCATCTCGAAGCCTTTCAGGACAGCGGCAATCCCGGCTATTTCCTGATCAAGCTTGCGCTGTGGCTGATGGCCGTCCTGGTGATTGCCCAGGCGGTCGTCGATGTCTTCAGCCCCTCGAAGGCGGGCGACGCATGATCGCGTGGGTCGGGCTTGCGCTGCTGCTCCTGGTCGGACTCGGCATCATCTTCACCGGCCTGCCGGCCGCAATCGTGCTGGTCACGGTCGCGAGCCTTGGCGCGATCGTGGGCCTGATCGCCGGCACGATCGAGTTCGCCACGCTGGGCGCGTTGCCGAGCCGGCTCATCAACCTGTTCGAGAACGATCTCTTGCAGGCGCTGCCACTCTACGTGACCATGGGCCTCTTGCTCGACCGGCTCCCGGTGGCGGATGCACTCTATCGCGCGAGCAACGCGCTGCTGCCGCGAAAGCCGTCTGCGCCCCTGGTCTCCGGAATGGTGCTCGGCGCGCTGCTCGGGCCGATGAACGGTTCGGTCGGCGCCAGCGTGCTCGGCCTGTCCCGCGTCGTCTCGCCGCGGCTTGCCGCGGAAGGCATTCCGGCCGCCAATCGCCAGGCCACCATCGCGGTCGCGAGCACGCTCGGCGTGCTGGTGCCGCCGTCGCTGGTGCTCATTCTCCTGAGCGATGCGATGCTGTCGGCCCACACGATGGCGGTGACCGCGACGGGCCGCAACGATCGCGTCGTCAACACCCAGGACATCTTTCATGCCGCGCTGCTGCCGGGCGCGATCTTTCTCGCCTTGTGCGTGGCCTTGTGCTTCGTCACGGGGCGAACCGCGGACAAGTTGCCGGCGCGCGAGCCGCTCGCGCCTTCACAAGGCCTGCTCGCCGCGCTGGCGCTCGCCTTTCTCGTCGTGCTGCTGGGCGGGGTCACGATAGGCTATTTCTACGCGGTGGAAGCCGCGGCAATGGGCGCGTTTGCGTTGCTGGTCGCCGGTCTGGTCAGCGGACGCCTTCCACCTGCCGAACTCGGCAAGATGCTGGGCGACGCCATCGCGCTCACCGGCGCGCTGTTCTCGCTGCTGCTGGCCGCCACGACGTTCACGATGATCCTGCGGCTGCTCGGCACTGCCGACCTCGTCGGCCGGCTGGTCTCGTCGATGCCGGGCGGTGAGATTTTCGCGGTCGCGGTCGTGCTTGGTGTCATCGGGCTCAGCGCCTTCGTGCTCGATGCCTTCGAGATCATTTTCGTGATCGTGCCGATCGTGATTCCGCCGCTGCTGATCCGCGTCGCGGATGCGCGCTGGGTCGCGGTGCTGGTGCTGCTGACGTTGCAGTCGAGTTTCCTGCTGCCGCCGTTCGGCTACGCGCTGATGATGGTGCGCGGCGTGCTGAAGGAACCGGTGGCGTTCCGCGCTTTGCTGCGGGCGCTGGCGCCGTTTCTGGCGGCACAATGGCTGCTGCTTCTCGTCGTGCTGCTGTTTCCGCAGCTAACCCACAGCGGCCAGTCGGTGGAGGATTCGTCGCGCGCACCGCCCGCGCCGATGTCGGACGCGGAGTTCAACCGCCGCCTGCAAGAAATGATCAAGCTACCGGAACTCGATCCGCCCGGCGAAGCGGAGCGGAAGTGACCGCGTCGTTCCATCAAACATTGGTGTCGGAACCGGTGAAACAAATACCGCTCCTCACGCTTGTTTTTGGCTGACAGCCGCTTCTTCGAGGCTGTTGTTCCAATGAAGCAATACGAAGGAGTGATCTGATGAAAGCTTTGTCGCTGGTGATTGGCGCGGCCGTGGCAGCGCTCGCGACGACGGGGGCCTCGGCGCAATCCGCCAACCTGACGGGCACCTATCGCTGCATCCAGATGTGCCGGGACGGCATGATCGGTGCGCCCGCCTACATCACGCAGAACGGGTCGAATTTCAATCTCGTGACCGAGACGGGCGAGTCTCTCCGCGCCTGGCCCGACTGGTCGGCGCCTGCAAGCCGGATCTGGATCGACGCGCGCGACGAGAGCGCGGTCTATTCGCCCGACGGCATCCGCATCCAGTTCGACGACGGCCGCGTCTGGCAGCGCGACTTCGGCCCCGCGCCGGTCGTGGTCTGGCGGAGGTAAGCCAGCCGAATGATCTTCGGTTCGCGCCGCGCGCCAACCTTGACGAAGATTGGTCGCGCGACGCGATTGGTGCAATCTGAGTTGTAATTTCTAGGCCGAGCCCGCCATCAGCTTCTTGGCGGCTTGCGTGAGGAGGCCTGATCGCGTGAAGCCGTGTGCTTCGGCGTATTGATCGATCTGCTCCAGCACATCGGCGGGCAGGGTGACATTCACGCGCACGGCTTTTGGCTGCTCAGTCTTGAGCGAAACGAGAATCGCGACACCGCTGCGGTTGTCCGGATCGGACATGATCTCTTCCAGCGTCAAGGGCTCTGGGATGATCTCTCCGTCTTCCATCAGACCTTCGACATGAAAGGCGAGTGCTTCCTCGGCCATCGCCCGCGCGTCGTCGAGAGTCGTACCTGCGGTGACCACGCCCGGAAAGTCCGGGAAGGAGACGCCGAAGTCGCTGCCAGTATCCTTGTGGATCAGACCGATATAGTTCCGCATTCCGTTATCTCAGCTTCAGGCCCGACTGCCGTTCAATGCTTTTCAGGGTCCCGATCGGAACGTCCCGTGCGGGATGAGGGACGGTCACGCGGCCCTTCTTGATCGGGTGCTTGAATTGCACATGGCTGCCTCTTTGCGCCACCTGCACCCACCCATCCCTTTGAATAGCGGCAATAATTTCTCGGCTATTCATTGTGTGTATTTATACACATTGGCAAGCGCTCAGTCAATGCAGTCGGAACATAACGGAAACTTTGTCCATGCCAATGGACGGGTGTCAACCCAGATCATCGATAAGCAAATTCTCGACGGAAGGAGAGGATCAGGCTGCCTTACCGTGCTCCGCCGGCCCGGTGCGCAGGTTGTCGAAGAACGTCTCGACCTCGCGCGACAGCGTCGCGGCGGTGGCGTTCAACTCGTCGGAGGCCGACAGCACCGAAGTCGCCACCGTCGAGGTTTCGCCGATCGCATCGCGCAGCGAGCCGATGTTTTGGACCAGCGTCGCGTTGCCTCGCGCGGCGCCTTGCGCGTTGTTCGAAATCTCGCGCGTGGCAGCGTCCTGCTGGCCAATGGCATGGGCGATGTTCGTGGTGATCTCGTTGATCTCGCTGACCGCGTGACCGATCTCGCGCACCGCGTCGACCGCGTTCCTGGTCGAGGACTGGATCAGGCTGACATTCTGGCTGATTTCCTCGGTCGCCTTGGCGGTCTGGCCGGCCAGCGCCTTCACCTCGTGCGCGACCACGGCAAAGCCGCGCCCCGCATCGCCGGCGCGCGCCGCCTCGATGGTCGCGTTGAGCGCGAGCAGATTGGTTTGCTCGGCGATCGCCTGGATCAGGGTGAGGACGCCGTCGATCCGCTGCGTGGCGGCGGCCAGGCTTTCGATTTCCGCGATCGATTTTTCGGTGCGCTGCCCGGTCTGCTCCACCGCGGTCGCGGAATGGCGGACCTGCCGCCCGATCTCCTCGACCGATACCGACAGCTCTTCGGCCGCGCCGGCCACGGCCGACACGTTGCTGGAGGCTTGCGCGGTCGCGCCCCCGGCCGCATTGGCCTCATTGTTCGCATCCGCCGTCACCCGGGTAATGGTTTGCGCGCTGCCCCGCATCGCGGCCGCGTTCTCCTTCACGGCGCGCAACACCGAGCCGATCGCCTGGCGGAACGCCTCGACCGATTGCTCGATGTGGCGGCCGCGGGCCTCGCGCGTTTTCGATTCCTCCGACACCTGCGAATTGAGGTTCTTGTTGTGGTCCATCGCCTGCTGAAAAATTCCGATCGCGCGCGCCAGCGCGCCGATCTCGTCGCCGCGATCGGTATGGGGAACCCTGACATTGTCGGCGCCCTCGGCGACCTGCTTGATGGTCGCGGTGATCAGCGAGAGCGGCCGCGCGATCGAGCGCGCGATGATGATGACGCCGAGGATGACCAGCGCCAGCGCCAGCGCGCCGAGACAGGTCAGCACGAAGGACAGTTCTCGGGTCGTTTCAGTCTGCTCCGCGATGCGCGTCGCGCGTTCGGCATAGACCTTGGACAGCGCGTCGAGATCCTTGTTCAGCGCCGAGCGGACCGAGCGGTTGGCCTCGTTGTCGCCCCACTCGCGTCCCGCGGCCGGGTTGATCTCGACCGCCCGGCGCACCAGCTCCTGGCGGAATTCGACGAACTGCTCGATGCGCTTCCTGAAGGTCGCAAACTGGGTGGCGTCGTCGGCCTGCACGATGGCCTGCCATTTGTTGACGACGGCCAGGATCTGCTCGTTGAATTTGAGGATGCCCTCGTTGAATTTTTTCGCCGCGTCCTTGTCCGCCGACATGTAGACGCCGCGGGAGTCCATCACGACGGCATAGACCAGCCCATTGACGCGCTCGACATTGAGCGCGGCGAGGTTCGCCGTCTCGATGGCTTCGGTGAGCGCGGCGCTGCGCCGGGCGTTGTAGTCGGACAGCGCCGCGATCGCCGCGGTCAGGAGCGCGAACAGGCCGAAGATCGAATAAAGCTTCGCTGCCAGCGACAGACCGGAGACGTTTGCGCGCATGGAGGAATGATGTTCTGTCGTGACGTCGGACATTCGGCCGGCCTCCAAGCCCCAAGGGCCCCTGGTGAGCACCGTCGGCCGCACAAAAATGATGCAGCAATTTCATGGACATTCGCTTAACGTGCGAAGGCGGTGCGCCTTGGACTTTTGTATAACACAATCAACAAGTTACTTCGCTGGCGCGACCATGTTGCGGTATTGGGCCGGGCCGTGCAATTACCGGTCGGTGAGGCGAAGGGGTAAGCGGAGCAGTCCATGGCCTATCGCCACACCATCGATTCCACCGTTTACGCATTCGATGACCTGCGCGACGTCCTCGCCAAGGCCAGCCCGCTGCGTTCCGGCGACCGCCTGGCGGGCGTCGCTGCCGACAGCGCGGAACAGATGATCGCGGCGCGGATGGCGCTCGCCGACATTCCGCTGGCGCAGTTCCTCAACGAAGCGGTCGTTCCCTATGAGAACGACGAGGTGACCCGCCTCATCATGGATGGCCACGATGCCGCGGCTTTTGCACCGGTGGCAATGCTGACGGTCGGCGGCTTCCGCGACTGGCTGTTGTCGGATGCGGCGACGACCGAGGCGTTGCGACGGCTCTGCCGCGCCGTCACGCCGGAAATGGCGGCTGCCGTCAGCAAGCTGATGCGCAACCAGGACCTCATTCTGGTAGCGCGCAAATGCCAGGTGACGACGCGCTTCCGCAACACGATCGGTCTCGCTGGGCGCATGAGCACGCGGCTGCAGCCCAATCATCCCTTCGACGACATCAGGGGCATCACCGCCTCGATCCTGGACGGACTGCTGCTCGGGGCCGGCGATGCCTGCATCGGCATCAATCCGGCCAGCGACGACCCCGCTGTGATCGGCGGCCTGTTGCGGCTCTTGGACCAGCTGATCGCGCGGCTTGGGATCCCGACCCAGGGCTGCGTGCTGACCCACGTCACCACGACGCTCGACCTGATCGGGAAGGGCTTTCCGGTCGACCTCGTGTTCCAGTCGATTGCCGGAACGGAAGCCGCCAACCGCAGCTTTGGCATAGACCTTGCGCTGCTGAAAGAGGCGCGCCAGGCCGGGCGCGCGCAGAAGCGCGGCAGCCTCGGTGACAATGTCATGTATTTCGAGACCGGGCAGGGCTCGGCGCTCTCGGCCAATGCCCATCACGGCGTCGATCAGCAGACGCTGGAGGCGCGGGCCTATGCGGTGGCGCGGGCCTATGAGCCGCTGCTCGTCAACAGCGTCGTCGGCTTCATCGGTCCGGAATATCTCTATGACGGCAAGGAAATCATCCGCGCCGGCCTCGAGGACCATTTTTGCGGAAAACTGCTCGGCCTGCCGCTCGGGGTGGACATCTGCTACACCAACCACGCCGAGGCCGACCAGGACGACATGGATAATTTGCTGACCCTGCTGGCGGCGGCCGGCGTCACCTTCATCATGGGTGTCCCCGGCGCCGACGATGTGATGCTGAACTACCAGTCAACCTCGTTTCACGACGCGCTCTATGTCCGCGACCTCCTGGGGCTCAAACGGGCGCCGGAGTTCGACGCGTGGCTCGCTTGCGCAGGCCTTGCGGACGCGGATTTCCGCATTGCCGCTGGCGCGGGGCAGTTGCCCGATTTCGCCGCGCGGCTGATTGCGGGCGCGTGATCCAACCGCCCTCAGTCGTCACGCGTCGTCAGAAGCCTTTTAATTTGGACGGGGGCAACCGAACCGCCGTCAAACGGTTAATATCGCTGCCACAATCGTGCGGGATGGGTAGCCGAACGTGGGCCACCCGTGATTAGCTTGGGTCGACGATCCCTTGGATCGATGATCGCTTGGGGTTGCGGCGGTGCCGATGGCACCGCGCTGGCGTCATGTATGGAGGGCCCTGGGCGGCCGCAATGGTCACGGACCGGCACTCGGACCAAGTTGGGCCAATTTGGGCCAACAATGTTTTGAGTAGCCGCATTTCGATTTGGCGTTCTAATTTTGGAGTTGCCGCTTGCCCGCCGCCGCGCGAGAATCGGCGGCATGAGGCGGGGATCGCTGAGGTCGTTTCATGAGAGCTGCTGACATCGGACCGGTCCGGCGCATCCTGTGCGTCTTTCCGCGCTACACCTCCGCTTTCGGGACCTTCGAATACGCCTATCCCCTGACCGACGGCGTCAAGGCCTTCATGCCGCCGCAGGGGCTGCTCGTGATCGCGGCCTATCTGCCGTCAGACTGGCCGGTGCGCTTCGTCGACGAGAACATCCGCCCCGCCGCGAGAGAAGACTTCGAATGGGCCGAAGCGGTGTTCGTCAGCGGCATGCACATTCAGCGCCAGCAGATGAACGACATCTGCCGCCGGGCCCATGAGCACGATCTGCCGGTCGCGATCGGCGGCCCCTCGGTGAGCGCCTGTCCGGACTATTATCCGGCCTTCGACTATCTGCATGTCGGCGAGCTCGGCGATGCCACCAATGAGCTGCTGCGGCTGTTGGCGCGCGACGTGTCGCGGCCCGCCGAGCAGGTCGTGCTCAAGACCCATGAGCGCGTCGCCATGACCGATTTTCCGATTCCGGCCTATGAACTGGCCGAGACCAGAAAATACTTTCTGGGCAGCATCCAGTATTCGAGCGGCTGTCCCTATCAGTGCGAGTTCTGCGATATCCCCGGGCTCTACGGCCGCAATCCCCGCATCAAGACGCCGCAGCAGATCATCGCCGAGCTCGAGCGTCTGCGCGAATGCGGCATGACCGACACGGTCTATTTCGTCGACGACAATTTCATCGGCAACCGCAAGGCGGCGCTGGAGCTGCTGCCGCATCTCATCGAATGGCAGAAGAGGACCGGCTACATCACGCGGCTGGCCTGCGAGGCGACGCTCAACATCGCCAAGCGGCCGGAAATCCTGGAAAAGATGCGCGAGGCCTACTTCATCACGATCTTCTGCGGCATCGAGACGCCCGATCCGGAGGCGCTGACCGCGATGCAGAAGGACCACAACATGATGGTCCCGATCCTCGAAGGCATCAGGACCATCAATTCCTACGGCATGGAAGTGGTCTCCGGCATCATCATGGGGCTCGACACCGATACGCCCAACACGGCCAAGGCGCTGATCGACTTCATCGAGGAATCGCGGATTCCACTCCTCACCATCAATCTGCTGCAGGCGCTGCCGAAGACGCCGCTCTGGGACCGGCTTGCGCGCGAGGACCGGCTGATCCATGACGAGAGCCGGGACTCCAACGTGCGGTTCCTGCTGCCTTACGACGACGTCGTCCAGTCCTGGCGCCGCTGCATGGAAGCCGCCTACGAGCCGGCAAAGCTGTTCGCCCGCTATCAGCACCAGTGCGACACCACCTATACCCACCGCCTGAAAGTGCCGGTCAGCGACGACCTGAAGACCTGGCCCAATATCCGGCGGGCGCTGGTGATCCTGCGCAACGTCTTCTGGAAGATCGGCGTGCTGGGCGACTACAAGCGGCCGTTCTGGAAATTCGCCTGGTCGCAGCTCAAACGCGGCAGGCTCGAAAG
>Ga0210409_10005990_pt1 | contig 12699 bp, 4 predicted proteins | sample IncBWH17MmetaG_FD_161649 | JGI IMG/M metagenome (GOLD analysis project Ga0210409, IMG submission 161649) | Forest soil microbial communities from Barre Woods Harvard Forest LTER site, Petersham, Massachusetts, United States - Inc-BW-H-17-M | ecosystem: Environmental > Terrestrial > Soil >...
CGGGCCCGGATCGTTCATGCACTGCACCATCATGCTCGGTGAATACCCGGTGATGTTGGGCGGGTTCACTTCCCAGCTCGAGAAGGTCAACCCGTCATAGACTCCCCAGTGGTCGGAATACACACGCGAGATTTCGTTTCCGAGATAATCCTTGGTGGAAATAGGCATGTTGGGTGGCGCGAACTTCTCGCCGAACTGCGGCGAGAACGGATCGAATTCCGAGGTCAAGTCGTCGGTGATCACGCCGGTGAACTTCGCCGCGATGTGGGTAGAGGTGAAGAGAGCGAACTTCACCCTCACCGACATCTGGTTGTTCAGTATCACTTCCTTGCGGTCGCACAGAGGCCGAGTCGCTCCAGCAAAGGGTGCCGTTTCCAGCGCCCCCGGGAAGAGACTCAGGTAGTCGGGCACGGTGCGCATCTCGCCCGCGCACGGCCATACCGGATCCTGGTAGCCGGGGAAACCGGGGACGCCGGAGAGAGAGCCCCCCTGCAAATTCAAGCTCGTAGTCTCGTTCTGGAAGTTATTGGGGTTGTAGCCCGTGGCGTTCGGGTCGTACATGGAAGCCACGGAGGCCTGGTCGGGGATGATGAAGATGTCCGCACCCAGCCCAGCGAATTGCTGCGTGACCGGTGCGATGAAGTCGTCGCCAATCAGCAGGTTCTTGTCTTCCTCCTTGTAGATCTCGTAGCCCGGCGGCATGACCACTTGCACCACATACTTGCCTGGGGGCAGCATCGGTGTTCCCACCCGGTAGGCATCGGTCGCGTCAGGATTCGCCACGCAGACCGTGCAATTGGTGCCGGCCATCGAGGCGGTCACACCATTCGTCGTTCCCACGGTCGAAACCAGCTTTCCAGTCGCCGGGTTGATGCCGAGTGAACTCGGGAACGAGTAACGTCCGTCATACGGCGCGGGCTGAATCTGGTTGTTGATCTTCATCGCGTCATAGCACTTGAACTGCGAGTTATACGGGAGCGTGTGCAGCGTGCCCCCGTTGTGCACAGAGTTGTACCAGTCGAGGTAATTCGGCTGGTCAAACAGCGTGAAGTAAAACAGATCCGGGTTGGCGCCAGTGCTCGCCAGGCCTTGGCCCGGGCAGCTCAAATAGGGCAGACTTCCGCCAGTAGCCGTTGCCCCCGGGTAGAACCCTTGCGCCCAGTCATCCCAACTGCTGGATTGGGTCGTGTCCACCAAAGTCAGGGTTGGCGTTACGCCATCGGCTGCAAAGCCTTCCTGGTAGAGGTTGACGGTGACGTGCGGAATATACGGCTCCCAGGGCTGTTGTATCATTTGCCCGGCATCATCAAAGGGACGCGTCGAGGCATACTGAATCTGTCCATAGATGCCGCCGTTCTCGCCCACCTGCGTGGTCGTAGGAGCGGTAGCTCCCGCGGGAGTGACGGTGACAGTCGCGCAGGCCGGCGGGCAAGCTGCAAACGGGGCTTTGGCGAACTCAATCCAATTACTGTGGCCAGTCAAGCCGGCCCAACCCTCCATGCCCTGGTAATACGGCGGATCGAGGCGCCCCGTGGAAGCGGAGGTCGAACTGGGAATTGCCGTGCCGGCTGCGAACGAACCAGCCTCTGACGTGCAATCCGCTTTGGCGCAATAAACCGCACCAGGCACGGACAGATCGGCGGGCAAAGGAACCGCCTCGAACGTGTTCGTCATGTGTGTATAGGCAGTGGAAGTTCCGCACGCCCGGGCCCCATTCCCTGGCCCGCAGGAGGTTGTGCCATCGGCAGGACCGCCCGCGTCATACACACTGTGGACGCCCGTAGTCTTGTAGCGGGTGTCGTCCGCTTCTACCACGTACCAGTTGAACAGCGGGAATGTCTCGTTGAAGGGGGCAACGCCGTTGAAGTCCGTAGTCAGCGCGTTGGCGCGGCTGCCATCCCGGTAGTGGATCATCGTATAGATGAGCGGAATCCCGATCTCGCCCGGGTCCTTGATTCCATTCTTGTTATCGTCAACGAACGTTGTGGTGTAAAGGTTCGACTGCCACTGTTGGACGCCGATATTGTCCAAGGTGAGGGTTTGTCCCCCAGATACATTAGCCGGAACCGACAGACCATCAATGATCTGGTCATTCCATTGGTCGCCGATGGTCAGTCTCCAGTTCCCGCCGGGAACACTGGTGAAGCTGAACTTCCCATTGGCGTCGCACTTGGTGAACATGAAATCCTCGCCATCGGGATCACCCAGGCTGACCCAGCACTGGGTCCAGGCAAGTGCGTCGCGGGAACCGCTGGGATAGAGTCTCTCGTCCGGTATGCGGCTCAGGCGCTGGACGTCTACTTGGCCGGAGATCGTGTTGTTGCACTGGCCGACGGGACCAGGAGTGCCGTTTCCGGCGCAAATGTCATTGTGGCGGGCGTTGATGATCGCCGGGTTGGCAAAACCGATGGCCACGTGATATCCGGCTGGACCGTACTCCTGGAAGTAGCTTGGCTCGCCGATGCGGATGAAGGAATCGTGGGGGTGCTGGCCATCCAGAGTGTTGGTCTGGAGCCACTCTTCGCCACGGGCAATCCGGTCCGCACCGGGGTAGGCCTGGACACTGAATTTATCCGGCATGAGGTTGGCAATGACCGCCTGGCCGGCTAGGGGAGACAGAGTGAACCCGTCTGATTCAAACTTCGGGCAGGTCACGATCATGCCCGTGATGCCCGGCTGCGAAATACCCTGTGCCGAAATCGGGCAGGCGTCAAGGCCAGTGCTGGGATCGATGGTTCCTGCCAGCGAGTTCGACAAGGGCTGGTTGAACGCGTCGTAAGTATCCTGCCCAGTCACATCGCCGAGTCCGCCATAGGTATCCCACAGGACGATGTTGAAGCTACCCAGACCGGGTTCAATGGGCGCAATCGTGCCGGCTCCGCCCCCGCCATCCTGCTCGCCATTGAGCGGGAAGTCGTCTTCAAACACGATCACCGAAAGCTTACCGGTAGGAAGCGGTGTGGGCAGCACGAGCACGTTGACGGGCTGGGTGAAGGCGGAGCTTGTCGTACACGCATTCGTCCCACCCAGGATGTTGCAGGCCGGCGGAACCGGGGCGCCGCCCATGGTGTGACCGCACGCCGTATTACCTTGGGCTGCTTCTGTGCCATTGCAAGCTGCCGCGGTCACGTTACCCGGAAACGGGTTGGCCGCATCGCCCGGCAACACCGAAATGTAGTAGCGCTTGGAGGGATCGAGAGCGACCTGGCCGGGCAGGACATACGTAGAACCGCCACTTGTGCACGGGAGCGCCGTGCAGTTCGGGTCAGGCCGACAGGCGCCGCTGCCAAGGTCGCACACCGCCGGGATGTGCTGTCCGATGGTCGGACTGCCCGGCCGAGTGTCGAGCATGGTTTGGCCGGCTTCGCAGGAGAGCGGCCCGGTGCAGCCCTGGGCGACGTAATCCATGCTGCTGGTATGGAAATTCACCCCAAAGACGGGGATGGTGCCACCGGTGGCCACAGGAGCGGGGCAGCCCGGCGTGGTAGTGGTGCCGCTGGTGGTGCAATTCGGATCCACCCAGAAAGTCTTGTCTTCTTCGATGATCCATCTGTAGTCGGGAAATGGTGACAATCCGGCGAGGCAGGCGCTATTCCCATTGCAGGCTTTGTACGCCTGGGCGTCCAGTACGTGGACCGTGAGATTGCTGGGCGTTGGGAAGACGAGGGTTACCGTTGCGGAATTACTTGTCCTTCCCTGAGAGTTTTGCGCGGTATAGGTAAAAGTGTAGGTGCCCGCGCCTGGTGCGCTCGCCGTGAACCCGCCATTCGGGTCCATATTGATGGTTACCGCGCCAGGGTTAGTGGCGCTGGCGGCAACACTGGAGGTGACCACCTGAAGCGGAAGGCCGTTGGGGTCCGAGTCCTCCGAGAGGACGCCGGGCGATGCAATCTTCAGGAACGTGGCCAGTTTGGATGTGTAGGTGATCGCGTTCGCAACCGGTGATCCAGTAAGCGACGACACGTTCAGCGTAACCGTTGTACACAAGCCGGCAGCGCCCGCAGCCGCACCGTTGGCGCAATATCCAAAGGTGTCAAACTGCGCGCCTGCAGTGGTCGCGCCCAAGCCCGCTGTGGGCGTGTACGTAAATGTGCCGTTCGCGCAAATTCCGGCGACCGGGTTCCCCGGTATCGCCTGGCAACTCAGCGTGCCGTTGGCGGGAGGAGTTGATAGCTGGACGCCATACACATTGACGTCGTTGGCGATCACGCCCTTTGACGTGTCTGAGATGACCAGGGGAACGCACGAGGTCGCCCCGCTTGCACATGGGACGACGGAGCCGTAAGTATCCGCGATGGCCGCCGCCGTGGCGAATACACCAGAGCCTGCTGAAACTGGAAGCATGGCGCCATTCACACTGATATAGGCCAGCATTCCGGCATCACGTACGGAAGAGTTGCCGGACAGGGCCAAGTCACGAGCGAAGATCGGAAGCGACGCGGGTACTGCTCCAGTAGGACTTGGCAGCGGCGCATTGACCATCACGTCGTACGTCTTGCCCGCGGCCATGAATACTTCGGTCTTTACACGGGGAGCGACGAGGGTGCCGTTGGAGTCGGGAACGGGATTGCCATCTTCCGCGATCAAAGTGAATCCGCTTACCGGATTGGCTGCTGTCGTGAGCACCCCTGCGCCAGTAAAGCCTGTGGTTTGCGAACCGACGATCGCAGGTACGTGCATGCGCAAGCCGGCATTCACCATGCGCACCAGAACGGTGCCGGTAATTCCAGTCGTGAGGGGCGTACCCGTTGACGAGACGCCAGCCGTAGCCGCGAACAGCGAGGGTGCCGGATTGGCCTTGTCGAACGCAAGCCCGTTGATGAGGTAATAGAACGGCGTGTAATTCACCGCCGGCGGATAGCAGGTGTGTGTTTGTCCGCAGCCGACTCCCCCGCTCCCGTTAACGTTGTTCATGCCCGACCAAACTGCCGTCTCGCTGAAACCTGAGGTCCGTACTGCCTGGTCGACCGCTTTGTTCTGCACAGGGTCGATTTCGCTGAACTCAAACGGAACTTCCGCGTTGTACTGCACCGCCGGAACCGCCGCCTGAGCCGCCGCAGTGCCAGCTGCTACCGCGGGGTAAGCTATGCCCGCTGTTGTGCTCGTGGGGGCGGTGGTGACGACCAGCACGCCAATCAAGCCCATCGGCACCTGAATCGAAGGATGCGTACCGGACTCGAGCAGGTAGGTGCCCGGCTTGAGCAATGGCCAGGTCAGTGAGGTCGCGGTCGCTGTTCCCACCGCCCCAGCCGCCACTTCTGTGGCCATGGATTGTACGCGCCCCTGCAGCTGGGCCGGCGGTGTGGCCCCAGATGTGTCGCTCGTGCATGGCGTGCCCGGCGCTTGGGCGGCAATAAACCACGACACGCACCCTTGCGCGTCGGCGTGGCTGGGACTCGCCGTTCGCACCGCCCCTGGCCCACCAAGACCGCCACCCACCTGACCCACAATTACGATCGACGTGGGAATGGTATTCGCCGTCCCGCTCGTGGTAAACGAAAGATTGTTGGTAAGGTTGATCTGGAGGCTAGCCGGCGCGGTTGTTCCAGTCGGGATCGTTATCAGTACCGGAGACCAGGCCGGACTCGCCGCCAAAACAGCGCCAGTGGCGCCGCCACCCGTAAGCGTGATAGTGGGAGCCGCGATATAGCCAGCTCCGTTGCTGGTCACATTGATGGCAACTACCTGGCCGCCATTCACCACCGCCGTCGCCGTCGCCGTGACGTTGGTCACGCCGGTAATCGCGCCGGTCGGAGCACTGATGGCGATGGTGGGCGCAGACGAATAGCCCGATCCGCCATTGATGACGTAGACTCCGCCAAGTGCACCGGTGGCTGCGCCCGAACTAGATCCGGTCAACGACGCGCAGGTCGCGCTCGAGCCTGAAACGGCAGCTCCGCAGCTGTAGCCCCACATGGGTAGGACCGTGCCATCTGGCATGGTTGTGGTGGCCGGCCCTGCCGTCAAGTTGACCTGCTGGCCGAAGCCCGTCGCGGCCGCAAAGAGAAGGAGCAAGCTCACTAGAACTGCGCCCTTCAGTGTAGTCTTGGACTGGGAATCGTTAATCCGGATCATTTTCGTCGCCTCTCGTTGTGTTCCGTCCTGGGACATAAAGCTGAATTCTTGTTCGCCCTCGGCTGGTTGGGGGATCTCAGCTTGGCGGGTCTTGCAAGGCAGGCACACGCCTGCCATTACTGGCTCTCGTCAATTGCAAATTCCCGTGAATCCACCAGCATCATCATGAGCATGCCGCCGGGGAAGACATTGTTAGTCGTGATCTCGCGCTCGTTGTGCGAGTGCCACATAAACGCCCAGCCACGCTCATTGGCGGGGTTGGCCTGCGTGTTCGAGGGCAGCAACGTCGTGCAGTTCGCGTTCTGCGTGCTGGCACAGTTGGCCATGCTCGCGCGCAGAGACGCATCCGGACCGAAGTAGGGCGTGCCGCCGTACCACTGGCCGTTAGTAAGGACATTCGGATCGGGTAGAGTGGCCGGTCCACCTGCCGGCACATCGCCGAAGGGATTCACTTGCACCGGCTTGTTGTGGTCTTGGCACCACTCGTAATAATTCAGGGCCGCTGGGTTGCCTGTGTTGTAGCCATTCGCATCCGCAATACAAGGCAGATGGGCCAGCGAGTCGTTCGGTAGAGCACCAGCGGTAGAGACGTCAGCACCGGGATGGTGACCATAGGGATCCCAGTTCAATCCCCTGCCGGAGAAGTAGAAAATACCGTCGAACGCCTCGCCCGGAGTGGTATCCGTATTGAACATCAGAATGCCGGCGAGACTTGTAGTGGGATTGGTCGGGCTCAGGATCAGGTTCCCGTCACGAGCCAGAATGCGGACGTGATTGGCGTGCTCGTGGAAAGGATGCTGCCATCGCCCCTGGCCGATGGTACGGATCAGCGTCTGCTCGCCGGGATGCATGTGCGGGTTGCCGTTGTAAGGCTGATGCGGATATTCGGACGCGTAGTTGGGATCCATGAGGTCAGGCATGGACCGTCCATTGATCAGGAAGTACGACGGATGGTAGGGTTCGGTCTGAACGTCAAGACTGCATCCGTTCGCGCCAGCCGTGCAGCCCGCTTTCGCCTGAACCTGCGCTAGCGCCTGGCGGTGAATCCTGGAATCCATCTCGGCCCACTGGAACAGGTACTCGCGGTCGTAGCACGACTTGGGGTGGTCGTAGGCTGCGTGTGCTAGCCGGAAGTCCGTCTCAGGAAATCCAGGGACGCCGTTGGTTGTGCCGTAATCCATCTTTCCGTACAGGTTCGTGACCGTGCTATTGCAACTGGCCGGAACACTTGCCGGGAGCACAATGATGGCACCATAGAGGCCCATCTCAATTTGGAGGTCGCCCTGGGTTCCGCTGTAGTAAGCGTGCGTCCCCGGCGCGGAGGCGACAAACGTGTAAGTCACCGTCTGGCCTGGCGCCGCCTCGCACGTCAACAGCCCCTGCGGACTCGTAGCGCTACTGGGGCAAGTGGACGTGAGCTGAAAACCGGGAAACAGGAGCGAGGTGTTGCCGGCGGCCGTGGGCAGATTATTGGTCAGATTAATCGTGACCGGCGCCCCTTCTGTGACGACAAGGGTGGGACCGGGAACCTGCATGGTGCTACAAGCGGCGCCGCCGATACCAGCAGGCACAAAGGCCGGTGCGGAGCCGCTCACGCAGCCGTATCCCCACGAGTAAACGGCCTCTCCGTCCGGCTGATTCAGGTAAGCGTCCTGGGCTGTCAAATTGAAGGTCCCGGGCGTACCCGCCGTGCTGGTCATGCCAGGAGCGGCAGCGAAAGTGGCCGGCGTGAGAAGCAGCGCTACAGCCACTGTTAGAGCAACGAGCAGTTGTGTCTTTGTGATCGCGTTTTTCATGTTCATCGGCCTCATTGCTGCTCTCCTAATTGCAGGTATTTCCAAACGTGTCGCTGGATACGCTGTTGCAGATGTGGACCTCGGTCATCATCCCGCCGAAGTTTTCCGCGTCATTCGACAGCATGTCGAGGTTCGAGGCGTAGACGTAGAAGGTCATGCCCGGCTTATACAGCTTCCCGGCGCATCCGGTGCCCAGGTAGGCGCTGCAGCCATCGTCACTGGCGTCCAGAATCACATCGAGCGATTCGCCGCCACCCAAGGTGATCGAGTTGGTGTAGAACTCGGTGTTGTTGCCATCCTGGTCGCGCAACAGCTTGGCGTTGAACCCGACCTCGTGCATGGGAACACCCAAGCTCTGCAACGTGAAGTATTCCGCTACCGAAAGGTTGACCAGGCGCAGAGAAGCCTTACCGCCGGCCGGAATGTTGATGATGGCCGGCAGTGGCTGCGAGTAGTGCATCGTGCCGTCACTCGAGACTGTGGCTTGCGGCCCGGCCGCGACCGTGTCGGGGTAGCTCCGCCCGTTCAGGAGGAAGTACTTGTCCTTCATGTCCGCGAACAGTTCCGGGTTGAAGGTCATGCCCACGAAGTGGAAGTTGGGGTCGAAGCCGTGCATCTGGATGGGGTAGGTGACGTCGTAGCAACTCGAGGCATCGCCATCGTTGAAGACGTATTCAGGCGTTGTCCCCTCTGTTCCGGAAACGACCGAAGCCCCGCTGCAGAGGGTACCTGCTGCTGGCCTGGTAGCGCCTGTGAGAACGGCTGGCGTGGTAGCGCTGCAAAGGATGTCCGCTGACGGACTGCAAACCGTGCGCCCATCAGCGGCGACGCCGGCAGGCAGCCCGATCCCATTTTGGTATCCGAGATACGTAGAGAGGAGTCCGCCCGTAGGCACGCGATCTTGTCGCGGCCGCACATAAAGTTGTCCCACCATGCCCATCTGCAAATGCTCGGGCGGGGTGATGTGGCAGTGCCAGAAGTAAGTCCCGGCATCCGGAGCGAGATAGTAATAGGTGAAGCTGGCGCCGATGTTGATGGCGACGGAAGCGTCAGGCACGCCATCATAGAAGGACGAAGCGTTCGGGTAGCCGTGGAAGTGGACCGTGTGCTGCTCGAACAAGTCTGGGCGCATGATCATGCCCACGTTGCTCAGGGTGAGAAAGAACTCGTCGTCTTCGTCAAACGCAGCCAGGGGCGCCGGGATATTGCCGTTCATCACGCCGATGTCCATGATCTGGCGGGGATCGACATGTCCATCGATTGCTGCGGGAGCAGACGCGATGGCAGCTACGTCATTGCCGGTATCGGCCGCCAACCCTGTGGTAGTGGCGATGTACTGGAAGGGATAATTCAGAAACCCGCCCGGACCCTGGGCGATTCCAGTGGACACACAGGTAATAGTCCAAGTGCCTGCATAACCCGCTGGGGTCGTGGTGCCTCCCTCGGCACTAGCATTTGAGATCAAAACTTGCGCTCCAACTGGAAGACCTAAGGGAGCGTCCGTCCAGGCGGTTACTGTGTTAGCGGTAGGCGCGGGGCAACTCCCGGCAGAGCTGGCCGGGGTCGTGACGGGCAACGGGCCCTCGACGAGGTCAGCAACCGTAACGTTCGTCGCAATGTCGGGGGCCAAGCCAACCGCGCCGTTCCACTTAAACACGGGAGATAACCCACCCGTAGTCACACCCACGCCGGGAGAGCTGCCGGTGGTGGCCCCGTCGGTTGTGGCCGGGTCGCCGCGCGTCAGTGTGCCCGGATACGGGGTGTTGAAGATATCCGGGAACTGGGTGCCGGGACGGCCAGCCGCTATGTCTGCCAGGCCGGAGAGCGGTCCGAACGAGAACATGAAGGTCTGGGTGCCGTCGGCCTCGGTCATGTATCCGTCACCGCCCGAGATCTGCTGGCACTTGATCGCGCCGTTGGTGTTTGCAGTCGGCGTGACAAAGCCCCCACTCGTCCCGGGGGGCGGAGTGGTCGGGGTCGTAAATTGTGTCGGTCCGTTGTACGCAGGCTCGCCCTGTGCGCTGGTCACGGCAGTGGGGTGAGTGATGGTGCTCGTCGGGCACTGAACCCGAAACGACTGTGCGCTCGCGGCTACTGTCGCAACGCAAATGAGAGCAAGTAGTGACCAAAGCTGATACGGCCTTCTCATGGCTCGCAGCCTCCGTTGTTTTGGATTGGCGGATACACCCAGCGCCGCTGGGAACGAAGTGTTGGGGGAAACACCGACGTTCGGGAGTGACTTTACGGTCGAAGGTTTGGCGCTAACTTGCGGACGCGCAATAACCTTCACGATGTGACAGCTAGTTTACGTTTTTTACATCTAGCAAAATGTGGTTACGCAAGAACGCGAAAGTTGAGCGGCTTTAGACAGTGGCACCGGGCGAATTACTCTGCGAACTGCGATGAATGTGCGTAAATACTAATGAAGGTGTACGCAGCCTCTTCGGTGGGAGAACTCCCATGACTTCCATGACAAGAGAGCCAGGGCGTCGTTAACCTATTGATTTCCGGAGCTATTGCAAGAGAAGAATTTCGCAACCGGCCCGCTGGCGTTTAACGAATGATTCTGTTTCGCGATTATGATTAAGAGCGGTTTGATCGCCGGGGGGAGATCACCCATGTTCCCATATCTTATTCTTCTGCTCAGAAGAGTTCTGCTTACGAGGAGTCCGAAAATTCTGGTGGCGATCCCGTTTCTGCTGGTCCCCACGATTCTCTTTTGCCAACAATCCGATGTGAGTACACCTACGGATCCTCGGACCATGCAACTCCTGCTCGAGCGAATCAGCCAACTGGAAGCGACCCAAAAGCAGATGAGTGAGCGCCTCGCGCAACTAGAGAAAGCACAGCCGGCTGGAGATCCCAAACCAGAGGCAAATGAAAAACTAGCCGTCGATCAAACGGGCCATACGACTGAAGCTGCCGCTTTGCTAAGTCCTCAATCCTCATCTTCGAAGGCCATCTCATCCGATTCGAAAGAATCGGTAGTCGCCGATCCGGAACGCCAGGATGAGATGAGCGAACATATGGATGTGAGTAAGACCTTGCTCAACATCCGTGGATTCGGAGATTTTGGGCTATACGGCGGAACTCAGAACGGGCAGACGACGTCTTTCAGTATTGGCCAGATAAATCTTTTCATCACCTCCAACCTGTCGGAGAGGTTCAAATTTCTGACAGAACTTGTCTTTGAGGTGCAGCAAGATAATTCGTTTCAGGCGGTTCCCGAGCGGGTCCTTCTTGAGTGGTCATGGAATGACTACTTTAAACTCGCGGCCGGGCGTTATCACACCGCGATTGGGTATTACAACACCGCTTATCATCACGCCGCCTGGTTTCAGACGGCGACCGAGCGGCCCTATGTTTTCGAATACGAGGATGAGGGTGGAATTTTGCCGATTCATATCGTGGGACTGGAGGCTTCCGGGCAGATACCTTCGGGGAAGTTGGGACTCAATTACGTGGCGCAAGTGGGTAACGGACGCAGTTCCGATCCTTTGGTCGAACCTGTCCAAAACTACGTGGATGAGAATAGCCGGAAGGCGGTGAACCTCCAGTTATTCGCTCGTCCCGACAGTATCCCGGGACTGCAAGCAGGTTTTTCCGCATATCACGATGTACTCTCGACGATCACCTCCCCTAAAATTGATGAAACGATCATGGACGCATATGCGGTCATGATCCGTTCGAAATTTGAATGGCTGAATGAGGCCATGATGATTCGCCACGCTCCGACCGGGCAGCACGTTTTTGAAACGCCAGCTTTTTATTCGCAAATCTCTAGACGATTCGGAATGTACCGGCCTTACCTGCGTTATCAATATATAAACGCATCGAGCGAAGAACCGGTATTCCCGCAGGTTGGACTCCGGACGGGTCCCTCGGTCGGAATTCGCTTTGATCCTACCGCATCCGTGGCTCTTAAGTTACAGTACGATCATACGTTGCTGCGGCGGCAGCTGGGGATTAACGGACAGACCTGCCCACAGTTGCAGATGTGCGCGCCCAATGCAGTCGGAATGCAAGTCGATTTCAAGTTTTAAGGCAATGAGAATAAGAATGGGAGTGTCGATCCAACGAATATTGTTACCGCCTTTGGTGGTGGCGCTGTGCGTTATCTTAACCTCTCATTCAGTCGTACACGCGTCGCGCAACAACCCTAGCCAGTCCCTTGCAATCGTCGTGAATCGCTCTAATCCGATTGACAATCTTTCCTTCAGTGAACTGCGGAAAATCTTCCGGGGAGAACGGAGCCATTGGCCCAACGGGCATCGCATCGCCGTCGTCATGCTTAACTACGGACAACCTGAGCGGGAAACCGTGCTCCGACTCGTCTACCGAATGGATGAAGACGGATATCAAGATCATGTGTTACGGGGAATGTTCCGAGGAGACGTTTTTGTCGCACCGAAAACCTTGGCCTCACCGGAGATTCTGCGAAAGTTCGTGTTCAACGCTCCAGGAGCAATCGGCTATTTACGGGCAAGTGATGTGGACGATTCTGTGAAAGTAGTTCGTATTGACGGCTTACTGCCCGCGGAGGAGGACTATCGACTCCCGATCGATGAGCGCTCGCGGAAGTGAGTACTGGGACGGCATGCCACAGCGAAGGAAGTCTGTGGCGCGACGAATCGCTGCGCCAGTGCAGAGGATAATTTCGCGCCACGTGCCCGCGCTTCTATTGCTATCCCTGCTGCTGGTTGAAGCCGGTGTGGGCGCGTTCATAATCCGCGATTTGACCAGGTCTTCTGAAACCGTGCAGAAGATGTACAACGGGTCTGTGCAAGGCCTGCTGAAGTTTGGAGACTTGCAGTACCATGCGCAGGAG
>Ga0210409_10005991_pt1 | contig 12699 bp, 11 predicted proteins | sample IncBWH17MmetaG_FD_161649 | JGI IMG/M metagenome (GOLD analysis project Ga0210409, IMG submission 161649) | Forest soil microbial communities from Barre Woods Harvard Forest LTER site, Petersham, Massachusetts, United States - Inc-BW-H-17-M | ecosystem: Environmental > Terrestrial > Soil >...
GTCTGGCCGTCAACGGAATTCGCGAGCGATACGGCAATCTGTTCGACATGTACGAGCGCATCACCGGTGAGGATCCGTACAAAGTTCCCATGCGCATTTACCCGGCGATCCACTACACCATGGGCGGGCTGTGGGTCGACTATCAGTTGATGAGCACAATTCCGGGTCTGTTTGTCACCGGTGAAGCGAATTTTTCCGATCATGGCGCCAACCGTCTGGGCGCCAGCGCGCTGATGCAGGGCCTGGCCGACGGATACTTTATCCTGCCCTACACCATCGGCAATTATCTGGCGAGCACCAAACTCGAAAAGGTCCAGGCCGATTACGCCGAGTTCAAGCGCGAAGAAGCCGAAGTCGCGGCCGTGACCACACAATTGCTTGCCATCAAAGGCAAACGCACGGTCACCTCTTTTCATCGGGAGCTGGGAAAGGTGCTGTGGGACTATTGCGGCATGTCGCGCACGGCGAAAGGCCTGCAAATCGCCGCGGGCAAGATTCGCGAGCTGCGCGAAGAATTTTGGGTCAACGTGGATGTGCTGGGCAGCGACAAGGAGCTGAACCAGGCGCTCGAGCACGCCGGGCGCGTCTCCGATTTTCTGGAGTTGGCCGAACTGATGTGTATTGATGCGCTCCACCGCAATGAGTCTTGCGGCGGGCATTTCCGCGAGGAGTACCAGACGCCGGACGGTGAAGCGCAGCGGGATGACGAACATTACTCGTACGCCGCCGCCTGGGAGTTTCAGGGCCTCGACCGGCCGCCGGTGCTGCACAAGGAACCTCTGGAGTTCGAGTACGTGCATCCTTCGCAACGGAGTTACAAGTAGATGCGCCTTACGCTGCATGTCTGGCGGCAAAAAAGCGCGACGGCGCCCGGCCGAATGATTCAGTATGAAGCCCGGAATGTGAACCCGGACATGTCATTTCTGGAAATGCTGGACGTGGTCAATGAAGAATTGACTGTGAAGGGCGAAGAGCCCATCGCGTTTGACAGCGACTGCCGCGAAGGCATTTGCGGCATGTGCGGCTTCGTGATCAATGGCGTGGCCCATGGGCCGCGGCGCGGCACTACCGTCTGCCAGCTCCACATGCGCAAGTTCAAAGATGGCGATGTGCTGTACCTCGAGCCCTGGCGCGCGCGCGCATTTCCCGTGATCAGAGACCTGATTGTGGACCGTAGCGCATTCGACCGCGTGATCGCGGCTGGCGGCTACATTTCCGTGCCCGCGGGCAGTGCACCGGACGGAAACGCCATCCTTGTGCCCAAACAGAATGCCGATATCGCCATGGATGCAGCAGCTTGCATTGGCTGCGGCGCGTGCGTAGCCGCGTGCCCCAATGCCTCCGCCTCCCTCTTTACCGCTGCCAAGATCACACATTTGGGCGTGCTGCCACAGGGACAGCCCGAGCGTTACGATCGTGCCATGCGTATGGTGGCCCAGGCCGCGGCCGAAGGCTTTGGAAGCTGCACCAACATCGGCGAGTGCGAGGCGGTTTGTCCCAAAGAGATCAAGCTCGAAGTCATCGCGCACATGAATCGCGATTTCATCAAGGCCACGTGGGCCAGCCGCGGCACCTCGGACGCTGGCGGCCAGGCCGGTTGAGACAGACTGAAGGGGAGACACCCACGATGGATTACACTTACCCGGACATTGCCAAGATGATGGATCATTCGCTGCTGAATCCCACGCTGACGCGTGACGACCTCGATCAGGGCATTCAACTCGCGCTCGCCTACAACGTCGCTAGTGTGTGCATCCTGCCGTATTACTTAAAACGCTGCGCGGAGTCGCTCGCGGGTAGTTCGGTGAAGGCTAGCACCACCATCGGCTTTCCGCATGGCGGGCACACCACGGCCATCAAAGTAGCGGAAGCTCGCCGGGCGCTCGCCGACGGAGGCGAGGAACTGGACATGGTCGTCAACATCAGCAAGGTATTGAGCGGGGATTGGGACTATGTCCGCGGCGACGTCGGCGCCGTGATCGAAGCCGTGCATGAGGCCGGCAAGAAGGTCAAAGTGATCTTCGAGAATTGTTATCTGAACGACGAGCACAAGATCCGGCTCTGTGAGATTTGCGGCAATCTGAACGCCGACTGGGTCAAAACCTCAACCGGCTACGGGACGGGCGGCGCAACGTTGGAAGATTTGCAGTTAATGCGAAAACACGCACCGGCGCACGTCCAGGTGAAAGCCGCCGGCGGCGTCCGCGATTTGGACGGTCTGCTGCGGGTGAGGGAGATCGGAGTGTCGCGCGTTGGCGCAACCCGCACCGCCACGATGCTGGATGAGTGCCGCCGGCGCCTGGGGATGCGTCTTGAAGCCACGCCCGCCGGGGCGGTTGTTCCAGGCTATTGAAGGCCCTCTAGTAGCCGGTCGCGGCCAAAAAGTCAGTACCTCCGGGCAAAGCCGGCCCGATACCGAGCCGTGACCAAAGGGAGCGGTTGTGTCAAATACTAACGAATTCTCTGCGATAGGCTTCTAATCCGGCTTTAGCCAAGCCAGCGTAATGAACGCCGTTCTTGCTGGCTGTGGCATCGTATCGTATTTGTCGTAAAGCGCGATGGGGTCGGAGTATCTGGCGCCCCATAGGTCGCGCACTCCGGCTTGCAGTTCCAGATTGCCCGGCAGACGCTTCGCGCTGATCGTAATGTCGTGAAGAAAAACCGGCGGCACCGAGACGCTGTCCAACGTCTGCCGCGATCCCATGTACTGCATAGCGCTGGCAAGCGACAACCGCTTGTTGAACAGAGGAACGGAAAATCGAAGCTTGCCAATTTGGCCGGGAGAATTGGCCAGCGGGTAATTGTGCGCGGAATTGACAGCGCGTTGTACAGCCATACTGGCCGCGATCTCTAACCAAGGCGCCGGGTGCCCGTTGATTTCCACTTCCACGCCGGATGCACGTATGCTGTCAGTGTTCTGGTACTGGAGCAGGCCGGCCGGCGTCCCGCGCTGAGCCAAGGGCCTCGGTCAGCGTGCGGTATCCATACCGCCGAATCTGGTCCTGAGTAATCACGGTAACGCTGGCGGGAGCGTCTTCGAGACTCTGCTCGTGCATCGACGCTGCCTCCACCTTGATCTGCATCAACTGTTCCAGATCCAGATTGGAAACATCCTGCGGGTCTGGCGCCTTGTCGCCCGCGCGCACAAAACCCGGAGCCAAAGCCAAACAGAGTATTCTCGCCAGCAACACCTTCACAGAGAAAACATCGACCGGCTGACCGTAAGTCTTTACACCAGCCAACCGAGCGCCCCAACCCCTGTGGCATACTGTTCCCGATGATGAAACTCGGGTTCGTAAGCGCCATCTTGCCGGATTTGAACCTCAACGAAGTGGCCACCTTCGCTGCTGCGAACGGATACGACTGCGTCGAGCTGATGTGCTGGCCCAAAGGCAAAGCCGAGCGCAGGTACGCGGGCGTCACTCATGTCGATGTGGTTGGCTTCACCGCCGATGACGCCAGGCGCGTTCACGAAACCACGAAGAAGGCCGGCGTCGCTATCAGCGGCCTGGGCTACTACCCCAACCCTCTCGCGCCGGATCCGGCCGAAGCGCGTGTCTACGTCGAGCACATTCGCCACGTCATCCAGGCGGCCAAACTGCTGGGCGTCGGCGTGGTCAATACCTTCGTCGGCCGCGACTGGACCAAATCCCTGGACGACAACTGGCCGCGCTTCCTGGAGACCTGGCGGCCCCTCATCCAGTTCGCCGAGGATCATTGCATCAAAATCGGCATCGAGAACTGCCCCATGGCGTTCACCAAAGACGAGTGGCCTGGCGGGAAGAATCTCATGACCTCGCCCCGCATCTGGCGGCGCGCTTTCGAGGACATCCCCAACAGGAACTTCGGCTTGAATTTCGACCCCTCGCACTTCATCTGGCAGCGCATGAATTACCTCAAACCCCTGCGTGAATTCCGCGACCGCCTGTTCCACGTTCACGCCAAAGATGTGCGTCTCGATCAGGACCGGCTCAACGAAGTCGGCATCATGGCCCATCCCAACGATTTCCATACACCCAAAATCCCCGGCCTGGGCGACGTCAACTGGAGCCGCTTCTTCTCCGTGCTCTCCGATACGGGCTACGACGGCGCTGTGTGCGTGGAAGTGGAGGATCGTGCCTACGAAGGGTCGATCGAGAGGCGCAAGGCATCGCTCACGCAGAGCGCGCGATATCTGCGACAATACATTGCGTAGACCAGCCTGCCGAACTGAAACACCAACCCTAATCTGCCCCACTATACTTGGATGAGCATGGTAGCCTGTAAACAGCTTGAAGACCGGCTGGCCGGTGCATTGCGCCTGCAGCGAAGACCGGTGGCCGTGGCGTTCTGCGTAAGCCCGCCGCCCGGTGTGGCGCAGTTCAGCGGCGTAGTGCCGTCGGGATGCAGTTTTTGGCGATTAGCCGCCGAAGGGCGGACGTTTTACACCGTACCCTCCGATCACTTCAATTGCCCGGTCGGGAGCTATACACACAATGTCCCGGAACCGGAACATCGCGCGGCCGAGTTGCAACAGGCCCTTGGGTTGATGACTGAGGTTGGTTACATCAAAATGGAGGATATCCCTGGCGTCTTCCGCCTGCCCAACGCGCCCGCAATAATCGTTTATGCTCCATTGGCAGACGCCCCGGTGGATCCCGATGTTGTGCTGTTTGCCGGCCGGCCAGCTTCCGTGATGCTGCTCGAAGAAGCGTCTATGCGTGCAGGTGTGGCGGCGCAGCTGCCCATGCTCGGCCGCCCCACTTGCATGGCGATTCCCGCGGCGCTCGCGCAGGGCACGGTGGCCAGCGCGGGGTGCATCGGCAACCGCACTTACACCGGGCTGGGCGATGACGAGATGTATGTCGCAGTTCCGGGCCGTGACCTGGAACGAATCGCCGCCGCAGTCGAAACCATCGCCAACGCCAACACGAAAATGGCCGAATACCACCGGGAACGCCGCGAACTGTTCACCTGGTAGTCACGTACTTTGTACATGCGCACTTTCCTGCAGGATGTCCGCTACGGGCTCCGTATCCTCGCCGCCAACCCCGGTTTCACAGCTGCGGCCGTGATATCCCTGGCGGTGGGCATCGGGGCCAATACCGCAATGTTCAGTCTGGCGGACGCAATTTTACTTCGGCCCTTGCCGGTGGAGCGGCCGGGCGAAGTGGTACGCATTCTCAGCACCACGCGAGGGGATAACGCTGGCTACGCGTCTTACCCGGATTTCTTGGACTTCCGGAACCAGACCAGGACTCTCAGCGGGGTGGTGGCTTGGAGTCAGATATTGCTGGGTTTCCGCGCCAACTCCTCTAACGCGGCCCAGGTCAAACTCGGGGCGGTGGTGACGACTGACTTTTTCGACGTCCTCGGTGTCAGACCCGCGCTTGGCCGCGGTTTCCGGAAGGACGAAGACCAACAACCAGTCGCCGTTCTCAGCTATGCCCTCTGGAAATCCCAACTTTCGGGCGATTCCTCCGTGATCGGCCGGCAGATACGCCTGAGCAATCTAGATTTCACTGTGATCGGGGTCCTCCCCGAAACCTTTCCTGGCGTCCAGCTCTTCGTACACGAAGAACTGTATGTTCCTCTGGGCATGTGGCCGCGCGTGTCCAGCTCCGACGCAAGTCCTATCGAACGGCGTGATCATCGGAATCTGTTTGTTTACGGGCGGCTCCGGCCGGGCCGGAGCGTCCGCGACGTGCAAGCGGAATTCGCCACCATCGGCCGCAACCTGGAACAAGCCTATCCGGATACCAACCACGGCCGTAGTGTCGCAGCGGTAACGGAGATCGACGCTCGCAAACGCAACGAATCCGACCTGCCTCCCCTGGTCGCTTTGCTTCTCACCATCGCCGGGCTAGTGCTGATCATCGCCTGCGCCAACGTGGCAAATCTGCTGCTCTCGCGAGCCCGGGCGCGCTCACGCGAAATCGCCATACGTCTCGCCATCGGCGCTGGCCGCGCCAGGCTGCTGCAGCAGTTCCTTACGGAGAGCCTGCTGCTTTCCATCTTCGGCGGCGCCGCCGGTTTGCTGATGGCCATGGTTTGCATGCAGTTCTTATCTTCCATTCGAATGCCGACCGATTTTCCAATCAGGCTGGTAGTTCCGGTGGATACACGGGTGCTGGTTTTCTGCACCATCGCGTCGCTAGCCAGCGGCTTGATCTTCGGCCTGGCTCCGGCGCTACAGATGCTTAAGACGGACCTCACCGGAACGTTGAAGGCGGGCGACCTCGCGGTGTCGGGGCGGAAGCGGCGTCTTCACGCACGCAATCTGTTGGTCGTCGGCCAGGTGACGGTCTCCACCGTTCTGCTCGTGGCGTCGGGACTACTGGTCAAGGATTTCGTTCAGACTTTGGACTTTCATCCGGGGTTTCGCACCGACCACGTGTTGCTGATGGCTCTCGACCCTGCCGTGGCCCGCTACAAGGAGCCGCAGACCCGAGACTTCTACAAACAGCTCCTCGCGCACGTCCACGCGCTTCCCGGCGTCCGCTCCGTGGCTCTCGGCCAGAATGTCCCCCTCGGTATCTCCCACTCCATGACCACAGTGAACATCGAAGGGTTCGAGACGCAGCGAGACCAGCAAGGCTTCCACCTGTTCTACAACACAATCGATGAGAGCTACCTTGCAACCATGCAGATTCCCCTGGTGGACGGCCGCAACTTTGACAGCCGCGATTCGGCATCTTCGCCCCCGGTGGCGATCATCAATCAAACCATGGCCCAACGCTACTGGCCGAATCGCAGCGCTCTGGGCGGCCGAATGGAGATAGAAGGTAAGACTCTTCAGGTTGTCGGCCTCGCAAGAGACATGAAGTATAACGACGTTTCCGAAGAGCCCACGCCGTTCTTCTTTTTGCCCTTCTCCCAACGCTATACGCCGGCCATGACACTGCATATCGAGACGGTTGGCGATCCCGCTGGTTTCACGGCGCCCGTAATGGCCGAGATCCGCCGGCTCGATCCGGAGCTGCCTGTTCAGGAAGTGATGACTCTCCATCATTTCTTCCAAGAGGGCGCTCTGTTCGCCAACCGGCTGATTGCCCAACTGGTAACCACCATCGGTTTGCTCGGCCTGATTCTCGCCTCCCTCGGCCTTTACGGCGTGATCGCGTATTCGGTCAGCCGCCGCACGCGGGAAATCGGTATTCGCATGGCCGTCGGCGCCAGCCGCGCCGACGTCCTGCGGTTGGTTCTCGGACAAGGCGCGGCGCTCGTTCTGATTGGCGTAGCGCTTGGCTCCGGGCTGGGGGTCCTGCTTTCTCCTCTGCTGCGAAGCCAGTTGGTAGGCGTCAACCCTCGGGACCCGGGGGTGTTTCTGGCAGTGCCGCTCCTGCTCTCGACTGTTAGCTTACTGGCCTGTTACGTACCGGCCCGCCGCGCCGCACGAACTCATCCCCTCAGCGCGCTGCGCCAAGAATAGATCACCCATCCGTTCCCCATCCCCCAGCAAGGGCAAAATTGGTGTAATTTAGTCCATTCTCAGTGGTATACTTCTGCAACGATCTTCGTAAACGGTGATCGGGGTATAGACAGCTTGCCTGTTCAATCTGTGATCCACCGGGAGGTGGTGACCTGTGCTCGACCTCGCTATTGTTCGCCTTATTTTCATCCTCGTGATCAGCGGGTGCGCTTATTATTTCCAGCCTTTCCATTTATCTCCAGTGATCGCAGCGGCCGGCGGTTTAGTAGTCGGCGCGGCTATCATCCTTTTCGAACTGCGCGTGGAGAAGATCAGCCTGAAGCGGCTGATTGGAGCCGCGTTCGGGTCTGTGCTGGGCATCTTTGGCGCGTTCTTGATGTCGCTGGTACTAGCTAGGATTAATGTAGAAAACTCTGCCACGCTTCATTTCCTCCAGCTCTTTCTTCTGCTGTGGATGACTTATGTTGGCCTCGTGGTTGGCGCCAACAAAGGAGACATGCTGAATCTGTCCGCCCTGGGCGGCGTGTTCGGTGGCGAAAAAGGCCCAAAGAAAGCCTTCAAGATCCTGGATACCAGCGTCATTATCGACGGCCGTATCGCCGATATCGCTGAAACCGGCTTCCTGGACGGCGTGCTGGTGATCCCGCAGTTCGTATTGCGCGAGTTGCAGCTGGTGGCCGATTCCGCGGATTCCATGAAACGCAACCGCGGCCGCCGCGGTCTGGATATCTTGCAGCGTATTCAAAAAATGGCTCACCTGAACGTCCAGATCGTGGAGGATGACTTTCCACACGTCCGCGAAGTGGACATGAAGCTCATCGAGCTGGCCAAAGTGTACGACTGCAAGGTCATTACCAACGATTTCAACCTGAACAAAGTGGCCCAACTGCACGGCGTAGAAGTGCTGAATATCAATGAGCTGGCCAATTCGCTCAAGCCCATCGTGCTGCCGGGCGAAACTATGCGCGTCTTTATCCTGAAAGAAGGCAAAGAGTACAATCAGGGCGTCGCGTATCTGGATGACGGTACGATGGTGGTGGTGGACAACGCCAAGCGAATGATTTCGAAAACCATCGACATCTCGGTGACCAGCGTGCTGCAAACCACCGCGGGTAAGATGATTTTCGGCAAGTTTGACGACCGCGTCCATGGCGTAGCCGCAGAGAAGCACGAGCGCGCACCGGTTCAACGCAAAGCGGAAGCGGTGGGGGAAAGCTGAGATTGGGAGATAAGGAGACACGGTTACTGGGAGACAACTGCAGTAGGTTCTCTCCGTCTCACCATCACCCCCTCTCCCCATCAGCCCAGGCAGAGGCGAAGACTGAATGGATATGAAGGTAGCTGTCATCCTCCCCGCGGCCGGCCTAGGCACTCGCATGGGGCGCACGTCCGCGGAAACGGCGGGCACAAGCCGGAAGCAGTTTATGCTGCTCGATGGCTCGCCGATCCTCCTGCACACCGTGCGGAAATTTGCGGCCAGCGATCGCGTGAGCGAGATTGTCATCGCCTTGCGGCGCGAGGACCTCGAAGCAGTAGGCGGCCTGCTGCGCCAGGAGATCCGCACCAAGCCCGTGCGTGTGGTCGAAGGCGGTAACAGCCGGCAGGAATCGGTCGAGCGGGGCCTGGCGGCCGTGAGTCCGGAGACCGAGCTGGTCGCGGTACATGATGCGGTGCGGCCCTTCATCGATCTCGACATCATTGAAAAAGCCATCGACGAGGCGCATGAGCACGGCGCAGCCATCGTGGGCATCGTGCCCGTCGACACCGTCAAGCAGGTGAGCGGTGCGCAGGCTACCGGCGCCAAAGTTCGCTCGACGATTTCGCGCGAGCGCCTGGTGCTGGCACAGACCCCGCAGGTGTTTCGCTACGATCTTTTGAAACAGGCATTCGAGGCGGCACGGCGCGATAGTTTCGTCGGGACCGATGAATCGAGCCTGGTGGAACGCCTGGAACAGGTGGAAGTGCGCGTGGTCATGGGCAGCGACCGCAACATCAAGATCACCAAGCCCGGCGACATGGATCTCGCGCGCTTGTTTCTGGAACAGGAAACCGCCCGGCAGGCTCTTTCTTGAGTGAATATCGAACGGGGCAGGGCTGGGACGTCCACCGGCTGGTTCCCGGCAGACCGCTGATCCTGGGCGGCGTGACCATCCCCTCTGAACTAGGACTCGAAGGCCACTCCGACGCGGACATTCTGGCGCACGCTATCACCGACGCCATTCTCGGCGCGGCGGCGCTGGGCGATATCGGCATGCATTTTCCCGACACCGATCCGCGTTGGAAAGGCGCCGACAGCCTGCAGTTTCTGAAGCACGCTCTAGCGCTCGCCAAGGGCGCTGGATTCGCTCTGGTCAACGTGGATTCCACCATCATTCTCGAGCGCCCTAAGCTGAAGGACCACCGCGACTCCATCCGCGAGAAACTCGCCGATACCCTCGACCTAACGCTCGACCGCATTTCCGTCAAATTCAAGACGGCGGAAAAAATGGGGCCGGTGGGCGAAGGGCGATCCGCGGAGGCCCAGGCGATGGTGACGCTAAGACGCGAGTAGGCTCATTGCTACGGCGGTAGCGAGGGATTTTGCGAGCGCGAGATCCTTCCGAGTACGTGCAGCAGCAGCCGCTAGTCCGCAATACGGCCTTTTAGCCGGATGAAAAAAAGCCGCAGGTCTTCCGCAAACGACGCGGCAGCCCTGCGCCACCGCACTGCATCGCCCGGCGTGTGCTCCTTGCGCTTTCGGCTAACGTAAGGCGCCAGGTGCTTCGCGGCTCAAGATTTCGTCTTCGCTTTACCCCGAGATACAGGCTTTTGAGTGAAGCCCTCGGCGGGTGGCGGGAACACTGTGCCGGTGCGGAGCGTATGATCATTACTATGACCCTCACACAGAAAGGCGAATGGCGGCCGCTCCGGCTTTGGCCCGGCGTCGTCGCCGTTACGCTGCAGTGGCTAGTCCTGTTTGGCGTACCGATGATCTCGCCGGATGCCACGCTCTTCGCAATGCTTGGCGCACTGGTGGGCGCATTGGCTGTCCTTATCTGGTGGGCGTTCTTCAGTCGCGTGCCGCACATCGAGCGCTGGGGAGCGCTCCTTGTGATAATTGTCGCGGTAGCCGCAACTCCGCGCATCCTTCACCCGTCGATTGCGGGGGGAATGATGGGGATGATGTTCGGGTTCTCCGTCATCCCGGGCCTGTGCCTCGCGCTGGTCGTTTGGGCGGTAGTCAGCCGCTCCCTCGCCATTGGAGCTCGACGCGTGGCGCTGGTCGGGGCCATCTTGGCGGCCTGCGCGTTCTGGGCGCTCCTACGAACCGAGGGCATGACGGGCAGTGGCCATTCGCAACTGGCGTGGCGTTGGTCGAAGACCCCCGAGCAACTGCTATTGGCTCGAACCGGTAGCGAGCCGCCAACTCCGCTAGCGGCCTCGGCAAAAAAAGAGACTCCTGAAGAACCGGCCACACCCCGATCGGGCGCCGAAGCTTCTGCACAGCCGGCCGTCATTCGGGCGTCGCTACCGCGGATTCTACCGTCCACTCACGCTGTAGCGCTAACCGGTGCCGACTGGCCCGGCTTTCGCGGACCTCATCGCGATGGCATAGTCACCGGCGTGCGGATCAAGACCGACTGGACTTCAACGCCGCCGGTCCAACTGTGGCGTCGGCCGGTGGGACCGGGCTGGTCATCCTTCGCGGTCCGCGACGGCCTGCTCTACACTCAGGAGCAACGCGGCGACTTCGAGGTTGTGGCCTGCTACGACGAGACCACGGGCAAGCCGGTGTGGACTCACCGCGACGCCGCGCGCTTCTGGGAGTCAAATGGCGGCGCGGGTCCTCGCGGCACGCCGACGCTCCACCAGGGACGCGTGTACGCGTTTGGGGCAACGGGAATCTTGAACGCGCTCGACGCCAGTAGCGGCGTCGTGGTGTGGACGCGCAACGCGGCGTCCGACGCCGGCGCCAAGGTTCCGGGATGGGGCTTCGCGAGCTCGCCATTGGTAGTGGGCGACATCGTCATCGTGGCCGCGGCCGGCAAGCTCGCGGCCTACGACCTCGCCAGCGGTGCTCCGCGGTGGTTCGGCCCCAACGGCGGTGGCGATAGCTACAGCTCACCACATCTCGTGACCATCGACGGAGTTGCGCAGATTGCGCTGATGAGCGCGTCCGGCGCCACCAGTGTCGCGCCAGCGGACGGCAAGCTGCTTTGGAAATACTCGTGGCCATCCGATACCCGCATTATGCAGCCGGCCGTAACGGCGGATGGCGACCTTCTGATCACTTCCGGCGATGCCATGGGCGGAGTCGGCATGCGCCGCATTGCGGTTACCCACGGACCAGCTGGTTGGACCCCTGAAGAGCGCTGGACGTCGGCCGGGTTGAAGCCCGGCTTTAACGACTCCGTTGTCGACAATGGCTATGTGTTCGGCTTCAACGGCGCCATTCTCGCGTGCATCGGCGTAAAGGATGGCGCTCGCATGTGGAAGGGCGGACGCTATGGCCAGGGCCAACTCGTCCTGTTGCTCGATCAGGGCGTGCTGTTGGTGCTGTCGGAAGAGGGTGAGCTCGCACTCGTTAAAGCAGCCCCCGACCAGTTCACTGAGCTGGCGCACTTCCCTGCGCTGGAGGGCAAGACCTGGAACCATCCGGTGGTGGCCGGCGACATTCTGCTAGTTCGCAACGATCGGGAGATGGCCGCGTTCCGGCTGTCCCTCGCAGGCGGGTAACCGTAGCGGCGGAGGCCAGTCCGCGAAGGCTCGGGTGATGATAACGCTGAGACGCGACTAAGCGTTTTGCGAATCGCTCAAAACTGGTGCCTCGTCCGCCCTATCGGTGTCGTGCATACGAGCTCGGGTTTAGAGTCACCTTGATCGCCTGTTTTCTGATCACCAAGCGAAAAGTGCCGTCGGGGCGCTTTTCTTCCCTCGTGATTCTCAAGGCAAAGCACCCAAGGTCAGGAGCCATCCACAGTGTCACCCTCTGAGAATCCGAAAAGTTAGGCTGGACGGCCACGGTCGGATGGCCTAGTATCGTTTCGTGGCTGATGACGGGCCCGTCCACGCAGCCGGCATCAAGCAGAGCGGCAGCGTTCCCGCACCGATATTGCTCGAAGCCAGCACTAACGAAAGCGGTGGACTCGGCCTTTTTCAACAGCTCAGGGCTGACGACAAACGGTAACGTAAGTCGCCCTACGACGAGGCCAACCTCATTCAGGGCTAGACGGATCCCAGTTAGGAACGAGGGAGAGATCTCGTACAAGATAGTCTCCCTTCCGTTGTTGTTGTATGACCCAAGAGAC
>Ga0210409_10005992_pt1 | contig 12698 bp, 7 predicted proteins | sample IncBWH17MmetaG_FD_161649 | JGI IMG/M metagenome (GOLD analysis project Ga0210409, IMG submission 161649) | Forest soil microbial communities from Barre Woods Harvard Forest LTER site, Petersham, Massachusetts, United States - Inc-BW-H-17-M | ecosystem: Environmental > Terrestrial > Soil >...
ATTCAAGGTCCCTCCGGTCATCCCCCGCTTCAGGAACTTCCCGTCCGTCTGAAACAAATCGACCAGGCCCATCCCGGCGCCGGTCACTGGATCATGCTTGGCTCCGTCCTGCACCGCGTAGGTCACGAAGACGACGTTGTTGATCACGTGCACTCCGTGCGGCGCGTACCCGGCCGGCAGATTCGGATCTGCAAATGTTCCGCCGCTCAGGGTTGCGGTCGCAAAGTTCTTGTCGAATACGTCGATCGCGCCGCTGTGAAAATTTGCTGCCAGCAGAAAGTTGCCCTGTGCGTTCGTAACAAACGCCAGGCCTTTGTAGACCGCACCGGATGGAGAGTTGTCGACCTTCGTCACCGCGTTCAACGTGCCGTTCCAACTCGCCAAAATACCGTCTTCAGTGTCGAACAAAAACAACGCGCCGCCGAAGTCAGTTGTGCTGTTAGCCACTGTTCCTGTCGGACATCCAGGGTTGCATGGATTCATGGAGGCGACCGGAATTCCAGCCGTGATCGATTGCTTCACGCCTTGTGCGTTGTAAGTTGTCGACGTGCCGCCGTTGTTATTGGCGATCCAGAACACGTCACCGGGTATAAACGAAATTCCCCAGGGGTTTGAAAGCTGCGCGTCCGTGTTGTTGGCTACGCCCGCAACGTTGGCCGTCAGGTTCGTTTGCTTGTAGGTATTCTGGGCGCGCATTAACGGAGCTGCAAAAAGCGCCAGAGCTGTCCCGAAAATCAGAAATAACTTGAAGTTCTTCACCGCTGCTTTTCCTCCACCCATTCTTTCGAAGCCCCGGGGCAACGGGTATGTTCAATGTTGAAGAGAGACTATCGGCGCAGCAGAAGAGGGTTGTCACGGGACTGTCATCGCGGAGTAAAACGTTTGCGACCGCGAAATCATTGACGTCCGACGCACTCGTGACAAATCGGAGACAACTGATCTTGCGCTTTTCCCCACTCGCCGACGATACTGAATAGCGATGAAAACGAATCTTCTTCTTACCAATCCTGCGCAAGTTGAAACGGAGTGCCTGGTGGTGGTCGCACTCGATCGCGGTTCCAAGGACAAACCCGAAGTCGCTCTCGAAACCGGCGACGACTCCGTGAAGAAGGCCGCCGCTGAGGTGATCGCGAGCGGTGAACTGAGCGGAAAGAGTTGCGAGACAACGCTGCTGCACCATCCGGCTGGCCTGAAAGCCAAGCGCTTGTTGATTCTCGGCGGCGGAAAAGCTGCGAAATTTACGCAGTTCGATCTGCGGCGGTTGGCCGGCACGGCCGTCCGCGCACTGAAATCTCGCGGCCTGCGCAGCTTCGCCTTCGTCGCGCCGCAGTCGAGCCTCTCCGCGGAGATCTCCGCCAAAGCTGTTGTGGAAGGGGCATTCGTCGGCAACTTCGATCCCGACACCTACAAGAGCGATCGCAAAGAACAGATCATCGACCAACTCACGGTCGTCGCGAGCGGGGATCAAGGAAAACTGCAAGCCGCGGTTGAAGAAGCTCGCATCATCGGCGAATCTCAAAACTTTACCCGCTCGCTGGTAAACGAGCCTTCGAATCGCTTGACGCCCACCGTGCTTGCCGATCGCGCGAAGAAGATGGCGCAGGAAGTCGGGCTCAAATGCGAGGTCTACGGTGCCGACAAGATCAAAGAACTCAAAATGGGCGCGTTCTGGAGCGTAGCGCAGGGTTCGGACGAGCCGCCCGCTCTCATCGTGTTGAAATACGAACCAGCAGGCGCGCCTGAGAAACCGGTGCTGGGCCTGGTTGGCAAAGGCATCACCTTCGATACCGGCGGCATTTCGATCAAGCCCGCCGACGGCATGGAGAAGATGAAGTACGACATGGCCGGTGGCGCCGCGATGATTGGCGCGATGCGCGCCATCGCGCTGCTCAAACCCAAAGTGAAAGTCACGATGATTGTCTGCGCCACCGAGAACATGCCGTCCGGCAAAGCGCAGAAACCCGGCGACGTGCAGATCGCCATGTCGGGCAAGTCCATCGAGATCATCAACACCGATGCCGAGGGACGGCTGGTACTCGCCGACGGTCTCTACTACGCGCGCCAGCTGGGCTGCACCCATCTTGTGGATGCCGCCACGCTGACCGGCGCAGTCGTGGTCGCGCTGGGCTACGTGAACGCCGGGATTTTCGCCAACAACGACGAACTCTACGACCGGTTCCACAAAGCTGAAGACAAGGCCGGAGAAAAATTCTGGCGCATGCCGCTCGACGAGGAATACAAAGAGGTCATCAAGTCGTCGATCGCCGACATCGTGAACTCCGGCGGCCGCTGGGGCGGCGCGATCACGGCGGCCATGTTCCTGAAAGAGTTCGCGGAAGAGACGCCCTGGCTGCACTTGGACATCGCCGGCACCGCATGGACGGAAGAAGCGAAACCCTGGATCGCGAAAGGTCCATCCGGAATTGCGGTGAGGAGCCTGGTGGAGTTTGTGAAAGACTTCGCTTAGATTGCCGACTACCGCTTAGAGTACTTTCGTTGCAATACGTGGAACCTCGTTGTTGATCGCAATAGCGATATCTCCACAGCGATCCTTTCCCGGGTGGCATCGTGCCGACGAAACGCACTGGACATTTCCGGAGTATTCCGTTTACCGTTTCTGGGCTAGCTGGCCGGAAATTTACCGTTAGGGTTCTACGCTCTCTTCAAGCCGTTCACCTCTTCACCCAGTTTGCTGCTTGGCCTGTCATGAATTGAGTGCCAATCAGCCAGAGACAGGAAATCAGCGGGCCAAGTCGTCCGAAAAACCACGAATTAGTCGGCTCGGCTCTCTCCGAACACGGTTCTCATTGGGCAGGCATTTCTCAAACACAAAGATTAGGAAAAGGAGAACATTCTCATGCCAACTTTCACCACAAAAGACGGGACACGGATTTACTACAAAGACTGGGGTAAAGGACAACCGGTCGTCTTCAGTCACGGCTGGCCGCTCAGCGCCGATGCCTTCGAAGATCAGATGATTTTCTTGGCGGACCGCGGATATCGTTGCATCGCGCATGACCGCCGCGGCCACGGGCGCTCCGACCAACCGTACGACGGCAACGACATGAACACCTATGCCGATGATCTCGCTACTCTGGTCGAGCAGCTCAACCTGAACCATGCCATTCACGTTGGCCATTCGACTGGAGGCGGTGAGGTCGCGCGCTACATCGGCAGGCACGGCACGAAACGCGTCTCAAAAGCCGTTCTGGTCAGCGCGGTACCCCCCTTAATGTTAAAAACGGCCGCCAACCCCGCGGGCTTGCCCATCGAAGCGTTTGACGATCTGCGCGCCAAAGTTGCCGCGGACCGCTCTCAATTCTTCAAGGATTTGAGCATCCCTTTTTATGGCTACAACAAGCCCGGCGCCAAAATCTCCGAGGGCATTCGCGAATCGTTCTGGCTGCAGGGCATGTTGGCTGGATACCCAGCGGCTTATGACTGCATCAAGGCTTTTTCTGAAACGGACTTCACCGAAGACCTCAAGAAGTTCGACGTGCCAACGCTGATTCTTCACGGGGACGCCGATCAAATCGTGCCGATTGTCGCTGCCGGTTTGCTCTCGGCCAAGATCGTGAAGGGTGCACAACTCAAGGTGTATCCGGGATTCCCGCACGGAATGTGTTCGACCGAAAAGGATGTAATCAACGCCGACTTGCTCGCGTTCTTCAAAAGCACCGCTGCGGTCGCCGCTTGAAGCGAACCCCGGCCTTCCCGCTGGCGAAGGCCGGGATTTTCATCTCGCAGACCGCTCTCAGGGGGAGGCTGCGCGGGAGCCTCCCGACTCTGGCGTCTTTAGGGCTGCATTCCGCTCGGCATCAGCAGCTCGCAATGCTCCACGCACTTGTAGGTCTGCACTTCGATCTCGGCTTTTTTGTGCGACTTTTCGTTTGGAAAGATCAGCAACGACTGCGGGCCGTCGGCCAGGTTGAACTGGCAATCGAACTCCATCGTCTGCACGCCGCGCTGCTTGCATGAAGTCTGTGCCAGAGCCGAGCTCAATTGGTCGGGCCTGTCGTACACCTGGTCGGCGAGCCCCGATGGCAACACGCTCAAGGTCATCGGCACGGGCGCCTTGATTTTCATCCACAGTTTCTGCCCGTCCTGTTCGGGCGTCAGGATGCTGTAGAGCTTGGGCACCGCCGAGAGCTCGTACTTCTCCTTCACGAGCCGCACCCATTGAAATTCCGGCTGAATGCAGTTCGCAACGCAGGACCAGCTGTGGTAGGTGATGAGCACGTCGTTGGGAGCAATCAGTATGCGCGCGCCGCCCCGGGCGAGGATCGCTCCGATGCCCTGCAAGATCGCGTGTTCGGGCGTGCGCTCATCGTGAATCAATAGCACCATGGGCCGGTGCGGCAGCAGATGACACTCGTAGGTCGTGCTGGTGACATGTTCCCGCAGACAGCGGTATTCGAGATTGCTCCAGGTTTCCGGGTGTTGCTGGGCCGCGTTCCACTCCTCGGCCCCGGTCATCGCCAGCGTGACGGGCCGCTTGGCCTGAATGATGACGTGCATGTTCCCGCCGTCTCCACCGGGACGATAAACGCGGCCGGCATGGTAGTCGGCCGGATCCAGCTGCACCACCTCGTCGCTGGCGCGTACCCAGTCAAACGTTCTGGGTGGAACTTGTGCCCACGCGGCCCCGATCGACGCGCAGACAAAGAGGGTGAGTAGCTTGAGTCTCATGTCTTTTTACACTTTCAATGCAGATGCTCCCTCAATTGTGGACATGGGCCACAGGTGTCCCTAGGGTTTTTCCGGGCGACACGTGACCGAGGTAACGGGCCGGTACTGGGCTCACAGAATGCGCGGAACGATTCAAGACGGCAGTTGAGACCAACTCGCGCCGTTATAGGCGAGAGGATCGTCTCTCTTTTGTCATCAAAAGGCGAAAACCACGAAGGCTGCGTGCCGCCAAGCATCAAGTTCGATCGCTTGGTGAACGCACCGTTCGTGGTTCGCTTACTACAACTCATGGGTGGTCAGACCGCGTGCGGCGCCGACGAGTTCTTGAGCTTTCTCGCCTGTCGATCGTCGTTTCCGATCGCGCACTGACCAGACTTACTTGTTCGACTTGGTCTGCACCCCTTCGAAGCCTTTTTCAAACTTGGTGAGCAGAGGCGTTTCGCCGCTCTGCAGTCCGCCGCGTCCCATTACGCGCCACAAGTATTGTCCGCTGGACAGGTGGGCGTCGTAGACAGCCAGCACATCTTCCGACGGACGGCTTTGTACCAGGAGCGTGATGTCAGCCTGTCCAGGATCGTAGACCAAGATCAGCTTGCCCCATTTCTGGATCGCGTCCTGCACTGCCGCGATCGCATCGCGATCTTCAGGCAGTATTCGCGGATTGAACTGGTCGCCATCATAGGAAGCAACGTACACATAACGCGCATTCCTCAACGTCCCGGGGAAGGGCTGCTCACTTTGCGCGCTGCGCGGAGGCTGAGGCGCCGCGACCGCAAAGCCTGCCACAAGCACGACCGCCGTCGCTAAACTTAAGAGTTTCCGCATCCATCCTCCAGGACTCACCATACCTTAGATGCCCTTGGGCAGGTCAGCGTTGTACTGGGCTATCCGCGGGGCAAATTGTGCCAATCGATTCTATCTTAGCTGATAGATAAGTTTTTGGAGATTACAGAAGTGCCCGAACCGGCGGTTCCGACGTTGCGTAGAATGCCATTTCTCTCCGCTAGAATGGCCTGCAATTGTCTGTCGAAGTCGAGGCGAGCCCAAGGGTCCGGCCGGGCGTCGGAACGCGCCCTGAAGCGATCCTAGCGCAGTTTTCTTTCTTTGGTTATCTATAAGTTATTGAAGATTCGTCGATCTGACTGAAGCACAATGAGTTAGATCGGCAGCTTTCTTAATCGGCAACGCTCGGAAATACAGAGAGACGAAACCTGGGACCGAATCGAAAACCGAACGCCGAATACCTTTAACCCAAGACCTAAACACCCGCCCTCACATCACCGGCGGCACCGTGATCCCCAACACATCCAGCGTGCGAATGAGCTCACGACGAACTACGGCGACCGTCGCCAAGAGGAATTTTTTTCGGTCTTCATCGACTTCGCTGAGGATCGGATGGCGGTGATAGAAGTAGTTGAACAGCTGTGCCAGCTGAAACGCGTGCTTCGCGAGATACGCAGGTTCGGTCGTTGCGATGCATTGCTCAACGAGGTACGCGGTCTTGGACGCGGCCAGCCAGAGTTCCCAGATTTCGTTGCCTGCCTCGCCACTGAGATACTTGGCGAATTGTTCGGCGGAGACCCTGCTCGCGTTGTCCGGGCCGAAACGATCCGGATCCAGACCCGCTTTACGAAAGATGCTGGTGGCGCGTACGACCGCGTACTGCGCGTACGGTCCGGTTTCGCCTTCGAAGCTGAGCGCATCTTTGAAATCGAACGCGATTACCGACGGCTTGGTGTACTTCAGCATGAAGTAGCGCAACGCACCGATGGCGATCTCGGTGGCGATGGCGCGTCGCTCGTCGTCGCTCAACTCGGGATGGCGCTGATCGACTTCGGCTTTTGCGGTGGCAATCAGGCGGTCGAGCAGATCGTCGGCCTTTACACCAAAGCCTTTGCGTCCCGAGACTTCGATGTACGACCTGGCTTTGTCTTCGTCCGACAGCTGGTAGCCCAGCTCGGCGGCGCAGCGCGGGGTGAGCGCAACCATCTCGTAGGAAAAGTGCGTGTAGTGATCGGCCTGGGCGTTATAACCGAGGCCGCGCAAAGCTTCGATGACAGTGTTCTGCGCTTCGGACTGGCGCGCGTCGATCACGTTGTAGATTTCGGCAACATCGCCGAAGTGGGGATGGTTGGGTTCGCCGACGGTTGCGGAGATCCAGCATTGGTGATCGTTGGGATACTTGTAGAACTTGCGGTAGCCGAAGTCACGGCCGAGCAGGCCGAACTTCCACATGTGATAGGCGATGTCTTTGCCGACGTAGCCTACCGTGCCATTGGAGCGGACGATGACTTTCTGGTCTTCCTCGGAAACCCGATCGGCATCTTTGTTTTCGAGGTCTTGCGTTCCGATGGAGGTCAGCAGATGGTCCAGATCGTCGTCGCCGCCCGAGTCTCCATTTTTCCCTGTGTCCTCGCTGGTTGAAGACTTTGGGGACGTTCCCGCTCTCCGCATCACCCAGCAACCCTTGTTTTTTCCTTCGGTTTCAAAGAAAAGCACACCGCCGTCTTTCAACTTAGTGAAGGCTGCGTCCCAAAAGTGCAGGTGCAGGATCTCACTCTCGCGCGGCAGGAAGTCGTACTCGATGTCGAGACGGTCCATTGTTTCGAGATGGCGCCGCAAAACGGCAACCGAAATCAGGTCGGCGATGGCGGCCGTTTCGTTTCCGCCGGCTTCGATCTCGTGCAGCGTTTTCAGGCGAACCTGCAGATTCTGTTTGTCTTGTTCATACCACTGGGAGACGCGGGCATAGAGATCCCAGCAGTAGTAATCAAAACGTGGCCGGGCCGCGAGTTGTTCGATCTCGGCGCGTGACTTTTTTTCCAGATGAAGAAATCCCACCGCCACGTCAGCGACTTGCACGCCGGTGTTGTCGATGTAGTTCTGAATGTCGACTTCCCTGCCCGCGAAACGCAAGAGGCGCACGAACGTATCGCCGAGAATGGCGTTGCGGAGATGTCCGATGTGCGCGGCCTTGTTGGGGTTAATGCTGGAATGCTCGACCAGAATCTTGCCTTCGGGGACATCGACCTTCGGCCGTTGGTCGGAAGCCAGGGCGGCGGCGACGACTCCTCGACTCACGCGCGCATTGATGTAGCCAGCGCCGGCAACTTCCAGCTTTTCAAAACCTTCGATCGGACCGATGCCGGCGACGATCTCCTCGGCGATCTTGCGCGGAGCTTTGCGAAGTTTCTTCGCCAACTCGAAGGCCAGCGGCATGGCGTACTCGCCCAACTCGACCTTGGGAGGTTGCTCGACCACGATTTTAGGGAGGTCGAGGTCGTAGGTGCGGCGCAGAAAGTCGCGCACCTGCTGGATCAGACGGCGTTCGAGAATGCGGTACAAGGATCCCCTCTAACTTGTTGAAGAAACTATGGATTGTAGCAAACGGCGGAGCGGCGGCCGGTTTGACGGTGAATTGCAGTGACCCTATGATGAGAGACAGTCGTCGGTCGCCAGTCTTCAGTCGTCGGCAAAACTGGCCGACGCCGTTATGCGAGTCATAACTCCCCGCATTACGCGGGTTTAACAGAACGATCTTAAGGCCGCGCACCGGCATTGACTGCTTGGGGTTCTGGCCTAACGACTGACGATCAGGATTGAACACTTTTATGCGAATTGCTTACCTCGACTGCTTCTCCGGCATGAGTGGCGATATGTTTTTGGGCGCCCTCGTGGACGCGGGAGTGTCTCCGGAGTTATTGCAAAAGACAGTCGAGGCGCTGAATGTCGGTGCGCGTTTGGAGATCTCGAAGGTGAATCGCAGCGGCATCACGGCGACGAAGGTCGACGTTTTCCTCAACGGCGAGAAAGAGTTGCCGCGAGAGGAGTTCTTGGCCCGACAACAGCATAGCCACGAATCCGAACATGCAACGCGGGAGCAGCATGAAAATGCTCACCATGCACACGGGCATACGGACGAGGAGGGTCACGCGCACCAGCATTCTTCCGCCCAGGCAGTTTCGCGGGCGGGGGCGCACGCGCCACACGAACACAAACCCACTCACGAGCATGGGGATACCCAACCTGATCACGTTCATGGACACGGGCGTGTGCATGGTCGCGGGCTGAAAGAGATCAAGGCGTTGATTGCGAAGGCTGAAATCTCGGAGCGCGCAAAGAAAACGGCGACCGCCATTTTTGAAGCGTTGGGCGCCGCGGAAGCCAAGATCCATGGAGTCGATGTCGAGTCGGTGCACTTTCATGAAGTGGGCGCGGCCGATGCGATTGTAGACATCGTCGGTGCGGCCGTAGCAGCGGAGGCGCTGCAAGTAGATGAATTTGTGTGTTCGCCGCTGAACGTCGGCGGTGGAACCGTAAAATGCGCGCACGGCGAGTTCCCTGTTCCGGCACCGGCGACGGTCGAGTTGCTCAAAGGAGCACCGGTCTATTCGTCGGATATACAAAAAGAACTGGTGACGCCTACGGGCGCCGCGATCGTGAAGGCTATAGCTGCGCGCTTCGGAGTGTTTCCGCCAATGAAGATTGAGCGCTCCGGGTATGGAGCGGGCACACGCGATGTCGCGGGTCATCCCAATGTGGTGCGGTTAGTGATTGGAGAGGCGGTCGCTGCTGAGGAGCTTAAGCCCCTATTTGCTGAAGTAGTGAGCGCCGCGCCGGACGCGGTGGCTTTCCCAGAGTCCCGCGCTGCCCATTCTTCTGTTGCGGAGCACACGCGCGCAGAGACAATTTGCATACTGGAAGCGAATCTCGATGACCTCAATCCGCAAGTCTTTGGCTATGTGATGGATCGATTGCTGGAAGAAGGCGCGCTCGATGTGTTCGGCCTGCCGGTGCAGATGAAGAAAAATCGTCCCGGAGTGTTATTCACGGTGCTCTGCAAACAGGAAGATGCCGAGAAGTTAACGCACTTGATATTTACGGAAACGACAACTCTCGGCGTGCGTCAACGGGTGGAGCAGCGGCGAGTGCTTTCGCGGCGCTGGGTGAATGTCTCCACGCAGTGGGGAGACGTTCGAATGAAGATTGGCAGCATGAACGGAACCATTACGAACTATGCACCCGAGTATGAAGACTGCCGGAGGATTGCCGCAGAGAAGCAGGTCCCGTTGAAGACGGTGATGCAGGAAGCGATGCGTGCCTGGATGGAAAATCGTCGGTAGCCGTTGGGCGTTTGTCGCTACCGTTTGGTTCCACCGGGCATCGAGTTCGTGCAAAAAAACTTTTCAGCCGCAAAGAGCGCGAAGACGAACCGCAAAGGACGCTAAGGCAAACACTCGCCATCAGATACAGGTACACTGAGGAAATCCCGGAGCGTCCCTGCGGCACTTTGTGTCCTCTTGCAGTGAAGAGAAACTGAAGAATGAAAAAGTTCTACATCACGACTCCGATCTATTACGTCAATGCGCGGCCGCATATCGGGCATGCCTACACAACCATCGCTTGCGACACAATTGCGCGGCGGCATCGCATGCTGGGCGACGATACCTACTTCCTGACGGGTACGGATGAGCACGGGCAGAAGATCGAGCGCGCCGCGGCGGCGGCGGGAAAGACTCCGCAACAGTTCGCGGACGAAGTGTCCAGTGAATTTCGCGCGCTATGGAAGCGGATGGGGCTGACCAATGACGACTTCATCCGCACAACCGAAGAGCGTCACAAGAAGAGTGTGCAGGCATTGTTTCGGCAGTTACAGAAAAATGGCTACATCTACAAAGGCAGCTACACGGGACAGTATTGCGTGTCGGACGAGATGTACGTCGATGTCGGGCCGGGCGAGCCTTGTCCGGAGTGCGGGCGCATCACTGAGACGGTGCAGGAAGAAAATTACTTCTTCAAGCTTTCGGCATTTGCGGACAAACTGCTGCGGCTCTATACCGAACAACCGGAGTGGATCCGGCCGGAGACGCGGCGCAACGAGGTGATCTCGTTTGTGCGTAGCGGGCTGAAAGATCTGTCCATCAGCCGCAGCACGTTTTCCTGGGGCATTCCGGTGCCCGACGATCCCAAGCACGTGATCTACGTGTGGCTGGATGCATTGGCGAACTACATCACGGCGCTGGGCTATGCATCTGACGATCCGCGCAAGTACGAAAAATACTGGCCAGCCGACGTGCAGATGATCGGCAAGGAGATCGTGCGCTTTCATTGCGTGTATTGGCCGGCGTTCCTGATGGCCGCCGGTTTGCCATTGCCGCGCGGAATCTTGGCGCATGGCTGGCTGCTGTTTGAAGAGAACAAGATGTCGAAGTCGCGCGGGAATATCGTGCGCAGCGAGACGATTCTCGATGTGCTGGGCGCAGATGCGTTGCGCTATTTCCTGTTGCGCGAGGTCGTGTTTGGCTCCGACGGATCGTTTTCGTTCGATGCCCTGGTGCAGCGTTACAACTCCGACCTGGCGAACGGCCTGGGGAATCTGGCCAGCCGCACGCTGACCATGATCAACCGCTACTTTAAGGGCGAGGTGCCGTATCCATCGCACAACGCTGCGCGACGTCGGGCGGATGACGTGATTGAAAGAACCGCGCATGATGTGATCGAGGAATACAACGCACTGTTCGACCAGTTCCAGTTCTCGAAAGCGCTCGAAGTGGCATGGTCGCTGGTGGCGGCGGTCGACAAGTACATCGTCGAGAACGAACCCTGGGCGCTGGGGGAAAAACAGGATGAGGACAGCCGGTCGCGGCTGGCGACGGTGCTGTACACGTCGGCCGAAGCGCTGCGCATTGTGACGGCGCTGGCGCATCCGGTGATTCCCGATTCGACGACCAAGATTTGGAAGCAACTTGGACTGGGCGACATTCGCGAACTGGATTTAACCGCTTTGCAGTGGGGCCAGCTTCGCCTGGGAACGAAGCTAGGCGAAGTGCACCCGGTGTTTCCGCGAGCCGACAAGAGCGCTGTAGAAAGGATGCAAAAGATGGAAGAGCAAGGACGGCCGGTGGGTGCTGTCGCCGAAGTGAAACCAGAACCGGCAACGGCGACGGTTCCAGCAGCCGCGGCACCGAAAGCTTCCGCGGTGACGGCGGATGGAAAAATCGGGATCGAGGACTTTGTGAAGGTCGAGTTGCGGGTCGGGCTGGTGAAGGTCGCGGAGAAGGTGAAGAACGCCGACAAATTACTGCGGCTCGAAGTCGATATCGGGAGCGAGGTGCGCCAGATCGTGGCTGGGATCGCGGAGGCATACGCGCCGGAGACTCTGGTGGGGAGAAAGGTCGTGATCGTCGCGAATCTGGCGCCGCGAAAATTGCGCGGTCTGGAGTCGAACGGGATGATCGTAGCCGCGTCGTTAGAAGGTGGGCAGCCGGTGCTGGCGGGATTTCTGGAAGAAGTGCCGGTGGGGGCGAGACTGAAATAGCTGATGGCTAGTAGCTAATGGCTTGTAGCTGGGAAACTGCCGAGCTTTCGCTCGGCCGGGCAGACGAGGGCGTCTGCCCCCACGTAGGTGTTTGCTGACGCCCATGTTCATTGACTCTCACGCGCATCTTGAAGGACATCGCTTCGACGCCGATCGTGAAGCGGTGATTGCGCGCGCGCGGGAAGCGGGGATCGAGACGATTGTCGCGATCGGGAATGGCGACGGACCCGTGAACTTCGATTGCGGCATCCTGCTGGCCGAGAAATACGAGTTTATCTACGCCACGATTGGGATTCATCCGCACGAAGCAAAACTGGCCGACCAGGCTGCCTTCGACCGCATGGAGCAGCTCGCCCAGCGACCCAAGGTCATTGCGTGGGGTGAAATCGGACTCGACTACTATTACGATCATTCTCCGCGCGAGCTGCAGCAGCAGGTTTTCGTGAAGCAGATGGAGTTGGCGCGCGCAGTGAAGCTGCCGATCGTGATTCACTGCCGGCCTTCCGACAACAGTGAAAATGCCTGGAACGATTGCCTGCGCCTGATCGCCGAACAATGGGTGCCGAGCGGGCTGGGCGGGATTCTTCATTGCTTTACAGGCAATACCGTACAGGCGAAGCGCGCTCTCGACATGGGCTTCATGATCTCGTTCGCCGGGAACGTCACCTTTCCTAAGGCTCAACAAATCCGG
>Ga0210409_10005993_pt1 | contig 12698 bp, 13 predicted proteins | sample IncBWH17MmetaG_FD_161649 | JGI IMG/M metagenome (GOLD analysis project Ga0210409, IMG submission 161649) | Forest soil microbial communities from Barre Woods Harvard Forest LTER site, Petersham, Massachusetts, United States - Inc-BW-H-17-M | ecosystem: Environmental > Terrestrial > Soil >...
CCATCGACGCGTACATGCCGCCTGCGTCGAGTGAGTCCGTTGATGTGGGTCTCGATGTCGTGTCTGAGACCCTCCGGAAACTTCTCCCACTCCGGCTCCTCCGTTGTCTTGATTGCCGGCTCCAGGAGCCGGCGCTCAGGCCAACCCTCGATAACGCCGATGCATCTATTCCAGGCTCTGGCGATGCTGCGCCGGGCGCCGGCATCGGTGGCAAGCGCCGTCGTCTGCGCCCGGTAGCGCATGTACGCGTCGATGGCGGCCTCTTCGACCGCCGCCGGGGCAACCTTCCGGGCGGAGAAGTAGCGCATCAGGGACGACAGAGTCGCGCGGGTTCGTCGCTCTGTCAGCTGTTGGCGCAGGGCCTGCCATTCCCCGTCGAGCGGCAATCCGCGGCTCGGGACATCTTCCTCCTTCCCGAACCAGCGCAGAGCCGCCCGTGAGTTGGCCTTGTGGTTCGCGAGGGTCTTGGGGTTCAAGCCAACGACCGCATGATGCAGCCGATCGATGGGGAAGCGCGCCGCCGTCCAGCGCGCCGGGATGACCTCCATCGGCTTGTCCAATGCCTTGGCAATCTGGCGCAGCGAGCAGAGCCACTGCGTTCGGGTTTGTGCCGGCAGATCGACGGCGCCTTCGATCGCTTTTGCCGCATCGGCAAAAGACTGTTCGAGCAACGGTACGTGATTCATCAGCTTCGCGTCCTTTCGCGCTGGTTTGGGGGTAGGTGTAGCTAGAAGTAGTCTATAGTAATTTTGGAAGTTGTCAACAGTATATAGGCTATATGTACTTGTATGATCATTCCTAATACTTCGATATTCATTCATTGGTAATGTATTCTAATGAATTGTTGCGCACGAAGATTGTGGGCCAAACTGGCGAGCGCGCAATCCTCTGGCAACAGCGCGGTGCCTATCTCGGCGATCTCGCGGCAAGTCATCCCTGCGGACGTGCGTGACGACCGAGCGGCACTCTACGGCCCGTTCCGAAGCCCATACCCCCTGCGGCGCAGTTCGCGATCAATGTCATCTGCTTGTCTAGCGGCTGGCATATACGCCAGCGTCGGCGCGCATGATCGCGCTGGCCCTGGCCGGCCAACCACAGAGGATAAGCGAATGAGGATGATCTTAGCGGCTGCGGTTCTCGCAGCCTTGGCTTTTCAGGCGAACGCCAAGGACGACCCGCACGGGCCGCAATGGCATTTCATGGACCACGGCGCCGACATGCACTTGGCTATCCGCCCCTGGTGCGTGCCCCACACCCCGCAATGGGCGACGTGTGCACACAAGGGCACTGACTGGAAGGGCTCATGGACCATCAAATGATGGCCGAGGCCGCTGCACAACGAGGAGCCATAGTGCCGGACGCCAGCGGTTAGGCGCTCCCCTGGGTGTCTTCGCGAGGAGGAGCCGGGGCCTGCGCCTCCTCGCACGCGTGCACTGTCACCTTACCGTACTGCGCGGTCAGACATGGCGCATAGCGCTTGACGACGCCCTATTATTTCCATATTCTTTGAAATATGGAAACGTCAAATGCCGTCGCGGCTTTGAGCGCGCTTGCCCAGGACAGCCGCCTGGAAATCTTCCGTTTGCTGGTGCAGGCCGGCCCGGAGGGCATGGCCGCCGGCCAGGTCGCCGAAAAACTCGGTCTCGCCCCGAATACGCTCACCTTTCATTTCGACCGGCTGCGCTTTGCCGGACTGGTCACCGTCCGCCGCAACGGCCGCTCGATGATCTATGCCGCGCGGTTCGAGGCGATGAACGATCTTGTTTCCTTCCTCACTGAGAACTGTTGCCAAGGCGCGCAGGAGAAATGCGCGCCCGTAGCGGTTTGCAGACCCAAGGGAGCTTCCCATGAAGCGCTTTCACGTGCACGTCGCCGTTGACGATCTAGACCGCTCCATCGGCTTCTATTCGGCCTTGTTCGCCGCCGAGCCGGCGGTCGTCAAATCCGACTACGCCAAGTGGATGCTTGACGACCCCCGCGTGAACTTCGCCATCTCGACCCGCGGCCGCCAACCCGGATTGGACCACCTCGGCATTCAAGCCGAGAGCGGCGAGGAACTGAAAGAGATTTACGCGCGGCTGCACCAGGCTGGCGGCACTGTCATCGAACAAGGCCAGACGAGTTGCTGTTACGCCAAATCGGAGAAGTCATGGATCGACGATCCCGCCGGCATCTCCTGGGAAACATTCCACACGACGGGGGAAAGCATCGACTATGGCGACGGGTCCGGCGAGCGCGTCGCCAGGGTCGCGCATGAGAAGCTGTGCTGTGCGCCGGCGCCGAAGGTCGACGAGGCTGCCGCCGCCTGCGGTTGTCCGGCGGCGTGAGGCATGCCGTGGCCGAACCGTACAACGTGTTGTTTCTGTGCACCGGCAATTCGGCGCGCTCGGTCATGGCGGAAGCGATCTTGAACAGGGTAGGGGCGGGCAAATTCCGCGCCTACAGCGCCGGGAGCCATCCCAAGGGCCAAGTGCATCCCGAAACGATCCGGCTCTTGCAAAGCCTCGGCTATGACACCTCGGGCTTTCGCTCGAAGTCGTGGAGCGAATTTGCCGATCCCGGCGCGCCACAACTCAATTTCGTGTTCACCGTCTGTGACAACGCGGCGGGCGAAGCGTGCCCGTTGTGGCCCGGTCAACCGATGACGGCGCACTGGGGCGTGCCCGATCCGGCAGAGGCCAAAGGCACGTCCGCCGAAATGGCGCTCGCCTTCAAGGAAGCCTACCGGATGCTCCATCAGCGCATCGGCATTTTTACTTCATTGCCGCTCCGCTCTCTCGACAGGCTGACACTGCAAAACAGGCTCCGGGAAATCGGCCGCGTCGACGTAGCGGTCGAGCCGACGTGAGGCGCGTTGCTGCGGAGTTCCTGGGCACCGCGTTCCTGCTCGCGGGCGTCGTCGGCTCGGGGATCATGGCGGCGAAGCTCGCGGGCGGAAACGGCGCCCTCGCGCTGCTCTGCAACACGCTGCCTACCGGCGCCCTCCTCACAGTCCTTGTTCTGACGTTCGGCCCGCTGTCGGGGGCGCACTTCAATCCGGCCGTCAGCATGGCAATGGTATTGCGCCGCGAATTGCCGGCTGGTGTCGCGGCCACCTACATCGCCGCTCAGATTGTCGGCGGCATCGTCGGGGTGCTGGCGGCGCACGTCATGTTTGAGCTGCCGCTGTGGCAACTCTCGGCAACAGTGCGAACGGGTCCGGGACAGTGGGCCGGTGAATTTGTCGCCACCCTCGGACTGCTGCTGACGATCGTCGGATGCGCGGCGCGGACGCCCGCGGCCATTCCCTACGCTGTCGGCCTCTACATTACGGCCGCCTATTGGTTCACCGCGTCGACCTCGTTCGCCAATCCTGCGGTGACCGTCGCGCGTGCTCTTTCGGATACCTATGCGGGCATCGCCGCAGCGGGCGTGCCTGCCTTCATCGTCGCCCAGCTTGCCGGCGCCTGCGCGGCCGTCGGCTTGGCGCAATGGCTGTGGCCGCTCGCAAAGCCCACGACCGCTGCGACGAAACGGTGACTTAAGCGGCGCCTGTCTACGCCACTTCGACAGGGCGTGCGAAATTCCTCGGGTCAGTCAGCAGACCCGAGGGGGCCGTTTTGTTGTTGAGAGCAAAATCAAACCCCGCGCCTGCAAAGCAGGCGCCGGGGCTAGGAACCAAGTTCTCTCTCTGCCAGTACGTCCGTGGTCAGAGGCTTTGGTTCGGCGCTCCGATTAGACGGTGCGCAGATTGGCTGCTGAGGACTTCCCGGTCCTGCGGTCGGCGACAACGTCGAACGAGACCTTCTGACCCTCGTCGAGGCCGCTCATCCCGGCCCGTTCGACGGCACTGATATGCACGAAGACATCCTTACCACCGTCGTCCGGCTGGATGAAACCGAAGCCTTTTTGGCCGTTGAACCACTTTACGGTTCCTTGCGTCATGTAACCCTTCTTTTCGTCAAGTACGTGTGTATGAGCGGTCGCTCTTGTCGCGACCGCAGGTTCAGGTTCGAGTTTGGATAAATTCGTCAGTCCGACGCGACGTGCGCGGCGAGGCCAAGTCGTTCGGCCGAAGCTCGATCGAAAACACATAGAGGTTTATCCGTTGCATTACAAGGCCCAACGGAAATCCCTTGAGAAATTGCTGGCTATTTCCGCTTCGGGCCACCATGTTTGGTCTATCGCCGGCAAAGGCTTGGCCGCCGCGCGCCTGAGAGACACGTTGCGCTCCCGCCTTACCAGCGAGTATGCCCGTGGCTCCGATCCATCACTTGGAGATTGCGCGACGCTTCGGGCGGCGCTGGCCGCACCGGTCAGACCGCGCCGTCGCGCCACTGCCCCGGAGCGATAATGATCCCCGCGGCGGATGGTGTCCGGCTTGCGATTCGGTAGCGTCGACGGCGCGGTTCGTCCGAATATCGCGGCGACTGCATCATTCATCATCATTGGTGGTGTGGCGGATGCGATCACGAGTGGGTCACCGTGATGCATATGCCGGTCTGAGGATTAGGCGCGATGCGCCGCGTTGCTGGAGGAAGCATGCAGGTCTTGGTTCGCGACAATAACGTTGAGCAGGCTCTTCGCGTCCTCAAGAAGAAGATGCAGCGCGAAGGCGTGTTTCGCGAAATGAAGCGACGCCGGTTCTACGAGAAGCCGTCGGAGAGAACGGTGCGTGAAAGGGCCGAGGCCATACGGCGCAGCCGCAAGCTCGCTCGCAAGCAGGCGGTACGGGAGGGCCTCATTGCCGCGCCCCGGAAAAGATCCGCCGAGCCAGGCAAAGGCGGCCCAGCCTCGCGCACGCGTCCGTTTACTCGGGCTCCTTTGAGTGAGGCCATCCGATGAGACTCTATATATTCAAATCCGATGCAAACACCGAATTGCGAGCATTCGCAGCCGATCCGGCAGGCAGCAAGCTGCCGGTGCAATTTCGCCCCTGGCACGCAGTCGGGGTCGTCGGACCTGACAATGCTCCGCCTCATAATCTTTCACGAGACGTGATCGAAAAGGCGATTGCCGATGCCGGTTTTCAGCTCTGGCGAGTTAAATCGAAAGCCGCCTGAGTTTGATTCTGCGGCTCCGCGCTACTGCAGAGCACGAGCCGGGGCGCAAAGCGTGCACTGCAAACCATCTGACCCGTATTCGCGTTCAACGGCGCCATCCAACTCGGCAGCAAGCACATCCCGGATCAGACGCGGAGCCGAAGCCTTGGCGCCGCGGAGGTGCCGCGGATGGTCGGAAGACAGCCGCTTGTTTGGTCACCCCTGCTTCGCCACGCGTTTGGGCGGCGTGTCGGCCGGCAGGGAGACCCACGGGTGACGGGTTTCCTCCCACACCGCAATGCTCGGCGCGGGGAAATTAGGGTCGGCGAAGTTGCCGATGGCAACGGCGACGTATCCAGGAAAGCCTTCGCCCTCCCAATATACGGTTGAGCCGCAGGTCGGACAGAAATGAAAAGTCAGCGCGTTGCCGCTCTCTGCGGTGCGCATCCACGTCGTGGCCTGACCGGCGAAGGTGACTTGGTCGCGGCGGAAGCGCGCTTGGTTGCTGATCACGGCGCCGGTGCGGCGCTGGCACTCCAGGCAATGGCACATGGAGATGCGCAATGGTTCGCCCTCGATCGTGAGGTGAAGCTGCCCGCAGCTGCAGGCGGCGCGCCGGGTGGTCATGGGTCGGCTCCGTGGATGAGGGCGCAGTGTAGGGCGGACTTCAAAACGGCGCGAGCGCCTCAGCACTGGCGCGAACCGTCGGCTGCGGGGAACCCGGCTTAAACGCGTCAGTCCATTCTGACCCGCGCGTAGATTTCGCCTAAGGGCAGATCGAAATCCGGGACAGGCGACGGCGTTACTCCCGGATTTCGTTCCACTCGATCGGGGCCACGCTTGCTCACAATCCAGGTGCGATCGCTGGGGAGGGTTGCCGGCGGGCTCAACCGGCTTCGTCAGACATCACCTCAAGTCGTCGGGTACGCTGCGAATTTCCGCTTCGCTGGCAAATTGACAAGGCAGAGCCAGTCGCCGATCATTTCCGCTTCTACTTCTAGAGTTCAACCCGCCGGGGCGACAGGAGAAAGCAATGAGCAGAGGCTGGCAGTGGCAGCGCGCCCGGTTGGCCCGGTCGCTCGCGATCGGCGCGGCGTTGGCGGTACTCGGGGCGGCTTCGGCGCATGCCGCCGACCCGATCAAGATCGGCCATGTGGCGGCGCTCTCGGGCGCCTCGGCGCAATCCGGCGAAGCGATTACGCGCGGGTTGTCGCTCGCGATCGACGAGATCAACGCCAAAGGCGGGCTCCTTGGCGGCCGCATGCTCGAACTGGTGCAGCGCGACGACGAGTCGAACCCGCCCAAAGGCTTGATCGCCGCGCGCGAACTCGCCTCGGCCGACGTGGTGGCGGTCTTCGGCGGCATCGACACGCCGGTGTCGCTGGCCATGGTGCCGCTGCTCAACAAGGAGAAGCGCATCTACATGGGCGTGTGGGCCGCGGGCACCGGCATCACGCGCAACGGCGCCACTCCCAACTACGCCTTTCGCGTCTCGGCGGTGGATGCCCTGGTCGACGTGCGGCTCCTTGCCTACGCGCACAAGAAATTCGCGGCGAAGAAGGCCGGGCTCATGCTCATCAACAATCCCTGGGGCCAGTCGAACGAGAAGGGCCTGGTGGCTGCGAGCAAGGCCGACGCGTCGATCGAGATCGCCGGCATCGAGAAATTCGAGAACAACGACGTCGACATGGTCCCGCAATTGGCGCGGCTCAAGGACGCCGGCGCCGACGCCATCATCCTCGTCGTCAATGCACCGCCCGGCGCGCAGGTGATGAAGTCGCGCGAGCGCATGGGCTGGACGGCGCCGGTGGTGTCGCATTGGGGAATTTCCGGCGGGCGCTTCCCGGAGCTCGCCGGTCCGACCGCCGGCGAAGCGCACTTCATCCAGACCTACAGCTTCTTCGGCAAGCAGGGGCCGGCCGGCCAGCGTGTGCTGGCGGGCCTCATGAAGAAATATCCGCAGATCAAGGGACCCGAGGACGTGTTTGCTCCGGTCGGGACGGCGAACGCCTACGATGCCATGCACATTCTCGCGCTCGGCATCGCCCAGGCCGGCTCGACCGACGCGGATGCGATCCGCATGGCGCTCGAAGACCTGAAGACGCCCTACGAAGGGCTGATCAAGACCTTCGCGCGGCCGTTCACCGCGGAAAATCATGATGCGCTCGGTGCTGACGACTACATCATGGTCCACTACGAAGGCGACAAGATCGTTCCGGCGAATTGAGGAAATGGCGGCGGGCGGACGCCCGCTTCCGTTGCTCGGCCGGTTCGGTCACCTCCCGCTCGTCGCCGCAAGCTGGGACTCATCGCTTGTTTGGGGGCCGCGCCTGAAAATTGGATTCCCGCGTCGCCGTTCGCGGGAATGAGCGAAGAAGGCTCGGACGCGTCTCACGGAAACCACCATGCTGATTGCGTCCGCGATCGTCTCCGGCCTCGGCCTCGGCAGCATGTACGGGCTCCTGGCGCTGGGTTTTCACGTCACTCACGCGGTGTCGCGGACCGTGAATTTTGCCCAGGGCAGCACCATGATGCTCGGCGCGGTGCTCTGCTTCACCTTCTGGGTCACGCTCGGCTGGCCGCTCGCGCTTGCCGTCGTCCTGGCGCTTGCGGCCTGCGCGCTGTGGGGCGTCGTGGTGGAACGCGTGGCGGTGCGCCCGTTCGTGGCACGTGGCTCCAATTCCTGGCTGATCGCGACCGTTGCGCTCGGCATCGTCCTTGAGAACGTCGTGCTGTTCACCTTCGGCAAGGACCCGCGCGGCATGCCGCCAGGCGTGCTGACGACCGGCAGCATCACTATCGCTGGCGTGCGCATCCAATATTTGCAGGCGCTGATTCCGGTGATCGGCCTCGCGCTCGCCGCCGGTCTGCAGGCGTTCTTTGCAACGTCGCGGCACGGCAAGGCGCTGCTCGCCGTGGTGCAGAACAGGGATGCCGCGCGGTTGATGGGCATCCGGGTCGAGCGCGTGGTCGAGGCGGCGTTTGCGCTGTCGGGATTGCTCGCCGGCGTCGCCGGCATTCTGGTCGCGCCGCTGTTCACCATTTCCTCCACCATGGGCACGCTGTTCGGCATCAAGGCTTTCGCCGTCGCCATCCTCGGCGGCATCGAAAGCGCCGGGGGCGTGGTGCTGGCCGGGCTCATCTACGGCGTCGCCGAGGCGCTGATCACCGCGCTTCTCGGCTCGACCTACACGCAGATCGTCACCTTCGCGCTCGTCATTCTCGCTCTCGCCGTGCGGCCCAACGGCCTGTTCGGCCGCGCCGAATTGAGGAAGGCATGAGCTGGCGCGCCGTCGCGGCCGCAGCGCTCGTGACCGCCGCGGTGTGCTTCCTCATCGCCAGGGGCAACAGCTACCAGACGTTCATCATCGTCACCGTCGGGCTGACCGCGATCGTCGGCACCGGCCTCAACGTGCTGCTCGGGCTCAGCGGCCAGATTTCGCTCGGCCACGTGGCGTTTTACGCCATCGGCGCCTACGCCGTCAGCATCCTCACCACCGCGCACGATTGGCCGTTCTGGCCGGCGCTTGCGGTGGGCGGGCTCGTCGCCGGACTGGCCGGCGTCCTGCTGGCTATTCCGGCGCTGCGGGTGCGCGGTCCCTATCTCGCCATGGTGACCATCGCCTTCGGCTTCGTCGTCGAGCAGGGCGCGGCCGAGTGGCAGGATCTGACCGGCGGCTGGAACGGACTGTCCGGTATTCCGGGCCCGGCCGTGTTCGGGGCCGAGATCGGCGAGAAGGGCATCGGATATCTCACCGTCGCGCTGACCGTTTTGTCGATCGCCGCGTTTTCCCGACTGAGCGACAGCCCCTGGGGCAATGCAATGCGCGCGGTGAGAGATTCGGAATCCGCCAGCGTTTCGATCGGCCTCGATCCGACGCTGATCCGCACGACGGCGTTCGGCATCTCGGCAGTCCTCGCCGGGATTGCCGGCGGCGTCTACGCTTCGATCAGCAATTTCATCAGCCCGGAATCGTTTCCCTTCTTCCAATCGATCCTGTTCCTGCTGGTCGTCATGCTCGGCGGTGCCGATCGCCTGCTCGGTCCGTTGATCGGAGCCTGCGTCGTCGTGCTGCTGCCTGAGCTCTTGGCGACACTCGGCCAATATCGCCTGCTGTTTGTCGGCGCCTTGATGCTGGTGGTGCTCCGCCTCGCACCGGTGGGTCTCGTCGGCGTGGTCGCGCACTTGTTCCCGCGGAAGGGCCGCGAGGCGGCACCGCAGCAACGAACGGACATCAGCCGCTTCCTCGCGGCAGGCGCCACCGGAAGCGGAATTTCAGTGCGCAATCTCGCTGTGAGCTTCGGCGGCGTGCATGCGGTCAGGGATTTGAGCTTCGACGCGCGCGCCGGAGCGATCACCAGCATCATCGGCCCTAATGGCGCCGGCAAGACTACCGCGCTCAACGCCATCTGCGGCTTCTATCGCCCCGACGCAGGCATGGTGAAGCTCGGCGAGCAGACCGTCTCGGAGCTGCGTGCTCATCAAATCCCGAGGGTGGGGATCGCGCGCACCTATCAGACCAGCCGGCTGTTCGAGAGCCTGTCGGTCATCGACAACGTGCTGATCGCGCTGCGCCGGGGAAAGCTCGGCGCCGCCTCGTTCTTTGCCTCGCAGCACGATGAGGCGAGCGCCGCCGCCGCCGAAGGCCTGCTCGCCTTCGTCGGCTATCGCGGTGCGATCGACGTGCCCGCCGGGGCACTCGCGCACGTTGACAAGCGGCTGGTCGAGATCGCGCGCGCGCTTGCCGTACGTCCCGCCATACTGGCGCTCGACGAACCGGCCGCCGGGCTCGACGCCGCGGACACCGCGTTGATCGACAAAGTGCTCCGCGAGCTTGCCGCCATCGGCATCGCGATCATTCTGGTCGAGCATGACATGGAATTGGTGATGGGCGTGTCGAGCCGCGTCATCGTGCTCGACGCCGGCGCCAAGATCGCCGAGGGGGCGCCGCGCGAAATCGCGGCGTCGCCCGCGGTGCGCGAGGCCTACCTCGGGGCAGGCGATCAGGCCGAGCGCGGGCGGCAGCGCACGCTTCCCGCCCGCGATGCGCCGTTGCTGACAGTGCGCTCGCTCTCGGCCGGTTACGGCGCCGCGACCGTGGTCCGCGACGCCGCGCTCGAGGTTGGCGACGGCGAGTTTGTCGCCGTCCTCGGCGCCAACGGCGCGGGCAAGACGACGCTGTTGCGCGCGTTGAGCGGATTGATCCGGCCGATGGCCGGCGAAGTGCGTTTCCTGGGGCGGCGCATCGATCAGCTCGCCGGGGATCGCATCGCGCGCGCGGGTCTGATCCTGGTCCCCGAGGGCCGGCAGGTCTTTCCCGACCTCAGCGTCATCGACAATCTTCGCCTCGGCGCCTATGCGCGCGGCTCCGACGACGCAACGCGGCGGATCGAAGCGCTGCTCGAGCGCTTTGCTGCGCTCAAGGCGCGTCGCCACCAGCGCGCCGGCCTCCTTTCCGGTGGTGAGCAGCAGATGCTCGCCATTGCCCGCGGTCTTATGGCTCGCCCGGAAGTTCTCATGCTCGACGAGCCGTCGCTCGGCCTGGCGCCGAAGCTTCTGGAAGTCCTCTATGATCTGTTGGCGGAGTTGCGCGGGGAGGGAACGACGATTCTGCTCGTCGACCAGATGGCGACGCTCGCGCTGTCGGTCGCCGATCGGGCCTATGTGCTGCAATCCGGTACGATCAAGCATTCGGGCAGCGCGCGCGAAGTCGCCGGCGACCCGGCGCTGATGCGCGCCTATCTCGGCGATCACGGGACCGCACTGTGACCGAAGCGCCGCCTCGGGAGGAAAGACCGCCATGGACCTCATACTCAGGAACGCGCGGCGCATCGGCGCCGAGCACGAACTGACCGATATCGGCATCGCTGGCGGGCGCGTCGCCGCCATCGAACCGGGCCTCGCCGCTGAAGGCGAGACCATCGATCTGGGCGGTCGTCTGGTGTCGCCCGGTTTCGTCGAGACCCATATCCATCTCGACAAATCGTGCATCCTCGACCGCTGCAGGTCCGAACGCGGCGACCTCGAAGAGGCGATCGCGGAGGCGGCCAAGGCCAAGGCGGCGTTCACCCCGGAGGATGTTCATTCCCGCGCCGTGCGCACGCTCGAGAAGGCAATCCTGCAGGGCACGACCCACATGCGCACGCATCTTGAAGTCGATCCCGGCGTCGGGCTGCGCGGGCTCGAAGGCGTGCTGCCGCTGGTGAAGCAATATTCCTGGGCGATCGACCTCGAGATCTGCGTGTTCCCGCAGGAAGGTCTCCTGAACAATCCGGGCACCGATGAGCTCATGGTCGCGGCGCTCGACCGCGGCTGCCGCGTGGTCGGCGGCGCGCCCTATACCGACAGCAATCCTCCCGGCCAGATCGACCGCGTCTTCGAGCTGGCGCGCGACTACGACATCGACATCGACATGCACCTGGATTTCGGCCCGACGGCCGATGGTATGGATCTCGATCACGTCTGCAGGCGCACGCAGGAATTCCAGTATGGCGGCCGGGTCGCCATCGGCCACGTCACCAAGGCAGCGAGCCTCCCGCAGCCGGCATTCGACACCATGGCGAAGCGTCTGGCCGATGCGGGCGTGGCGCTGACAGTGCTGCCCTCGACCGATCTCTATCTGATGGGCCGGCAGCACAAGCACGACCACAACGTCACCCGCGGGGTGGTGCCCGCGCACAAGCTTCTGCACCACGGGGTCAATTGCTCGCTTTCGAGCAACAACATCCTCAATCCATTTACGCCGTTCGGCGATTGCTCGCAGATGCGCATGGCCAACCTCTACGCCAACATCTCGCAGGTCGGAAAGAAGGCCGACATGCGCGAGTGCTTCAACATGGTCACGCGGCGCCCGGCCGAGATGCTGCGGCTCGAGGATTACGGGCTTGCGGTCGGCAAGTCGGCGGACCTCGTGGTCCTCGACTCCGCAACCCCTGAAGCGGCGGTCGCCGAGCTCGCCCCCGTGCTCTACGCGTTCAAGCGCGGCCGCAGGACCGTGTCGCGGCAACCCGCGATCCTGCACCGTCCGCAATGACCGTGCTCGATCCATTCAACGCTTTTTGCCGCCATATCCATGTCGAGCTTCCCGGCGCGGCAGACGGCCCGCTGCGCGGCCTGACCTTTGCGGTCAAGGACGTGTTCGACATCGCCGGCCATTGCACCGGAAACGGCAACCCGGTGTGGCTCGAAACCCATGCGCCCGCAGAGCGGACTGCGTCTTCGGTGGAACGATTAATCGCGGCCGGCGCCACAATGGTCGGCAAGACCTACACCGACGAGATGGCGTACAGCCTCAACGGCGAGAACGTGCACTACGGCACGCCGACCAATCCGCGCGCGCCGGGCCGGATTCCCGGCGGGTCGTCGAGCGGATCGGCGGTCGCGGTTGCCGGCAGCCTGGTGGATTTCGCGCTCGGCACCGATTGCGGCGGCTCGGTTCGTCTGCCGGCGAGCTATTGCGGGATTTTCGGCATCCGTACCACGCAAGGCCTCGTCCCTGTCGACGGCGTCGTCGATCTTGCCGCGAGCTTCGATACCGTCGGATGGTTCGCGCGCGAACCGCAGACCTTGCGGCGGGTCGGCGAGGTGCTGCTGCCCGATGCACCCACCTTCGTGCCCACGCGGCTGCTGATTGCCGACGACGCCTTCGCTTTCGCAGGTCCCGAAGTCAGCGCGGC
>Ga0210409_10005994_pt1 | contig 12697 bp, 11 predicted proteins | sample IncBWH17MmetaG_FD_161649 | JGI IMG/M metagenome (GOLD analysis project Ga0210409, IMG submission 161649) | Forest soil microbial communities from Barre Woods Harvard Forest LTER site, Petersham, Massachusetts, United States - Inc-BW-H-17-M | ecosystem: Environmental > Terrestrial > Soil >...
TCGCACGGAGTGTGGTCGCAATATCTCCTGCAGGCAACCCTATAACGGGGCTGCTAGGGCATCACATCGTGTGCTTGTGTCGACTAGATTGGTGTTCACGGGGCAGTGTCGCGGGTAAAGGAAGGCGCTCGAAAGGGGATGATCGCTAACTCTTTCGGTCCGGAAGCTCGACACGCTTCCATCCAAACAAGCGCGCATCGGCCGACCATCCGCCAGGTCCGAGTAATGCCAAAGCGGCACCGAGAGTCCCCAACAGGATCCAGCTCAACGGACCTGCGCGATGCAGAAAGGCGGCCCACGACGCAAGAGTCGCTAGAAGGGTTCCCGCGATAGGCGTCCATAAACCGACCAGCAAGAGCAGTCCTACAACTCCAGTCAGCCCGTAGAGTATGGTCGGTCCAAGCGGGGGACCGCTGCGGACTGCCATGGCTGCCTGAAACACCACGGCGATACCCGCAACCACTCGCAGCAAGAGAAGACCCAGGCCAGGCGCACCGTGGGCGAAAGTTGAGAAGAGTCGGCGCACGACATCGTCAGGTTACGAGTTCCGAGATGCACACGTAAGCCCCAAAAGGCTCGAACAAGGGACTCTTTCGAGGGAGTTACACCTCGATGATGCCGCGTTTCAGACCGATCATGGCGGCGTGAGTGCGGTCTTTCGCCCCCAATTTGGACAAAATGTTGCGGACCTGACCCTTTACAGTTTCCTCGCTTACCGATAGCTGCTCGGCGATTTCCTTATTGGCATTCCCCCTGGCAATCAGCTGCAAGACCCGAACTTCCGCAGGAGTCAGGGCATCGTCGGTGGCATGCTCGGCAACTTCGTAGCTGACCTCAGCAGAAAGCGCCTTTTTTCCTGAGTGGACCCTTCGGATTGTCTCGAGCAGTTCTCGATGTAAAGCGCTTTTCAATAGATACCCCTGGGCTCCGGCTTTGATCGCGCGCAGTACCTGGGCGTCTCCGGCGTACGTGGTCAGCATAATAATTCGCGCCTCGGGACTTTCATTGCGAATAGCGATCAACGCGTCCAGACCATTCATCTCCGGCATCTGGATGTCCATCAGGGTAACGTCCGGATGGTGCGACCGGAACTGCTGAATCGCTTCGCGGCCATTTGTAGCGTGCGCAACCATGGTCATGTCCGCTTGGCCAGCGACGAGAGTTTCTACGCCCGCACGCACAACAGGATGATCGTCGACAACCAGAATGCGAATTGGACTCGCCTGATCGTTCATGATTTTAGTTCAGTGTCTTTCCGCGAAAGGTTCGCAAGCTTCTCGGCGAGCCACGACCGCTGTCCAGCTGGCGCGGTGTACGCGCGTGCAGCAGGAATGCTCAGTTCCACTTCCGTGCCGGCGTCCAGTTCGCTCCACACTGTCAGCTTACCGCCGATTAGCTTGGCTCGTTCCCGCATGCCGCGCAAGCCAAAGTGTCCTTCACGCCCATCATCGCTCAGGAGCTTCGGGTTGATGCCCTTGCCATCATCGCGGACTCGCAACCGTATCTGCCGTTCATCATAGTGGATTTCCACTTCAATTTGCTTCGCGTCCGCGTGACGGAATGCGTTGCGCATGGCTTCCCCAGCAATTCGGTACACTTCGTCGCGAAGAATCGGATGCAGATTGCGCGGCGTGCCTTCCACCTGAACACAGAATTCCGGCCGGTGCGGCCTGCTGTCGGCCGCTGCGAGTTCTCCGCCAAGCGTTTTAATCGCCAACGCTAAATCATTGCGCTCCACCGTCGATGCGCGTAACCCTTGCACCGCCTCGCGCCCTTCAACGATTGCTCGTTCCGCCTGATCCACCGCGTCCTCGAAAGTTTTCTTGGCTTCGGCTGGATGCTCCGGCAGCTGATGAATTCCACTTTGCAGGTAGAGCAAAATACCGTGGAAACTTTGCAAAAGAGTGTCGTGCAGATCGCGGGCGATCCGTGTCCTCTCAGCTACGCGCGTGTCCAGCGTCATCTGGAATTGCCGGGTCAGTTGCCGCAGACGCAGTTGATACAGCGCCCACAGCAATGCCAGAAAAGCGGCCACACACAACGCGCGGAACCAACTCGTCTGGTAGTACGCTCGTGCGACGAAAAAGTCCAGCTTGGCGGCGCTATCGTTCCAGATGCCGTCACTGTTGCATGCGATTACGCGAAAGGAATATTTCCCCGGAGGCAAGTCGGTGTAGAACGCCTGCCGGCGGGTGCCGGCATCGTGCCAGTCACGCTCGTAGCCGTCGAGTTGGTAACGAAACTTGACCCTCTGTGGGATCAGAAACGTAGGCGAAGTGTAATTAATCTGGAGGTCGCGTGGGTGCGGAGAGAGCCTTAGGTTCTCGGTCGCTTGCAATTCCTTTCGGTCGACAATCACCGCTTCAATGTATGTCTGCGTCGGTAGCGCTTTTTGCGACAGCCTGGACGGATCCACCATCTGCACCACAGCCCCGGTTACGAACCATACACGTCCGTCAGAAGAGTACGCCGCCGAAGTGAAAGAGGGGACCGACGGCCGAGCTCCGTCTAATACGTCATAAACCCTGGTTTGAACTATCGTTTCCGGGTTAGCCCACCATCGGTGGAGCTCGGTATCCGAGAGCTCAACTATGCCACACTCAGTATAGAGCCACCACTGTTTGTCTTTGTCCTCAACAAACGAATAGACCCAGTTGCAGGGAAGACCGTTTTTCTTGGTCATCCTCTGCGCCTTGCCGTCCCGCACTCCGAAGAGCCCGTCCGTGGAACCCGCGAGCACTGAGCCGTCTGCCTGGGCAAGAATCAAATCGGCGACCGAACCGCCAGTCAGGTTTACCGGAAACTTTTTTTCCAGAACACCGCTCCGAAAGAGCACGATGTCACCCTTCACTGTGCCTATCCAGATTCCTCCCTGTGGGTCCGCTGCGAGGCTATGTCCAGGGGGAACCTTTGACTCAAGAAACTCTTCCTGCACCCGAAAATCGCGGATGCGCACAAGCTTTCGCGGCTTGCCTGAGCACTCTGCCCAAATATTTCCATCAATGTCCTCGGCCATTCCAACTACCATTCCAAGCGGTTTGTGATTTGGTTCGGGCAGACGGCGGAAGCGCCCATTCGTGAACAGATATAGTCCATCATCCAATCCCACCCACATGTTCCCCGCTCGATCTTCAAGCAGCGAGGCGACCTGATGACCCGGAAGACCAGCCCCCGTTCGAATGGAGGAAATAGTTCCGTTGGCGATGCGATCGAGCGAGCCATTGTTTGCAATCCAGATCGTACCGTCTTTACTAGCCAGAATGCCCACCGCTGCCTCCTTGGGTAGGTCTTCCAAAGCTGAGAACGTGGTGACAGCTGGATCGCGAAAGCTGTCTATCCCATTCGAAGTCGCAGCCCAGACAATCCCTTCTCTGTCTTCAAAAAGGGTCCATACCGTATCGCTGGACAAACCCTCTGTCCGTCCGTAATGGTCCACATCGTTGCCATGGATATGAAAGACCCCTTTCGTGTCGGTGCCAACCCAAAGATTGCCCCGGCGGTCGGAGATCATGCGGGTGACTTCGACTTTGCTTCCGTCGAAGGTCGAGGTCACGAAGGGTTTGATGGTTCCGTTTTTCCATTTTGCAAGTCCTAGCCCCGGGCCTTCTCCTAACATGCCGACCCAAAGAGACCCGTCGGTCCCCGGGACGAGGCTCACAATTTGGCCTTTGGTCCGGTACGTCTCGGAAACCCCGCCATGCCAATGGACAAGTGCGGTAGATCCTCCCAGCCAAAACCCGCCTTTGCCATCAGCCAATAAGGAATTGATTGGGGCAATCGGTATTCCATCATCCTTACCGAAACACTTCAGAGTCTGGTACGTGACATGGCAGAGGGGCGAGTCTAAACTTGATGGCGAGCCTCGCACGACCCACAACGAGCCGTCAGGATCTTCGCTGATGTTTTGAGTCGATTGAACCCCTCTCAGTTCGAAACGAGAGCTGACGATTCCCCCTTTCAAGTCGACAATTTCATTCTCCCCAACTACCCAAAGCCCACCAGAGCGGTCGCCAAAAACATTGGCTATTTGGTGCATCGAAACAGTAGCCGGCAAGGCCCAGGGAACGAACCGAACACCATCGAATCTGTAGAGGCCACGAGCAGCTACGAACCAGAGAAAGCCGTCCGATGTCTGCGCAATGGAAAGCATGTCCGCCGCCGGCGCGGTCCCGTCTTGTATTCGCCAGGAGGTATGGATGTACTGCGTGAGACGCTTGTTCGGATCGAGGGCGTGAACCGAGGCCGTCCCTAATAACAGGTAGAAGAGATAACTGCCCAACAGAGCCGCTATCGTCATGCGCGGCCAGTTAAAACGAACGAGAAGCGATCGGCAAGGAGCTATTTTTTCCATGTTCGTAGCCGAACAGCGTAAAACACTATGGACCCGTTGTGGCCGGTCACGGAAGCTTCAGTGGTTTGCGCCCGCAGCGCCCAGGAATACAAAGACAAAAGAAGAACCAGCAGAAGAGCGGGGACTCTGAACATAATGCTGACCTGGAGCAGAGCCGGTTCGCCATCATCCTGCCACTGCAATCCCGTTTCTGCAACCACCACCCAGTAACCCCTTGCTGCTGGCATACAGCGGCACTATACAGCCGCGCATAAATAAAGGGACATACTGATTACAAAAAAGATTGCAAATAGGGCCGGATGAGTTCCGGATAGGTTTGCATCTCACCGAAGACGCGACTGAGCGTCCCGGTCAATTCTTTCTCGCCCGGAAAATATCGATTATGAGTCCCTGTTTGGCGCGTGTATCTCCACAAGCGTTCGGTAGGGTTCAGCTCCGGTGAGTAGGGCGGCAGGTGATGAACTTCCAGCCAGTTGCGATTGGCATCGAACCAGGTCCATACCTCGCCATCCTTATGGTATGTCGCGTTGTCCTGAACGAGCACGGCTCCCTGCCGTCGATAGCTGCGAGCCAGTTGTTCCAGGAAAGCGAAGTACGTGGAAGCGTTGAAGACGGTATCTTGCCGGTAATGGAAGCGCGCCTTCCATAATTCAATCGCTCCTAAAATCTTCACGCTCTTGCGCTGTCCGGTCACGAGAACTTCCGGGGGACAACCAACCCGGCTCCAGGTGGCGTGCAAGGTAGAATCTTGGCGAAAGCTGGCTTCGTCGGTGAAGATCAACGCCCAGTTTTGCCGCTGCGCTTTTTTTTAAGGCTGGGATAGGTATACCGTTGCCAGCGATCTTGCTGGTCGGCGTTGGCACGGGCCAGCACGCGACGCGGGCGCTGCACCGAGAAGCCCCAACGGTGGAGCAACTTGCGCACATGGCCCGGATGATAATGAATGCCGAATTCCTCCTAGATTGGACACACTTCGTCGCGCGTTTGCTGCGTATCTCGCCAAGGTTGCGCAAATCCTTCCCGGATTCGTTAGCTCACAGAGATTTTGGGCCTGTTGGATTCGATTTCTTTCCGATTCGGTTTTAATTGCTCGAAACCCGATTCCAGCAAAATCTCGCCCACAATGCCGCGATTCCGGGGCGTTCGCAATTTATCGGCCGATGTCGTAACACTGTGTCCGTGTTCGTTCACGTTCCCGCTCTAGCTCCAGCTCCGGTGACTCCCGCTTGGCAGGTCCGGCCGATTCGCGGTGCGGCTGCGTCGCAGTTCGGCGCGAAACATCGCGACCCAGCCCTTGGGCAAGCTGGGTTTTGTCGTTGGTGTAAATTTGCGCGTCGTACCGGCCACGCGACACCGCCACATACGCCAAACGGCGGTTAACGAGGTTTTCTCCGGCCTGCTCCATGTCCACATGAACAAGCACGCGGTCGGCGGTCTGCCCCTGGCTGCTATGGCTTGTCACCGCATAACCGTAATCGAGATGCGGATTCTCCTTGATGTTGAAAGCGACCGAGCGACCCGAGTCCAGGCGAAGTTGGATGTTGCCCTTCCTATCGATTTTCTTGATGGTTCCCAGCTCGCGATTCGCAATGTGTTGCTCTCGATCTGGCGCGGTGAATTGCACACGGTCGCTTCGCGAGAACGCTCGATCTGCTTCGCGATAGAGAGTAACGCCCTGCAACCGGCGCGGGTCGTACGTCACTTGCTTGCCAGTCTGCTTTTTAACAGAAACCAGATTCTCCTTCGCGTTGATTTTCTCCACTCGCGCATACTCTCCGGCTTTGATGCCGTGCGTTTTGCTGCCCTTGGTGTAACGCACGATGTCCCCCGGCTGGTACTGCTCGGCCCATTGCCGGTCCGCCCCGGTAATTTCCTGGCGCGCCACCAGGACTTTCAGTCTCTCCTCCCTGTGGTCCACCTGTCCTCTTGCTTGCATTTCTGCGTGGATCACCTGATTGATTTCTGTGCGCGATCGATTGTCAGGAGAAACAATCAACGTTCCTTCAGGCCGTTTTCCATATTCGTTGGCGATTTCCCTGAACCTCTCATGACGGTCCACGATTTCGTGTAGGCGACCCTGGTTGTCGAGTTTTTCCATCGCTTCCCGAACGTGGCCTCGCGAGAGCTGCTCGACTACTTCTTTCAGGGCAGGGTCCTTCTGTCGCACGATTTCGTCAAGATGAGCCACCTGAATTCCGGCTTCCTGGAGCTGCTGATAGGGCGCTCCTGCTTCCACGGCTTGATGCTGACGCACATCGCCCACCAGCAACACGCGGTCATTTTCTTTCAGTCCGTGCAGAAATTGATTCATTTGTCTGGTGCTGGCCAGACTCGATTCGTCCAGAACGTAGAGACGCTTCTGCCCATCGTGTGGTTCGTTGCTCGCTAGATGCCTTTGTAGCGTGCTCGACTCAATGCACGATTCAGCAAGTTTCTGCGCCGCGCGCGACGTTGGCGCAAACCCCACGACCCTATAGCCCTCTTGTTCGGCTACTTCGCGGACCGCTGTCAATGAGGTCGTCTTACCCCCTCCGGCGACGCCTTCAAGAGCTGTCACCTGATCGCGGGTCGATAGGATTTGTTCCACTGCTTTCCGCTGGCTCTCGCTGAGGTGGGGATGATTACCTCGAACTTGCCTGCGGGCATCGTCACTGGCAAGCGGCTCATGTCGATTCTGTCCGTCACGCATCGCTTGCATGGTGTCGCGCTCGTAATCGATCATTTCTTGCGTGGTGAATGCCCGATCCGGCGCACTTGTTCTTGTCGCAACGCCGATGAACTCACCGGCGTTGACGCGGTTCTCGAGCTCACTGCGTACCTCTCCGAGTGTGACCTCTCCCATTGACCTCCGGAGAGCATCCCGCAACAACTCGCGTTCATCAACCACGGCTTGCCGCTCCAGATTCCGTTCCTTGGAAAAGGTAACGGCGGCTTGCAGAGATGCGCGGTGCGCTTCTGGCTCCGTGTGCGGTGCGCGTCCTGTGGCGGCTTGGATTACCTGGTTGGGCTGATTCCCGAACGCTTCGGCCATTTGTTGATGGCGTTGTTGCGCCTCATCGCGGGAAAGATCCAGCTTCGCTTGGCGTGTCTTGTGCGCAGCAATTTGGGCTGCGTCTGCTCCTCGCTGATTTTTCTTGGTGAGATACTCCTCGATCTGCTGACGGCGGGGACTCGATGCGGCGAGATACTCCTCACTGTAGCCCTTGATTTCCGGCTGACCACTCTTGCCGCGCTCGATCTCATAACCCAACGCTTTGATCCGAGCCGCCAGTTCGGAGCGGTACACCGCCGTTGCGTACTGTTGTGTTTTGTACAGCTCTCGGGGTTGCAGCGCGTACGTGCCGCTGTCTTCCGTTTCCGTGAGGTTGAAGAACACCACATGCGTGTGCAGTTGCGGGGCAGCGTAGCCGTCCACGGGCCTGGCACTGTCATGCTCAAACTTCGCCGCTACCCACTTGCCCGTTGTCTCTGCCGGCAGGTTCCCTCCAATGCGGGCCTGGACGAAACGCTCTAATTCATCCAGAGCGACAGCGACACTTTGTTGGTGCGCTTCGCGCAACCGTTCATCCCCACCTACTAGCGCAGTTAAGGAAACACTCTTCGGCGCGGAGAACGTGGCGTCCCATCCCGCACGATGTTCCATCGTGCGTGTCTTATGGCCGTTCTCGTCCACATATTCCCGGGCCGCCTTGTGCCGGACGAGCTGCGCGCCGGTCATCGGATGGTGACCCTCAGTGAGACGCTGGAAATGTTCCTCGCTAACCTCACCATGTAATCCCCATTGCTCGGCAAGCCTTCCATGCCATTCGCCATGAATCTGGTCAGCCTGTGTGTAATAGTTCTCGCTGGCATTGCCAAACTCTTCCGCGTGGTATGCCTGCGCTTGGCTTGCACTAAGGGGATTGGAGATGGTCAGCATGATAGTGTCGGCCTACTGGAAATACCGTTCCTTCCTCGCTGGTTTTCGGCTCAATCTGTGCTCGGGATCCTGCTTCGCTTCGGGCCGCGTAATTTTTCGATCCACGCCATCGTCTGTGGTCAGAGCAGTTGTCATTGCCTTGGGCGGCTCTTCCGGTTTGACCTCAACGGGTCTTCCAATATGCGCCGGGTGCTTCTTCGCCGAGTCGACGACAGGGAGCCTGTTTCCGCTCAGGCCAAAGGCGGTACCATCGGAATGCTTTGGGCGATGGAAGACCTGAGGCGAAACCAGCTCCGGCCGCTTCAGTCGGCCGCCCTCCCGGTGTTTGCGAGCACGCGCTGCATCCCTTGCGAGCGTGAAAGCAAGCCAAAGAAGCAAAGCCGCCAAAGGGCCCCACAAGGCGGCGTGCAGAAGATCGGTGAGCGTCTGGTCCCGGTAAATCCACTGCCGCAAGAACTCATGCATTTTCGCGTCGTCTGATTGAACCGGAAGTAACACTAAGTGGAGAGCGCCAGTTTTCAATGCCTCCTGCGTGAGCCTAACGGTCGCTTCCCCGGACTCGGTCTTGGCCTCAGTCACTTCGCTATCGGAGGCCCAATGGCTGCGGTTCTTCGTGGTCACCGCAAGCAATTCATACTGCCCCGTCCTTGCTGAAGTAGTCGCAGGGCGTAAGCCGCTGCGGATGTAGGTTGTGAAGTAGAATCGCTGCAAGGGAGTCCATACTGCGATGTAACGATACGTGCAGATCGCGAGCATACTCGCAAGCACCACGAACACCCACATCCAGGTCCATGCTGGATGGCGATTCGACCACTCACTTGCACTCCTACGCTGCCTCCACTCGTGGCTCACAACTTCCCCTCTTTCGCGGCCGCTGCAAGGCGTTGTTTTGCTCGATGGAATCGCTCCATGTCGGCCCGCTCGATGAGCCGATCCAAGTCCTGGTCCGTGAGGTCTTCTTGTGGTGCCAATTTGTAGAGGGCGTTGAGCAGGATTGCCCGCAAGGCCATGACCTCCGCAAGGAGGGTTTGTTCTGCCGCAGTGGCCACTACTCCTTGGGTCGCATTGACTCGCGCTAAGAGTACCTCGCGGCACCACTCGCCAAGCGTTACACCCTCGCGCTCCGCAATAGCCGCAAGCTGCGCATATTCGCTTTCGCTCACTTTTGAGCCAACCGTGCGATTACGGAGTTGATCGTTGGGCACGACAAGAACCCCCGAGAAGGGACTTCCTCGAAAATAGGCGGCTCCAGGACACGCAACCAAATCAGTAAGTTAACGAAGAGCGCTGCGAATTATGCGCGAACGCTGGTGTCTCGCTAACTCGCGCCGCACAAACGTGTTAACCAGCGGCGCTCTGCAGCACCCATTTTGGGGTGGCGTGTCCAGTCCAACTCCCGGTGCCGTAGGCACCGCTCTTCTCTCGATCGGCCAAAAGCCGGCGACGCGGCCTTTGGCGGGTCGCATTCGGCTGCGCTGGCGACGTGGAAAAGCATCACAGCTCACCGTACTCCAAGATCAGCGCGTCCCAGACCATGCGGATTTCCGGGAGGTCCCATGCGCGGCGAAACAGTGCTTGGACCGACTTCCACTCCTTCTCGGAGAGGCTGAACGTGATGCCATTCTCGTGAGCGCGAAACCAGTAGTCCTTCCCCTTGCCTTCTTCTGACGCGGTGACATAGCCGAGGAAGTGCCCGCCATCCCAACGGCGGGTCGGACTGTCTAGGGCAAGCGCGGCCAGCATGGTGCGAAACTCGGTAATCTTTGGATAGCCGTTGATCGGGTACCTCGGGCCGCGTGGACCAGGGAAACTCAAAAGCAGGTAAATATCGTTGCTCTCTCCCCGATTGAACGAGAGCGTGAAGTCCCCCTCTTTGATGGATGGAATCGGCGGTTGATAGAAGGAATCCTGGCTCGTGGACTTCGCTCGGAGTGACTCTTGCGTGAGGCAGTAGTGACCGCGTGCGGCCAGCCGCCACAGAACCGGGAAGAAGGGTCGGAGGGCACGGTTCACGGCGTCAGCCGCGGGGAGCTTTTCGTCCTCCAGCAGGATGAGCAGGTTGCGTCCCGCGAGAAACGTATCCCACTTTACTGCGGGATCGCTGAGCCGCTTACGAGTCTCGGCCACTGTGCGGCGAACCGTCTCTGAAGTCGTACGCTCCGAATCGTCTGTTCCCTTCGCGTTCGCAGGACGACACTCGGACGGCAGATTGTTCAAGTAATACGAGTCCCGTGGGGATGTGCGCTCCGTTCGCAGTTCGTAAACTGCAAGGAATGCGTCCAGCACGGCGATGAGTGATTCGTTAGAGACCGGATTGGGTGTCCTCTCGGTATAGGCTTCGAGCCCCTTTTGCACGAAGTGCGAAAGCAGTATCCACTCGGCTCGCGACAAAATATGCTGCGCTTCCCCTTTCCGGCGAATCTCGAGGAGTGTCTCTGTCGGTTTTGCCATTAAGTCCGCGACTTCAAAGCGGTCCTCACGAGCAGACTCGAGGAGCTGCTTGGCGACCTCTGAAGTTGAAACGCTGTCGCCTTTTTTCGAGGACATGAGCTGCTTGGCACGCTCCAGGCGAGCATAGAGAGCGTCGCTGATTCGAAGAGATAAGGTTTGTCCCTGTGAGGTCTTCTCGGGCTTTTGCGGTTTTTCGGGCATCTGGGATACCTCCTGGTTCCGTCGGAAAGATGCAACCCTTCCCGGGAAAGATGCATCTTGACAATTTGTTTGCAAACATATTATGCTCTCGTGTCCAGAAGGTCAAGGGGAAAATACCAACCGGGAGAACCTAGGGAAAGAGGCAATGAAGCACCGCAGCAATCAACTCGACGTGCGCAAGAACCCAGACTCGCCAAGAGTGCATGGCTTGCGCCTTACAGTGAATTCGTCATCGTTGAGATCTGAAAGCCAGACTGGAAGTTCGTCCGAGAGTAAGCCATCGCCGTCAGTCGAGAGATTCGGTTTGCCCTTCGCTTCGAGCACAGAGCCACATCAAACTCCCGAGCCGGTCTGGGACTGCGCTGAAGCAGCTCGATTCCTTCGGCTACACCCTAAGACCGTCAAGCGCATGGCGCGCAGCGGCCAGATTCCCGGATGCCGGCTCGGGAGGCGATGGTATTTCCGCCCTTGGGACTTGGACGCATTGCTGCGAATCGGTGTAGACTTTCGAGCGAAGGCCAACGGGGTTGTGCCGCAACTCTCCTCTAATCCCAAAAGGAGAGCATGATGTTGCGGTTAACTCGGAACACGTATCAACACGGTTGGATTGAAACCCGGCCGTCCAAGGAGCAAGAGCTCGTATTTGTCTACCGCTGGCGGGAACGAAAGCCCGGCGGCTATACAAAACGATCTGAAGTGATTGGTCCCGTCTCAATGCTCAAAACCGAAGCCAATGCGTGGCGGGCCATCGAGCATCGCAAGCTGGATGTGAACTCTGATTATCCTCAAGGACATGCGGTCACCATCGGCATGCTGGTGAGCCGATACCTCGAGGCAGAGCTTCCTGAGCTGCGGCACTCGACCGCCGATTCGTACAGGTCATACCTCAACCACCAGATCAAACCGCGGTGGGGCGATTATCCGATGTCCAAGGTAAAGCCCATGGCCGTGGAGCAATGGTTGAAGGGGCTTGACTTGGCTTCCAGAACCAAAGGGCATCTCCACAATCTCTTGCGAGTGCTTTTTAACTGCGCGATGCGATGGGAACTTACTGAGATCGGTGAGAATCCCATGAAGCTCGTGATGGTCCGAGGCACAAGCAAGCGGCGGCATGAGCCGATGGTTCTCAGTGTTGCTCAATTCCATCTCTTACTCAAACAGCTCGATGAACCCTTCCGCACGATGGTTATCCTCGATCTCGCCACGGGGCTCCGCTGTAGCGAACTCTTCGCCCTCAAGTGGTGTGACGTGCTCTGGGATGACCTTACGCTCCTCGTGCGGAGAGGCATCGTCACCGGGATAGTAAGCGATGTCAAAACCAAATACTCCAATGCGGGCATCCCGCTTGATCCCGCATTGGCCGAGGTGCTTTTGAATTGGCAACGCAAGACGCTCTTCAAGAATCCTGAGGACTGGGTATTCGCAAGCCCGTACGTGGCAGGCAGGTTACCCTGGTATCCCTGGGGAGTGGAGCGGCGTCATATCATCCCCGCAGGCATTCGTTGCGGTATCGGACGTGTCGGCTGGCATACGTTCAGGCACACCTTTAGGACATTCCTTGATGAGACAGGAGCTCCGATGAAGGTGCAGCAGGAACTCATGCGTCACGCGGACATTCGAACCACGATGAACGTCTACGGCAAGGCCATGACGAAAGTAAACGCAAGGCACACCGCAAGGTTGTTCGCCTCGTATTACCTTCGAAAGTGGCTTAGTGCCCCTTAGTGCCCCTTGAAGTTTTTGTTATCTGATTGAAAAGAAGTGGATAAGTTGGT
>Ga0210409_10005995_pt1 | contig 12695 bp, 11 predicted proteins | sample IncBWH17MmetaG_FD_161649 | JGI IMG/M metagenome (GOLD analysis project Ga0210409, IMG submission 161649) | Forest soil microbial communities from Barre Woods Harvard Forest LTER site, Petersham, Massachusetts, United States - Inc-BW-H-17-M | ecosystem: Environmental > Terrestrial > Soil >...
GGTCCAGATCATGAATGGGCCGCACATCCACTTGCGAGCCGGGCATGAACGCGGGCACCCCCACATCCACCATCAGGCCGCCCTTGGTCCGTTCGAGGACGCGCCCGGAAACCAGCAATTGGTCGCGCATGGCCTGCTCGAGCGTCTCCCAGATGCGCAGGCGGCTGGCCTTCGAATAAGACAGCAGAACATAGCCCTCCGGCTGCTGGCCGTGGCGATCGATCATCACGTCGATGGTGTCGCCGGCCTTAATCGCAACCGTGCCGTCGGGCTGCCGGAGCTGTTCAATCGGAACCAGGCCCTCAAGCTTGTATCCGACGTCAACTATGACTTCCTGCGGCGTGACTTTGACGACGTGGCCCTGCAGCAGCTCGCCCTCGGAAGGGGGAGCCAAGTGGCTGTAGTCCTCGATGAGATGTTCGTAATCCTCTTCAGCGGCGAAGCTTACGTCTACATCCCGTTCATCCGCGGTCGCCATCGTCGAACCCTCGACAAATCATTGAAACATCAGTACTTCAGAAATATACAGGACCTTTAGAGCCTTGTCAACTTGCGTTGTTTCCGTGAGCGTTACTTCGACTCTACTGATCGACTTTTTCCGCGGCCTTGGCGGACGGGGGCTTGGCCGGCATCTTGCGGACCTGCTCGAAGTATTGCTGTACAAACTGCTCATAAATAACCGGGATTTCGTCCCGGTGAATCTCACTGCCAGCTTCGCTGTGGCTGGCCTGACGCTGCTCGATCGCCGTCTTGAGCTGCTGCTTGGTCGAGCCGACCTCCACCATCACGGTGCCCGAGACGTTCTGCGCGCGTTTCCCCAGCAGTTCGCTGATCTTGCCCATGGCCTTGATCGCGGCCGCATCCCGGGCGGTTTTATCGCCTTCCTCCGACCCGATACCGCGTTGCTGATCCTGCGAGTTCTTGGCGTCAGCGCTGTTGCCCTGGCTCTCGCCGTCGCTCGACTGCTGATTGTCGCTCTGCGCATCGGCATTGTCGCCGGGGTTCTTATCCTGCGGCTGGCCCTGCTGTTTGTCCTGCTTCTGCGATTGCGCGTCTCCCTTTTGGTTCTGGTTTTGGGCCGACTCGTTGGGCTGCGACTTCATCTTGTTCAGCATGTCGGAGAGGGCTTCGCGCACCTTGTCCATCATCGACGGGTCCTGCTTCGCGTTTTGATTGCCACTCTGCTTGCCGTCGTTCGATTTGTCCGGATTGTCGCGGTTTTCGGGGTTATCGGCCGAGGAAGCATCATCCTTCTTGCCCTGCCCGTCCTTGCCATCGGCTTTAGAGTTGGGTTGCGCCTGAGTGTCGGCCGCTTCGTCTGCCTGCGTGGATGGATCGCCCGCGAAGTCGGCATCTTTGGTGAGATCGCTATCGGCGTTCTGATCGTTTCCAAGCTGCGCGGGGTCGCGCGGCAGGTTGCCCAACTTGGCCTGCTGAGAGGGAGAGCGGAAGAAGGTGTCGTAGGCGGTCTTGATCAGTGACTTACTGGGATCGAACGTGCCCAGCACGGCGTAACGCAACCAAAAGATTCCGCACGCGGCCAGCAGCAAACCACATGCTGGATAGAGAGCGCGCGGGCGGAGAAGCGGCAAAGCCCTTCGCAAGTGAACCGTCTTGGCCACCTGCTCGGCCTGGCGCCGCTGGCTCTCGCAGATGCGCGGATCGGCCGGAAGCGGATCAGCCGGTGCCTCGAAATACGCGGCAGTCGAAAGAGTATCGGCTAGTTTCAGGCGCGCGTCGATGCGCTGCGCCACCGTGTAACTCGAAGGAATGCGCTTGCGCAGCAAGAACAGTCCCGCGCCGAGGCTCACAGCGACTACCAGGAGGATCCAATACCAACTCAGGAATTCGGTTCCTGCCAGAAGAATCACCACGGCGCCGCCCAGAGCCACCGCCACCGCCAGCACCAGTTGGTGGAGCAGCAAGTGCGTGGTCGACCGCCGGCGGGCCCGCGCCAGAAGTTCCGAGAGTGATTTGGGGAAGCTCAGATCGCGACGCCTTTATCCTGCCCTCGATTATGCCATACCGCCTTGCCCTCCCAGTCAAGGCCGCGGCTAAAGGATCAGCATGCAATCGCCGTATGAGAAGAACCGATACCCTTGTTCGACGGCGTGGCGGTAAGCCGCAAGAGTCAACTCCCGTCCAGCGAAGGCCGAGACCAGAACCAGCAGGCTCGACCTCGGCAGGTGGAAATTGGTCAGTAGCGCGCCGGTGCGGCGGAAAGCGAAACCCGGAGAGATGAAGAGATCGGTCTCGCTCTTCGCCGGATCGCTTTCGATGGCGCGGACGCTGGTGGTCCCGACGGCGACGACCCGCGCGGAGGCGTCCAGGGCGCGCACCGTCTCGCGCGGGACGGTGAAACTCTCCGGGTGCAACTTCACGTTCTCGACGATTTCGGTGTGCAGCGGTTGAAAAGTTCCCAGGCCAACATGCAGTGTCACGCGGGCGATCTCAGCGCCGGAGCTGCGGCACGCAGCGAGGGTCTGTGGTGTAAAGTGCAGGCCGGCGGTGGGCGCGGCCACCGATCCACGCTCGCGCGCGAACACGGTCTGGTAGCGCTCGCGATCGGCCGGCGTATCGGGCCGGCGAATGTAGGGAGGCAGGGGCACGTGCCCGGCGCGCTCGAGGACGTCGAAGAGATCGCCGCGCGGGTACAGCTTCACGGTGCGCTCGCCGAATTCGCCCCGGCCCAGGATTTCGACAGTCAGATCGCCGGAGATGACGACGCGCTCCCCGGTGCGCATTTTCTTTCCGGGGTGCACCAGCGCGGTCCAAATTAGTCCGTCGGAGGAAGTCTGCTTGGTGAGGAAAACTTGAACGCGCCCCGTGCCATGCTCGCGCTGCCCGTAGAGGCGCGAAGGAAACACGCGCGAGTCGTTGATCACCACGCAGTCGCCGGGCTTGAGATACGAGGGGAACTCGCGAAACGCGCGGTCTTCCCAAGCGCCGCGCGCGCGATCGACCACCAGCATGCGTGAGGCGGCGCGGTCGGGGAGTGGCTCCTGCGCGATCAACTCTTCCGGCAGGTGGTAATCGAAATCGGAGAGCAGCAAGCTTTTTCACTGTAACGCGGCGGGTTCAAGATATACTTGGAGTGCCATGGATCCGCAAGTTCGGGCTGAGTTTGACGAGATGCGCGAGGCGCACCGGCTGGCCATGGAGCGCATGGATCGCGCCGAGAAACGCATGGATCGGCACGACCGCAAAATGGAGGCTCTCGACGCGGCTTGGCGCGAAAGGATGGACCGGGCCGACAAGCGTATGGACAAGTTCGACCAGCAACTTCAGGCCATGCGCAAACTGGTGGAAGCGGGAATCAAGATCGTGAGCCGGCTCGCGGCCGATACTCGGGACCTGAAGCGGTCCCAAAAAGCTCTCCTGGATTCCCTTCGAAACGCCGGCAACGGCCGCCGCCACGCGTGAATCATGTGCGGATTTTGGGCATCGAGTCCTCCTGCGATGAGACTGCGGCTGCGGTGGTGGAAGACGGCTCGCGCATCCTGGCATCGATCGTCTCCTCGCAGATAGCGACCCACGCGCGTTATGGGGGCGTGGTCCCCGAGCTAGCCTCGCGGGAGCATCTGCGCGCCATCGTCCCGGTGGTGCGCCTAGCGCTCGAACAATCCTCCACGCGGCTGGAGGATATGGCGGCGATTGCCGTGACCGAAGGCCCGGGACTGGTGGGCTCGTTACTGGTCGGAATTACATATGCGAAGGCGCTGGCGCTGACGCGTAAGTTGCCCCTGATCGCCGTGAACCACATCGAAGGGCATATACATGCAGTGGTCAGCCAGAACGCGGTCGAACTGCCCGCGCTGGCGCTGGTGGCGAGCGGCGGCCACACGCATTTGTATGAGGTTCGCGAGGGGTTCACGTACCGGTTAATGGGGAAAACGCGCGACGACGCCGCCGGCGAAGCGTTCGACAAAGTCGCCAAGCTTCTGGGCTTCGGTTATCCCGGCGGCCCGGTGATCGATGCGCTTGCGCCACATGGCGATCCTGGCGCAGTGCGATTCACGCTGGCCAAGATGAAGGGTAACCCACTGGATTTCAGCTTCAGCGGACTCAAGACCGCCGTGCTCCGCTGGGTGGAGGCGCATGATCTGTCCGCAGAGATCTCCGCGCGGCGGGCACTGCTGGCTCGAAATCCGCGGCCGAGCGTGGAGGAATGGCTGGAGGTCACTCCCCACGCGACACGCGGTCTGCTGGCGTCATTCCAGCGGACTGTGATCGAAGAGTTGTTGTGCCGGGCCCGGGCATCCGCCGAGCAGATCGAGGTCCGCAGCCTGATCATCTCAGGGGGGGTTGCGTGCAACGCCGGTCTTCGGATCGCAGCGAGCAAGGGCCATCTTCCATACCGTGTCTTTTTCCCGGAGCCGGGCCTCTCCACCGATAACGCAGCGATGATTGCGGCCGCCGCGTTTCCGAAATTCACGCGCGGCGATTTCGCTGACGCGACTCTGCGGGCCGACGCAAATCTGGCGCTGGCGTAAGTGGACTGCTACCATCGAAGCACATGGGTCCTCAGAAGCCGCAGCAGGAGGCACCGAAGCTCCCGATACCCGGCGTCCATTATTTGGTGGCCGTCGGTTCCGGCAAAGGCGGGGTCGGCAAGACCACGGTCGCCGTCAACCTGGCGATCTCACTAGCCAACCTCGGGCGCAAGGTGGGGCTGCTGGACGCCGACGTGTACGGCCCCAACGTCCCGCTCATGATGGGCACGCAAGCTCAGCCCCGCTCCTCCGGCGACCGCATCCAGCCGCTTGAAAACTTCGGCGTGCGGTTGATGTCGATCGGCTTCCTGAATCCCGGCGACAAGCCGCTGGTGTGGCGCGGGCCGATGCTGCACAGCGTGATTCAGCAGTTTCTGCGCAACGTGGAGTGGGGCGAGTTAGACTACCTGATCATCGACCTTCCGCCCGGCACCGGCGATGTGGCGCTGTCGCTCATCCAGACGGCTCCGCTATCGGGCGCAGTGGTGGTGACCACGCCCTCCGATGTATCGCTGGAAGATGCGCGCAAAGCAATCAACATGTTTCACCAAGTGCGCGTGCCGGTGCTCGGGCTGGTAGAGAATATGAGCTATTTAATCGCACCCGGATCGGGTGAGCGGATCGATGTATTCGGTCACGGCGGCGGCCGGCGCACGGCCGAGAAGATGAACGTGTCATTCCTGGGGGAATTGGCGCTTGATCCAGAGGTGCGGATCGGCGGAGACAGCGGGCGGCCCGTATCCACGCGCGACGCCGGCGACGCGCGCGTGGTTGCGTTCAGGGAACTGGCGCAGAAAATCGAAGAAGCCTGCCGCGAATTTCAGACTGCCGGTCCCAGGATCACCGTTGAGGATTAGAGTGCTTCGGTGGGCGAGAGGATCCGGAACTTTTCCGGAGTGAACTGAACCGTGCGCACCTGGCCGCGCGGCCCGATCGGCCCGATGGGCTTGCCGTTCCAGAGCACGTCGATCCCGCCTGCGTTCCCGACCTTCATCGTCGCGTTTTCGGCGCCCGTGAGCGTCTTCGATTGACGGGGTTCGAGGAAGCCGGAAAAAATCTTCTTCCCGTTGCTGGTGATGGAGAGCCAGGTCTTCTCGGTAGCGGAAAGACTCAGGACCACGCGGCCCAGCCCGTCAGTGGTTGCCGATACATCCACGCCTGAGGATTGCGATGTAGCGACAACATCCACCGGGACCGCGGGAGTTTCTGGTTGAACCACCGCCGGTATGGGCGCCACTGACGGGGGGGCGGGCGTAGCCGCTGATAGGGCCTGCGCCGGAGCGGCCGGCGGTGCGAGACCCGGTTGAGTGGTGCGGGCCCACCATTTGTATATACCAGAGCAGAGAAGCACAACAGCGATGAGCCCAACCAACGGCCATCCCAGGCGGTTATCGGAAAAGTAACGCCGATTGGTATCTGCCACCAAAGGATCCAGTGCGCGGATCGGTGCCCGCTGCTGCCGGCCTTCACGCGCGTTCGCTTCATGCGGCAAAGCCGGCTCTTCCGGCAGTGCGGCGGCGCTCAGACCGGGTTCGAGGATCTTTTCGTCCATGCCCAAGAAGACGGCATATTGTCTTGCGAAACTCTTATAGAAGAAGAAGCCTGGAAGATTTGCAATCTCGTCTCGTTCGATCGAGCTCACGTAGCGCTGCGTGATGCAGAGTGCGTCCGCGACCTCTGCAATCGCCCGCCCTTGGCTCTCCCGTGCTGTGCGGAGAATCTCACCAACGGAGGTCATCAAATTAAAAGTTCCTTATGAAATACCGGGACTATGAACCCAGACGTACTATGATACATCACGAAGGTGGGCGCGACGGCCCTTTTTTCCCCTATGTTGTCTAGTGCATTCACCCTAGTCCAGCCACAGCCGACGCCGCCATGCGATGCTAAATTGGACCGGCGGTATTCTGTGGACTCGGCCTTGGGAAAACGCGGAATGTTGCGGGAAAGCCTCGCAACCAGCGACTCGGCTGCCTCGATCGAGGTTCAGGGCCGCTGCCCCGCCTGCGGCGGGACCGAGACGCGTGTTCTTTTTTCCGCTACAGACCGCTTGTACGCCACCACCGACAGAATCTTCCAGATCGTGGAGTGCCGCCAGTGTGGCTTCATTCGCCTGCATCCTCAGCCCGAGCCGTGGCAACTGCGCGACTACTACCCGCCCGAATACTGGCTCATGCCGGGAATCACGGTGGCAGAGCGCCTGGAGCGATGGTTTCGCCGCCTGGTGCTCCGCGATCATCTGCATTTCGTGGAGCGCGCGCTGAACGAATCCGAAGCACCAGGCATGGTGCTCGATGTGGGATGCGGTGACGGGTTATTCCTGGAAATGCTGGCCGAGCGCGGGCGCATCAACCTCGCGGGTCTGGATTTTTCGCTCGATGCCGCCATCGCCGCCTGGACCCGCGCCGGAGTGCCGGTCATCTGCGGCACGCTCTCCCGCGCACCTTTTGCCCCTGGGAGTTGTGCGGCCGTCACGGTGTTTCAGGTGCTCGAACACCTGTACCAACCCGCCAGCTATCTGGAGGCTGCACGCGAGCTGCTGGCGCCGGAGGGGCGTTTGATCGTTCAGGTACCCAATGTCGCCTGCTGGCAATTTCTACTGTTGGGGGAACACTGGAATGGCATTGACGTTCCGCGCCACCTCCTCGACTTCCGGCTGGCGGATCTGGAAGCGCTGCTTGAGAAATGCGGCTTCGAGGTATTGCGGCGCAAGCATTTTTCGCTGCGCGATAATCCCGCGGGGATGGCGAGCAGCCTAGCCCCGCGGCTCGACCCCATGGCCCGGCGTCTGCGGCACGCGTCTGAAACAACAGGTATGCGGTTGTGGAAGGACGTGGTTTTTCTCGCGCTGGCGGTGGCGTGCCTGCCATTCACGCTGCTGGAAGCGGCGTGCCGCGCGGGATCGACAGTGATGGTGGAGGCGCGCCGGAAATCATAGGGGCCGATGAGATTCTACACTGGTAGTATGGCCGGTTGGAAGAGATGGATGGTAATGGCGGCAGTGCTGCCGGTGGCTGCGGCCGATTTTTCGGGAACTTCGGCGCTCGAATTTACGCGCCGTGCCGTCGAGTTCGGGCCTCGCCCGGCCGGTTCGGAAGCGAATCGCAAGCTGCAAGCGTATATCCTCGCGCAGCTAAAGACCTCCGGTGCGGAGATTGCCGAGGACGCGTTTACAGGGCAGACTCCCAAGGGGCCCATCGCGATGAAAAACATCATTGCCAAATTTCCTGGCAAAAGTGGGCGCGCGATCGCGATCACCGGCCACTTCGACACCAAGCTGTTTCCGGGACGGAACTTCGTGGGCGCGAGCGACGGCGGGTCGTCTACAGGATTCCTGCTGGAGCTGGCGCGTGAGATGGCACGCCAGCCGCGGGTGGACGACCTATACCTGGTGTTTTTCGACGGCGAGGAAGCCGTCCGCGAGGAATGGATCGATCCCGACAACCTGTACGGCAGCCGGCACCTGGCCGACCGTTGGCGCAAGGATGGCACGCTCACGCGGCTGAAGGCGCTGATCAACGTCGACATGATCGGCGACAAGAACCTGGATATCAAGCAGGAGACGCAAGGCAACGCGGCACTGCGAAAGTTGGTGTGGACCGCGGCCGCGGAGCTAGGCTACGGCGCGTATTTTCAGAATGATCAGCAAGGGGAAGAAGACGACCACATGCCGTTTGTCAAGCTGGGGGTGCCGGCCATCGACATCATCGACATCGATTACCCTCCCTGGCACAAGGATACCGACACAATGGATAAGCTGAGCGCGAAAAGCTTCGATATCGTCGGCACCGTGATCGTAGAAGTCATTCATCGCTTGGAGCGCTGACCACTGATCGTGACACACTGATAATTATGGGGCGCAGCGCGTTGATCCTCGGGGCTCTCGCCGTCCTGACGCTGGCCGCGTTGGCCCAGAGGAGCCGGTTCCGCGCGCCCTTCGGCGACGACGACGAGGCTGTGATGGCGGCCCGTGAAGCCGACTTCCATTTCATCCGCCTGCAATACACCGACCTGCCTGAGTACCATCGTGGATTCGGGTTCGCGTCCCGGGACGGGCAAGGCAGTGGCTGGTGGCTGGTGGACTGGCCCGACGCGGACAATCATTTCACCAGGGGCATAGAGCGCCTGACCCGAATCGATATCGGCGATCCTCGCCATCTGCGGCTGACCGATGACCGATTGTTCGATTATCCCTGGATCTATGCGACCCAGACCGGCTGGTGGGGCTTAAGCGACGTGGAAATCGCGAGGCTGCGCGAATATCTGCTGCGCGGGGGGTTCCTGGTCACCGACGATATGTGGGGCGCCGATGCGTGGGAAGTATTTCGCGGGACCATGGACCGCGTGTTCCCCAATCGGCCCATTACCGATATCGTCGAGACGGAACCGGTGATGCACGTTCTCTACGACATCGGAGAAAAGGACCGCACTTTCATTCCCGGTTCGCGCCACCTGTGGGTGCGCGGCGGAACCGTGGAGGTGGTGCAGCCGCCGGGCTCGAATCCGGCTTGGCGGGCCATGTACGACGACAAGAACCATCTGATCGTCGCCATTAACTACGATACCGACGTGGGCGACGCGTGGGAGTTCGCCGACGTCCCGTATTATCCCGAGAAAATGACCGCGCTGGCGTACCGCTACGGAATCAACTACATCGTTTATTCGATGACCCACTGAGCGAATCGCCGTGAACGCGATCTTCGTGCGCCGGCCTACAGAACGTGCAGATCCCGCCCCGTCATCTCCTTCGGCTGAGGGACGCCGAACAGCGCGAGCAAGGTCGGAGCGATATCCTGTAGTGCGCCGCCGGGGCGCAGCGGCCGGCGGGCTTCGTCCACGACGATGAACGGCACCGGATTGGTGGTGTGATAGGTGTGCGGGCCGTGCGTGATCGGGTCGATCATCATCTCGGCATTGCCGTGATCGGCGGTGACGATCCAGCGGCCGCCCTTGCGCTTCAGCACGTCGTAGATGCGGCCGAGGCAGGCGTCCACCGTCTCCACCGCCCTTACCGTCGGCTCGATCTTGCCCGAGTGGCCCACCATGTCGGCGTTGGCGAAGTTCATCACGATCACGTCGAAGTCGCGTTTCTCGATCGCGCCCGTGACCGCCTCCGCCACGCCCGCCGCGCTCATCTCGGGTTTCAGATCGTAGGTGGCGACCTTGGGCGAAGGCACCAGCTCCCGTTCCTCGCCGCGGTACGGCTTCTCGTTGCCGCCGTTGAAGAAGTAGGTGACGTGAGCGTACTTCTCGGTCTCAGCCACGCGTAGATTTTTCCAGTTCCGGTCCGCCATAACATTGGCGAGGATGTGTTCCGGAAGCTCGCGCACCAGCACAAACGGTACGGTGAAGGATTTGTCGTATTGGGTCATCGTTGTGAATTGCAATTTCAACGGGGATTCCGTCAGCGCCTGCGTCATCTCGCGCCCGCGATCCGCTCGGTAGTTGAAAAAGATGCAAGCGTCTTCGGTTCGGATGCGCCCCACCGGCTCCTGCCGTTGATCGACGATCACTACCGGCTCGATGAACTCGTCCGTGATGCCGCGCTCATACGACCGCTTGGCGGCGGCTACAGGGTCGGCCGCTTTTTCGCCCACGCCATCCACCATCGCCGCTTTGGCGCGCTCGATGCGGTCCCAGCGCTTGTCGCGATCCATGGCGTAGTAGCGCCCGCTGATGGCCGCGATGCGCCCGACTCCCAGCCCCCGGATCTGGCGCTGCAACCCCTCAAGGAAACCCGCGCCGCTTTCGGGCGGCGTGTCGCGCCCGTCCATGAAGCAGTGGACCGAGACATCGGCAACACCCTCGCGCTTGGCCATTTCGAGCAGCGCATACAGATGGGTGTTCATCGAGTGCACGCCGCCGTCGCTCAGCAGGCCCATCAGGTGGAGACGTCGTGTGCGTGCATGGTGCATCGCGGCGAGCAGCTTGGGGTTCGAGAAGAACTCGCCCGATGCAATCATCTGATCGATGCGGGTCACGTCCATGTGCACGATGCGCCCGGCCCCGATGTTCAGATGCCCGACCTCGCTATTGCCCATCTGGCCCTCCGGCAGCCCGACGTAGGGGCCCGAGGTGTGGACCAGCGTGTTCGGAAACTCGCGCAGCAGGCGATCGTAGACGGGTTTGCGCGCCGCGGCGATGGCGTTGCCCTCGGTGGCCGCCGAGTAGCCCCATCCGTCCAAGATCGTGAGGACCACCGGACGCCCGTCCATCTTGGCGGTGTTCATTGCCGAAACGCCTTGCGTCCGGCGTAGCGCGCGGCGGTGCCGAGTTCCTCCTCGATTCGCAGAAGTTGGTTGTACTTAGCGATGCGGTCGGTGCGGCTAAGCGAACCCGTCTTAATTTGGCCTGCGCTCGTCGCTACGGCCAAGTCTGCGATGAAAGAATCCTCGGTCTCGCCCGAGCGGTGCGAAATCACCGAGGTGTAGCCCGCGTCGGCCGCCATCTTCATCGCCTCCAGCGTTTCGGTCAGCGTGCCGATCTGGTTCACCTTGATCAGAATCGAGTTGGCGACGCCCTTTTCGATGCCCTGCGCCAGCCGCGCCGTGTTGGTGACGAACAGATCGTCGCCCACCAGTTGGATTTTTTTGCCGAGCGCATCGGTCAGCGTCTTCCACCCATCCCAATCGTCTTCCGCCATGCCGTCCTCGATCGACACGATGGGGTACTGGCGCACCCAGTTCTGCCAGAACTCGGCCATCTGGTCCGAGGTGCGCTCGCTCTTGTCGGATTTCTTGAAGACGTACTTCTTTTTCGCGGGATCGTAGAACTCGCTGGCGGCCGGGTCGAGCGCGATGCCCATCTGATCGCCGGGCGCGTAACCGGCCTGGGTGATGGCCTCCAGAACGACATCGAGCGCTTCTTCATTCGATCTCAGGTTGGGCGCGAAGCCGCCCTCGTCGCCCACCGCAGTCGAGTAGCCGCGTTTCTTGAGCACCCCCTTGAGCGTGTGAAAAACCTCGGCGCCCCAGCGCAGCGCTTCGGAAAACTTAGACACGCCATAGGGCACAATCATGAACTCCTGCGGATCGACGCTGTTATCGGCATGCGCCCCGCCGTTCAGGATATTCATCATGGGCGTCGGCAGCAAGCACGCTGGCACGCCGCCAAGATAGCGATAGAGAGGCGCCTGGTGCGCCTCGGCGGCTGCGCGCGCCACCGCCATCGATACTGCCAGAATTGCATTGGCTCCCAGCCGGCCTTTGTTCTCGGTGCCGTCGAGCGCGGTCATGTGGCGGTCGATCACGGCCTGCTGCTCGGCGTCCATCCCGGCCAGTGACGGTCCGATTTCCTGGTTGATGTTGCCGACGGCCTTGCGCGCGCCTTTGCCGAGGTAGCGCGCTTTGTCGCCATCACGCAGCTCAACCGCTTCGTGTTCGCCGGTGGATGCGCCAGACGGCACGGCTGCTCGCCCCCTGCTGCCGTCCGCCAGAAAAACGTCGGCCTCGACGGTCGGATTCCCGCGCGAATCGAGTATTTCGCGCCCTACGATGCGTGTGATTTCCATGATGAATTTTTAGAACGGATATTTTGGTGGATTGACCTGCCCCAGACCCTTCCAGATAACGCCCAGTTTAAGCACGAATTCCTCCACCGGGACTTCGCCCGCCAGCTGCTGGATCCAGCACGATCTTCAGCAAGGTCTGGGCTGGCACCGAGAAATGCGTCATTGGCCGGGCGCCTTGCATACTTCCGATTCTATCCGGAAGATGCCGCGGGCGTCCTCTAGCAGGATGATGAAAAAGATACTCGGCGCGAGGTCCTGATTCTTAGCAATGTGTTTTCCACGAGGATTTCGTCGGGATTGTGCACCCGAATCGCGGGATGTCCGGCGTCCGGACACACTTCTCCCCGTGCTTATGCAGAGGGAACCGCAGAAAGCAGGTTCCTCATCCGCACCAGGTTGTAGGCAGCTGCCGAGAAGGTGAACACCCAACCAACTTTGAAGACTCCTCGATGCCGAGTCTTGCGCAACATCGCCACCGTCTTTAACCACCCAAATACCTCTTCGATCCGTTTCCGCTTGCGCTGGCTGACCTGGTATCCGGCATGTCGGGTCGTGCGCCCGTCAATGGCGCTGCCGCCCGGCCGATTCGTGTTCTGCGATACGTGCGGCGTTACGTTCCGCTCGCGCATCTCACCTACCAACCCTCGGGTGTCGTAGCCCTTGTCGCCGCCCACCGTCACGCGCTGGTCGCC
>Ga0210409_10005996_pt1 | contig 12694 bp, 9 predicted proteins | sample IncBWH17MmetaG_FD_161649 | JGI IMG/M metagenome (GOLD analysis project Ga0210409, IMG submission 161649) | Forest soil microbial communities from Barre Woods Harvard Forest LTER site, Petersham, Massachusetts, United States - Inc-BW-H-17-M | ecosystem: Environmental > Terrestrial > Soil >...
CGAAAAATCGATGTTGCGGAAGGCGAAGCCCTCCACGCCGTAGGCGAACCCCAGTCCGCGGGCGCGGATGTGCAGCGCCGTGTCGGGCGCATGCCCCCCGGCCGCCGGCACTGGCTCGGGCTCGGACAGCGCGATGTCGGCGATGCGCTCGGCGTGCAGGTCCAGCATCCGGAAATCGATCGCCTTGTCGACCAGGTTGTTCACGCGCGTCAAAAACAGCAGCTTGAACGACAGAAAGCCGAACAGCATCCCGACCGAGAAGCGCCCGTCCATGACGAGCACCGTGCCCAGCCAGATCACGGTGACGTTTTCCAGGCCGAAGATCAGGCCGTTGGCGGCTCGGTGCAGGATCCCCAGGTTCTGCACCAGCACGCCGGCGTTGACCTGTTCGACCACCAGGTTCTGGTAGGCGGCGCGGCGCGCCGACTCGCGCAGGTTCAGCTTGATCGCCATCATCCCGCGCAGCGTCTCGATGAAGTGGGTGCCGGAGCGGCCCTCGTGCACCAGCTGCTCGTCCAGCGCCCGGCGCTGCGGGCCGTAGAACACCCAGCGCGCCAGGCCGTACAGCACCGCCGCGGTCAGCACGATGGCCGCCAGCAGCTGGCTGTACCACAGCATCACGATCACGGTCAGCACCACCATGGCGCCGTCGATCACCGACTCCAGGAACGTCACCGTGAGCGTGCGCTGGATGGCATCGACGCTGCGGAAGCGCGACACGATGTCGCCGATGTGGCGCTTTTCGAACCAGGCGAGCGGCAGCCGCAAGAGCTGCCCGAACAGCGCATCGAGCAGCCGCACGTTCAGCGTCGTTGACAGGTAAACCCCCAGCCAGCTCCGCACCGCAGTGGTGGCCACCTGCATCAGCACCAGCAGCCCGAAGCCCAGCCCCAGCAGCGTCAGCAGGTCCTCGTCGCGGCCGACCACCACGCGGTCGACCACGATCTGCACGAAAAAGGGCGAGGAGATCGCGAACACCTCCAGCACCAGCGACAGCAGGATCACCTGCGTGATGCTGCCGTGCAGACCGCGCAGGCTCCCCATCAGCTGCCAGGCGGTGATTCTCTCGCGCTCGTCGGTGGGGGCGAATCCGACGCTCGGCATCAGCTCGGCCGCCACGCCCGTGTAGTGGCGCGAGGCTTCCGTCAGCACCAGCACGCGCTTGCCGCGCGCCGGGTCGTGCACCGTGATCCGGTTGGGCTCCACGCGCGTGAGCACCACGAAGTGGTTCATGTCCCAGTGCAGGATCGCCGGCAGCCGCAGCCGGCCCAGGCCCTCCAGCGGCGCCTGCACCCCGCGCATCGACATCTTCATGGTGGTGGCGATGGCGGCGATGTGCTGCAGTGTGACGCCCTTCATCGACGGCGAAAGGCGCATCCGCATGGCCGACAGGTCGGTGCGGAACCCGTGGTAGCCCGCGATCATCGCCACGCAGGCGATGCCGCACTCGGGCGCCTCGCTCTGCAGGATCAGGGGGACGCGCCGCCGGAATGGATTCAGCATGGCGGATCGATCATCGCAGCCGCTCCCGCAGCGCCAGCACCGGCTCGAACACCCACTCGAACACGGTGCGCTTCTCCAGCAGGATGTCGGCGCTGGCCAGCATGCCGGGCCGCAGCGGGAAGTCGCGGTTGCCGGCGCTGACGGACTGCTTTTCCAGCCTCACGTCGATCCGGTAGACCGGCTCGCGCGGCGTCAGCGGCCCGATGCGCTCCCCGGGCGACCACACGGTGCGGCCCACGCTCGCCACGGTGCCGTGGTACTGGCCGAAGCGCTGGAACGGGAAGGCGTCATAGCGCAGCACCACGCCGTTACCCGGCGCGATGAACCCGATCGCGCGCGTGGGCACCAGCAGCTGCGCGTGCAGGCGCGTACCGCTGGGCAGCACGGTGGCCAGCAGCGCATCGGCGGCCACCGAGTCGCCCTGGCTGGGCACGATGTTGGTGACCACGCCCGCGATCGAGGCGTTGATCACGATCTCCTGCTTGGCCTTGTTCTGCACCAGCTCCTGCTGCAGCTCGCCTTTTTGCTGCTCGAGCTGCTGGACCTGGCTGTGCGCGCGCAGCTCGATCAGGGGCAGCTCCGCCTGCGCGGTGCGCAGCTCGCGCTCGGCGCCCGATTGGGCGCGCTTCAGGTTCTCCTGCTTGGATTGCTGGTCCAGCAGCTGGTTGCGGCGCTCGCGCACCATCGCCTCGGAGGTGAAGCCGTCCTTGGCGAGTTTTTCGAAACGGTGCAGCTCCTGCTGCGCCGAGGTCACGCGCTGCTCCTGCAGCTGAGCCTCGGCCTTGGCCTGCTCGACCTCCTTGAGCAGGTCGTCGATGCGCTTGCGCTGCTGCACCAGCTGCTGCTGGCCGATCAGCTGCGCCTGCGTCTGCTCGCTTTCGATGCCGTGGCGGCGACTCAGCAGCTGCTGCTCGACCTGCTCGGAGGTGCTGCCGCCGCTCGCCTGGTTGTGCTCCGTCTTCAGGCGCGCGATGGGACTGCCCGCTTCGACCTCGTCGCCCTCCTTGACCATCAGCTGGGTAACGGTGCCGCCCGCGGGCGTCAGGATGCGCGCAGCGCCCGCATCGCCCGCCAGGAACCCCTCGACCCGCTCGCGCCGGGTGTACTCGCCCACGAACGCGAACACGATGAACACGCTGGCGAACGCAACCGCCAGCAGCGTGAACACCCAGGTCGGAACCGGACGCGAAGTGGACAGCTCGCCCAGCAGCTTTTCGCGCTGCGCGTCGATCGCTTCCTGGCGGAACAGGGACCGCGCGGGCCGCTGCGCCGGGGGAGGGGGCGACTCCGGAGCGTTCATGGCGGCCATTATCCATGAGCTGTTTGCTGTAAAGGCAGGAGAGGGCCGGGTGCCTTACACGCGCCCTCACCGCCGCCCCTCTCCCGCTGCGCGGGCGAGGGGCGATCGATCACCGCAACTCTGAAGTCATTACCAGGGGCACGCTGTATCGCCCCTCGCCCGCGCGGCGGGAGAGGGGCGGCGGTGAGGGCGCTCAGCCCATCATCCCCGCAACCACCGTGTTAAAGCCCGCGTCGACGAACACGATCTCGCCGGTAACCGCCGCCGCCAGGTCCGACAGCAGGAAGGCGGCGACGTTGCCGACATCGTCGATCGACACGTTGCGCCGCAGCGGCGCGGTGGCCTCGACGAACTGCAGGATGCGGCCGAAATCCTTGATGCCCGAGGCGGCGAGCGTGCGGATCGGCCCGGCCGAGATCCCGTTCACGCGGATGCCTTTCGGTCCGAGGCTGGCGGCCAGGTACCGCACCGAGGCCTCCAGCGCGGCCTTGGCCGGCCCCATCGTGTTGTAGTTCGGCACCACGCGCTCCGAGCCCAGGTAAGTGAGCGTCAGCAGCGCGCCGCGCCGCTCCTGCATCAGCGGCAGCGCGGCCTTGGCCAGCGCCGGAAAGCTGTAGGCCGAGATGTCGTGCGCGATGCGGAAGCCCTCGCGCGTCAGGCCCTCCAGGAAGTCGCCCGAGATCGCCTCGCGCGGCGCAAAGCCGATCGCGTGCACCAGCCCGTCCAGGCCGTCCCAGTGACGGGCCAGTTCCCCGAAGGTGGCCGCGATCTGGGCGTCCTGGGCCACGTCCAGGTCGAACGTCAGCTCGGAGCCGAACTCGCGCGCGATCTCGCCGATGCGTTCTCGGAACCGCTCGCCCACGTAGGTGAAGGCGAGCTCGGCACCCTCGCGCCGGCAGGCGCGCGCGATGCCGTAGGCGATCGAACGGTTGGACAGCACACCGGTGATCAGGACGCGCTTGCCGGACAGAAAGGGCATGTGGCGTTAGCGAGCCGGCGGCAACCGACCGGGCGCGCGCCGCACCGTGACCCGGCGGTCGCGGTCAGTGCGGGGCGGAAGCCGGGGCGGCAGCCGCGTGGGCCAGCGTCGTGTTCGGGTTCGTATTCTGGCTGTCGCCGTGGGCGGCGTGCGATGCTGCTTTCTTGCGGCTGCCGGAGGCGGCCGCCACCGTCAGGCTGAGGCGCTGGCCGGCGAACAGGTCCGGCGAGCGCAGGTTGTTCCAGGCGATGATTTCATCCTGGCCCACGTGCCATTTGCGCGCGATCGTGGCGAGCGAATCGCCGCGCCGCACCCGCACCGTGATCTTGCGCAGCCCGGCTTTTTCCGGCACGAGGGCGACCGATCCGTCCAGCATCTCGCTGGATACGTCTTCGCTGGTCTCGTCGCGCGGGATCAGGATCGTCGAGCCGGCCGCTGCCAGGTAGCGCGGCGGCACATGGTTGGCCTCGCGCAGGCTGGCCTCGGTGACGCCGACCCGCTGGGCCACCGCTCCCAGCGATTCGCCGCTCTTGAGGCGGTAGGCGCTCCAGCTCGCCAGCGGCTGGCCGGTGGCCTGCCAGGCGGCCAGGTTGGCGGTGAACTTCTCGCCGCGGTCGGCCGGCAGCAGGATCGTGGGCGCCAGGGCCCCCAGGATCAGCGGCCGGTTGAAAGCGGGGTTCAGCGCCTGGAAATCCTCCAGCGGCATGTCGGCCAGCTGGGCGGCGGTGGCCACGTCGATGTCGCGCGAGCCGCTGACCGTGACGAAATAGGGTTCGTCGCGGATGGCCGGCAGCTCGATGCCGTAGTGCTGCGGGTCCGAGATGATGTTCTTGATGGCCTGCAGCTTGGGCACGTAATTCTGGGTCTCGCGCGGCAGCCGCAGGCTCTCGTAGTTCAGGGGCTTGTGGTGCTTGCGGTTGTAGGCGATGGCCCGTTCGACGCCGGCCTCGCCGTAGTTGTAGGCGGCCAGCGCGAGCTGCCAGCTGCCGAACTCCGCGTACAGTTTTTCCAGGTAGTCGAGCGCGGCGCGGGTCGATTCGACCACGCCCAGCCGCTCGTCCTTCCAAAGGTTCTGCTCGAGCGAATAGACCTTCCCGGTGGCCGGCATGAACTGCCACAGGCCGGCCGCCTGGGCGCTGGAAACGGCCTGCGGCTGCATCGCGCTCTCGACGAACGGCAGCAGCGCCAGCTCGGTCGGCAGGCCGCGCTTTTCGATCTCCTGCACGATGTAGTACAGGTACAGGCTGGCGCGCGCGTTCATCCGGGAGATGTACTCGGGCTGGCCCGCGTACCAGTGCGTGCTGTTGGCCGCCCGCTTGTTGGTCAGATCCGGCATCGCGAAGCCCTTGCGGATGTGCTGCCACAGGTCCGCGTTGGGCGGCGTCGCGGCCAGGGACACCGGCACCATGTCCGAAGCGTCGGCCGGCTGGCCGTCCGCCGACGCAGGCTGCGAAGGCGCCGCGCCCGCAGCGGGCGAAGCGTTGGAGGTCGCCGGGCTCGATGCGGGGGAGGTTTCGGAGGTCGCCGGGTTCGATGCAGCCGCGGCGGCATCGGAGGATGCCGGCTCGCTGGGCGCGCCCGGCACCGCAGCAGGCGCCGCCGGCGCGGTCCATTCCAGCGTGGATCCGGGTGCGACCGATGACAGCTCGACGACTGGAGCCGGCGCCTGGGTCGCCAGGGCGGGATCCGGGGCCGTAGTGGGCTCGGTGCCCCAGGCGCTTGCCGCCAGACACAACGCACTTACTGACAGGATCGAAATGGGAAGCCGCACCATATCCTCAGCCGGTCTCGGGCCGCGAAATGACAACCAATCAACGGCCCAGTGTATGTGGCCGCTTACCGGGCTGCAAGAAATTGACCCGGGTAATTTGCCCCGTTATTGCCTCATCTGGCCGGCCTAACGGTGGATCTTAAAACCGGGCCTTAAAACCATGTGCCAAGGCCCGGCTTAAGGGTTAAAGGCCAGCCCTTTGAAGGTGCGCGCCTTGGCTCAGAACTCGTTTTTCCACGCCCGGATCGCGGCAAAGGTGGCCACCAGGTCCGATCCGGCGCCCGGCACGCGCCGCTCGGCCGCCGCCTGCACCTGCGGCTCGGCGCAGCGCAGGAACGGGTTGGTGGCGCGCTCCAGGCCCATCGTGGAAGGCAGGGTCGGTTCGCCCCGGGCCCGGAGCTGCTCGCAGTCGTGCTGGCGCCGGGCCAGCTCGGCGTTGTCGGGCTCCACCGCGCGGGCGAAGCGGATGTTGGCCAGCGTGTACTCGTGGCCGCAGTACACGCGCGTCGCATCGGGCAGGCGCGCCAGCTTGGAGAGCGAGTCGAACATCTGGGCCGCCGTGCCCTCGAACAGCCGCCCGCACCCGCACGCGAACAAGGTATCTCCGCACATCAATGCGTCAATGGACGGCGCATGCAGGGCGATGTGGCCCAGCGTGTGCCCCGGAATATCGATCACCGTGAAAAGCTGCCCCAGCACCTCGACCGTGTCGCCTTCCTGCAACGCCACCTGGCGGCTTGGAATCGTCTCGCGCGCAGGGCCCCAGACCCGGGCGCGAAAGGCGTCGGCCAGCTCGGCAACGCCGCCGACGTGATCGGCGTGGTGGTGTGTGACTAAAATGTCCGTGAGGTGGATGCCGTCGCCGCGCAGTGCGGCGAACACGGGAGCACAATCGCCGGGGTCCACCACGACGGCGTTGCCGTCGCGGGCGAGCATCCAGATGTAGTTGTCCCGGAACGCCGGGATGGGGCGGATTTCGACAAGACCGGTCACGCATGCAGTCTAACTTGAGCTTTTCCGAGTTTCTGGCCTCGCCGCCGGGCCGGTACGTGTTGCGGTGGGAGCAGGAGCACCTGGACTGCGCGGTAGCCGACATTTTCGGCTACCACGCAGTCCAGCTGGGCGTGCCGGAGATCGACACGCTCTCGGAAAACCGCATGCCGCTGCGGCTGTGCGTGTCGGATCGATTGGCCGACCCGCCGTCGCCCGGCTTGGGCGGGCGCCAGGTCGCCGTGATCACCCGCTTCGAGGAGCTGCCCTTTGCGACCCAGTCGATCGACCTCGTCGTGATGCCGCACATCCTGGAGTTCGCGCAGGAGCCGCACCAGGTGCTGCGCGAGGTCGACCGCGTGCTGGTGCCCGAGGGCCAGGTGATCATCACCGGTTTCAATCCGGCCAGCCTGTGGGGCCTGCGGCAGTCGCTGGCGCGGGCCAAGATCGCGCGGCCCTACCTGCCGCGCGCCGGTCAGTTCATCTCGCTGCCGCGGATCAAGGACTGGTTGAAGCTGCTGTCCTTCGAGGCCAACCGCGGCCACTTCGGCTGCTATGCGCCGTGGGCCGGCAGCGACCGGTGGCTGGCGCGCTGGTCGTTCCTGGAAAAGGCCGGCGACCGCTGGTGGCCGGTGCTGGGCAGCGTCTACATGCTCACGGCCGTGAAGCGCGTGCGCGGCATGCGGCTGATCGGCCCGGTGTGGAAGCGCAAGGAAGAGCGTGAGCGCCGCGTGGCTCTGGCCCCGGCCGCCACGCCCCGCACCACCGATGCCTTCACCGTGCGGATCGTGCAGGTGGGCGACGCCGCCAACGACACCGCCGGCGACGCGGCGCACGGATGAGGCATGCGCGCTCGATCCAGCTGCTCGAGCCAGCCGCGGTGACCGCCGCCGCGGCGACCGAGCCCGCGACGATCGAAATCTGGACCGATGGCGCTTGCCGGGGCAACCCGGGGCCCGGTGGCTGGGGCGCGCTGCTGCGCAGCGGCACGCACAGCCGCGAGCTGCACGGCGGGGCGCGCGATACGACCAACAACCGGATGGAGCTCACCGCGGTGATCGAGGCACTGGCCGCACTGAAGCTTCCCAGCCGCGTGGTGGTCCACACCGATTCGCAGTACGTCAAGCTCGGCATCACCGAGTGGCTGGCGCAGTGGGAAAGACGCGGCTGGAAGACCGCCGCCCGCAAGCCGGTCAAGAACGTCGATCTGTGGCAGCGGCTGGCCGAGCAGGCCGCCCGGCACCGCGTCGAGTGGCGCTGGGTGCGCGGGCACGCGGGCGTGGAGGGCAACGAGCGGGCCGACGAGCTCGCCAACCAGGGCGTCGACGAGCTGCTCGGCGGGGAGGGCCCCTGACGCATGCGGCAGGTCGTGCTCGACACCGAAACCACGGGCCTGGAGGTCACGGAAGGCCACCGGATCATCGAGATCGGTGGTGTGGAGCTGGTCGGCCGCCGCCTGACCGAGCGGCGCCTGCACCGCTACGTGAACCCGGGGCGCGAGATCGACTCGGGTGCGCTGGCGGTGCACGGCTTGCGCGACGATTTCCTGGCCGACAAGCCGCCCTTCGCCGGAGTGGTCGAGGAGCTCCTGGCGTTCGTGCGCGATGCCGAGGTGATCATCCACAACGCGCCGTTCGACCTGTCGTTCCTGGACACCGAGCTCGCGCTGCTGGGCCGGCCGCCGTTTGCCGAGCACTGCGCCGCCGTCACCGACTCGCTGCGGCTGGCGCGCGACACGCACCCCGGCAAGCGCAATTCCTTAGATGCCCTGTGCGAGCGCTACGGCGTATCCAACCGCCACCGCACGCTGCACGGGGCGCTGCTCGACGCGGGCCTGCTGGCCGAGGTTTACCTGGCGATGACGCGCGGCCAGGACAGCCTGGTGATCGACCTGGCGCAGGGCCTGGCGGCCGATGCGGAGCCGATCGATACGTCGCACCTGATCGTGGTGGCGGCCAGCGCCGAGGAGCTGGCCGCGCACGAGCTGGTGCTCGATTCCATCGAGCAGGAAAGCCGCCGCGCCCCGGTGTGGCGCGCGGGGTTGTGAAGTTCTCCCTCTCCCGCTTGCGGGAGAGGGTTGGGGTGAGGGTCGTCCGCACCGGTTCCGCCGTGCCTGTGCGGTAACATATTTCTCTTCAGCCCCGGGTGGTTAGCTCAGCGGTAGAGCATCGCCTTCACACGGCGGGGGCCACAGGTTCGATCCCTGTACCACCCACCAAGCACCCCAGCGGTCATCTCGGCTCTCGCAGGTGAAAAAAAGGCCCGCAACGCGGGCCTTGTAAAGCAAAGCATCAGGGCATTATTGAAGACCCGCGCCCCCGGTGCCACCACCTACCTGACCCAGAAGGTCGGTCGGCAGTTCGATCACTTCCTCAACCGCTTCGACGCGGCCTTCGCTCAGTTCCAGAACTTGGTCCATCGGTTCCCCCGCTCAGGGATCAAAACAAAACTTCACGCTTCCGGCCTCAAGTTCCCCCTCCATCGTGTCGATAAAGGGGTTGGCCGGGGGATTAGCCCTTGGTTCAGGTAATACCCACACGTACCCTATATGCTCTCTCCAGACGCGTCAATAGCCGCGATCGCGACATCGTTACCGTTCCCCGACGCGGCGGACCAAGCGAAGCGCCTGGCGCAACTATCTGAGCGCCTGCGCGATGCGCCTATGACGCAGGAAGGCCGGCCACTGTTCGAGATGGCCGCCGACGCGTTGTCGGAGTTGCCTGACGAGCCTGTCAGCGTCGACCATGTGATGTGCCTGCTATATGTCACCCGCTACCGCTATTTCGCAGGCACCGCCTACGCCGGCCTTGCCCCAGCCGAGAAGGCCGTCCTTATGGCCGAGCGTCTGGGCGATTCCGCTATGAATGCGAGGGCGAAGAAGTTGCTCGGTCTCGTCCTGACGGAAGCCGGCAATTACCCGGATGCAGTCAATGCACTCACGGGTGCCCTCGCGGCCGCGCGAGCGTGCGGGCACGCCTATCACGAGGTTGAGACCCTCTCGAACTTAGGTCTTGCGCACCAGCACGCTGGGCACTATGACGCGGCCATTCCATGTTACGAGCGAGCGGTCGAGGTGGGCGAATCGGCCGGTGTCGAAAAGGCTGCGCGCGCGGTGGCGCTCAGCAACCTTGCGCTCGCCTGCCTGCATCTGCGCGATTTCCCGCGCGGCTTGGCGGCAGCCGAGCGGACCATCGAAGTTCTCGATGCGCCGTCGGACGCGTACGAGCGCGGCGTGCGCACGATGGGCGAGTGCTACTACGCGCGGCTGTTGCTCGAAGTGCGCAACCTGCCGCTGGCGCGCGAGCGGGCCAGGCTGGCACGCCTGTATGCGACGGGCACCAACGAACTGACCGAACTGTCGGCCGAAATGGTGCAGGGCCTGGTCGAGACCCACGACCCGGCTTCGCGCGACATCGGATTGTCGCGCCTGCAGCAGGCGGTGCACCGCAGCCGTCGGGGCGCGTCGAGCGCGCTGCGCGACGCGCTGGCTATGATCGTGCGCGGCTACGAAGCCGCGGGCCAGCCGAACTCGGCGCTGGTGTACTTGCATGAGGTCGTGCAGCTGAACCGTGACAGCCGGGTCCGTAACGTATTGCAGCATCATCATCGGCACCTGGAAAAGGTCAGCCGGGAGCTGGACCTGCGGGCCCAGGCGGCGCTCGAGGAACAGAAGGAAGAACTGCGCTTCAAGCGCCTGTCGATGGACACCCTGCGCGAGTGCATGCAGGTGCTCGAGAAGAACACCGTCGCTGCCGAGCTGCACGACGACGACACGGGCGAGCATTGCTACCGCGTCGGCGCTCTCGCCAAGGAGCTGGCGATGAAAAAGGGCATGGACCCGGAGATGTGCACGCTGATCGACATCTCCGCCCGCCTGCACGACATCGGCAAGCTGCGCGTGCCCGACTCGATTCTCCTGAAGCCCGGCCGCTTCACGCCCGAAGAACGGGCGATCATGGAAAAGCACTGCGAGCACGGCTGGGAGCTGATCGGCGAGGGGGGCCTTGCGCAGTTGTTTGTTGCGCAGGAGATCGCGCTGAACCACCATGAGCGCTGGGACGGCACCGGTTACCCGAACCGGCGCCAGGGCAACATGATTCCGCTGGCGGCGCGCGTGACGGCCCTGGCGGACGTGTTCGACGCGCTCACGCACCGGCGCTGCTACAAGGAAGCCTGGTCGGTGCCGGACTCGCTGCGCGAGATCGCCTCGCTGCGCGGCAAGCACTTCGACCCCGAGCTGACCGATCTGTTCCTGGAGCTGGTGCCGCAGCTTCAGGCGAAATACGGCGACCTGGACGACCACCTGGGCTTGGAGGCCCGCTCCAACGACTTCATCACCGACCGCGAGCGCGTGGCGCGCGAGCTCAAGTCCGACCTGGGTACCTTCGATGTTCGACGCTGAACCCACCGCGCCGCCGGCCGAGATCGACCAGCTGTTGCTGGACCTGGAGCTGCGCCTGGCCGGCCGCGAGCCGGCGCCGCCCAAGCGGCCCGCAGGCGATGTGTTCGAGTCCCCGATGCTGGGCCGGCTCGAGTTCGCCCCGATGCCGTATGGCCGCCCGTCGTTCTGGCGCGGCGAGCAGACGATGCCGGACAGCGACTTCCCGCTGTGCATCGTGTGCGAGGTCGAGGGCGACCGCCGCCCCGGCGCCGACCATGCGGCCTGCGTGATCGCCTTTCGCCGGCTGCAGGTGCACGATGCAAACCTGTGCGCGCCGCTGATCAATGCGCGTTTGAGCCGGCAGCAGATCCCCGGCACGATCGCCCCCGACGACCTGGTGCTGACCCTGATCCACCTGCCGCCGCACCCGCTGACCGACGCGCGCTTCGAGCTCGGCTTCCGCGCCATCTCGCACCCGCACCTGGTCTTCACCGTGGTATTCGTGCGCGGCAAGCCGCGCTCGATGCGCGTCGACAGCGACGCGTGAGGGCCTACTGCATCAACCCGATCGCCGTCGCCAGCATCGCCAGCAGCGCCTTGATGATCGACTCGCCCGCGATCATCCCCGAGGCCACCGGAATACTGTAGGTCCCTTCGCTGCGCGGCAAGGTCCTGCGCCAGATCGTCAAGATCGCCGCCCCGATCGCGAACGACAGCGACACGCTGAACGGCACCACCCAGCCCATCCCGAGCGCCGCCGCCGACGGCAACCAGGCACGCGCCTTCGGCAACACCTTGTCCAGCAGTGACAGCACCACGCCAATGCCCGCGCCGATCAAAATCGCATACAGCACCGACGGCGGCAGCGAGCTCAGCCCGCCGGTGAGCGCCCGCGCGACCGCCACCCAGATCTGCGCCGCCGGCACCGGGTACTTGTCCAGCGCGGCGTAATTCGGCACCAGCAGGTACCAGGCCGGAACACACACCAGCGTTCCGACGAACACGCCCGCGAACTGCGCCAGGAACTGGCGCCGCGGGTTCGCTCCCAGCAGGTACCCGGTCTTCAGATCCGACAGCAGCTCCACCGCGGAGCTGGCGCTGTTGATGCCGGCGCCGGCCGACATCACGTTCTGCGACACGCTGAGCTGCGCGCCCACCGCCGCCGGCGGCGAGATCACCGCGAACAGCAGCTGCATGATCTTGCCCATCGCGCCCATTGGAGAAAGATCGGTCTCACCGGCCGCGCGCGCTCCTACCAGCGCCAGGATGAAGCACATCGAGACGGCGATCAGCCCGGCCCACCACGCCACCCCGAACGCGATCGTCAGCAGGACCACCATCGCGATCGTCAACGGAACCACGCCCGCGATCATCCAGGAGCCGGGCACTTCGATCGACTGCATCGTGCGCTCGAACTCATCGAGCGTCCTCGCCGTGCGCCGCCGCCGCAGCATCGCGAACGCGCGGCCCACCGTGCGCCAGTGCAGCGCGAGCGTGGTGACGCTCGAGAAAACCAGCACCGAGGTTCCGCCCCACAGCGCCCAGCGCAGCGGGTGATACAGGGTCCCGGCCCGGACGGCCGGGATCGACACGACGTAGCCGGCCACGCCCGTGCTGGCCGCGTCGATGCCGTGCAGCCACGGTGCGACAAAGAAATACAGCGCGCACGAGGCCGCCAGCATCGACAGCGACACCCGCAGGCCGATGATCATGCCCAGCCCGATCGTCAGCAGGCCCGGCTCGAACCCGAAGCCGACCATCGGCTTGCCG
>Ga0210409_10005997_pt1 | contig 12694 bp, 12 predicted proteins | sample IncBWH17MmetaG_FD_161649 | JGI IMG/M metagenome (GOLD analysis project Ga0210409, IMG submission 161649) | Forest soil microbial communities from Barre Woods Harvard Forest LTER site, Petersham, Massachusetts, United States - Inc-BW-H-17-M | ecosystem: Environmental > Terrestrial > Soil >...
GTTCACCATCATGACCATCGGCGCCACACTCACGATTGTTTTTGGACTCGCGATGCTGATCAAAGCGCCGGCCTATCTGTCCATGTCGTGGCTGCGCGTCAAGCTGTTGCTGGTGCTGTTGGTGGTTGCCTACCACGGCTACTGCTTCAAGTTGCTTCGGGATTTTGCGCAGCAGCGCAACACGCGCAGCGCCAACTGGTATCGTGGCTTCAACGAGCTTCCTACACTGCTGCTGATCGGCATCGTGATTCTCGCCGTGGTCAAACCCTTTTGAGGTGCTGCATCGCCAATTTCAGCGCCATATCCTACGATGCTGCTTGGATTTCTGGCCACCACTCAGGATACGGCGGCAGTCCGTCGGGAAACATGTGCTTGCCGAGCGCCTGTAGCGCGCGCACATAGACTCGCCGTTTGAAATACACAACTTCGCGAACCGGCGTCCAATATTCGGCCCATCGCCAGCGATCGAATTCCGGCTGATCGGTGCTGTCAAAGCGCAGCTTCGATTCATTCGCGATGAGCTTCAACAGGAACCAGCGCTGCTTCTGGCCGATGCAGCGGTCGCGCACGTATTGGCGCGGCAGACGATAACGCAACCAGCCGTCCGTAGATCCCAACACTTCGACGTCATCGCGGTCAAGACCGATTTCCTCCTTGAGTTCGCGAAATAGCGCATCCTCGACCCGCTCGCCGCGATTGACGCCGCCCTGCGGAAACTGCCAGCCGCGACCTCCGACGCGCCCGCCCAGAAATACTTCGCCCCCGCCGCGGGTGAGCACAATGCCGACGTTCGCGCGAAAACCGTCTCTGTCGATGTAGTCGGAGGCTGGTTGGATGGACATTGCGCTAGCCTGCCCCTACTTGTACCCGATTTCGGCCCAGCGTCTTCGCGCGGTACAGCGCGGCATCGGCATCGGCGATCAGCCGGTCGGCCACCGCCTTCAAATCGGCTTCGTGGCGCCCGGGCGAGACCGTCGCCACCCCCACGGAGACCGTCAAATTGCGCATGATGTGCGAATTGAGCGAGAACGGCTGCGCCTCGATGACTTCGCGAATGCGCTCGGCCAGCGTCGCGGCCTCGGCCGAAGTGGCTTCGGGCAGCAAGATCGCCAGCTCATCGCCGCCAAAGCGCGCGGCGGTATCCATGCTGCGAATTTGCGCCTCGATGCGTTGTGCGACCTCTTTCAGCGCGCTGTCGCCCGCCAGATGCCCATAGCCGTCATTGATGCCCTTGAATCTATCGATGTCGATCATCAGACATGCGATGGTTCCGCCGCGGCGCTGCGCACGCGCCAATTCTTCCTTCAGTCTTTGCTGCAGGTAGCGTCGATTGTGCCATCCCGTCAAGAAGTCTGTAATGCCGGCGCGCAGCAGGCGCGCACGGTTCACGGCGTTTTCGATGCACACCGCGGCGACCGCGCCCAGATGTGCCAGAAATTCCGTGCCGTGATGCCGCGTGAAGCGTGACGGATCGCGGCTGCCGAAACACAGCGCGCCGGTTGCGTGATCCTTGCGCGGCAGGGGCACCAGCGCCGCACTTTTAAGGTTCGGCATGCCCGGGAACAGCAGATGATGATCGGCGCCGACAAAGGGCCCGAGCCAAGGTTTGTGCAGCACTGAAAGTTGCGGCGCCAAGCCGACCAGCGAATCGACGAAGAATATCTGCTTGAATTCTTCCGGCCGGTCGCCGCCGGCAATCAACAAATGCCGGACCTCATGCTGCGGATCGACCAGCACGACGCTCACGGCGTCCAGCGAATACGACTCCTTTAAACCGCTGACCATGGCCTGCAACAGCTGCGGCAGACTATCGGCGCGCAGCAGCGTCAGTTCGCGCGCCTGAGTGCGCTTCATGATGGTCTCGTTATTCGCCGCCTCCGCGGTCAATTCCGCAAGACGCTTCTTGAGTTCTTCGTTCTCCCGCGCGACGTCGTCCATTTCCGGCATCCCCTAGGCCTCAATCCGCGCGTGCAGCCGCGCGCACGTCCAAGTAGGCCCTGCCGCGATGCATGATTGCCGTGAACTCGCTCCGATTTTTGCCTTTTACAGTTGCGATCAGGCCTGCCACGGCTTTTTGCAGCGCCAGCAGCGATTCGCCGCCGTAAGTATTCGACGTCTGAATTTCGAAATATAGATCAGGGCTCTCGGCCGCGACGCGGCTTGCGACGTCCAGTTGCGCATCGAAAGTCGTGCTCGAAAGCTTGGCCAGTCGCGGCGCCGCCTCGCCGCTGTCGGCCAGCGCAGTGAAGAATGCGATGTTGAGGGCGTGCGATAAGCCCAGTACATAGGCGATCAGGCGATCATGTTCATCGAGATCCATGACCACCCGCTCGGCCATGGTGGGCGCAAACAATTCCTGCGCCTGCGCCAGGGCTTCGGAATTGCCCAGATCGATGAATATCACGTGTCGGCCGGACAGAAGTTCAGTGTCCGGACCGAACATGGGGTGCACCGAGGTTGCGCGGCAGCCGGCTTTGACCAAAGCGTCCAGCCCGGCGCGCAGCGGTGTTTTCAAAGAGCCCAAGTCAAAGATCAGACCGCGCGGCGCCCGCCGCGCCAGGATGTGCAGCAAGTCCGCCGTGGCGGAGAGCGGCGCCGCGAGCACGATGAGATCGAAATCCAAGGCGTCATTCGGCCAGTCTGCAACTATGTCAAATCCCGGCAGACCGCCCTTGGGATCTGCGATGGCGACTCGGAACCCTTGCGAGGCCAGAAACTCCGCGAACCAGCCGCCCATTTTTCCGCGACCGCCGATGACCAGCGCGCACTTGCCGCTGCCCTGCGCCTGTGCGGCGACACGCGCCTGCTCCTGCGTCGCCAGCGAGGACTGAATGAGCTGCCGCAGCAGCGTTTCCGCGAGATCGGGCGACACGCCCAGCCGCGTGGCGGCCTTGCGGCCCCTTAATATGACCTCGCGCTCCCGGGCGAAGTCCCGGGTCGCTCGTCCGGTGGCGCGCTTGACGGCGGCCACCTCCTCGCTCAAGTACTGGCGGCGCGCAACCAACTGCAAGAGCTGTGCATCGAGTTCGGTGAGTTCCGTCCGCAATTCGTCCAGATTCATTAAAGAGTGCCCCATGTACCCGCCAGCGCGGCTACCATTCTCATATGAGCGGCAGCAAAAAGACATTTTGGGTGGAAACCTTACCGGACCCGCTGCCGGAGAACCCCCTCGAAGTCGCGGCGCAATGGCTGGCGCAGGCCCGGCTCGATGCTGCGCAACCCAATCCCGACGCCATGGTTTTGGCCACAGTGGACGGCCGCGGCTACCCTTCCGCGCGAGTCGTGCTCTGCAAGGAAATCACCGCGCAACCGGGGGCCATTGTGTTTCACACCAATTATCATTCGCGCAAGGGCCGTGAACTCGAAGGTAATCCGCGGGCCGCGGTGGTGTTTCATTGGGATCATCGCCACCGTCAAGTTCGGGCCGAGGGCCGGGTGGAACTGCTCTCCAAGGACGAGAGCGACGCGTATTTTCGCACCCGCGCCTGGCAAAGCCGACTCGGCGCCTGGGCCAGCCAGCAAAGTCAAACCGTGGAGTCCCGCGAGATGCTCATCGCCGCGGTTGCGCGCGAGGCGCGGCGTTTTGGGATTCCATACGGCGGCCCTGGTTCAAAGGAGCCCGGCAGCATCTCGGTGGACGTGCCGCGCCCACCCCATTGGGGCGGCTATCGGCTCAATGCAGATGCCGTGGAGCTGTGGGTGGAGGGCGAGTTTCGCATTCATGACCGTGCGCGCTGGACTAGGGCATTGCCTGAATCGGGCAGCGCCGCGCGCAGCGCGCCATGGGTGGTTACGCGCTTGCAGCCTTAGGTTAAACGGTACGCGAGGACGCGGGCGTTCACCGGGAGTTCCGGGCCATTGGCCGAATATCGCATGAAATCCCGGGAATACAGCGGCAGGATGCGTCCATCGACAGACCGACAGGAGCAAGCAGATGAGCATCCAGATCAAAAAACTCAATGCCACACGACTCATTGCGGGCGGCGCGTTGACAATCACCGGCGCTCTGTTGCTGCTGCAGCAGGCAGGCTATCTGCACATGATCGACATCGCGCGCGGTTGGCCGATCCTTCTCATCGCCTTCGGCATTCTTCAGCTCGGCACGAGCATCAAGGAATCGCGACAGCGCGGCTGGGGGCTGCTGCTCCTCGGCGACTGGCTATTTGCCAACACAATGACCAATTGGGCCTATGCGCAGATCACCTGGCCGATTATCCTGGCAGGAGCAGGCGCGCTGATGATTTTCCGCGCCATCGGTATCCGCGATGTACCGGCTCGCCGCGATGTGCCGGCTTACCGCGGTGAGTCACCAGCCAACCAGGGTCACTATGCCACCTGAAACGCCCCCCACGATCACGCCGAGGTTCATCCTCGGCGTTTTCATCTTACTGGTGGGAATTGCCCTGGCGCTCGATCGATTGGGCGTGGTGCCGGCGCATCATGTCATGCGTTTCTGGCCGGCCGTGCTGATCGTGTTCGGGCTGACCGTTCTGCAGCGGGGCAGGAGCCACAGTGCCGTGGTCGGCGTGCTGTTGATCATCGTGGGCAGCTGGCTGTTGCTCAACACGCTCGGGATCGTGAGCCTGCAGCTGTGGGAATTCCTCTGGCCGCTCATATTGGTGATAATCGGCGCGCGCATAATCTTGCGCAGTGGTCGTCGCGGCGTACGCACTCAGAGCGAGGCGGCGAATATCCAACCGGGTCCGACCGCAGCTTCGCAACCGTACAATCCCTCGACGCCGCCGAGTGGCGGCTCCGCCGCGAATGCCTCGGATCATGCCTCGGTGTATGCCGTGCTGGGAAGCTGCCGGCGCCGCTGGGGCAGGGCCACGTTTCGCAGCGCCGATGCGCTCTGCGTAATGGGCGGATTTGAGCTGGACCTGCGCGATGCGGTGATGGGCCCGGAAGGATCCGCGCAAATCGAGATAACCGTGGTCATGGGCGGGCTCAACATTCTCATTCCTCAAAATTGGACTGTGGTCTCGAACGTGGCGCCCATTCTCGGCGGCATCAACGACAAGACGCGCGGAAACACCTCGAGCGCAACTCAACAGTTGATTCTGCAGGGGACGGTACTGATGGGCGGCATCGAGATCGGCAATTGATGTAAGCCGCAGCAGGTAAGGCTCGATGCATCCGATTCTCGCCAACGCGAGGCAGCTGGGCATGTACCTGCTCGCCTATCTTCCTATCGGCATAGTTCTCGTCATCGGGCTTGGCCACCGTGACGCCTGGGGCACTGCGGCCGTTTTCTTTCTGCCCCTGACGATGCTGTACGCATTCATAGGGCTCTCCGCGTACTACCTCTGCCTGGCCTTTCCGATCAACCGCGACAACTCGATCTGGCGCGCGGTGCCTGCGCACATGAGCGCAGCCGCCTGCGTGGGCGCGTTGTGCGTCGGCATCGCATGGCTGTGGGCGGCCGTGCTCGAATCGCTCAGTATTGGGTTGCAGCCTCAGGTGTTCGTCGAGCAGCCTTGGCTGCTGTTCGTGGTCGGGGCGGTGCTGTTCTGGCTGGCCATCGCTCTTCATTATGTGTTGATTGCATCCTCCGCCAAGCAACTCGCCGAACAGCGCGCGCTCGAGTCAGGGCTGCTGGCGCGCGAAGCCGAGCTCAAGGCTCTGCGGGCACAAATCGATCCGCATTTCCTGTTCAACAGCCTCAACTCGATCAGTGCGCTGACCGGCAGCGATCCGTCCTCGGCCCGAAAGATGTGCCTGTTGCTCGCGGACTTTCTGCGCGATACGTTGCGACTCGGAGCAACCCAGCGGATACCCGTGCACGAAGAATTGAGCGTCGCGCAGCGCTATCTCGCCATCGAGCAGGTGCGGCTGGGTGCGCGGCTCAAGGTCACCTGCACGGCAAGCGATGCAGCACGCGATGCATCCATCCCCGCGTTGATCCTGCAGCCGCTGGTGGAAAATGCGGTGCTGCACGGCATCGCCCATCTACTCGAGGGCGGCACGGTTGCCATCGACGCGCGGCGCCAAGGCGCAGCGCTGCTCATTCGCGTCAGCAATCCGAGTGATCCGGCGCGGCCGCAGCGCAAGCGTGCCGGCCTTGGCGTGTTGCTGGTGCGGCAGCGGCTGCAATCCGAGTACGGCGCCGCGGGCCAGTTGCAGACTCGCGAAGCGCAGGGCGAATTCGTCGCCGAAGTGAGCCTACCGTTTGCAGAGCAAGAGGGAGCCGGCACATGAATGAGATTACGCAACTCAAGGCAATCGTCGTCGACGATGAGGCACCCGCACGTGCGTTGATTCGGGAATATCTCATGCAGCACGCCGACATCAAGGTTGTCGCGGAATGTTCCAACGGTTTCGAAGCCGTCAAGGCGGCGAGCGAACTGAAGCCGGATCTGCTGTTCCTCGACATTCAAATGCCCAAGCTGGACGGATTCGAGGTGCTGGATCTGATTGGTCGCGATGCGGCCAGCGTGATTTTTACCACCGCCTACGATGAATACGCACTGCGCGCATTCAACGTGCATGCCGTGGACTACCTTTTGAAACCGTTCGGCGCCGAGCGATTCGACGAAGCGCTCGAACTTGCGCGCATGCGGGTGCGCAATGCGGATGCGCTGCCGATACGCGAATTGCTGGAAGCTCACCGCGAAGGGGCCGCGATCGATCGCGTATTGATTCGCGATCGCTCGAATGTGCACGTCATTCCCGTCGAACAGATCGACTATGTCGAAGCGCAGGACGACTATGTATCGATCCGCGCGGCCGGGCGAAGCTACCTCAAGGAACAGACGCTGGGAGAACTCGAAGCACAATTAGCGGGGAAGGGGTTTCTGCGCATCCATCGCCGCTACGTGCTGAACGTCTCGCGATTGGCGAAGATCGAGCTGTCGGAGAAGGACAGCCGCATCGCGATTCTCAACGACAAGACCCAGTTGCCGATCAGCCGTTCGGGCTACACGAAATTGCGCGGTCTGCTGTGAACCTTAGGACGTGCGTTTCACCAGCCCACGGCGGCGCCGTCCTTGCGAAAATCCGATCCAGCGCGGTAGTAGCCGGCAACGCGCTTGCCGGAACCTGATTCGTCCATGTGCGTCTCATCCGTCCCCGCGACGAACATGATGGCTTGCACGCCGCCCATTTCGCCGCCGCCGACGGACCTTACGTTGTGCCCCATCGCGGCAAGTCTTGCTCCCACCAAATCATAGAGAGGCATCTCCAAGCTCAGCACATCCGGCACTTGCGAATGCCGGAACCTCGCCATATCGGCCGCCGCCTGCATATTGGCGCCCAGGTCCAGCACGTCAACCAGCAGTTGCGCATGCCCCTGGGCTTGCATATCGCCGCCCATCAGCGTGACCGTCATCAGCGGCTGGCCACTTTGCATGACGAAGCCGGCGGACAGGGTATTGAAGGGCCTCTTGTGAGGCTCGATGACGTTGGGGCTGTGCGGTTTGAGCGTGAACAGGGCGCCGCGATTGTGCAGCAAAAATCCATAACCCGGCACCGTTATCCCCGATCCGAATTCGGAATAGTTGCTGTTCACCCAGGAAACCATGTTGCCCGCGCCATCCGCTGCTGAAAGCACGATGGTGTCGCCGGGCATGGGAAAGTCTGCCGCCGGCCCTGGAGTGGATGCGCGCTGCGGATTCACCTTTTCGCACAGCGACGCAGCGTACGAATCGGAGAGCAATCGCGTGATCGGCACCGTGATGAAATTGGGATCGGCGTTGTATCGATACAGATCGGCGTACGCGAGCTTTTTGGCTTCGACGAACAAGTGCCAATACTGTGCATTTGCCGGACCCAGTGAAGCCAGCGTCTGGCCGGGCGCCCAGCGCGGCACGCACGCTTGCAGGATGTTGAGGATTTCGTTCGTTGCCCATGCCTGCGCCGGCGGCGGCAGCTCGAGAATGTCGAAACCATGATATTGAGAGCGGGCGGGTTCGACCCATTCTCCTTTGTATCCGGCCAGATCCTCGAGAGTCATGCTGCCGCCCAGCGCTCGCGACTTGGCGACGATGGCTCGAGCGATCTCGCCCTTGTAGAACGCATCGCTGCCCTGCTTCTGCAGCAGGCGCAACGTGCGCGCTAGATCCGGATTCTTGAAGATTTGTCCGGCCTTCGGCGGTGCGCCGTTCAAGTACCAGGTCTTGATCGAATCGGCATCCGGCTCGGTACAGCAAGCCCGCAGCGGCAGCGCGTTCGGCAAGCGCCAGTCATGGGCGATGCGTTCGGAAATCGGAAAGCCGTTTTGCGCGTACTCTGCCGCGGGCTCGAGAACCTCCTTGAATGTCAGCGTTCCGAAGCGATTGAGAACAGCCTGCCAGCCCCACAGCGCCCCGGGGACCGTCACCGGCAGGATTCCGTAGTGCGGCATGCCCGATCCCGGCCCCCAATCCTTCGGATCCCAGTGATAACCCAGCTCATGGAAGCGCTCGAGGGTTGCGCCCGTCGGAGCCATTCCGCTGGCGTTCAGCACGTAGATCTTGTGTTCCTTGGCGATGTAAATGACGGCAAACAAATCCCCGCCCATGCCCACCATCATGGGTTCCATCACGTTGAGCATCGCGGCGGTCGCGACGGCTGCGTCAATGGCATTGCCGCCCTGCCGAAGAATTTGCAAGCCGGCCTGCGCAGCCAGCGGCTGACTGGTCGCTACCATTCCGTGCTGCGCCATGACCTCCGAGCGGCTCTGCGCCGGCCAACCCTCGGCACGGGCGCCGCGCGCGGCGCTACAAAACGCCGGCTGCGGCGCGTACTCGCAGGGCCGCATCTCGAGCGCCGTCTGCGCGAATGCGCCACTTGCGCCACTTGCGCCAAGGCAGGCGCTGAACAATTGCGCGCTGAGGATCAATGTAGATTTCACCGGCAAGAGTGTAGCTCACCGCTGCCGCGGAAGCGCGCTAGACTCGCCGGGTGAATACGCCGTCTTCCGGTACATTCAATCTATCAGCGCCGCGGTTCGGCTTGGTGCCGCGCCTTTTCGTCATCGCCGCAGTATTGGCGGTCGAAACATTGCTGCTGTCGGGATTGATACAGAGGGCTCGGCTCGACTCCCTGACCGGTGCGGCGAAATTCGTTCACGATCTTCAACACTGGACGTTTCGCTACGTCATCGCTTACGCCGTGTCGTTCGCAATACTGCTGTTCCTGCGCCGTTCCGGGATAGCGGCCATTTCGGCAGCGGCGGCCGATGCGCCGATACGTCTGCCGTGGCTGCTCGCGCATTTTGCGCTCTTGTGGCCGTTCGCGATTTTGTCGGAAGACTTGTACAGCGGCGGCGCGCTGCCGTTTGCCGTTGTCGCGACCGCTTGGCACTTGTGTGGAATCGCAACTGCGCTGGCGTTGTTCGCCGCGATGGCTCCAATGCGTGTCTGGATCGGCTGCCTGCGGCGCACCGACTCGCTGCCGTTTTATGCGCTGCTCCCGGCGGCGGGCGCGTTGCTCGCCTACAAAGCCAGCCAGCTGTTATGGGCGCCGGCGGCGGCAGTCACCTTTCATCTGGTGCGGCTGATGCTGCAGCCATTCCTGACCTCGCTTGGCAGCGATGCGTCGACATTGACGCTGACGAGCGGGGATTTTTCAGTCGAGATTTCGCAGGCATGCTCGGGGCTGGAAGGCGTGGGTCTCATGTTGGCGTTCTGCGCGGCGTGGCTGTGGATTTATCGGCGCGACTATTTTTTTCCCCGCGCGTTCATCATCGTGCCGAGCGCCGTAGTTCTCATATTTTTGCTCAATGCTGTGCGCATTGCCGCCCTGGTACTCATCGGCAATGCCGGGTACGAGCGCGTTGCCATCGTCGGATTTCATTCTCAGGCCGGGTGGATAGTGTTCAACCTGGCGGCTTTCTGCGTCGCCATCGCCGCCAAGCACAGCTCCTGGCTCAATCGCGAAGCGCATGAGATCAGTGCCGGTGCGGATGGCGGCGCGGCCGCCGATGCCACTACCGCGTACTTGATGCCGTTATTGGCGATTCTCGCTTCCGGCATGATCGTGCGCGCGCTTTCCTCGGGATTCGATCTCCTGTATCCGATGCGCCTCGTCTGCGCGCTGATCGTGTTGTGGGCGTTTCGACGCAGCTACCGCACTTTGGATTGGCGCTTCAGCTGGCGAGGCGTCTCGCTGGGCGCCGCGATGTTCTGCGTCTGGGCCGGGTTCGCGCATTTTCTGTCGACTCCGGCCGCCATGCCGGAGGATTTGGCGAAATTGCCGTTGCCCTGGCGGGATGCTTGGATTGCGTGCCGCGCGGCGGCGGCAATGATTACCGTACCGATAGCCGAAGAGCTGGCTTACCGCGGCTACTTAATGCGCCGCATCGTGAGCCGTGAATTCGCTTCGCTGCCGATGGCCGCGGTGAGTACGCCGGCACTGGTGGCGAGTGCCATCGCATTCGGCGTAACGCACGGCGGCCTGTGGCTCGCGGGCATTGGCGCCGGATTGGCATACGGAATGATCGCCAAAAGTACCGGGAAAATCGGCGAGTCGGTCGCCGCGCATGCAACGACGAACGCGCTAATCGCCATCCAGGTGCTGCTGCTCGGTCAATGGCAGCTTTGGTAACGGCTATTTTCTGCGGATTCGGCTGCGCATCACGGCGACGCCGCCCAGCAACAAGGTCAGCGCGGTGATGGCTCCGGAGGGGTCGATTTCAGGCGCCGCCCAATGATGGCGATGGTCACGGTCATGGCCACCATGGTCATGGTCATCCGCGTAAGCGGCATTGATCGCCAGGCCCGACAGGGACAGCACCAGCACAGCAATTGATTTCTTCACGCGGTCGGCACCCATAAACGGACCCATGGATGATGATACCGCACCAAGCGCGTCGCGCTTTGAATTCGTCCGCACCTGCAGTGCGTATATGTTAAATAGCCCGTCATGTTATTGCTGCAACTGAAGACGCTCCTGAAGAACCTGGTACTTCCGCCCGCCGGTCCTTTGCTGCTGGGTCTGCTCGGCGTATTGCTGCTCAAGCGCCGGCCAGCGATGGCGCGCACCTGCCTGATTCTAGGATTGGGTTCGCTGTGGCTGCTGTCGACACCCGTCGTCAGCGACGTCGTTACGGGATTGGCGGAACACTACCCGCCGCTGAATCTGCGCCGCGCCGGCGACGCCCAGGCCATTGTCGTGCTGGGGGGCGGTGGCCAGCGCGCCTACGCTCCCGAATACTCGGGTCCTGCGGCCGAGCCCTTGCTGCTGGAGAGACTGGAATACGGCGCCTGGCTGGCGCAGCAGACCGGTCTGCCGGTTCTCATCACCGGTTTTGGGATTGAGGCAAGCGCGATGCAGGAGACCCTGCGGCGAAATTTCGGCATTGCTCCGCGCTGGGTGGACAACCAGGCCTACGACACCTTTCAGAACGCGCGTAATTCGGCTCTGCTGCTCAAGGCGGACGGCGTGCATCGCATCGTGCTGGTGACGCATGGCACTCATATGCGGCGCGCCGTGCACGAATTCACCGCTGCCGGATTCGATGTCGTCGCGGCGCCCGTCGGGATTCTCGCCGAACGCAATACCGGTATATCGCGCTATCTACCGGGTCCCGATACGCTGACCCGATCCTACGCGGCGATCAACGAACTGCTGGGCGAGCCGCTGCGCGCCCTGTTCGCCGCGACGCATCTGCGCCGGCAGTAATGCCCGCGAGGGCGCGGGCGGACCGAAGCGCGGCTAGCGATAGCGCCCCATCAACTTGTCCAACGCGGCGGCGCCGGGCGAGAGTTTCTCGAATGGGATGCTGTTGAGAGGAGTCTTCGCCGTGCGATTGAGATTGTGGAACTCGGTATTGTCCCTCTCATCGATATGAATGAGTCCGGTCACGTATTCATTTTGTTTCAGCTTCTGCTCGATGTAGCCGTACGCAGCCGACCGGTCGGTGGGATCGTAGGTCGGGTCGAGCTTGCGCAGGAACACCCGGCTGCCGTCGTGCAGGCTGACCGGGATCGACTCGCCTGCCGGGTAATTCACCGAGATTTCCTCGGCGCGCGGCACGAAATCAGCCTCGACGGCCGCGTGGTAGTGTTCGCGGGTAAACCCGTAGCTCTTCGTCGAACCTTCGTGATCGTTGAAGGTCACGCAGGGCGACAGCACATCGATCAACGCGAAGCCATTGTGGCGCATGCCGGCTTGGATCAACGGCACGAGCTGCGCCTTGTCTCCGGAAAAGCTGCGCGCAACGAAAGTCGCACCCAGGGTCAGCGCCAGCAGCACCGGATCGATCGGCGGCGATGAGTTGGTTTCGCCGCGCTTCGCCTTGGTGCCGATATCGGCAGACGCCGAGAATTGGCCCTTGGTCAGCCCGTAGACGCCGTTGTTTTCGATCATATAGAGCATGTTGACGTTGCGGCGGATGACGTGAACCAATTGGCCGACGCCGATGGACAGCGAATCGCCATCGCCCGACACCCCGACATAGGTGAGTCCGCGATTGGCGGCGTTCGCGCCGCTCGCGATGGACGCCATGCGTCCGTGGACGGAATTGAATCCATGCGCGCCACTCACGAAATACGACGTGGTCTTCGACGAGCAGCCGATGCCGGAAAGCTTGACCAGTTGTTCCGGCTGCAAGGATAGGCCCCAGCAGGCTTCGACGATGGCGGCGGTCACCGAGTCGTGACCGCATCCGGCGCACAGGGTCGACATGGTTCCTTCGTATTGGCGACGCGTCAGCCCCAATGAATTCGTCGGCAGCGACGGGTGCGCGACTTTCGGCTTGTTGATGTAGGACATG
>Ga0210409_10005998_pt1 | contig 12693 bp, 14 predicted proteins | sample IncBWH17MmetaG_FD_161649 | JGI IMG/M metagenome (GOLD analysis project Ga0210409, IMG submission 161649) | Forest soil microbial communities from Barre Woods Harvard Forest LTER site, Petersham, Massachusetts, United States - Inc-BW-H-17-M | ecosystem: Environmental > Terrestrial > Soil >...
CCAGAACCAAAGCGTTGCAAGCCTGATCATTGTCTCGAGGGCGTGCGCCTTACTTCAGTCCCAGCTGGCGCGCGATGATGCGGTCGACGAAGCGTTTCGGCAGCGTGTTGGCCATCAGGTTCTGAAGCGGATTGGGCGCCACCGTGTAGCGGGTCTTCGGGTTCGACAGGGTAAGGGCGGTCTTCACCGTTTCGCCCAGCTTCTCTACGGGCAGACCTTTGCGACCGTTGGCGACCATGAATGCCTTCAGTTTCCTGAGCGCAGGGGCATAGGGCGTGTCGGCGAAGGGCGTGAGGTCGATTGTATCCGCCTTGTCCCAGATCGGCGTCGCCACGGTGCCGGGTGCGACGATGATTACGTCGATGCCGAACGGCATGAGCTCGCGGCGCAGCGACTCGGACATCCCTTCGAGCGCAAATTTCGACGCGCTGTAGGCGCCGAGGAAAGGCATCGCGTTCTTTCCGCCGACGGATGAGATCATCACGATGCGCCCGGGGGTACCCTTGCGCGATCGATCGGCGCCGAGCAACGGCGCGAAGGCCTGTGTCACGATCAGCTGGCCGGCGACGTTGACCGCGAGTTGATGTTCGAAGTCGTCTGTCTTGAGATAGATGAGCGGTCCAGGCACGGCGATGCCGGCATTGTTGACGAGCCCGGACAAGGTTTCGCTGCCGAGTGCTGCTTCCACCTGCCTGGCGCCCGCGGCCACTGCCACTTTGTCCGTCACGTCGAAGAGAAGCGGCGTGAAGTTGGGGCCGAACTCCGTCGACAGGCGGTCGGCATCGGCCGGTTTGCGCACACTGCCGAAGACCCGTGAGCCGCTCGCGATCAGGACTTTGACGCAGCCCCAACCGATGCCGGTGGACGCGCCGGTCACGACGACAGTCTGCATCAAGGACTCCCTGCGAAAGCGAAAAAGGCGGAAAGTCGGCTGACCCGTCAGTTGAGCGTATAGCCGGCCGGCCGACGAGGTCACACAGCAATCCCTCATTACCCAGTCCAGGCTCTAGAACGAGCCGGTGAACTCGAACTCCATCGCGTTCTTCACATTGTCGATTTTCCACCAGCTCAGTCGACGCAGGAAGCTCTGCCCCAACAGTGCGCGGCTGCGCGGGGCGCCGACGGCGGCCAGGACGTTCTCCATCGTCCGATCGCCGATCTGCAGGCTCTTCAGCCGGAACACCCGCTGCTGCAGCCCGCTGCCGTCGGCCAGGGTGAAGCGCCGTTGTCCCAGGAAGTCGGACTCCGTCAGCGTGCCGGCACGCTTCATCTCCTCGGCGACTTCTTCCGGGATCTGCACGTTGGCGGCACCTGAATCGACGATGAAATAGGATTTGGTGCTGCCGTTGATCGTCGCCGGTAGCACGAAGACGCCGCCCATCCTGTGGAACTGCGCCGTCGTGCGGGCCTGGGCTTGCTCCTGCAGGGCCTTCGCACCACACGCAGCCCATGTCGTCGGACCAGTCTTGTCCGTCGGTCCGTAACAATAATTCATCTGCGCCAACAGCTTCGAGAGCGTGTCGCGCTGTTCGCACGCGCCAACGGCTGCCATCGCCGTGGCGGTCGCGCTTCGACAGGTCATGTTGGCGGCTTGCCATCGCGCAACGAGTTGACCGGGGTCCGTCGTCGCGCTGTCGGTCGCCTGGGCGTTGGCGCGCCCGGCGAGCGCAAGCAGCAACGCGGCAACATGAAGAGTCGCCAACTTCATGGAAATTGACCTGTCAATGCAATCAGCCTCCATCGCCTGCAATTGCCACATCATTGCCACAGAAAAACTGTCACGTCTTGTCCATGGTGCTCTCTCCACAACCAGTCGGCGGCAGTTGATAGCGTCCACAAGTTTTCCGAGAAGGAGAAGGCGATGAGGGCGAGCGGCCGCCGACTATTCACCTCGTGCCGGGCACGACGCTCGGCGAGCTTGCCGTGCGAAGCGGTCGACGGCCAGCCGCAGATCTTTACAGCGTCGAAGCAAAGACTGTGTCGGGCGGTACGGGCTTGCAGATCAGGACTTCACCCGCGAGTAGATTGCGACGTGCGCGCCGCAGAGCATCTCTCATTGAAAGTGTGGAATCGCACAGCGGTCCGCGGCCACATGCACAACTTTGTGATGGGATGATGCAAAGCTTGTTCTTGAGCCCTCACGCCAATCGGATAATCAACATGCCCCGCGGCGCCGGCCACGTCGCCGCTCACGGTCCATCGTCGTCGCGCACGACCGAGCAGGAGTAGGGATCGCCCTCGCTTCCGAACAATCACCTTCATCGTCAATGCCTTTGCATTCTTGACGCAGCATGTCGGGGAGACGTGAATGCCGTTGCTTGAGCGTGAATCGCATATCGAAGAACTGAGCGCCGTGCTCGGCCGTATCCCGTGTGTCGGCGGCCGGGTGGTGCTGATTTCAGGCGAGGCGGGGATCGGCAAGACGTCGCTGCTTCGCCAGTTTGCCGCTGCGCAGAACAAGGCCGTTCGCGTGTTGTGGGGCGGCTGCGAGGCGTTGTTCACGCCCCATCCCCTGGCGCCGCTGCAGGACATTTCCCGCCAGATCGGCGGAGACTTCCCCAAGACGATCGGCGCTTCGGCCGGCCGGCACGAGATCTTCAATGCGACGCTCGACCAGTTTGCGCGCCTGTCGGTGCCGACCGTCGTGGTCATCGAGGACGCCCACTGGGCGGACGCAGCGACGCTCGACCTGATCAAGTTCCTCGGCCGACGCCTGGCCGGGCTCGGCGTGATGCTGGTGGTGAGCTATCGCAACGACGAAGTGAACGACAAGCATCCCCTGCGCTCGGTCATCGGCGACCTGCCGCCGGCTTCGCTCTGCCGGATCCGGTTGCGACCGCTCAGCGAGGGTGCGGTCGGCCGGCTGGCCGCGGCGGCCGGTCGATCGTCGGCCGGCCTGCACGAGGTGACCGGCGGCAATCCGTTTTTCGTCACTGAGGTCCTCGCCGCGTCGGAGGAAAAGGTGCCGTCGACGGTCCGCGATGCGGTTATTGCGCGCCTGGCGCGGCTGTCCGAGGAGGCCCGCAGGGTGGCGCACCTGGTTTCCATCGTGCCCGGGCACGCCGAACGCTGGCTGATCGACGGCATGATCGGACCCGGCAGCGAGGTGATGCAGGAATGCCTGAATGCCGGGATGGTCGCCCGTCGCGATTGTTCGCTGGGCTTTCGCCACGAGATCGCCCGCCGCGCCGTCGAGGACAGCATGTCCCTGCCCGAGCGCCAGGACCTCCATGCCGGCGCGTTGGCGATGCTCCTGAAGCAACGCGAGGGCAAGGTCGCGATCGCCCGCCTGGTCCACCACGCCGACAACGCGGCTGACAGCGCCGCCGTGCTGCGCTTTGCACCGGTGGCGGCGGAGCGCGCTGCGGCGCTCGGCGCCCATCGCGAAGCCGCCGGCCATCTTCGCACCGCGCTTCGTCATGCCCCCGCGTTGGGAGCTTCGTTTCCCGACCAAGAGCGCGCGCAGCTGTTCGAGCAGCTGTCCTACGAATGCTACCTGACCGACGAGATGGCCGATGCGAGTGCGGCGCGCGAGAAGGCCCTTGCCGTGTGGCGGTCGCTCGGCTCGCGCCGCAAGGAGGGCGACGCGCTGCGCTGGCTTTCCCGACTGTCGTGGTTCAATGGCCGCAAGGCGGCGGCCGAGTGCTATGCCAGCGAGGCGGTGACGGTGCTCGAGCAACTTCCGGCCGGACGCGAGCTCGCCATGGCCTACAGCAACTGCTCACAACTCCATATGCTGGCGGAAAACGTCGTCGCATCGCTTGAATGGGGACGCAAGGCGCTCGAGCTCGCCATCCGCCTGGGCGAGACCGAGATCGAGGTGCATGCCCTCACCAACATCGGCACCGCCAAGCTCGTCGGCGAAGACCCGGTGGGGCGCGAAGACCTCGAACGGGCACTGCGCACCGCGCTGAACAGCGGATTCGAGGAGCATGCTGCGCGCGCCTACACCAACCTCGGCACCATGTCGTTCCGGCATCGCGAATTGGCGGCGGCGGCCGAGTACCTGAAGGCCGGCATCGCCTACTGCGACGAGCGCAACCTCGACTCGTGGATCCGCTACATGACGGCGTACCGCGCGCAGGTCGCGATGGCGCTGGGCCATTGGGACGATGCCCTGAAGGACGCGCAAACCGTCATTCGCCATCCGCGGGTAGCGCCGGTCAGCAAGATCCCGGCGCTGGCTACCCTGGGCCGCATCCGCTCCCGGCGCGGCGATCCGGACGCCGAGACGCCTGACGGTGAGAGCCCTCTCGCCGAAGGCTATCGATTGGCCGTGCCGACCAACGAGATGCAGAGACTGGTGCAGGTTCTCGCGGCCCGCGCTGAAGCGGCCTGGTTGCACGGCACCGATGCGTCGGATGTCCTGGCGGATGTGGCGAAGGCCTACGAGCTCGGCTTGAAGCACGCCGATTCCTGGATCCAGGGCGAGCTGGCGTTCTGGCTGTGGCGGCACGGCCGTCTCGACGAGGTGCCGGCAAAAGTAGCGCGACCCTTCGCGCTGCAAATGGCGGGCGACTGGCAGGGCGCGGCACAGGCCTGGGAAGAGTTCGGCTGTCCCTACGAGCAGGCCATGGCACTGGCCGACAGCGATCGCGAAGGCCCGTTGCGCGCGGCCCTTGAGATCTTCGAGCGGCTGGGCGCGTTGCCCATGGCCGCCATCATCCGCCGCAAGCTCCGCGCCAACGGCGTCCGCGACATTCCGCGCGGCGCGCAGGAGCGGACCCGGCAGAACCCCTGCGGCATGACCAACCGCCAGCTGAAAGTCCTCGGCCTTCTGGTCGAAGGGCGGCGCAACGCCGACATCGCCCGCCGACTGTTCGTGGCCGAGAAGACCGTCGACCACCACGTGTCCGCCGTGCTGGCCAAGCTCGGCGTGCGCTCGCGCGGCGAGGCGGTGGCGGCCGCGACCAGGCTCGGCCTGCGCGAGGCGCAAATTGAGGAGGCGGTCGGCAAAAAATAGGGAGAACTCCCGATGGCACGACGGTCCGTCATGGCCATGTTCCGCCGCGTCGGACTCCTCCGGCATCGACTTTCGAAAGGAGAGGCCAAATGCCCCGTTACGTAGTGGAGCGCGACTTCCGGTCTGGACTGAACATCCCGGCCACCGCGGAAGGCGCCAATGTTTGCCGCACCGTGGTGGACATCAACACCGCCGACGGCGTGACCTGGATCCACTCCTATTTCAGTACCGACAACAGGAAGAGCTACTGCATCTATGACGGGCCGACCCCCGAGGCGATCCGCAAGGTCGCAGTCAAGAATCGGCTGCCGGTGAACCGTATCACCGAGGTGCGGGTGCTCGATCCTTATTTCTACCGAGCCGCCTGATCGAGGCTGTGCCGCGTCGACGGAGGCTTCCTGCCTTCGCCATCGACGTCGGCCGGACCGCGGGCCTCCGAGGTCCAGGGTTTACCCCGACCCAGTGGCCCCCAAGCCACCAGTGGCCCTCCCAGCCATGAGTGGGCCTGGAGGCCCGCGGCTGCCGGTCGATACGGTGAGCTGGGCGGTGCACGAGTTCGTCCTCGTGCACAGCCTGCTCGGCCGCAGTTGCTATCGTCTGCTGGCGCGCTTCCCGCTCAGCGGTCAGGCCTGAGTGCTCACCAGGGAGAACATCGCGCCCTGCGGGTCGAGGCCTTGCACGATCCAGTTGCCGCCGGGCACTTCCATCGGACCGTTGATCACGCTGCCGCCGCCCGCCTTGAGGCGTTCCATTGCGGCGCCGATGCCATCGACCTGGAAATAATAGTTCCAGAAGGACACCGGCACGTCGGGCGGCTTGGTCATCATGCCGCCGATCGGCGCGCCGCCGGCGGCGAAGAGCTGGTAGACGCCCATCGCGCCCATATCCATCGCCTCCGCCTTGGTCCAGCCGAACAGGTCGGCGTAGAAGGCGAAGGCCTTCTCGCCGTCGACCGCATAAAGTTCGTGCCAGCCGACCATGCCCGGCCTGTTCGGATCGGCCTCCGGGCGCGGCATGTCGCCCGACGGCTTGAAGAGGGAGAACGCCGTGCCCTGCGGATCGGCGACCATGGCGAAGCGGCCGACATTGGGAATGTCTGTGGGCGGCATGAGAATTTTCCCGCCGGCCTTGGACACGCGGCCGGCGGCGGCGTCGACATCGTCGACGCCGACATAGCCGGTCCAGCCCGGCTTGGCGCCGGCGGCGCAAGCGTCCTTGGGCAAGGTCATCAGGCCGGCGACCGGTGTGTCTGCTGCGAGCAGGCCGGTGTATTTCATGTCGCCCTGGCTCATGTCCTGGGCCGTCCAGCCGACGACGTCCTTGTAGAATTTTTCCGCCGCGGGGGCGTCGGTGGTCATCAATTCGTACCAGACGAACGGTGCGGGTGACTGCGACATGCTGATGTCCTCCTTTGGTTGCAGATGTTCAGGTCTTGGCGACGAGCGCCGTGAGCTGGTCGGCGCAGATGCCCCAGCCCTGGTGAAACCCCATCTTCTCGTGGGCCTCGCGGTCGGCCACCGTCCAATGGCGCACGCGCGCGGTGTATCGCGTCTTGCCGCCTTCGTCCTCGAAAGTGAGGATCACAGTCATGAACGGCTTTTCCGACGGCTCCCACGCCTTGGTGTAGGCATCGGTAAAGACCAGCCGTTCGTTGGGCACGACGTCGAGATAGACGCCACGGTTGGGCATGTCCTTGCCGTCGGGGCCGCGCATGAGAATCAGGTTGGCGCCGCCCGGCCGGACGTCGAGCACGGCGACCGGCGTGGTGTAGGGCAGGGGCGCGAACCATTGCTTCAGGAGGTTGGGGTCTGTCCAGGCCCGGTAGACCTTCTCGCGCGGCGCGTCGATAAGGCGGGTGAGCATGAGCTCGCGATCGGCGGGCATTGATTTTTTCCTTTGAAGGTCGTTTCTGATCCAAGGACGAACGGGACGCCGGTGAGCCGACATCCCGCGCCAGGAATTTTCAAGCCCGCGAGCTTCTTGCATGGCGAAGACGATAACGATCTACGGCATCAAGAATTGTGACACGATGAAAAAGGCGCGGGCGTGGCTGGACGGCCACGGCGTTGCCTATGACTTCCACGACTACAAAACGGCGGGCATCGAGCGCGGCCGCCTCGAAGGCTGGGCCGCCAAGGTCGGCTGGGAGAGCCTGCTCAATCGCGCCGGCACGACCTTCCGCAAGCTGCCGGACAAGGACAAGGAAGGCCTTACCGAGAAGAAGGCGATCGCGCTGATGATCGGCCAACCCTCGATGATCAAGCGGCCGGTGCTCGATGTCGGCGGCAAGCTCTTGGTCGGCTTCAAGCCAGAGCACTATGCGGAGACGTTTAGGTAGATATAAATAGTTAGTTATTTCAATGTATTAAACCGCTTTCTTGACTCTTAACTTAAAATCTAAGATCCTCCCGGCATTAGAGCCTTCAGTGGCTGCGAATAATAATCCGGGCGGCAAAGACCGGCCGCATCCCCCTTTGAGGTCTGTCATGAGAACCAAGTTTGTTGCTGTGATCGTGCTCCCGCTCGCTTTGGCGCTTGCCGCCTGTGGCGATACCTGGGGCGAGCGGGCTCTGAGCGGCGGCGGCATCGGCGCCGGCGCGGGCCTTGCCGTGGGCGCGCTGGCCGGCTGGCCACTCGTGGCGCCGGCGCTGGTGGGCGCCGCGGTAGGCGCCGGCATCGGCGCCGTCACGACGCCCAACAAGTAGCTCAGCCCAGCAGAAGCCGGAGCTTGCGGTCGAAGACGCGCAGCACGTCTTCGAGCGATTCGCCGTGCGCGAGCTTGCGCGGGCCGTTGTAGACCATGTAGCCGCCCCCTGAGCCATTGGCGGCCGCGCCCGGCACCTTGGCGATGGCGTAGAGCGGCTGTTCGGCGGTGTGGCGGAAGATCGAGAAGATCGCCATGCCCGGCCGGAAATCGATGGCATAGTCGCGCCATTCGCCCGAGGCGACGCGCAGGCTGTAAAGATTGAGAAGCCGGGACAGTTCCCGGCGATCGAATGAGACAATCCGGCGCCGCGCCCTTTGGTCGGCGAAACGGTACAAGTTGGTCATGCAGCCGCGACTTGAATCATGTCGTGTGGACGAATTGTTGCAGAACCGCCGGCCACGGTAAAGCGCCCCTAAAATGCCCCGTTCCGTCGTTTGCCAAAGCTCGGGTGGGGGGCTATGAACCGCCCCTGAAGCTGTTGATATTCCGCGATAATCCGGGAGCCATCGTTGTCCGATTCCGCCGCGTTTCATGAGGTCGACGAGGCCGTCCGCAAGGACGAGCTCAAGGAATGGTGGGGCCGGTACGGCACACTGGTCGTGGCCGCCGCCGTGATCGTGGTGGTGGTCGTTGCGGGGCTGGTCGGCTGGCGCCAGTACAACGCCTCACAGCGCGCTACGGCGAGTGCAGCCTATTCGGCGGCGCTGGCCAAGATCGCCCAGGACCCGGCGGCCGCGCGCGCCGAGTTCGACACGCAGGCTTCGAGCGCGCCCGAACCCTATCGCTCGCTGGCGGCCATGATCGCCGCGCAGTTGCGCGAACCGCCGGACGCCCAGGTCACGGCCCTGGTGGCACTGGCGCCCACCCTGTCGCCGGCCGAGCTGGCCGACCTCGCCAACGTTATCGCCGCCTTCAAGAGCGTGGATACCGCCAAGGCCGAGGAGATGATCGCCAAGCTCGAGCCGCTCGCCGCCCCCGACCGACCGTTCCGCCTGAGCGTGCGCGAGTTGCAGGCGCTGGTGGCGGCGCGCAAGGGCGACCTCAAGCGCGCCCGCGAGCTGTGGACGGAGATCTCGAAGGATCCGCAGCTGCCGCAGGGCACCCAGCAGCGCGTCACGGCGATGCTCAGTCTCTACGGCGCCGCGGAGGCGAAGTAGGATCATGGCGAACGCCTCGCGTGCGATCGATTGCCGGGTCCTTGCCATTGTCCTTCTGCTCAGTGTGTCGCTTACCGGATGCGGTATCACCGATACGGTCGGTGACTGGTTCGGCAAGAGCAAGACGCCGCTGCCGGGTGAGCGCGTCGCGGTCTTCGCCGAGCGCGGCGAAATCGAGCCCGACAAGGACATGGCCAATGTCGAGATCGTGCTGCCGGCACCCACGGTCAACGATTCCTGGCCGCAGTCCGGCGGCTTCGCCAACTATGCGATGCACAATCTGGCGGTCGGCCCATCGCCGCAGGTCATCTGGACGGCCGATGTCGGCGCGGGCTCGACCTCGTCGCGCATCCTGACCACGCCGCCGGTCGTGGCCGAAGGCAAGGTCTTCGCCAAGGACGCGCAAAGCACCGTGTCGGCCTTCAACGCCGATACCGGCCAGCTGATCTGGCGGGTGACGCTCAAGCCGGAAAAGGCGCGCGACGACGACGAGTTCGGCGGCGGTCTCGCCTACTACGGCGGCCGGCTGTTCGTGACCACGGGCTTCGCCTCGGTGTTCTCGCTCGACCCCAACGACGGCAAGGAGATCTGGAACTCGTCGGTGAGCGCGCCGGTGCGCGGCGCGCCGCTGGTGTTCGGCGATCGCGTGTTTGTCATCAGCATCGACAACAAGCTGGCCGCGCTTGCCGCCGTCGACGGCTCGGACCTCTGGTCATTCACCGGCCTGACGGAAAGCGCGGGCTATGTCGGCGGCAACAGCCCGGCGGGCTCCGGCGACTTCGTCGTGGCGCCGTTTTCGTCCGGCGAGCTGGTCGGCCTTCGGCTGGATAACGGCCGGCCGGTGTGGAACGAATCGATGATCGGCGCGCGCGGCGAGGTGCGGGCCTTCGGCAATCTGAGCGACATTCGCGGCCGCCCCGTGATCGATCGCGGTGTCGTGCTGGCGATGGGCACGGCCGGCCAGCTCTCCGCCGTCGAGCTCAACAGCGGCCAGCGCCTGTGGGAACGCGGCATCGGTGGCAGCACGACGCCGTGGGTCGCTGGTCGCTTCGCCTTCGTTACCACCAGCAGCGCCGACGTCGCCGCCGTCAGCCGTGACAACGGCAAGATCAAGTGGGTGACGCCGCTCACGCAATATCAGGACGAGAAGCGCCGCAAGCCGGTGCTGTGGTCGGGCCCGGTGCTGGCCGGCGACCGTCTTCTGATCGCCGGCACGATGGGCGACCTCCTGGCCGTCTCGCCCTATACCGGCGAAATCCTCGGCAAGCTCGACGTGCGCGATCCCGTCCGGCTGGGACCGGTCATCGCCAACCGCACCATCTATGTCTTGACTGATTCGGGTCGACTCATTGCCCTCCGCTGAGGACAGGCGGCCGCCGCGGCGCGTTGCCATCGTCGGGCGGCCCAATGTCGGCAAGTCGACTCTGTTCAACCGCCTGGTCGGCCGCCGCCGGGCAATCGTCGACGACACGCCGGGCGTGACGCGCGACGTGCGCGAGGCGCCGGCGCAGCTGGGCGACCTCGCCTTCACCCTGCTCGACACGGCGGGCTGGGAAACCACCGGCGGCGCAGGGCTGGAGGCGCGCATGCGCCGCTTCACCGAGCGCGCCATCGAGGGGTCCGACGTCGTGCTGTTCCTGATCGATGCTCGCGCCGGCATCCTGCCCATGGACGAGAGCTTCGCGGGCTGGCTGCGCAAGCGCAAAGACAAGGTGGTCCTGGTCGCCAACAAGTGCGAGGGCCGCGCCGGCCAGCAGGGCCTGGCCGAAGCGCATGGGCTCGGCCTGGGCGAGCCGCTCCCTGTCTCGGCCGAGCACGGCGAAGGCCTGAGCGATCTCCACGAGGCTTTGGCCCGCTACATCGAGCCCATGCCCGACGAGGAAGAGGACGAGGAGCCGCGTACCCTCGAGGAACAGGAGAGCGTCGAAGAGGCCAACAAGCGGCCGGTGCTGCTGGCCATCGTCGGCCGCCCCAATGTCGGCAAGTCGACCCTGCTCAACCGGCTGGTCGGCGAGGAACGCATGCTGACCGGCCCCGAGGCCGGCATCACGCGCGATTCGATTCGCGTCGAATGGCAGTGGCGGGGCCGGCTGGTGCGCCTGATTGACACCGCCGGCATGCGGCGCCGGAGCCGCATCGACGCCAAGCTCGAAGCGGCGTCGGTCGCCGACACGCTGGATGCGATCCGGCTGGCCGACGTCGTTGTCGTGGTGCTCGACGCCGCCGACATGGCCGAGAAGCAGGATCTCACCATCGCCGGCCGGGTGATCGACGAAGGCCGCGCCCTGGTGATCGCGGTCAACAAGACCGACCTTCTGGCTGACGACCAGAAGGCCTCGAGCCGGGCGTGGCGCAAACTCGCCGACCGGCTGGAGGCGTCGTTCGCCCAGGTCAAGGACGTGCCGATCGTGGGTTTCTCGGCGCTCAATGGTCGCGGCGTCGAGCGGCTGATGCCCAAGGTGTTCGAAACCTACGACATCTGGAACAAGCGCGTGCCGACGCCCAAGCTCAATCGCTGGCTGCGCGAAATGGAGACCCTGCATCCGCCGCCGCTCGCCAAGGGGCGGCGCATTCGGCTGCGCTTCATGACCCAGATCAAGAAGCGACCGCCGACCTTCGTGCTGTCGGTCAGCCAGCCCCAGGAATTGGGCGACGACTATCTGCGTTATTTGACCAATCGCCTGCGCGACGATTTCGATCTGCCGGGCGTGCCGATCCGCCTCGCCATGCGCAAACCGAAGAACCCTTTCGCCAGCCGGGCGAAGAAGCAGCGCTAGGAAGACCCCAGCCAGATCTCGATGATTCCGGACGGCAAGTTCGGGTAGGCCTTCGAGAGGTCAATCGCAGCTGTCGTCAAGCGGAGCAGGAGGTTCAAGGGTCTGCGACGCCGTCTCCCGCCACCCACTGGCCGGTCATGGTGCAGGACGGCAGGGCCAGCCGGATCAGCGCCTCCGCGTGGGCTTCGGGAGGCGTCTGCTTCGCCGGATCCTCGCCCGGGAAGGCTTCGCGGCGCATGAAGGTGCGGGTCGGCCCGGGATTGAACAGGTTCACGCGCACGGCGGTATGCGCAACCTCGGCGGCATAGATGCCGACCAGCATGTCGAGCGCGGCCTTGCTGGCGGCATAGGCGCCCCAATAGGGCACCGCCTTGTGCGAAATGCCGGAGGTCACGAAAATGGCGCGGCCAGCGTCGGACTGGCGCAGCAGCGGATCGAGCGAGCGGATCAGGCGCCAGTTGGCGGTGATGTTCACCGCCATGACCCGCTCGAAAATCGCGGGCTCGATGTGGCCGACCGGTGAAAGCGTGCCCAGGATGCCGGCATTGCCCAAAAGCACGTCGAGCCGGCCGTAACGTTCGTAGAGCGCAGCGCCCAGGCGATCGATGCCCGGCCCATCGGTGACGTCGAGCGGCACCAGGGTGGCCGAGCCGCCCAGCGCCTTGATCTGGTCGTCGACGGCTTCGAGCCCGCCCACGGTGCGGGCGACCAGCACGCAATGCGCACCCTCGCGGGCGTAGGCCAGCGCGGTGGCAGCACCCAGGCCGCGCGAGGCGCCGGTGATCAGCGCAAGGCGACCGGCGAGACGACCGGCGGGAGCGGCGCCCACGCGGGAAGCCTCAGGCCGACTCGACGAGGAGGGAGAGCTGGCGGTCCTCGACGCCCAGCTGGTCGTCGAGCGAGATCGGGTAGTCGCCGGTGAAGCAGGCGTCGCAGAAGGCCGGCTGGTCGGGATCGCGGCCGGGCTTGCCCATGGCGCGGTAGAGTCCGTCGATCGACACGAAGGCCAGCGAATCGACCTTGATGAACTTCGCCATGCCGGCGACGTCGTAGTGCGAGGCCAGGAGCTTGTCGCGCTCGGGCGTATCG
>Ga0210409_10006001_pt1 | contig 12688 bp, 13 predicted proteins | sample IncBWH17MmetaG_FD_161649 | JGI IMG/M metagenome (GOLD analysis project Ga0210409, IMG submission 161649) | Forest soil microbial communities from Barre Woods Harvard Forest LTER site, Petersham, Massachusetts, United States - Inc-BW-H-17-M | ecosystem: Environmental > Terrestrial > Soil >...
GAGATCGTGTACTGATCGGCGTGCAGTCCTCGTTGCGGGAGCTGTCGGCGATGTGAAAGATCTTCCACCCGTCCGAGCCTTTGCGGAGCAAAGACGCATCTACCCCGCAGTGGTCGAATTTTGTCTGGCCGCCGGGCGTGTACGTGTAATAGGTCCACACGGACGCGAGCGCTCCGTCGACCTCGATCTTGGGATCTTTGATTTGCTCATTCCCACCCGGCCCAGTGCCCTGCCCGACGCGCTCGATGAACCGGGACATCGGAATCGGCTCCCCGAGCTCTCCCGTTGCCGAGGTCCTTTCCAGGATGGTCGATGGAACGACAGTCGAGCGCATGAGCGCCGTGTCGCGCGTGCGCATGCCGTCGAACAAGCGGGTGAGCACCGCGTTGACGGCCTGCTGGTCGGACTGCGCCGCGGCGGTCATCGTGGCAACACCGCTGAGGGTCATCACCGCCAGGACTAGCCGGAATGTTTTGGTTGGCATGGTGCCAAACCTACGCCGAAGCGATACACGCCGCATTTCCGTCATCGCGAAAATCGTGTACCATACGGCACCTGTTTTCGCCGAGGATGGTGCAATGAAAACGCCCGTGAACCCGACGCCGAATCCCCAAACGCCGCAAGCTCCTCAGCCGAATCCGAAGCCGGACTCGACGCCCGGCGGTGGAAGGATTCCGAACTGACAGTTCTCGATTTATCGAACGACGCAGGCCTCTGCGCCATCGGCCTGCTGACGCTCAATATCCTGCTGGGATTGTTGCTGTCGGTGAAGTACAACCCGGTCCGGCGGTGGCCACACCGCCGGATCAACACGGTCCGGCTGCACAATTGGACGGGATACACGGCACTCGCAGCCAGCTTCCTGCACCCCGTCATCCTGCTCTTCGTCACGTCCGCCAAGTTCAGGGTCGTCGATCTGCTTTGGCCGCTCGAGGCGCCAAAGCAGCCGATCGTGAACACGTTCGGCGCCCTCGCGTTTTGGCTCCTGCTGTTCGTCGTCACGACATCGATCCTCTGGCAAGAGCGGCGTGCTTTGAGTCGGCGCATGTGGAAGCGCCTGCATCTCCTGACCTATGCCCTCTTCCCCCTCTACGCGATCCACGGTCTACTGACCGATCCGGCCCTCAAGGACCAGCCGCTCGATCCGCTCGACGGAGAAAAACTGTTCGTCGAGCTCTGCATCGTATGCGTCGCGGTCGCCATGGGATTCCGCATTCGGCACCAGTTGCGTCAACCGCCGCCCCGCATCCATCGACCGAAGGCCGACAAAATATTTTCCTTGACCAATTAAATTTGTCGGTGTAGGTTGAGCCAATGGCCGACGCTGCCGTGCTGCTTCGACCCCTCCGGACGCGCATCCTCGGGATGCTCGCCGAGCCGCAGTCCGCGGCCGGCATCGCCCGCACGCTCGACGCCTCGCGGCAAAAGGTCGGCTACCACCTGAAGGAGCTCGAGAGGCAGGGGCTCGTCGAGCTCGTCGAGGAGAAGAAGGTCGGCAACTGCGTCGAGCGCATCGTTCGCGCGACCGCGCGTGCCTATCTCGTGTCGGCCGAAGCGCTCGGATCACTCGTGCATGGCGCGGCGGAGGCGACGGACCGGTTCTCCACGGCATACGTCATCGCGGTCGCCGCGCGCGCGCTTCGGGAGGTCACGCGCCTGCGCCAAGCGGCGGACGACGCCGGCAAGCACCTCGCGACGCTCACGCTCGAGACCGAAATCCGTTTCGCGACGGCGGCTGATCGTGCCGCCTTCGCCGAGGAGCTTGCCCGCGAGGTCGCCCGGCTCACCGCCAAGTACCACGACGAGTCCGCTCGACGCGGACGCGTGCATCGCCTCGTCTCTTTCGCGTACCCTAAGCCGGCAGACACCGGTCAGGAATCACCACTGTGAACAAGAAAAACACCCGCGACATCCAGCTGTCGGTCGAGCTCGACGCCTCTCCCGAAGACGTCTTCCGTGCCGTCACCGACGGTACCGAAATCGCGAAATGGCTTGCGCCCGAAGCACGCGGCACCGCACCAGAAGGCGGAAAAAAGGGCAGCATTTGGATCTCGTGGGGCGAAGGCATGAGCGTCGAACACGAGATCGAAATCTTCGAAGCACCCAAGCGGTTACGTCACCCGTCTGGTCAGAACGGCGAAACCAAGGCGCCGCTCTATGCCGATTGGTCGATCGACGCGCGCGCCGGCGGCAAAACCATACTCCGCCTCGTTCATTCCGGCTTCAGCACAAGCGCCGACTGGGACAACGAGTACGAGGCGCATGAGCGCGGCTGGAAGTTGATGCTCCAAAACCTCCGCCAGTACTTCGCGCGGCACGCGCACGAACCGGCGGTGCACGTCCCTTTCATGTCGAACGTCGAGTCCCCACGCGGGTCGATCTGGCAGACGCTTCTCGGCGCGCTCGGCTTTTCGGCCCCGCCGAAGGTCGGCGACCCCTTCCGCTTCACGACGCCGAAAGGCGCCGTCCTCACGGGCGTAGTCGATCTCGTAACGGAAACGCGCTTACTCGCGCTCGTCGTGCGCGAGTACGACGATGCACTGCTCCGTTTCACCTTGGAAGGCAAAGCAGATGCGCCTTCCACTTTTGTGTATGGCTACGTGATCGTGTACGGCGCTGAACGCAAGCGCGCGAGCGATCTCGTCGCAGCCGGCCGCAGCGCAATTCCTGCCGTCTCCTATTGACTGTCTATAAGACCGGGGCTTTCTTATAGACAGTCGATAGGAGAGTTCATGCCTGCTCCTCAAACGGATCTCCTGCAAGGCACACTCGATCTCCTCATCCTGAAGGCGCTTGCGCTCCAGGAACTGCATGGCATGGGTGTGTCGCGCAGAATCGCGCAGATCACCGGCGGAGCATTCGTCGTCAAAGCAGGGTCCTTATTTCCCGCGCTGCACCGCATGGAACAGGCCGGTTGGCTCACATCGTCTTGGGGCGAATCGGAAACCGATCGGCGCGCGAAGTTCTACGCGCTGACGAAGGCCGGCAAGAAGCAACTGCACACCGAATCGGAATGGTGGGAACGAGTATCTCTTGCGATGGCGACTGCCTTGCGCACCACCTAGGAGACTCCGTGATCAGTCGACTCCGCGCGCTTTGGAACAATCTGTTCCGGAGGAAGCAACTCGATACCGACCTCGATGAGGAACTTCGAGCCTATGTGGAGCTGGTTTCGGCCGAGAGAATGCAGGCGGGGATGGACCCCGAAGAGGCGCATCGCGATGCCCTTCGCGAGTTGGGAGGGCTACAACAGGTTATAGAAGGCGTTCGCGATGTCCGTGCCGGAGTCTGGGTGGAGAGGCTCGCGCTGGACATCCGATATGGCGTCCGAACGCTCGCGAAGAATCGTGCTTTCACTCTGATTGCGTTGGCGACACTGGCCCTTGGTATCGGCGCGAACACGGCGATGTTCAGCCTGCTGGATCAGGTTGTTCTGCGGCTTTTGCCCGTCAGTCATCCTGAGCAGCTCGTGATTGTCCGAGAGACCGGCAACCATTACGGCAACAGCTACGGCGCCAACACCGTTTCCTGGCCGATGTTCGAAGATTTGCGCGACAACAATCAGGTCTTCTCGGGCATGTTCTGCCGGTTCCCGGCCACCGTAACCCTCGGCTACGGCGATCGAGCGGCGCAAATCCCCGCGGAGTTGGTCTCCGGATCGTATTTCCCGATCCTGGGTGTCGGGGCGGCATTGGGCCGCACTATCGCTCCAGACGATGACGCCGTTCCCGACAGCAAGCCGGTCGTGGTGCTCAGCTACAGCTTCTGGCGGAGCTACTTCGACGGTGACCGCACAATTGTGGGCAGGACGATCGCCCTCAACGGTCATGCAATGACCGTGATCGGAGTCGCGCAACCAGGTTTTGACGGCGTTGACCTGGGAGTCCCCGCGAAGGTCTTCGTTCCGATCATGATGAAAACGGAGATGACTCCGCACTCGGACGGCCTCAAGGACCGGCGCCGCCGGCTCAGCTGGGTCACCACGTACGGGCGCCTCAAGCCCGGCGTCAGCCGCGAGCAGGCGCAACTTTCGCTTCAGCCGCTATTGCACGGCATTCTCGAATTCGAGGTGCGGCAGCCGGAATTCACGAGATCCGCGACGCCCGCGGATCGGCCGCTATTTCTTCGCAATCGCGTTGAGATCGTGCCTGGCTCCGAGAACGGCCTCAGCGAGTACATGCGGAGACCGCTTTGGCTTCTGGTCGCGCTCACCGGAACTGTGCTTCTTCTTGCCTGCGCCAACCTGGCCAATTTGCTGCTGGCGCGAGCCACTGCGCGAGAGCGCGAGCTCGCCGTTCGCCTGGCCATCGGTGCGGGCCGCGCGAGAATCAGTCGCCAGTTGCTGTTGGAAAGCCTGCTGCTCGCGGGCGCGGGAGCAATCCTGGGATTGGCGCTGGCCTTTCTGGCGGATCGCATTTTGGTGCACATGTATCTGCCCGCGGATGCGGCGGCCGAGTTTGTGGTCTCCCCGATTCCGGATGGACGCGTGCTGGCGTTCACTTTGGGAGTCATGCTCCTGACCTCACTGGTCTTCGGACTCCTGCCCGCCCTTCGCGGCTCGCGCACCGAAATCACCCTCTCGCTCAAAGACAGATCCGGCGCCGCTTCAGCCGGCGGCATATCGCTTCGCCGGATGCTGGTGGGCGTTCAAGTCGCTCTGTCGCTGATACTGCTGGTTGGTGCAGGCCTTTTCGTCCGTACTTTGCGCAATCTCGAGGACCTGGGGCCCGGATTTCCGACCGATCGCCTTCTGACCTTCAAAATCGACCCTTCGCTCAACGGATACTCCGACGAAGAAACCAAATCGTTCTATGAACGGCTGAACGTCAACCTGCAAACCATGCCCGGTGTTACCTCGGTGGGATTCTCGACCATGGGGCTTCTCAAGGGCTATGGATGGCAGAATGCCGTGCTGGGCAAGGATTTCGAGGGAGCCCCGATCGAGGAACAACCGGTTCTCACCGAAGTCGGCCCGGACTACTTTGCCACGCTCGGTATTCCGATCATCGCCGGGCGTGACTTCACTGTGCAGGACGATGCGCCGGCCAGATACAAATACGCTGTCGTCAATGAGACCTTCGCCAGGAAGTACTTTCCGGCTCGAAATCCGATCGGACAGCGATTCGGGCTCGTAGACGACCGGGAGCCAGTCACTCCAGACATTGAAGTCATCGGAGTGATCCCGGACAGGAAATACAGAGACCTGCGTGAGTCTGCTCCGGCGCAGGCCTACTTCCCGTACTTCGAAGGCCCGCATTTCCGCTTCATGACCATCTATCTGCGGACGCAGGGCGATCCGCGCCAGATCGAGGATGGACTTCGCGAGCGCATGCGGCAGTTCGACCCGCATGTTCCGGTGGTCGGACTGCAGACCATGAACGAACAGATCGGATTCTCGTTGCGGACCGAGCGACTGGTCGCCAGCCTCTCCGCGGTATTCGGTGGCCTCGCGACGCTGCTCGCCGTCATCGGGCTGTACGGCGTCATGGCCTACACAGTGACGCGGCGGACCCGCGAAATGGGCATCCGCATTGCGCTCGGAGCATTGCGAAGCGACGTCCTTGCGATGGTCATGCGCGAAGTCTTCCTTCTCGTCGGGGCCGGCCTGGTTGCCGGTTGTTCGCTGGCGCTGGCTCTCGCCAATCTGGTGCGCAGCCAGCTTTTCGGATTGAACCCGCGCGATCCATTGACGCTCATTGGCTCAGCGCTCGCACTCGCCCTGGCCGCGGGCGTGGCAGGCTTGATACCGGCCATGCGCGCAAGCTGTGTGGATCCGACAACCGCCCTAAGACATGAGTGAATCGGTTCGAGCACACGAGCGTCTATGGCGCCGGTTATACTGGAACCGTACCCATTGGCAAGGAGTAACAATTCTCATGAAGGTCGGGCTGTTTCCAGTGATGTTGTTGGCCAGTTCCCTCGCCGGAGCGCAGACGCCGGACTCGAACTGGGCTGGCACATGGACGCTCAATGTTGCCAACTCGAGGCTTCTTCCACCCATCCCGAAATCGGAAGCGGTAGTCATTCCAGCTCCTGGCTGGTCGGCCCATGCGGTGAAGTACACCAGCACCAACACGGCAGTGGACGACTCCTCGTTCAAAATGAGTTTCGACGGAGTCGCCGACGGACTACCGCACCCTGTCATGTCCAATGGGAAGGAGATCGCAAAAAGCGTTTGGCACCGTCGGTCGAGTCATCACTATACCGCGACGTTCACGTACCCGGATGGGACAACGGTCGCGGTCGCGATTCTCATGGCCCCCGACGGGAAGCGCTACACCTTTCAGACGCACGTCACGGCATCGACTGGTCAGACGCACGTCACGGCATCAACTGGCAGCTACAACGAGACGGCGGTCTTCGATAAAGAGTGATGCCAACGGTGGTCACGGGTCTCGGGCACACGACGACCGAGCTCGTCACGCCCGCCGAGACCGGCTACTCGATATGTCGGGGCTTTGCCGCTGGCTGCACGGGTTTGCACGTCGTTGCGAAAGGGGCGCTAACGGGAAGAGGCGTTAGCGCCGTTTTGCATCTGTCTGCACGACTTCGCGGGTGAATGTGCCCCAGAATGTGCCCACGGTCCGGGGCGCCGCGCTCGACGACGGTGGTCGATCGTGACGGTAATTCGCGCGCTGAATCGCGAGCGCTGTCACGGCTGCCGCCAACAAGAAGATCCACGCGAAGCGCGTGGGCCGTCCGCGACACCAGATCAGCCTCGGAAGTCCGATGCTGAGACACGCGGCGATGAGCCCGGCGCGCGCGCGCCATCGCGCTGGCGTGCCAAGCGCCTGCGCGTGCTCCGCGAGGAGCAGATCCGCCACGGCTGGCTCGAACACCCGCTCGCGAAACTCCCTCGGCAGGACTCGGGCGAACACCCCGAGCAGTGTCTCGCTACGTCTCACGAGCCAGGTCGCCCACCACGCGCATATAGAAGTCGCGCGACTCGAGCCAAGCCTTCTTGCCGGGCGCCAGAATCTTGTAGTGACGTTCGCGGATGATCTGACCGTCGATCACTTGTTGCTCGTACCACCCGACGAGGTATCCGGCGTCTTCGAGCACCGCCATCATCTGATAGAACGCGGGTCCGCTTTGGCGGACACCGGCGTGCTTCAGTTGGGCGCGGACGTCACGGCCGCGCGCTGCTCCCGCTTTGAGCATGGTGATGACGAGGAACTGGAGATGCGTGAGGCGAGGCAGGGTCATTGCGATCTAATATAATGCTGCGTTATATTAGGCGTCATTATGAGACTGCGCCAGATCGTGCGGTGGACCCTCACGTTGGCCATCGCTTTGGGAATCGGCGTCGCGGGCGTGACGAAGTTCACGCAACCGGAGCGTTGGCGGGCGCTCTTCGTCGGCTGGGGATATCCAGCGTGGTTCTCTTCGTTCATCGGCGCCGCCGAGGTGGTGGGTGCGGTCGCACTGTTAGCGCCGCCCGTCGCGACGTACGCCACGGGCCTGCTCGGCGTTATTATGTTGGCCGCGTTCGTTACCCTCGTCACGCATCCGGGCGGGCCACTCGGATGGGGCGCCACTCCCGCGATCTATGTCCTGCTCCTCGCGTTGCGCTACGTGCTCCGCGTGCGCAAATAGCGCAATGCTGGTTGTCGCGATCGGTTGCGTGCCGACGTTCGCTCGAAAGGGGCCTTTCGCTAATCGCCCCCAAGGTGCGTCTAGTTCAACTGATGACTGAGCACGCCCAGTCTGTGGCGGAATTTTTTCGCCCGTTCCGGATTCTGTTGCGCGAGCTTGATCTCGAAGCCGTACACAAAGGTCGCCAGCGCGCCCTGGGCTTGATTGAACGGTAGCGTGTGCGCGTAGACGTTGTCGTTGAAAACCTGGTTCATCAGGTTGTTCAACTTGTGATAGAGCGTCTGAGACAGCTTCGGCGCGGTGTCGGGATCGTCGGGGTCTCCCGTGGGCATCGGTAGGTCAGCACTGATCCCGGCGTCGAGCTTGAACCCCTTTATGATGTTGATGTACTTCCCGCGAAAATACCGTGCCTCTCCGAAGTTCTTTTCGACGACCGTCCATTCTTTAATGAACCACAGCATGGCGTCTTCGTCGTAGCCCGACGGATGATCCTTGATGTAGGTGATCATCTGGAGGAGTGCTTCCCTCGTCGCGAGCTGTTGTTGTTTCTTCGTGTCGCCGCCCATACGCCTCTCCGATCGTCCGGTGATACCCGCTCAAAGGATAGATCGGAGATGTGGGTGAACTCCCGACATCTTGGACTCGCCAAAGTTTGGCAGTCGACACGCCTAGCGCGGGATTGCACTCGGGAATGTGCCCAAACTCGTCGCCGTGCAACATGAGCAGCCTTGCGGTAAGTTATTGCAGTACCAACTTCTGCCCCCGTAGCGTAGGTGGATAGAGCAGCGGTTTCCTAATTCTGGGCGGACCTTGGCACCCTGCTCTACGGGGTTGCAAGTCGTTGCGAATGCGGCGCCGACGTCGATAGGCATTGGCGCCGCTTTGCAGCCGTCTGCATCCTTTGCGGGCGAATGTGCCCAAGAATGTGCCCAAGCCGACCTAGCGCACCTCGACAAACACCGGGCGTTGCGTTGCGACTGCGCGGGTCGCGGCCGCGGCAAACGCCGACTCGACGGCCCGCTCACCCTGGGCCTGTGACACGATCAGATCGGCGGTTGCAGGCGCGGCATCAGCGCTCTTGGCCGCGGCGCAGGTGACCTTGATCGACATCGGCGTGTAGATGTAGAGTGTCAAGAAACTCACGAGCTGGTTGAGAAACGAGAGTTGTGTCTCGACCTTCGCTACGCCGTGCGGGCACTTGGACGCCGGCTCCACCGTATTCGGCGGCACCAGTCCATAGATCCATCCGGCGGCCCAGGATTTTTCGATGACTTGATTGGAGGGTTCTACACCCATGTCGATGGTCGCGTGGTAGCACGCGGTGCTCGCGACTGCCGTCATTGTTATAGCTACAAACCAAGTCGTTCGCATGCCTCGTTTCTCCTCGGAAAGGGTCGAGAGTGAGGAGGCAAATGTGGTGTAGTAACTCAACTTCCGGAAGCCACCGAGCGAGCCACCACCGTTAGTGTGGACCAGTGCCGTGAGTGCTCCGCATCTCGCTGAGCCGTGAGATCGCGAAGCGCCTACAAGGCTAGTGGCGTTGGGGAGCGGACGATGACGAGGGCCCAGATGAGCAAGGACCAAAATCGCCTCCCGGCCGCCCCTCCACCCACGCGCGCCACGACGCGCGAATCTCGCGGATGGCGTCCGCGGTCATCGCGACGAGGTGTGGCGAGAAGAACTCGACGGTATCGTCGCCCTGCAGTACCGTCAGGGCATCGCCTATGAACGTGTCCACACTGTCTTGCCGTGTGTGCGGTACAGGCTCCCGGTACCCATCGCGGTAGCGATTCTGCGCGCGCGCGGTCGTCCCGACAGCCAGGAGTGTCATCACGGGTAACAGCGCGCGGCGTAGCATCACCTGCGGACCCCAACGCTCGGCCAGATGCAACGGATGCAACGTTTGAGGCTACGCGGTAAATTGTTGTTGCACCAACTTCTGCCCCCGTAGCTCAGGTGGATAGAGCAGCGGTTTCCTAAACCGTTGGCCGGGTGTTCGAGTCACCCCGGGGGCACTATGCGAAAGCTGGTTTGGTTTGCCACCATCCTGCTTGCGATTGGGCAAGCGAAAGCACAGAAGCCAAGTGCGCGCCAGCAGGACCTTGTGCAGTTAGCCCAGTGGCGCTTCCAGGCGTTCTTCGACGGGGATAGAGTCGCGTACGAACGGCTCGTCGCCCGCGATGTGATCTTCGCCTACTCGAACGGCCGTACGTTGGACTATGCGCAGGCGATGCAGGAGTTGAAGCCGCTCGCGAAGCCCGGGTCTTTCAGCTTCCACTACGAAGACGTCCAGTTTCGCGACTTTGGGAACAGCGCCCTGCTCGTGTACCGGCTGGTATTCCACGGGCCCGATGGAGACTATCAGGGCATCGAGAGCGACGCGTTCGCGTGGCGGGACAGCGCCTGGCAGCTCGTTGAGGTGCATGGCACGACGACGCCGTATCCGAATCGGCCACATACGGTGGTCGATTCCCGATTGCTCGATGAGTACGTCGGGCGATACGAGAAGGCGCCTGGCGTGTACTACGACGTGTCTCGCGACGGGAATCAACTCATAGGGCAACGGACAGGGCTCGACAGAGTGCCGTGGATGGCAGAATCGAACGATGTCTTCTACGTCCCATCGGATCCCACCGCCAGTCGACTGTTTCTGCGCGACTCGAGCGGTCGGGTGTCGAAGCTCGTTCGGGTGGACATCCAGGGCAACACCGTCTGGCGGCGGCAATCCGCATCGCCTGGATCGCAATAAGTCGGATCGGTTGTCGCGTCACCTGTCGCAACGAACGCGAAAGGACAGGAGAGGACATGGGTGCCCAGGAGTGGACATCCCGACGGAGGATTGTCGGCCCCTGGGCGCTCGTGTACCCTCGTCATCTCGTTCGTAAACCGTTGGCCGGGTGTTCGAGTCACCCCGGGGGCACTCGGAACAACGCGCTGCGAGGCCGGGCCTTACTTCAGCCTGCTGCCTGGCATTTCATCCACTGTTGGGGTCGATGCCCGACTACGACGCCGAGTTTCCTGTTGGCACCCGTGTTCGCATTCGGTGCCTCGAAGCGCTGGAGCGGTTCAAGCGCGAGTGGAAGTATCACCATCCACTGAGCGACGAACAGCTCGTGTACGCTGGTACCCTAAGTCAAGTGAAAGATGTCGGGTATTACCATGGTGGTGATGCGCTCTACACGCTGACCCACGTGCCTGGGATTTGGCACGAGGAGAACTTGTCGGCAGGATAAGATCCCGGGTCTTAGAAGCGGCGTGACGGTCGAGATTTCACCCGCGAGACGGCGGGGCCCGCCGTCGGCAACCACGTCGGGCTGAACCGGAGCCACGTGTTGTAGAGCGGAATCGTGAGCCCTGTGCTCACGTTGATGAGATCGTCGTAGTTCGTCGCCCCGTTCGTGGCGATGATCCACTGTCCATCGGGCGACCAGTCGAAGTTGGCCCAGTAGGGATCCGTGGTGAGCGAGCGCTGCCCGCTGCCGTCGGCATTGACGATCGCAATCTGTCCCCTGCATCCCGCGTGAGTGAGATAGGCGATCTGGTTGGACGTTGGCGACCATTCGGGCGACCACGCGGTGATCCCGAGGTCGGTCACGGCACCCGTGACGATCGTGAGAATGCGGAGGTCCGCGCCACCAGCCGGACGCGAGATGTATGCGAGCTGCGTGCCGTCGGGCGATGGCGACGGATGGACGTCGACGCCGGGATTCTGGATGACGAGCGAGTCGTCATTCGTCCCGTCCGGATGGACGCGCCACAGGCTCGATGGCCCATTCGAGATGGCCTTCGTATAGTAGATCCACGTCCCGTCGCGGGAGTACCGCGGCCACTCGTCCTCGAACGTGCTCGCCGAGCTGTCGACGGCGCGGATCAGTTGTCCTTGCGGGGTCAACGTGAGGAGCTCGTTCCTCCCCATTTGACACGTTCCGATCGATGTTTGGTCGTAGACGAACGACGTCCCGGATGGCGCCCACCGGATGGTCCCGGCCTCGTTGACGGATGCGGCGAGCGGAAAGCTCGCGTATCCGGTGTGGGTTCTGTCGAGGTCGAAGGTGTAGAGGCCGTCAGCCCAATCGCCCGTGGCGAACGTCCCGTGTGGCACGACCGCGATGTGCGTCGTGTCGGTGAATCCGCTCGCCTGGGCGAGCGCTACTGCGGTGCCATAATCAGTTCCGGTGAGCGTTGAACCCGACACCGAAACCGGTCCCGACGCAACGGAGAACGTCACAGTATCGGGCCGCACATTCCCCTCGCGATCGTAAGCGACTGCCGCGAGCGGGAACGAGCTGCCCTTGTACATCGCCGTGTCCCTGAGCGATGAGAAATGGACCCCGACCAGGTGACCCACGGTCGCCGTGTCCCTCACGGTATCCGCGTACCCGTATTGTCTCGATGACACGCGAAGGCGATCTACGCCGTTCTCGGGACCGAGCACCACCTGCACGGCGACGCGTCCCGTCGAGTCGGTCTCGGCGAGCAGCGACATCTGCGACACGGCCGGATTTCCTCCCGGTAACTGCACCGTGGGTCCATAGACCGTGCCGTTGAACAGCAATCCGTCGAACTCGATCTCGGAGTGGGCCGCCGGCTGGCTGTCGGGCCCCACCAACCGCACCTCGAGCAACTGTGGAAGGGTCGCCCCGATTGTATCTGATTGATTGTTCCCGGACACAATCGTGAGCCCGGAGGCCAGCTTCTGCGGCGGCGCGGTAACCTGGTGGTCGGCGCTACTGCATGCGGCCGCAGTCGCAATGACAGCAAGGACGCCAATACGGCGCATACTGCGTGTCTCGAGTCGAGACGCCATCTCCCGTCCCCGAGCGAGTCGAGCCAAGCGAAACGATGTCATGTCGCTGCACGATGTCGACTAGACATCGCGCAGGCAATGGCACGGCTCCGCGGAGTCAGGCTCTAGCCTGGCACTGGCCACCATCGCAGACGCGAGCGGTGAGTCGGATCCATCACGACCCATTCAGGCGCGCCACGTAAGAGGCCGGTGGCGGTCAATGCTGGGACCGCGCGGTCGACGAGTGGTTCGAGGACATGGGTGAGCGTGGCGTCGTCTTTCGCGACGCCAAGCCAGACGAGGTAT
>Ga0210409_10006002_pt1 | contig 12686 bp, 10 predicted proteins | sample IncBWH17MmetaG_FD_161649 | JGI IMG/M metagenome (GOLD analysis project Ga0210409, IMG submission 161649) | Forest soil microbial communities from Barre Woods Harvard Forest LTER site, Petersham, Massachusetts, United States - Inc-BW-H-17-M | ecosystem: Environmental > Terrestrial > Soil >...
GCTGCGCGCGGGCGTGATGCCAGCCAGGTTTTGTATGCCCGAGGTGACGCATGCGAGGCGCGATGCTTAATGGCCTGAGCGATGGGTTCTGGCAACTCTGCGTGGGCCAATAGTGGTGCACCTAGTTTTGCGAGTTCGGTGAGACCCTCGCGGAGATCCGATTCACGGACGGCCGGGAATTCTTGCACACCGCTGTCGACCAGGAAACATTTGAAGCCGAAGCATCCGGCTTCCCAAAGTGCGCGCAGTTGGGTGGCGTTTCCTGGAACCAAGCCGCCCCAAAACCCGGTGTCCACTGAGAGCTTAGTTGTTGTGGCGCCAAGTTTCTCGCGGAATGCGGTTGCATTGATTGTTGCGGGAATACTGTTCAGCGGCATTTCGATTAGCGTCGTGATGCCACCGGCAGCGGCGGCGCGTGTTGCGGTTGTAAAACCTTCCCATTCGGTGCGGCCGGGTTCGTTGATGTGCACATGGGTATCAACTAGGCCGGGCATTACGACTAAATCTGCGGCCTCGTGTATCGCGCATCCGGCGGGAATGTCTTCGTAGGAAGAAATTCCCGCGATTACGCCGGCGTGAATGTGAATAGAGACGGCGCGTTCGCCTCCCGGTGTGACGACTCGCTTGCCGCGGACAATAAGGTCCAGGTTGCCGTTTGCGCTGGCCAGGTTTTGCGAAGGGACCGGCATGGCTGGCTAGGCTGCAATTCTCTCGCAGAATTCCGCGAGAAGATTTTGGGCGATACGAAGCCGGTAGCGGGCCGTAGAACGCATGTCGTCAATTGGCGTGATTTCGAGAGCTAAAGTTTCCTGCGCCCGCTGGACGACTGCGGCCGTGGGTTTGTCTCCGCGGAGAATTTGTTCGGTCTCGATGGCGCGCAGAACCATTGGCGCGACACTGCCCAAGGCGATGCGAACCTCCGCAACGCGTCCCGCTTCCAGGAGAGCCGCGCCCGCAAAGCACACCTTTGAAATTGCTTGCGCGCGGCGGGTGCCTACCTTGCGGTAAAAGTGCGACCAGATATTGTTCCGCCGTGGGAGACGGATTGCGCGGATCAGTTCGTCGTCTCGCAGCGCAATTTGTTTATAGCCGCTCCAGAATCCTTGATAGGGCAACCATCTTGTGCCGCTGGTGGAGACCAATTCGAGTTCGGCATCATAGACGAGCAGAGCCGGCGGCGAATCGGCCGCCGGGGATGCGTTGGCAATATTGCCGCCGAGCGTACCGCGATTTTGCGTGGCAATGCTGCCGGTTTCGGCTGCCGCGCGCGACAACAGCGGGAATTCGCGCGCGAGCAATTCGTGGCGCCTCACGTCGGAATAGGTGGTGAGGGCTGCGATGGTCACGTGCTCGGGGGTTACCGCGATCCCTCGCAATTCCCGGAGGTTCCAGATATTCAGGAATTTTCTGTGCGGCAGTTTTCCGGCTTCGAGGAGCACCATCAAATCCGTGCCGCCCGCGAAGGGTTTCCAATCGCCGGGCTCGCGCGCCATAAGGTGCAGCGCGTTCGAAAGATCGCGAGGGGTCTCCATCTCGTACGCCGGGACATAGGACCTCACGCGGCATTCCTGTTCGCGCGGCAGGCTTCGATGACGGATTCGAAAATCTTGGTATAGCCGGTGCAGCGGCACAGGTTTCCCGAGAGACCTTCGCGAATTTGCGTTTCGGTAGGCTGCGGATTTCTAGCAAGGAGATTGACCGCTGCGAGGATCATTCCCGGCGTGCAGATTCCGCACTGTGCGCCACCGTGAGTGACAAAGGCTTGTTGCACGGCATGCAGGCAGCCATGATCTGCGATTCCCTCGATGGTGCGAATGCGCGCACCGTTCGCTTGCGCCGCCGGCACGAGGCAACTGTTGACGAGGGCACCGTTCAATTCGATTGCGCAGGCGCCGCATTCGCCTTCGCCGCAGCCTTCTTTCGTTCCAGTGAGGCCAGGCTGCTCGCGGATCACGTCGAGCAATCGCGCCATCGGATACGCGTCGAGCGTTGCGGGGCGCCCGTTGATCTCGCATTGCACCTGGATCTTGCGAGTGACTTCAGACATGCACACTCTCCAGGATGTCCGATAACTTTTCCGGGGTAATGGGGATTTCGCGAATGTCCACACCGGTTGCGTTGGCGATGGCATTTGCGATTGCCGGAGCGGTTCCATCCAGCGGGAGTTCACCGATACCTTTTGCGCCCGCCGGGCCCGTGCCATAGGGAATTTCCTCGAAGAAAACGCGGATGGGCGGAACGTCCATGGATGTGGGCATGATGTAGTTGGTCATTTGGCCGTTAATCATGCGGCCTTCCTGCCAAACTACATTTTCAGAGAGGGCAAAGCCGATTCCTTGAGCGACGCCGCCTTCGATTTGCCCGGCGGCGAGAACTGGATTGATTACTTTTCCAACTTCCTGGACGGCGACAAAATCTTCCACGCGAACTTCCGCGGTGCGAGTATCCACGGAAACTTCGGCGACGTATACGGCCCATGCGTAGGCGCCGTAAGCGTCGCCTTGGTAAGTTGCATCGTCCCAATGCAGGTCTTTGGGATGCTGATATTTCACCAGCGATTCCAGCGCGCCGAATTTATCGAGGTATTGGCGGCAGGCGACAGCGAATTGCGCGGCGTCATAGCCCGCTTTTAGGAATCCACTCTCCATCAGCGATTTCTGTATCGCGAGCGCCGCGGTTTCCACCAATTTTCCGACGATCATGGTGGTTCGTGAAGCTACGGTCGGCCCGCTGTTGGGCACTTGCGCGGTGTCCGGTTGCAGGATTTCAATCTGTTCGCAGTCCAGTGCAAGCGCTTCGGCGGCGATCTGCGCGAAAACGGTGTTGGTTCCCTGACCCATTTCCGTGCTGCCGGCCAGGACACGCACCTTGCCATCGCGGCTGACCCGCACGAGTGCTTCCGAGGCCAGATATTCTTCACCCGAGCCAGTGAATCCGGCGCCGTGCAGAAAGGAGGCAAAGCCAATGCCCTTTTTGATCGGGCTGCGCGAGTTTTCTAGTGGAAAGCGTTTTTTCTTTTCGTGATAGCCGCTCAGCTCCAGGGCGCGCTCCAGCAATTGATGCATGTCGACTTTTTCGCGAACGACTTGGCCGAAGGCGAGGGTCTGGCCTTCGCGGATAAAATTTCGCCGGCGCAATTCTTCTGGCGAGATTCCGACCGTTGCCGCCACGCGATCCAGGTGACGCTCGAGTGCGAAGACGCTTTGCGGCGCACCAAAACCGCGGAAAGCGCCGTGGGGCGGGGCATTGGTGGCCACGGCGCGGCTGCGAACGCGGACGTTGAGGCACTCGTACGGTCCAGCGGCATGGATGGTTCCACGCGAGAGGACGACCGGCGAAAGCGTCTCGTAGGCGCCGCCGTCGATGGTGAAATCGATGTCCATGGCCAGCAGTTTGCCTTCGCGCGTGACGGCGGTGCGATGTCGGGTGCGGGACGGATGGCGCTTGGTGGTGGCGACCATGTCTTCGGCACGGTCGTAAATGATTTTCACGGTCTTGCCGGACTTCCAGGCGAGCAGTGCGGCGTGTCCGGCGATCATGGACGGATATTCTTCTTTACCACCGAAGCCTCCGCCGGTTTCCGTCTGTACTACGCGAATCTTTTCTTTGGGCAGGGCGAACAGCCGCACGAGTGCTTTGTGCACGTAGTATGGACATTGCAGCGAACCCCAGACGGTGACGCCCTCGGTGGCGTTCGCTTGCGCGATCATTCCTTGCGGTTCGATGTACAGCTGCTCCTGCGCGCCTGTTTCGTATTGGCCTTCGACGATGAAAGCGGCGCTGCTCCAGGCGGAATCGACATCGCCTTTTTCCATCTGGTAGCTCTTAAAAATATTGTCTTCGCCCCAGATGAGTTGTTTGCGTGCTAGGGAATCCTCCATGGCAAAAATCGCGGGCAGCGGTTCGATTTCGATACGGACGGCGCGGCGGGCTTCTTCCAGAAGATATTTGTCGGGATGAGCGAGGAGTAGGATCGCCTCTTCGGGATGGTTGACTTGCTGATCGGCGAGGCATGGCTGATCTTCGATGAGCAGCGCGATGCAATTCTTGCCGGGGATATCTTTTGCGGTGACGATGGTGAATTCGTCCCAGGGGATTCCGGCTTGGAAATGGATTCCAAGGATCTTCCCACGGGGGACCGAATTCCGAACAGTTGCACCGTAGAGCGTGTCTGGGAAACGCAGGTCGTCTACGTAGCGGGCGCTTCCCGTGACTTTCTCGCGGCCTTCCTTGCGGGGAACTGACTTTCCGATTTGGTGGGTTTCGTTCGCCATGGTTCGGTACTGATAATACCCGCAGGATTTCGAGCGATTGTAACGTACTTGGATTCGCGGAAAAACAGATGGTGTGCCCGGATTTTTGAAGCTTAGGATGGCGGAGCCGCACAGATGTGAACTGCACCCCGCTGGCGCTACCGGTTCTTCGGCATGGAACTATTTCTCGAATACAACCAAGCGGCGCAATCGATAGTGGTATTTGGATATTGATATTTGGGAATTGACGGAGCACATTGAACAGGGTCAAAAAACATGTCCGAAGAATTTATGCGCCGCGCTATAGCCCTGGGAATCGAAAACGTTCGAAGCGGTAAAGGCGGACCATTCGGCGCGGTGGTGGTGAAGGATGGCCGCGTGGTGGCCGAAGGCGCGAACCGCGTGACGACGACGAACGATCCCACGGCGCACGCGGAGATCGTCGTGATTCGCGAGGCGTGCCGGGTGCTGGGCGAATTTCAGCTTGGTGGTTGTGACCTTTACACGACGTGCGAGCCTTGTCCGATGTGCCTGGGAGCGATTTACTGGGCGAGGCCGGCACGGGTGTTTTATGCGTGCGTGGCTGCGGACGCGGCGGCGGTTGGGTTTGACGACGCGTTTATTTACGACGAATTGAAGCGCCTACTTCCCGAGCGACGCGTGCCGATGCAGCAACTTCTTCGAGAGGAATCGCTGATGATTTTTTCGCTTTGGAGTAGCCGGGAAAACAAAACGCCGTATTGATGGCCGCGGATGCGCGGAGTCAAGGCGTCTCGCGTGTGGAGAAAGTGCTTGAAGCATCTCGGAAAAAGCATTCTAGCAATCGTAGTGGTACTGAGTTGCTACTCCACCCGGGCTGTGGGGCAGTCGCCTTCTGGCGCGCCCATCCCGGTCAAAGTTGTGGTCGTCACGATGTTTGAGCGAGGCGAAGACACGGGCGACGTCCCGGGCGAGTATCAACTTTGGGTTGAACGCGAGCACCTGGATCAAATCATTCCGATGGCGTCGTCTTTTCATCATGCGCGCCTGAATAAGGATGGAGTGCTGGGCATATTGACTGGTGTGGGGACCGCCAAGGCAGCGGCTTCGGTGATGGCTGTGGGGCTGGATTCACGATTTGATTTTTCGAAAGCGTACTGGATTGTGGCGGGAATCGGCGGAGGAGATCCCGCGGATGTTTCGCTCGGTTCGGCGGTCTGGGTGGAGCACGTGGTGGATGGCGATCTTGGGTACGAGATCGACGCGCGGCAAATTCCCGAGAAATGGAGCACTGGGTATGTGCCACTTGGTAAGGGAACGCCGTACGAGGAGCCGGCGAATTCTCAATATGGCCAGGTTTACGCTTTGAATTCGACGCTGGTGAATTGGGCGTTGCAGCTGACACAGGGTGTTCCGCTTGCGGATTCCGATTCGCTGCGCAGTTTGCGAGCGCGTTTCACTGGTTTTCCGAATGCAATGAAGCCGCCATTCGTGACCAAGGGCGATCAACTGTCGGCCAGCACGTTCTGGCATGGGTCGAAAATGAATGAGTGGGCCAACGCGTGGACCCGCTACTACACGGGAGGCACGGGCAACTACATGGTTTGCGCCATGGAAGACTCCGGAACGTTGCAGGCGCTGACTTTTTTGGCACAAGCGGGGCGTGTGGATCTGAATCGCGTGTTAGTGCTGCGGACGGTAAGCAATTTCGATCGCGAGCCGCCGGGGACGAGCGTGGCGGATAGCCTGAAGACCATGGTGTCCGGGAATTGTTCGGCGTATTTTCCGGCGCTGGAAGCGGCGCAATTGGTGGGAGACAAGGTGGTTCGAGAATTGATAACGCATTGGGCGGAAGACGAAACGACGATTCCTGGCGCGAAGTGAGGAGCAGAGTCATGGAGAATTCCGGTTGCTAGAACGCGTCTTTCATCTGCAGGAAAACCAGACCACGGTGCGCCGGGAATTGCTGGCAGGACTGACCACGTTCATGACCATGGCGTACGTGGTGGTAGTGAATCCGCGGATTCTTTCGGAAGCGGGCATGCCGGTGGACGGCGTTTTGTTCGCGACGTGCATATCGGCGGCGGTGGCCACGCTGATTATGGGTTTGTGGGCAAATTATCCGATCGCGCTGGCGCCGGGAATGTCGCTCAATGCGTACTTCACGTATTCGATCGTGTTGGGGCGCGGCGTACCGTGGCAGACCGCGCTGGGAGTGGTGTTTCTCTCCGGATGTCTGTTCCTGATTTTGACGCTTACCAATGTGCGCGAGCAAATCGTGAATGGCATTCCGGATTGCCTGAAGTATGGAACGGCGGGCGGTATAGGGCTGTTCATTGCATTCATTGGGTTGCGCAATTCGAAAATAATTGTGGCGAACCCGGCGACGTTTGTGGGATTCGGAAAGATTTCCGATCCGCAGGTGCTGCTCGCGGCCATTGGGCTGATCTTTGTGGCGGTGTTGATGGCTCGGCGTGTTAGCAGCGCTATTTTGATCGGGATTGTGGCCATAACGCTGGCGGGGATTCCGTTTGGCCTGGCGCACTGGCCAGCGCATCTGTTTTCGTTGCCTCATCCTGGGGGGACGTTCCTGAAATTGAATCTGCGCTCGGCGACCAGCCTGGGGCTTGGGGAATTGATTTTTGTTTTCTTTTTTGTGGATCTTTTTGACAACGTAGGCACGCTGGTTGGCGTCTGTGAAGAAGGCGGCTTCCTGGTGAACGGGAAATTGCCGCGCGCCAGCCGCGCTTTGCTGGCCGACGCATTTGGGACGATGTTTGGGGCGCTGACGGGGACTTCCACGGTCACGAGTTACATTGAAAGCGCGGCAGGGGTGGCTGCTGGAGCGCGCACGGGGCTAGGCAATGTGGTGATCGCAGCACTTTTTCTTTTGGCGATGTTTTGTGCGCCGCTGATTGCCGCGATTCCGGTGTATGCCACAGCGCCGGCGCTGATCCTGGTAGGCGCGTTGATGTGCGGGGCGGTGGCGCGGGTACAGTGGAATGATTTCAGTGAGGCCTTTCCGGCGTTTCTTACGCTGGTGGCCACGCCGTTGACGTTCAGTATAGCCACCGGGCTGAGCCTTGGGCTGCTTTCGTTTACGTTTATCAAGGTTGGCACGGGCAAGTATCGCGAGATTAGCCCGCTGATCTGGGTGCTTAGCGTGCTCTTTCTGCTGCGCTACGCGTTTCTTGGAAGTGAATGAAGGGCCGTATTTTGGCACCTGGCAAAGCAACCAGCGTGCGACGCACGTAAAACTGGTCTAAAATAGAAGGGTTCAGAGGATGGGCGTGTAGCTCAGCTGGGAGAGCGCGTGCTTTGCAAGCATGAGGTCGCAGGTTCGATCCCTGTCACGTCCACCAATATATTCTCAATCGATCAGGCAATGAGCGCGCGAGTTTTTGCGCGTACCTCCGCCAGTTCGGCCGCCGATATCACTCCTTTGTGCTTGGCACGCCTTTTCCGCCAATCGAGACTCTTGACCTGATCTACGAGAACTGCGCTGGGGCTCGCGCCCGCGTGCCGTGGATTGGCAACACTCCGCAACTCAGACCGCTGGCTTTCGCATGCTCAAGAGCCGGTCGAGAGCCACCATCAGTAGCCCAACAAGTAAGAATCCACCTGCCAGCAAAACTATGTTGTGGAATACGCGGGCGTGGCCAAGTGCTGCGATGTCCAGGAACGGATATGGATAGCGGTGGGTGATCGTTGCGCGCAAGAACGCGTAGACCACGTAAAGGAACGGATAGCCGAGCCACAAGAAAGGATGGAACCAGCGGGGACTTCCTTTGGGTACAAAGACCAGCCAGTACAGCACAAATAGAATGGGACTGAGATCGTGAAGGAGGACGTCGGCCCAGAGAGACGGACCGTCCGAGGCGCGAAAATCCAGCAACAGCAAGGTATAGCCGAGGCCTACGACGGCGATGTACGTAGCGATTGCACCGAGCACCGCAGGGCGACGGAAGAAGGTTGCGAGTTGCAGCGTGGGCGCGGCTGCGGGCAGGAGGAGCGCTGCCGCGACGAGTAGATTGGTGAGAATCGTGAAGTAATCGAGAAAGACGAGGATGGCTTGCACCCAGTGGCGGCCCTGCGCGGCGATGAGGTTGCTGGTCAAATAGAACTGCAGGCCCAGCGCGAGGCACACCAACGCCCCGGCGACAATTGCGTAAATGCGTTCACGGGAACCGGGTTGTGTATTCATATGCCCTTTCGTCCGGCGGGTTCGTGCGACAAGCGGCCTTGAAGTTAACGCACTCACCGGTGCCGGTGGCGACAGGATCAAGGAATTTCTTGCCATGAATTCCCTGATGTGAATATCAGGGAAACCCCTATAGACCGTGCTCGGACTTAAGAATAGAGATAGCTGGCGAAATTAAACCGCGCTGTACTTCTGACATTCTTTGCCGGCTTTCGAGCAGTTTTGCGTGATGTCGTCTTGTTGGTTTACGGGGCGGGATTTCCCAGGACCTCTCGGGCGGAGAGTACCTTGGCCGCGTAGAACTGCTCGATAGTCGGCAACCTCGATTCTTAATCGGCAAAGAAGTTTGAGCAAACGAAAGGAGAATAGCTGAACATGGTTCCTCTCATAATCCAGCTTATTAGCGGAGCGGTCGGCGGAAACATAGCAGGCGCGGTACTCAAGAATTTCAATCTTGGTCCAATTGGCAACTCGATCGCGGGTCTGATCGGCGGCGGAATTGGCGGTCAATTGCTGGGCATGCTCACTTCCGGTGGAGCGGCTGCGGCAATGTCCTCGGCGGGCTCCGGGTTAGATATGTCTTCGATACTGTCCAGCGTCGGAGGCGGCGGTGTTGGCGGAGCCATCGTCATGGCGATTGTCGGACTGATTAAGACGAAGATGGCCAAAACATAAGAGATTGGCTGTCGAACCTTGAAATTCATGTGGGTTCAGCGCTCGCAAAGCCCGGCTATTTTTTCAGGAGCAGCGGAGGGCCGCTGACTTCCTTTTCCTTGAGGTTAAATTTTACTTCAACGTGGTCGGCAATCTTGATGAACGGAATGCCTTTGTTCATGCCGTAGTCCTTGCGGTCGAATTTCATGGTTCCGGTAATCTCGCCCGAGCCGGTTCCCTGGTTCGAAAGCTTTAGCGTCAACTTCTCGGGGTTGGATACTCCACGAATTGTGAAATCACCGTCGACCTCGAGGGTGTCGGGACCTGTCTGCACCATCTTGTTGGATACGAAGGTGATCACCGGATTCTGCTGCACGTCGAAGAAGTCTTTGCTCTTCAGCTTATTGTTCTTCATACCGCTGCCAGTATCGACGCTGTCTGCTTGAATCTTCACGTCCAGAACACCGGTGGTGGCGTCCGCGGAAGTGAACGTTAAGGTGGCTTCCCACTTGTCGAATTTACCGACGATGGCCACGGAAGCCTTGACGAAGAACTTAATTGAGCTTTCTTGTGGGGACGCCACGAACACTGGAGCTTGCGCGTGGCTTGGTGAGAGAACCGCTGACAATAGTAGGCAAAGGGTCGCGAATCGCATGACGCGCAGTGTGCGGCCTTCGGATTTTGTTGTCAATTGCGTTTACTGAGCGCGCTCGCTGCGACCTCAACTTCGTCTCCCGGCCGTCGAGTTGTACACGTAAGGACACGGTGTTTCCGTGGGTACACATCAAGGCGTATGCATACATGCAGAATTCCCAATGAATTTGAGGATTTGCAGGTGGAACCCGAGCTGCAGGTATTGCCGCGAGTGTTGGCGGAGTATAGTTATCGGTTCTTTCCGAGGGTGCGATGGGTGGCGGCGGCAAGCGGCGACGGTGGTGGATAACGGGATGCGTTGCCGGGGCGATCGTGGCTGCAAGCGCGTTTGTGGCATGGCGGGCGTCACGAGCGGTGCGGATTTCGACGGAGGAAGTGCGCGCCGAACGCGAGATTGGCTTCGAAGTCCGGCCGTACTTGGCCTCTGTGAACACGAATTTTGAGCCGGTGCTGTCGCCGGAGATTTTCCTGCAAGCGGTACGCTTTCAAAATCATCTTTATATCGCGGGACCCGCGGGGCTTTCCGAGTACGACGCGAGCGGAGCTCTGGCTCGAGAGTTTCGAGTTGGGAGGGAACTGCCGGGTTCGCCGCTGGTGGCTGTGACTGCGGGCGTGCTTGGGGATTCCACCGAGCCGGAGTTGCTGGTAGCGACCGCGGACCAGGGGATTCTGATTTTCGATGGGCGCACGTTTCGGCGAATATATCCCGTGGATGCGCAGATCCGCGAAATCACTTCCATTCTGCCGGTTGCCGCCGGGCGTTTGCTGATCGGAACGAAAAAACGAGGGGTGCTGCTCTACGACGGAAAGACGATACGCGAGTTGCACGGGACACTCAGCCGGATGTACGTAACGGCGCTGGCTGGGAGCGAAGTGGATTTGTGGGTGGGGACGCTGGACCAGGGCGTGAAGCACTGGCACGCCGGAACAACCGACACATTTGGAGAGGTCGAAGGATTGCCGGACGCGCAGGTTCAGGCGATCACGCTGGCCGGCGAGAAATCGTATGTGGGGACGCCGCTGGGAGTGGCGGAGTTTGATGGCGGGCGATTTTCGCGAGTGCTGGGCGCGGGAGTGCTGACGACGGCGTTGCTGGTGAATCGCGATGAGTTGCTGATTGGTTCACAGGATCAGGGCGTGGTGCGGGTACCGTTAAAAGGACGCCGAGGTGCCGCCGCGCATGCGAACAACGCGGAACTGAGCGAAGTTCGGCAATTTCTTGAGACCGAGGAAGGTGTATTGGTTTTGACGCGAGCCGGCGTGTTCGAAATGAATGCGCGCGGATCTGGTTGGAAGGAAGTGCTGAAGCCGCGGGCAGCGGTGTTGAATGACAGAAATATCTCGGCGCTGGCAACCGATAAGCGTGGGCAGCTGTGGGTGGGGTACTTTAACCGCGGATTGGATATTTTGCCGAACCAGTTGTCGAATGGGCGCGCAGTGCACGTGGAAAACGACCGGGTGTTCTGCGTGAACCGGATCTGGCCGGATGCGAAAGCCGACAGGGTGGAGGTGGCCACGGCGAATGGGCTGGTGCGATTCGGCGCGAGCGGAAACCAGGAGCAGGTTTTGACGCAGGCTGACGGGTTGATCGCGGACCATGTGACGGATGTGGTGCCGTACCGCGATGGTCTGGCGGTGGCGACCCCCGCGGGAATCACTTTTCTGGACGCGGAAGGCGCGCGAAGCATGTACAGCTTTCACGGGCTAGTGAACAACCATGTGTATGCTCTGGGAGTTTCTGGCGACGACCTGATGGTCGGGACGCTGGGCGGAATTTCAGCCATTGAAAAGGGGTTTGTCCGCACGAACTATACGGCTGGCCGGTCGGGGTTGAAGCAGAACTGGATTACGGCAGTGGCGCGCGTGGATGACGAATGGATGATCGGCACGTATGGCAGCGGCGTGGTGGGAATGGATGGCGCCGGAAAGTTTCATGTTTACGAGACGGCCTCGAGGCAGATGGAGATTAATCCTAATGCCATGCTGGTGACGCCGCAGCACGTGTTCGCGGGAACGCTGGGCGATGGGTTGCTGGTGTATGACCGCGAAAAACGGCGCTGGACGGCGTTGAGCGAAGGATTGCCCTCGGGAAATGTGACGGCGCTGACGGAAAGCAATGGATACGTGTACGTGGGCACGGACAACGGGTTGGTGCGCGTGGAGGAGAAAAAGCTGCGGCCATGAAGCTTGCGCTGAGAACGCTCGCACTGCTGTTGCTTACGCCGCTGGCGTTGTTTGCGGATGGTGGCGTTCTGATCCCACGCGACAAGGCACAGCCGGATCCGGCGATTCTTTCGCTGGAGGAGATGGAAATTACCGTCCAGATCGATAACGGAGACGCGCGCGTTTTCGTGAAGCAGATCTTTGCGAACCATACGGGGAGGATTGAAGAAGGTAATTACATTTTTGCGCTGCCCAGCCGCGCAACGGTTTCCGACTTTGCGGTGTGGGACGGGCCGACGCGAATTCCGGCAGTGATTCTGGAGCGCAAACGCGCGGAAGAAATCTACAACCAGTTGAAGCAACAATCCATCGATCCTGGATTGCTGCAGATGGGCGAGCGCGGGGCGGAGGAGGCCAAGCGTAGTGCGTTGTTCAGCGCGCGAATTGTGCCAATTCCCGCGCATGGCACGAAGCGCCTGGAGTTTGAGTATCACCAGACCATCCCGGTAGAGAATCTGAAGTCGTACTTCGCGATTCCGCTGCGGCCGGATGCTTATCAGACGCAGGCAGCGAGGCATTTGCGGATTAATTTCGAATTGCGTTCGGCGCTGGGCGTGAACAATTTTCAGGCGGGTGCAAAAGCGTATCCGTTGAAGCTGGAGGAGCAGAATGCGCATGTTGTTCGCGGACACTTCGAAGGCGAAAACGTCAAACTGACGGAAGACTTCGTGGCTACGTTTGATGTGGATAAGTCCGGGAACGACTCGATGGCGGTGATCGCG
>Ga0210409_10006003_pt1 | contig 12684 bp, 11 predicted proteins | sample IncBWH17MmetaG_FD_161649 | JGI IMG/M metagenome (GOLD analysis project Ga0210409, IMG submission 161649) | Forest soil microbial communities from Barre Woods Harvard Forest LTER site, Petersham, Massachusetts, United States - Inc-BW-H-17-M | ecosystem: Environmental > Terrestrial > Soil >...
GTAGCGGGTCGCCAGCGTACGGGGATTGTTTTTTTGTGATGGATGCAGTTTCGGGCAGTTTTGGTTTCATCTGGTAGATATCTCGGCGCTTGATCGCGGGATCCATCAGCAAATCCTCGATGAACACAGGAATCTTCCCTTTTTTTTCGGTGAGTGAGGTGAGCGTGAGGCGGTTTTCGGCGCGTGTCAGAGCGACATAGAAGAGGCGGCGCTCCTCCTGAATGTGAAATTGCTCGGCGGGTTCGCCTTCTTTCATCAGCGCGGCGGGGAATTCGAACACGCGCGAGCGTTCCGCGGCTGGAAATTTCTTGTTGTTGACGCGTAGCAGGAAGACTTGCGGAAACTCGAGGCCTTTGGCGCCATGAACGGTCATGAGCTGGACGGCATCTCCGGGGACATCGTCTTCCAGACTGATCGTGCCGCCGGCTTGTCCGTAGTAGTCGAGATACTCGACAAATTCCGCGAGGCTTTGCGTTTCGCTTTTAGGCTCCCACTCTTTGGCGAATTCCGAAAGGCGTTTCACGTACTTGCGGTCTTGCGGGCTGGCGCGTTGCGCCACTTCCAGCCACTCCAGGAGATCCGCGAGGATTCCGCGAGCACTGCGGCGATGCAGCGTTTTGCGCTGCTCGGAGACGAACTCGATGAGCTTGCTCAAGGCGGCGTGCGAGGCATCGAACGGCAGCTGGCCTTGCGGTACTTGCAGCATTTCGTAAAGAGCTTTTCTCTCTTTTCTAGCCCGCTCGGCGAGGCGGACTAGATCGCCGGGCTCCAGCGACCACGCCGGAGCCGCGAGAACGCGGGCGCACGCGATGTCATCCGCAGGACTGTCGATCAGGTGCAAATAGGCGAGCACGTCTTTGACCAGCGGATGATCGAGAATCGAAAGCCTGCTGATCACGAAAGGGATTTTGTGGCGGCAGAGTTCTTCGACGAGTTCATGGCGGTGCGCATGCTGGCGGTAGAGAATGGCGAACTCGCGCCATTTGCGGCCGGCTGCGCGCATCCGCAGGAGTTCGCTGACGATCCAGCGGGCTTCGTCGTGTTCGTTTTCCAGTTCGACGATGCGGATTTTCTCGCTTTCTTCCTTGTTGGCGCTGAGCACTTTTTTGGGGAAGTCGGCGCTTACCGTGTTTTGTGCGATGACTTGCGTGGCCACGCGCAGGATGTTGGGCGTGGAGCGGTAGTTTTCGACCAGCGAAACGCGGAATTTTGTGGAGTCCTGGCCTTCGCGCCAGCCGGCAAAGCGCTCGAGAAAAAGTTTGAAGCTGCCGAACGACGCACCGCGGAACCGGTAGATGGCTTGGTCGTTGTCGCCCACGGCGATGATATTCTTTTTATCGCCGGCCAGCAGTTCGAGGAGCCGAAGCTGAGCGATGTTAGTGTCTTGAAATTCATCGACGAGGATGTAGCGATATTTTTCCTGAAGCGCGTGGCGGAGCCTGGCGTCGGTTTCGAGAAGCTCGACGGCGCCAGTGATGAGCGAGCCAAAGGAAACGCGTTTCTTTTCACGCATCAATTCGCCGCTGGCGCGGTACGCGCGAGCGATTTCTCGTTGCAGGGCGACTTCCTCGGCGCGCTCCTTGAAAGTGTCCTCCTCGAACCCGCCACGGTCGGTTTCGAGCTGTGCCGCGAGTCCTTCGGCGTAGCGGAGATAGTCGTCGCAGGAGACGAGTTCGTCCTGGCAGCGCGAGAAAAAATCCACGAAATCGTTTAGAAACTGTCCGGGATCGGCGAGGCGGCGATACTTTTCTAGTTTGAGGCGCTCCAAATTTCGCCGCAGAAGAATCCAGTGGTCGACCTTGTCGAGCATCAAACGTTCGGGCGCGGCTTCCTTCAGAAGACTCTCGCAGAAGGCGTGAAAAGTCGCGAGCATAACTTTTTTTCCTCGCTCGCCGGTAGCTCGAACGACGCGAGCCTTCATCTCGCCGGCAGCCTTGTTAGTGAAAGTGAGGCCGAGAATGTTTTCGCCGGAAAGGGAGTCGTCAGATTGGAGTAGATGGCGGATGCGCTCGGTGATGACGCGAGTTTTGCCGGTGCCGGCGCCCGCGATGACGAGCAGCGGGCCCTCGCCGTGCGTGATGGCGCGGCGTTGTGCCTCGTTTAGTTGAACGCCGACTTGAGCCGGCGGCTCAAGATCGAAAAGTGTAGCCATCCCTTAGAAGGTTAACGGAAATCAGGGCGAAGGGGAAGCGAAGCCAGTTGTTAGGCTTTTTTCGATGAGAAGAGTGTTTCTTGCGCGGACAGTTTGCCCGCGGCCACTTTGGCGTTTATCTCTGCTGATTTGCCGCGCGGCACGCTAAGAGATTCCCACTTTCCAGTCTTGGTGAAAGTTAGATGCTTGGCGAGAAACAAAATCTGGCCGACGTGATGCGCGTAGTGAGCGACCTGGCGATTGATGGCTTGCATGACGGAATGAGGTTCCGTGCGAATCGTCACGGTTCGCGTGAGGTCGGCTTCCGTGAGTGGATCGAGTGCATCGAACACATATTTCCAACCGCGTTCCCACATCTCCAAGAGTTGAGCGCGAGTCTGCGGCGGGGTTTCAAATTCAGTGTCGCGGTTGCGGTCCGGCTTCTCGCCGTCGGTGGTCAGAAAATCTAGCCAGCGCGAGCGCATATTGCCGGACATGTGTTTCACGATGATGGCGATGGAATTGGATTCGGCGTCTAATGTGATGAAGAGGGCTTCCTCGGGGCATTGGGCCATCGCTCGATCGGCCAATTTTTTGTAATAGCGAAAGAGCCCGATGGAGTCCTGCAAATACGATGTGTTGAGTTGGTGAGGCATAAGGATATTCTGTTCCGGCGGAAACGCTTGTCAACGGCAATCCGCGCGAATTCCTCCCGCCGAGGGGACATCGCGCGGAGGATTCCGATGACGATGAGCGAGAAAAATAACGCTTGACATTTCGCTTTTCGTTCGCCTATGATTTCGGGCGCTGAGTGGAGACTTTTCACTGGAGGCCGACATGACTATTGGACAATCGATGCTGCCTGAATTTGACCAGGAGATGCAGAGTACGCGCAAGGTGCTTGAGCGCGTGCCCGAGGACAAGTGGGGTTGGAAGCCACACGAGAAATCGGGCACCGTGGGCTGGCTTGCTTCGCACATAGGCACGGTCCCCGGATGGATCACGATGACTATCAACACGGACGAGCTGGATTACGCGCCGGTCGACGGGCCAGGCTACGAGCCGCCGAAGATCACGAACCGGAAAGAGCTTCTTGCCGCGTTTGACAAAGAGAGTGCAGAAGCGCGAGCCGCGCTCGCCGGCGTCAGCGACGCAGATATGGTGAAGGGCTGGAAGTTGCTGGCTGGTGGCAAGGAGATCTTTACCTTGCCGAAAATTGCCTGTATTCGGGGCATGTGCATGAATCACATGATTCATCACCGCGCGCAGCTCACGGTTTATTACCGGTTGGTTGGCGTGCCTGTTCCCGGGCTGTATGGCCCCAGCGCCGATGAGGGCATGCCGGATTCAACGTCGGCTGCTGCAAACTAAGAGTGCGTAAAAGAAAGGCGGACTCTCGTCCGCCTTTCCTTCATTTCCTTTCTTCCTTTCACCTATTGCCCTCGCGACTGCTCTGGCCAGTACGCTGTATAATGGTGTGCGTAGCTCCTCCGGAGGTTCGCAAGAGTCATGGATACTCCCGTCATTCTGTCTGCTGTTCGCACGCCCATTGGAAAATTTCAAGGCGGACTGGCCGGATTTTCCGCTGTGGACCTAGGCGGCAAAATCGTCGCCGAAGCCGTTCGCCGCGCGGGGATCAACTCTAACGGAATAGATGAGGCGATTCTGGGCAACGTGGTGCAAGCGGGACTCGGACAGAATCCTGCGCGGCAGGCGGCGCTCAAAGGCGGTTGCGCGCCTCGCGTTGCGGCCATGACCATTAATAAAGTATGCGGCTCCGGTTTGAAGGCGGTGGCGCTGGCCGCGCAAGCCGTCCAGCTGGGCGAATCGGAAATGGTCGTAGCAGGCGGGATGGAGTCCATGTCCAACTGCCCGTATTTGCTGCCGCAGGCGCGTACTGGCTACCGGCTGGGCGACGGCAAGCTCGTGGACTCGATGATTCACGACGGTTTGTGGGATGCGTACGAAGACTTTCATATGGGAATGACTGGCGAATTGGTCGCCGAAAAGTACGGGATTACGCGGGAGGAGCAGGACCGGTTTGCGGTCGAGAGCCACCAGAAAGCGATCCGGGCGCGAAAGTCCTGCTTTTTTGAAGGGCAAATACTTCCGATCGAAGTTCCGCAAAAAAAAGGCGACCCAATTTTCATTAAGTACGATGAATCGCCGCGCGAAGACACTTCCATGGAGACGCTGGCGAAGCTGAAACCGGCGTTCAAGAGAGATGGCACGGTCACGGCGGGAAATGCTCCCGGCACGAACGATGGAGCGGCAGCGTTGATCGTCACCAGCGAACGCAATGCGGCTCGACTGGGGAAGCAGCCGATCGCGCGAATTGTTGCGCAGGCGGTCAGCGGCGTGGAACCGAAGTGGGTGATGATGGCGCCGGTGGACGCGGTGGAAAAACTCCTCACCAAAACCGGCTGGGACCGCGACAAGGACGTCGACCTCATCGAGCTGAACGAAGCCTTCGCAGTTGCAGCGATAGCCGTGACGAGGCAGCTGCGGCTCAATCCCGAGAAAGTAAATGTGAATGGCGGCGCTGTGGCGTTGGGCCATCCGATTGGGGCGAGCGGCGCGCGCATTCTGGTCACGCTTCTTTATGAACTGCAGCGCCGCAACCTGAAACGCGGCATCGCTGCGCTCTGCCTCGGCGGCGGCAATGCCGTGGCCCTTGGCGTCGAGCGCTACTAGAATGAAATATTGCCCGCTGTGCGGCGCGGAGTACCTTGCCGGCCACGACATTTGCGCGAATTGTGCGGCATCTCTTGTTGACTCGCTCGATTCACACGAGGTGCGTGGCAATCCTGCTCGACTTTTCTGGATCGGGCGCGACTTGCAGGAATTTAATCTGGTGGCTGCTGCGCTTCGCGAAGCGGGAATCCCAGGCAATGCGGTTGACGGGCTGGGAGGATTCGTCGGTGCTTTGCTGAAATCCGAGTCCAAAATGTATATCCTGCAAGCAGATCTAGAAGCGGCTCTTGATGTTGCTGGCAAGGCGATTGCGAAGCATCCGAGTGGCATCGGGAGCGTCCAGAGCTGTCACGCGTGCGGTAGCGAATGTTCTGCGTCGCTAACGGCATGTCCGAAGTGCAAAGCGATTCTATTCATTGAAGCGGAGAAGGATGCCGTGAGAGGCGCTAAGGCGCAGCCCACCGCGCCAGGCCCGATGAAGTATTGCCCACTGTGCGATGCGGAATACGCGGTTAGCAGCACGCGCTGTACCGTTTGCGGCGTGGAACTTGTTCCCGAAGAGCTTCGCGGGCATCCGCTCGACGAGCAGCAACGGAACGAACGCATTGTGATGGTATGGCGAGGAGGCGATCCACTAGCCGTAAGCGAAGTGGTGAACCGCCTGCGCGAAGCTGGAATCCGCCATCGTGTTCAAGCGGCCCACGATCACCTGGTTTTTGAACTGGGAATGCCCCGGCCAAAATATGCAGTGCGTGTCTTCGCGTCCGACATCTCGAAGGCGACGGAGCTACTCGCAGACATTCGGGAAAGTCTTCCGTTTGGGCTTAGCTTCACGCCTGTCCAGGAAGAGGAACTGCTCGCGTCGCCGGAGCGATCCAGCCAGCCCTGGAATCCCGCTGCTGCTACGGTGGAAATCTGGAACGGTGAGGACGCGTCGCTCGCCGAGTTGCTAGATGCGTGCCTGCGGGAAAATCGCATTGATGTTCGCCGGTCGGGTCGCGAACCCGGCACCCTTCGATTGTTCGTGACTGCTCAAGACGAAACAGCTGCCCGCGAAATTATCCGCGAGGTCCGGGAAGCTACGCCGCCTGCTTGAAAGCCACCCGAGCGATTGGCTGAAAGTGGCAACCTGCGAAATTCATTCCTAGATGGAACTTTGCGCGGCAATTTCCGGTGACGGCGTGCTTCCCAATTCCTGCGCGCAGTAAGGGCAGAACTTATCAGTCTCCACTACTTCGCGTTTGCAGTTGGGGCAGGACGGATGCAGATTGCATTTGCAGTTGGGGCAGAAGTTGAAGCGTGCGCCGACCGTTTTTCCACATTGCGGGCAGGGATAGGGCAGGGGCTCGCGCATCAGGAAATAGATCAAGAAGCCGATGAAGGTCGAGGCCGGAAGCAGGATGATGACCAGCAGCGTCCATAGCGCGGAATTCATGCCGCGGCGTTTCGCGTCTCGGTTCACGTAGGCAATCGAGAAAATGATCGTCGCGAAGACGAGCGATACAGCGGTGATGATCCCTGCCAACGCCACGGAAGCCAGAGCGAAGTTGTCCTGCAATTCATACGGAAAGAAGCTGCCATAATGAACCGCGTTCCAACGATTCACGGTAAAAGCGATGCCCTGGGCGATCAGGAATAACACGACGACGGTCCAGATCACGCCATTCGGGATGATCCGAAATTCCTGCCAGAACCGGAGGTTTTCCTTTTTTCTTCGCAGCCGGATGAGCTGCATCCTCTCGTTGAAGGAACCGGTTACTTTTTGCTGATAGTCGGACATATGCTTTCCTCTCTCAAACTTTGCGCAGGTGTTCTTACTCACCTTGCTTGATCGTTCTCATTCGCCAGCCTGACACTTTCCAGCAAGACAATGGCGGCGGCGACCAGCGCGGGGATCGTCCACCAGAGGCCAAATCCCATTTCCCAGATCAGTCGAGGCATGCCGAGGCGTTCGCCTGCCCATTCAAAGGCTCGCCAGACGTAAGGTGCGGTGGCGATGCCAAGCGCCCAAGACATCGCGCACATGATCCAGAGCAGGCGGCGCTTGGGTTCGCGCTCACGCATTACCTGAGCGCGCAACTGCACGCGGAACTGTGTGCGCGCGGCGAGTCCACGCGGGAGGGGGACTGGGAGGCCTCGCAAGGTGCGGAGGGCATCGCTGGTTTGCTGCGCGACTTGGGCGCAGGCCGCGCACTCGCGCAGATGCGCGGCGAGCCAGTCACCCTCGGATTTCGTGATTCCTTCGATGCGCTCCTGCGCGATTAGCCTTTCAGCGCGGGTGTGCAGATTTTCGTTCACGCTGCACCTCCTTGCATCGCGCCGCGAAGCGCTTCGAGGCCGCGGTAGAGGCGTGACTTCACGGTGGAGAGCGGCGCGGCCAGTACGCCAGCGATTTCTTCAAGGCCGAGCTCCTCCTGAAAACGGAGAACCAGAACTTCACGATAGACCGTGGGAATGCGGTCGAGCGAAGCGTGGACGCCGATTTTTTCTTCGGCGGTCAGGACCAGATGCAATGGCGAAGGTTGGTTCTGCGCGGCAAACTCCATCGGGGCGCCCTCTTCGGGGTCTGTAAGCGCGTCGAGGCTTTGCATTTTTTTCTGGCGCTGCCAGTCGATCACGAGGTTGCGCGCGATGCGGAAAAGCCAGGCTTCGAACTTGTATTTGCCGTCGTACTGGTGGCCACGTTCAAGCACGCGGATCCAGGTTTCCTGGAAGAAGTCTTCGGCGCGCTCGCGGCTCGAAGTCAGATAGAGCAAATAGCGGAAGAGCCGGTATTGATACTGCTCGATCAGCTGATCGAGGAGATCGGGGTCGCGGCGCTTGAGCCCCTGGGCGAGGGCCTTGTTGTCGTCGGCCATCTGTGCGGAGAAGAGAAGAATCGACCTCAATGGTGCCGTGGTCAGAGTTGTAAATGCCGCGCTCATTCTACAGGGTATACGTGCCGGCACGACCAAAAGACGCACGTCGAGTCAGTTGCTCAGTGTGTCTGAACCTCGGTTGGTTTAAGAACTCTTTATGACTAGGTGCCTCCCCCGTTTTTTGTAAATGTTGCTGATAAAGGACTTAGGATGTGGATGAGCGGCCGAGTGCCGGGCCAAAGACCGGCGCTACGTTTGGCGGGTCACCAGGGTTTGCCGTCGACTAGGAGGCGGTGGGTGTGGTCGAAGTGGACGGCGTGGGGTTCGCGATTTGGCGCGCCCTGCTGGCGCCGGGATTGCGGTGGCAGTGGAGCGGCTGGCGGGGCGTTATTGGGTTGGGCGGTTTGTGCTGGAGCGGGATTCATTGTGGGGGCGGTGGGTTGGGATTGGGCTGCGTTGGCGCGGTCGGGAAAGAGGGAACGCGCGATGTTGAGGGCGGCTTCGGTGTCGGTGCGGGTTGCGGGTGGTGGCTGTGGCGGCGCGGTGGCCTGTTGCGGCGGCTGAGTTGGGGTTTGGCTTCGTGCTGACTGAGATGGCGCTGGCGGATTGGGTTCGGATTCTTCTGGCTCGGCGCCGTCGCTAGCATTGTCGTCCGGATCGGGGTCGTTGGGGTCTGGCGGGTAGAGGTGGTCGTGGTTGGAGTTGATGGAGGAGCTGACGGTTTCGCGCCAGGCGTCGGTGCCGAAGGCGTTGATGTATTCGTGTTGGGCCAGGCGCGTGGATTGGAGGAGAGTTTGGAGCATGTAGGCTACGGTGCGGGCGACGCGGGGTTTGATTTCGCCGCGGATTACAGCGAGGATGAGACGGCCGAGGGCGGTGTTTAGATCGTTGGCGGAGAGGTAATCGCCGGAGAAGAAATAGGCTAGGTCTTTGGCGAGCTTTGCCGTCGCTTGGGATTGGGATTCTTTTTGGGCGTGGTAGAAGCAGAAGTGCGGATGGCTGCTGATGCGAGGGGTGCGGCAGCGGCGGCCATCGGTGAAAGTGAATAGACAGAGTGATACGCGGTCCTTGGCGGTTAGCGAAGGCATAGATTTCTCCTTGATTTGGATTTTTAGTTTTGGATTTGGGACTCGGAAAAAGAAAGAGCCGGGCTGAAGCCCGGCTCTACGTCAAGAAGCACGGCCACGATTGGCTGTGCCACTAAAACATGGCCCTAAAACAAAAACGCCTCGCTGGTGGCGAGGCGCAGAACTCAACGGAAAAATTGTACCATATCGTACGGGAACTACCCATCAAAATTTCAGGTGTGGGTGAAGTCGACTGGCGATTTTTACACAGAGATCACGGAGAGCACAGAGGGCGCAGAGAAAATGCGACCGTGGAGTTGATTGAAGGAGGCAGGCCTTAGAGTACGCGCGCTAGTTGCGAAAGGACGATGTCACCGTAGTCCTGGTCTTTCATAGAGAATTGGCCCTTCTTCGTGACGGGATTCAGGTTCACAAATACTTGGCCTTCTTGTTGGCCTTCGCCGATAAAGATTTTCATGGGAGTCCAGTGGCCAGCGGGCTTGGGACTGAATCCGCCGCCGGGAGATTGTGATTCATTGTTGCCGAAGGTGACGTAGGTGAACGGAAGGGTAGCAACTCTCTTGAAGTGCTTCGGGAATGTTTTAGCCTCAAGTGCGTTTTTCAGCTCGGCCAGTAAGACGCTCGCGTCCGACCCGGGCACGGCGACGAACCTGCCTTTTCCGCTCTGTATGTCAAAGTCGACTGGTTCATCGTCTTTGATGGATTTCGCCTGGCCCAGCCCGATTATGAATTTTGCGATCTTACCGTGTGATGTATATGTGGCGAGCCATTGCTGCGAGCCGTCGTTGGTGCGCTGAGGTTCAACGTCGAAGCCGACGGAATTCGGGACAGAAAGATAGTGCTCCTGGACCTGTTCTTGTGCGCCAGAGGACGACTGGCGGCAAGCTCCTACCGCGACGAGACTGGCTGCGAGGAAAGAGAACAGAAGGAGCCAGATCATGGGCGAGGATTATCCTGACACCTGGAGCTGCCTTCAAGTGTTCAGTCACCGAAGGCAGGTCTTGCATGGTTGGAGCGCTATTACTGCAGGTCGAGGGCGGCTTGGGCTAGGTCGGCGGGTTTGCCGAGGTCGCGCCAGTAGGAGTTGTCGTGTCGGAAGGCTAGGACTTTTTGGCCTTGGGAGGAGAGGCGGAGGTAGGAATCGATGATGGAGAAGGGACCGGTCTCGGTGAGCATCGGGAGGAGGCGGGGAGAGATGATGTGGATGCCGGAGAAGGCTGCGGGGTGCAACGGGGAGGGTTTTTTGGACTGGGGAAGTGGCGAGTGGCTAGTGTCGAGTGGCGAGTTGGCTTCGATGCGGCGGCCGGAGAGTTGGAGTTGATCGTTGAAGAGGAGTTGACGGCTGGATTCGCGCGATTGGACGGCTAGCGTGGCCAGGGCGTGATGATCTTTGTGGAATTGGAGCATGGCGGCTAGGTCGATGGTGCTGATTACGTCGACGTTGTGAAGAAGGAAGGGTTCGTCCTGTTTACTGGAATCGGAGCGAGCGGAATCTTCCAGGAAGAACCAGGCGGCTTTTTTCAGGCCGCCGCCGGTGTCTAGAAGTTGGTCGTCTTCGCGGGAGATTTCGACGCGCATGTTGAAATTGTTTTTGGTCTTGAGATAGTCGATGACCATGTCGGCGAAGTGATGGACGTTGATGATGGTTTCGGTGACACCGAAGGTGCGGAGTCGGGTGAGGGTGATTTCGAGAAGGGTGCGGTTGTTTAGTTTGACTAGGGCTTTGGGGCGGGTGTCGGTGAGCGGGCGGAGGCGGGTGCCCAGGCCGGCGGCCAGGATCATGGCTTTCATGCGGGGAACCACCGAGTAGTGGGTAGTGGGTAGTGAGTAGCCGGAAAAAGATAGGAAAAAGATTTAACGCAGAGGTGCCCAGAGACACAGAGGACATAGAGTTCGGTCAGGAACGGAGCAGAAGACCTGGCGGTATGACGCAAGCGATATGAGACAGCGAAGAGAGATTCCTCGCAGCGCAGGCCGATCGGTTCGCAGGAGCGAACCGATTCAGAAAAATCGGCCTGCTCCGCTCGGAATGACCGTTGGGAGGTGAGGTCGGAAGGAGTCATTTGCGGAGATTTTCTAGGCCGAGGTGGCGGAGGACTACTTCCACGCCGGGTTTGGTGCGAAGGCGTTTGGCTAGCTGTTCGGCTAGATAGACAGAGCGGTGTTGTCCGCCGGTGCAGCCGAAACTGACCATTAGATTTTTGAAGCCGCGGGATTGGTAGCTGGCGATGCTGGCGTCGACTAGCGAAAGGACGCTGGCGAAATACTGATGGACGGTTTCTTGTTGGTTGAGATAGTCGATAACTGGCGCGTCCTGGCCGGTGAGCGATTTGAAGCGCTCCTCGCGACCTGGGTTGGGGAGGCTGCGGCCGTCGAAGACGAAGCCGCCGCCGTTGCCGGTTTCGTCCTGCGGGAGGCCTTGGTGAAACGAAAAACTGAAAACGCGTACGACAAGATTGTCGGCTTCGCTTGCGAGGCCTTGCAATTTTTCGGAGGCGAGCATGCCTCGGAACGCGCCCATCAATGCAGGGAGAGCGATGGGTAGCTCGGCTTGATGCAGCAACCAGCGGAGATTTTTCAGCGCGTAGGGGACGCTCTGGAGAAAGTGGGCTTTGCGTTCGTAGAAGCCGCGGAAACCGTAGGCGCCGAGAGCTTGCATGATGCGGACATAGACGTAGGCGTAGTAATAGCTCAGGAAGGCTTCGCGATCGACGGGGATAAATTTTTCGAGCGCGCGAAGATAGTCATAGAGAAGCTGCTGGCGGAGGTCGGGAGGTAGATCGGCTTTGGCGTCGTAGAGAAGCGAGGCGACGTCGTATTGCAGGGCGCCTTTTCGGCCGCCCTGGTAGTCAACGAAATACGGCTGGCCGTCGCGGAGCATGATGTTGCGCGACTGGAAGTCGCGATAAAGAAAATAGTCGCGCGGGGCGCTGAGAAGAAAATCAGTGAGGCGGCTGAAATCCTCTTCAAGAGCGTGCTCGTTAAAGGGAACGCCGGCGAGGCGAAGAAAATAATATTTAAAATAATTGAGGTCCCATGCGATGGATTGGCGATCGAAGCTAGAGATCGGATAGCAGACGGTGTAATCGAGATCGCGGCCGGCTTCGACTTGGAATCGGGGAAGGACGGCGACGACTTTACGATAGGCTTCGACGACTTGAGGCGCGATGGTACCGCCTGTGCGATTCTTGGAGAGAAATTCGAAGAGCGTGGTGTCGCCGAGGTCTTCTTCGAGATAGGCGCCTTGGTCTAAATCTTCGGCGTAGATTTCTGGGACTGGGAGATTGTGCTTGCGAAAATGTTTGGAGAAGGCGAGGAAGGCAGCGTTTTCTTCGCGGACGTTGTAGAGGATCCCGATGGCGCTTCGCGCGCCTGCGCTCAGGCGAATGATTTTACGCCCGGAGCCGCCGAGTTCGCCCTGGAGCGGCTGGACGCGCTCAACGGGCACGTGAAAATGTTGTTCGAAGAGAGTTTTGAGAACGTCTATCGACATGGTTTGCCGCCGAGCCGTTTAGATAAATCAATGAAGCAAATCGTTTTCTAGCATAGCTGATTCTTTGCGAGGAGATTTGGGCGGAAGTAAACGGATGTGCCTAGAAATAAGGAGTGTCTAGGAAACTGCGGGAAAACATTTATACAGAGGGCACGGAGAGCACAGAGGTCACAGAGAAGAGCACAGGCTGAAGCCCGTGCCACTCTATAATTGTCGGATGGGCTTTGGGAAGAGAGACGAGAGAAGGACGGAGCAGCGGCTGGCGGCGTCGAAGAAACTTGACCGGATGACGGGGGCGGAGATTGTGCGGTTGATGAACCGTGAGGACCGCAAGGTGGCGGCGGCGGTGGGGCGTGAGTTGTCGAGGATTGCGCGGGCGGTGGATGGGATTGTTGAGGCGATGCGTGCGGGAGGGCGGTT
>Ga0210409_10006005_pt1 | contig 12682 bp, 8 predicted proteins | sample IncBWH17MmetaG_FD_161649 | JGI IMG/M metagenome (GOLD analysis project Ga0210409, IMG submission 161649) | Forest soil microbial communities from Barre Woods Harvard Forest LTER site, Petersham, Massachusetts, United States - Inc-BW-H-17-M | ecosystem: Environmental > Terrestrial > Soil >...
CGATTACCAGGACTCCACTCGCCGCTTGCGCTATGCCAATTGCGGGCACAACCCCCCCTTTGCCGGTGCGCTCAAATGGAACCGCAGAACGTCTGAGTGCCACAGCAACCGTTCTCGGCTTATTTGAACAGTAGGAATCTTCCCTTGGCGACGTGCAGATCACGGGTGGCGATGTCCTGGTCATCTATACGGACGGCATCACCGAGGCCAACAATGCTGACGGTGAGGAGTTTGGTGAGAGCCGGCTTCTCGAAACAATCCGCCGCCATCTCGCTGCACCGGTTCCGTTAATTCTCGATGCAATTCTCAGAGCCACTCTCGAGTTCAGCGGAGGCGAAGGAAAGATGAGAGACGATCTTACTCTGGTGGTCGCCCGAGGCCGAGGGTGATTTATTCGTAGCGCAGCGCCACGATGGGGTCAACGAGCATCGCACGGCGTGCGGGAATGTAGCACGCCAAGAGCGCAACGAAGACGAGCAGAACAGCGACGGTGGCAAAAGTCACTGGATCGTATGCGGTCACGCCAAAAAGCAAATTCCTCATCAACTGGGTCAGTCCGAAAGCAACACAGATTCCGATAGCCACGCCTACCAGCGCCAACTTCGCACCCTGCCTCAAAACCATTCGCAGCACGTCTCCACCTTGTGCCCCGAGCGCCAAACGAATTCCAATTTCGCGCTGGCGTTGTGACACGGTGGAAGAAATTACGCCGTAGATGCCGATGATTCCCAGCGTGAGCGCCATTGCCCCCGCAATCCCGAGCATCACGAGCGTGAAGGAAGTTCGCGCGAGCGATTTGCCATACACTGCCTGCATCGTCCGCACGGACGCCACCGCTAGGTTCGAATTCACCGACCACACCGCTTGACGGACCTCATTGAGAAACGCTTCGGTCCCTGCGCGCTCGCTTCGAATGGCGAACGTCACCACCCGCACTGCACCTACTGGGCCGGGAACATAAAGATTGCTCATTAACGAGGGCCAGTACACGGTTTCTGGCGCCCTCTCCTGCGCGCCCTTCTCATGAACATCCTGGACCACTCCGATCACCTCGTGCCACGGCATGTTCGAAAACTCTCGCAGATGCTTCCCGATCGCCGCCGACGGCGTGCCCCACATCTCTCGTGCCAAATTCTCAGAAATCATCACCACCGGCCGCAGGGCATAGACTTCACTCCACGTCATTTCGCGCCCCGCAACCAATCTTGTCCCTGCCGTCTGCAAAAAACCAGGAGAGACGTACTTGTACAGCCGCAAAGGCGCGATTGCGTCGGCAGAATAAACTTTGTCCTCAGCGAAGATCTCGTCCCAGGCGGAATCGAAGCCTTCCATCGGCATTTCGCTTACGAACGCGGCAGACTTCACGCCCGGAGTCGCCGCCAGCCTATCTAGAATTCCATGCTGTATTCGCGTCACCCGTTCCGGTTCCTGGATCAGCGAATCTGGAATCGAGATTCGCATGAGCTGCAAATGCTGCGCGTCCGTGAATCCCGGCTCGACCGTTCGCAACGCCTCGAACGTACGAATCATCAACCCCGCGCTCACCAAAAGCACGAGCGCCATAGCCACCTGACAAACGACCAGCAAATTGCGTGCCCGGTGGCGCTCCCGGCTGGCGCTGATTGTTCGCCCCGCGCTCCGAAGAGCCAAGGAAGTTCGTGGTCCGGCGTATTTCAGCGCCGGGATCAACCCGAACAGCAAACCTGAGAGGACCGAAAGGACTAACGTGAATCCCAGTGTCCGCGCATCGATTGAGATTTCTGCGAGTCGAGGCAGATTCGCCGGACCAATCGTCACGAGAAAACGTACGCCCGCGTACGCCAAACCAACTCCAACTACCCCACCCATCAGCCCCAGCATCACGCTTTCCACAAGAAGGCCCCGCACGATTCGCGTCCAGCCTGCGCCGAGTGCTGCGCGAACGGCCAACTCCTGCTGCCGCGCCTCCACCCTCACCAGCATCAAATTCGCGACGTTTGCGCACGCGATCAGCATCACCAATCCAATCGTTCCCATCACGACCCACAACAATTCGCCCACGTTGCCGATCACTTCCTGTTTCAACGGCCGAAGCATCGGCGTGATTTTCCACGTTTCGTAGATATGCGGATTCGTCCCCGGCCCGTTCGACCAAGAGTCCATCCAGATCGGCAACATTCGCGTTATGTCCGCATTGCCATCCGCAATCGTCGCACCTGGTTTGAGCCGCGCGATTCCGTGGAATCCGAATCCCGCAAGAATCAGCTTGCCCCGCTCGAATGCCAGCGGACTGACTAGATCGAAATCGACATCGACAAATTGAAACCCTTTCGGCATTACAGCGACAATTTCCCTTGGCCGTGAGTCAACCATGATGTTTCGCCCAATCACCGCCCGGTCACCGCCGAACCGCCGCTGCCAATACCCGTAGCTCAGCAGCACCGTTTCCGGACCGCGTGGAATCTGGTCGGCTGCCGAGAACCAGCGGCCAACTTCCGGCGGAGTACCAAGCGCCTGAAGCAGGCCATCGCTCACGTAAACTGTGCGCACTTGTTCCGGCTCTGCAAGGCTCGTGACGTTCGCTGTGCCTGTGACCCATACGCCCAGCGATTGAAACGTCCGGTTTTGTTCCGCGTACGTGAAATACATCGAGGGTGAGAGGAGCAGGCCATTCTCGAAATCCGCCAGTCCTGCGGCACCCGGAGCGGTCTGGTGTAGCGCCACCAGTTCTTCCGCCTTCGGATAATTCAGTGGCTTCAGCAGCACGCTATTCACGACGCTGAACACCCCGGCGTTCGCACCGATTCCAATTGCGATCGTCAACAAGCCAACCACGGTAACCACCGGACTGTGGCGCAGCGTGCGCAAGCCGTAGCTGACGTCCATGAGAAAGTCTTCAACGGACGGCCACCGCCACGCTTGGCGGCTGCTTTCTTCAGTCACTCCGACATTCCCAAACTCGCGCCGCGCCAAGTGGCTCGCTTCTTCTCTCGACATTCCCCCAGCAACCAACTCCTCGATCTTTTCGTCGAGATGCCCTTGAATCTCTTGCGACAGCTCGTTGTACAGGCGCCGCCGCGAGAACAGTTGCGTTACCCAACTCATGATTCACCCACGGCCAAGACACGTGTAATCCCTTCGAGCATTCGCTCAAAGCTTGATACCTCACGTTCCAGGTGCTTCGCGCCTGCCGCAGTCAGTCTGTAAATCCGAACGCGGCGGTTGGTGGAAGAGACGCCCCACTCTGCCTTGAACTCTGCTTTGAGAAGACGCTGAAGAGCCGGATACAGCGATCCTTCTTCGATCTGAAGCAAGTCCTGCGAAGTTCGTTTGATGTGCTGTACGAGCGCGTAGCCATGCAAGGGCTGTCGCTTCAGCATTCGGAGAATCATTATCTCCAAGGCGCCCGGAAAAAGATCTCGCTGTGCTGTTTCTTTCATATGAACAGCCTCTTCTCCCGACCTGCAGGCTTTTCAGCTCTATGCCTAGAGTAAAATAGGCTGAGAGCGCTGCCAAAGTCAAGCCAAATAAACACGTCTCGGGGGGTGAATCGCCCGAAATGGACGTTTTAGGAACGGATAGGACATTCCGGGTGAATCGTCGGCAATCTGGAAGTGATCTAGGATTGGCTCTCCCAATTGACCAGGTACCGCTCGTTTTGTCCAGTTCCATGCGCCGCCCAACTTGTTGTAGGATATTTCCCTTAGCGGAAGGGAGGACATCATGGCCACAACATTTACACTCAACGGCAAGTCCACCACAGTGAATGTCGACCCGCAAATGCCCTTGCTTTGGGTGCTGCGCGACACCCTCGACCTGACCGGCACGAAGTTTGGCTGCGGCATGGCGCTCTGTGGCGCTTGCACCGTGCATATCAACGGCGAAGCCGCTCGCTCCTGCATCACTCCGGTCTCCAGCGTGCAAGGGAAGAAAGTCACGACTATCGAAGGCCTGTCCGCCGACGGCTCTCATCCCGTGCAGAAGGCTTGGATCGCCGAAGACGTCCCGCAGTGCGGTTACTGCCAGTCCGGCCAGATTATGTCGGCTGTTGCCCTGCTGGCGAAGAAACCGAAACCCACCGATGCGGACATCGATGATGCCATGAGCGGCAACATCTGCCGCTGCGGCACCTATCAGCGCATCCGCAAAGCCATTCATCGCGCTGCCGGCTCAGCCGGCGCGTAACTTAGCTACTGACACTCTCTTCCTCGCAAAATTTAATTTAGGAGTCGCGTCATGTCTTCCACTTCGCTCCTGGATCGACGTTCCTTCCTCAAAACCACTGCCGCGGCTGGCACTGGTTTGTGGATCGGTTTTCACTTGCCGGCTGCCAACGCCCAGGAAACCGCCGCAACGCAGGAAAAGAAACCTCCCAACCCGTTGAATGCCTGGATCCATGTTTCGCCCGACAATCACGTCACACTGATCGTCGGCAAATCCGAAATGGGTCAGGGCATCATGACTGCGCTTCCCATGATTCTCGCCGAGGAGCTTTCTCTCGACTGGAAAACCGTCCGCATCCAGCAAGCCCCCACCGATCCTGCCATTTACGACCTCGGCACGGGAGGCAGCGGCAGCGTCGCGGGATCGTATTTGCCGTTGCGGCGCGCGGGTGCTGCGGCGCGCGAAATGTTCATCACCGCGGCCGCGCAACATTGGAACGTGAACCCCGACACCTGTGTCGCGAAGGACGGTGGTATTCTTCACGGCGCGCGCAAGAATTTCCTTACTTACGGCGAACTCGCCGACGCCGCTTCAAAACTCCCCGTCCCCGATTTCAAAACCGTTCCTCTCAAGAATTCCGCCGACTTCACCATCGTTGGCCACGACACTCGCAGGTATGAAGGAATTGAGAAGGTCAACGGCACCGCGAAATTTGGCATCGATTCGCGCGTTCCGGGCATGCAGTATGCCGTAATTGAGCGCTGCCCCATCTTTGGCGGAAAACTAAAATCTTTCGACGCCGCCAAGGCCAAGGCCGTTCCCGGCGTGATTGACGTTTTTTCCATCGATCCCGTGGGCTCTTCCGCCTTCACTGCCGGCGGAGTCGTGGTACGGGCCGACAGTTCCTGGGCCGCCATACAGGGCCGCAAAGCCTTGCAGGTCTCCTGGGACGAGGGCCCCCACGCCTCGGAATCCTCCGACAGCCTTCGCCAGCAATTTCTCGCCAACGCCGCACAGCCCGGAAAAGTCGTCCGCAATGACGGCGACGCCGATGCCGCGATCTCTTCCGCGACAAGAAAGGTCGACGTCGTTTACGAGTTTCCCTTTGCGGCTCACGCCACCATGGAGCCCATGAATTGCGCCGTTCACATCCGTCCCGATGGCGCCGAAGCCTGGGTTCCCACGCAAGCTCCACAGTGGGCTCAGGACGTCATCGCCGGTGTTTCGGGCTTGCCTCGCGAATCCGTCGTCGTTCACACCACCTTGATGGGTGGCGGCTTCGGTCGCCGCTATATGGGCGACTTCGTGATGGAAGCGGCGCAGGTCGCCAAGGTCACGCACAAACCGGTCATGATTCTCTGGACCCGCGAAGATGATATGCAGCACGACTTCTATCGCCCGTCCTCCTACCATCGTCTTTCCGGCGCAGTGGATGCCAACGGCAACCTCGCCGCATGGAAGCATTTCCAGACCTCCACGTCCATCGATGCAATGTGGAGTCCCAAGGGAAAAGAAACGCCGGAGAATTCCGAATTTGCTACCGCCATCTTTATTCCGTACCAGACGCCCAACTACCGCATCGAGTACACCGTCGCTCAGTCTGGCGTGCCTCGCGCGTGGTGGCGCTCCGTGGAACATTCCACCAGCGGCTTTGTCGTGGAAAGTTTTGTCGACGAACTCGCGGCGGCGGCCGGTCGAGACCCGCTGGCCTTCCGGCTTCGCCTGATTGGCGAGGACCGCACCATCCCGGATTTCAGCAATCCGAAGGAAGGCAAGCCTCTGGTGACAGCTCGTCTCAAGGGCGTCTTGAATCTAGCCGCGCAGAAGGCCCCATGGGGCAAGCCACTGCCGAAGGGCCACGCGCAAGGCATCGCCACGTACTACTCCTTCGAAAGCTATACCGCGTGCGTCGCCGAAGTCAGCGTCGAAAACCGCGCCATCAAAGTTCATCGTCTGGTCTACGCTGTCGACTGCGGCCGCCCAATTAATCCCAATGGTGTCGCCGCACAGGTCGAAGGCGCGGCGATCTATGGCTTGTCGGCTGCTCTCTACGACGCCATCACCATTCGCGGCGGGCGCGTCGAGCAGGCCAACTTCAACAACTACGCCATGCCGCGCATCGCCGACACTCCAAAAACCGAAGTGTATGTTGTCCCCAGCAACGAAGAACCCACCGGGATCGGCGAACCGGGGCTTCCCGTCGTGGTGCCGGCCATTTGCAACGCCGTTTTCGCGGCCACAGGTAAGCGCCTGCGCCGCTTTCCAATTCGCAGCGAAGATTTAGCCTGAGCCTGACTGGAGACTAAATGCCAACCACTGCGCGCCTGGATCGTGGCGATTTTCTGAAGAGAACGGCAGCAGGAACTTCCCGGTTGGTGATTGGTTTCTACCTCTCGGGAAAATATCAAGCGCTCGCTGGCTTGCCTCCGGAAGATTCCACGCCAATCAATGCGTGGGTGCAAATCGCTCCCAATGATTCCGTCACCTTGCTGATCGACAAGTCCGAAATGGGTCAGGGCATCTCGACCGCTCTTGCCATGATTCTTGCCGACGAGCTCGATCTCGACTGGAAAAAGGTGAAGACCGAGTTCGCTCCCGCGGCGCCGCAATACTTCAATCCGATTTTTGGCCTGCAGGGCACCGGCGGAAGTTGCAGCGTTCGCGGGTCTTGGGAACCGTTGGCAAAAGCGGGAGCGGCGGCGCGCGAAATGCTCGTTGCCACGGCCGCGAAGCGCTGGAGCGTCGATCCAAGCGCTTGCCGCACGGAGAACAGCGCCGTGCTGCAGACCGCCACGGGAAAGCGGCTGGGCTACGGCGCGCTTGCCGAAGAATCCGCGAAACTTCCTGTGCCCGTGAATCCGAAGCCGAAGGATCCCAAGGACTACAAATACGTTGGAAAGCCCTCGCCTCGCAATGATTCGCTGGACAAATCAAACGGCAAGGCGCAGTTTGGCATCCATGTGCCTTTGCCTGGCATGCTGCACGCCGTCGTGGCGCGCTGCCCAGTTTTTGGCGGCACGGCGAAAGATTTCGACGCCGCAAAGGCGAAAGCGGTCTGGTGCCCAGCAACTTCTGGCGCGCCCTGATGCCCGTCTCTTCTGCGATTTTCATGGCCCTCGCGGCTATGTCCTTCTTGATCTGGGTTGTTCTGACATTTTTTTGGGGAGCCTTCTGGCAACTGAGTGCGTTCGATGACGACGCCATTCCGCCCGTCGCGCTCCCCGCATGGCCGCGGGTCGTCGCTATCGTTCCTGCGCGTAACGAAGCGGAAACCATCGCCCGTACGCTCGAGTCTCTCGTACAGCAGGACTATCCCGGCGAATTCCACCTCGTTGTCGTCGACGATCACAGCGAGGACCAGACCGCCACTCTCGCCCTGACCGCAGCGGAAAGACTACAAGCCGCTAACCGCGTAACCATATTGCCGGCAGCGCAATTGCAGAACGGCTGGACCGGAAAGATCTGGGCCATGCAGCAAGGCGTCGAACGCGCCACCACGCTGGTCCCGGAGTATTTTTGGTTCACCGACGCGGATATCGTGCACGCACCGGACACTCTTAGGCGCCTGGTTTCCCGCGCGGAATCGCGAAAACTCGATCTCGCGTCGCTGATGGTCCTTCTGCAAGCCAATTCATTTCCCGAGCGCCTTCTCATTCCCCCGTTCCTCTATTTTTTCCTCATGCTCTATCCGCCAAGATGGATAGCCGGCCCGAAAGCGCGCACGGCCGGCGCTGCAGGAGGGTGCGTGTTGTTGCGTCGTACTGCGCTCGGGCGCCCGGGCGGATTCGCCTCCATGCGCGCGGAAGTAATCGACGATTGCGCCTTGGCTCGCTCCGTGAAACGCTCCGGCGGAACACTCTGGATGGGCCTGACACGAAAAAGCGTCAGCCTGCGCGCCTACAAAACCTTTGGCGAGATTCGCGATCTCATCGCCCGCACCGCCTTCACCCAACTCGGCTATTCCGCCCTCTTGCTGCTCGGCACCCTGCTGGGAATGTTCCTCACTTACATTGTTCCACCGGTATTCGCGTTCCACACGCACCCGTTGGTCTGGCGCTTCAGTCTCGCCGCATGGGCGCTGATGACCGTCAGCTACCTTCCGACGGTGCGCTATTACCGCCTTTCGCCGTTGTGGGCGCCCTTCTTGCCCGTCGCCGCGGCGTTCTACTCCTATGCCACATGGCTCTCCGCCGTTCGCTACTGGCTGGGCCGCGGAGGCCAATGGAAGGGCCGTTCGCAGGCGCCAAAGAGTTAAGTTTTAGTGACGGAAAACCTTGCGGGAATATCGTTTTTGCCCCACGATTCTGCTTGAGCAAATTGCCTTAGGAATTACCGAGGGTGATCCCGATGAGAGCGATTTCGCCGCTCGTGTGTGGCCTTCTGTTGTTTGCCGGTGCGGCTTTGGCGCAGAATTGGATCCCCACCAACGATCCCGCCTACTATGGCCCGTTCAACGGCGTTTTTTTGCCCGATGGCGATGGGCTGAAAAAGCCCCTGGCAAAAGACGATACCGTCACGCGCGCCGATTCCCGGTGGACGGTGTACGGTTGGGTGTGGCTCGACGAAGCGCCCAAAGGCCCGACCCTCATCGCCGGAATTGGCAAACCTGAAGATGAGTATTCGCGCTATCTGGGAATCGATGGCGACAAGTTGATCCTGTGGGCGGGCAAGGACAACGTCCTTTCTGGCGCGGCTGCCCTAACTCCGAAAAAATGGCATTTTGTCGCTGCGTCTTTTGACGGACGTGACTTTCACCTCTTTGCTGAAGGCACTCCCGTAGCCGACGGCAAGCTCGATCTGGGAACCGTGAGCGGTGTTCTGGAAATGGCGCCGTTCCCTTTACCCTGGCCCGAAGGCAAACATTTTTCCGGCAAGATCGCGGCACTCACCGTGCTTCGTCATTCGTTAGTCGCAGATGAATTGAGAGCCCTCGCAACACCTGGAAATCCCTCGCTGCTGCTCTTCGAAGAAGCCTCCAAGCCATGGCCGGTCCAAACCCACGCCCAGGCTGGATATCGCGGCCCTCAGGATCCCGCCACGCTGCCGCGCTCGAAGGCTCCGTTCTCCAAACCGGACAAGAAACCCGCTGGACCCGCGAGCAAGAGCCTGGAAGCCACCGGAAAAAATGAATGGACACTCGGCGCGTGGAAACTTCGGCCCGCCCCCGACGTGCTGGAGCCCGCCGAAGCCATCTCCCATCCCGAATTCTCTGTGCGAGAGTGGTGGGCCGCCACCGTCCCGGGAACGGTTCTAACCACAATGGTGGATCAGGGTATCTATCCCGACCCCGACTACGGCCTGAATAATCTGGCAATCCCGGAAAGTTTGAACAAGCAGGATTATTGGTATCGCACGGAATTCACCGCCGCGAATGACTGGAAGGGCCGCCGCATCGCCCTCACCTTTGAGGGCATCAACTACGCCGCCTCCGTTTGGCTGAACGCAAAACAACTCGGCACCATCAAGGGCGCATTCCTTCGCGGCGTTTTCGATGTCACCGGCGCAATCAAGCTCGGCCAAACCAACGTGCTGGCCGTGCGCGTCTCGCCTCCTCCGCATCCCGGAATTCCTCACGAGCAGAGCATCAAGGCGGGCGCAGGCGAAAATGGCGGCATCATGTGCCTCGACGGCCCGACGTTTGTCGACACGGAAGGCTGGGACTGGATTCCCGCGATTCGCGACCGCGACACGGGCATCTGGCAACCGGTAACGTTGCGCATCACCAGCGCTGTCCGCATCGGCGATCCGCAAATCATCACGAAGTTGCCGCTGCCCGCTACCAACCAGGCCGCAGTCGATATCTCCGTCCCGTTGCTGAATGATTCTCCCGCCACGGTGCGCGGGATGCTGACCGCTTCGTTTGAAAATGTAGCCGTGGCAAAGACCATTGCGCTCTCCCCCGGCAAAAATGAAATCAAGCTCAGCCCTGCGGAATTCCCGCAGCTCACGGTGCAAAACCCGCGCCTCTGGTGGCCCAACGGCTACGGCAAGCCGGAGCTCTACACCCTGAAGCTCTCTTTCTCCGAAGCCGGAAAGGAGTCCGACGCAAAAGACGTGCGCTTCGGCATCCGCGAAATCACGTACGAGATCAGCTTGCTGGACAGCACCGGGCATTTGCGCCGCGTCGATTACTCACCCACGGTTGCGCACGAAAAAAAAGAGCAGATCGTTGACGTCACCCACGAGGGCATTCGCAACATCCCTTCCACTGATCCCTATCCTTCCATATTTCCTCCGGAATGGAAGGAAGGATGGAAGTCCTGGGTCGCTTCGCTGAAGCCCGGCGCCGAAAAATCCGCCGCGGTAAAAGCGGTGGACGACACCCGAGCTTCGCCCTACCTGACGATTCGCGTGAACGGCGTGCGCATTGCCGCTCGTGGCGGAAGCTGGGGCATGGACGATTCACGCAAACGGGTTTCGCGCGAAAAGCTCGAGCCGTATTTCCGGCTTCATCGCGATGCTAACGTGAACATCATCCGCAACTGGGTCGGCCAAAGCACCGAAGAGACTTTCTTCGGCCTCGCCGACGAATACGGCTTGCTGGTCTGGAACGATTTCTGGGCGTCCACGCAGAACTATAACGTCGAGCCGGAAGATCCCGAGCTGTTCCTGGAAAACGCGCGTGACACAATCTTGCGATTCCGCAATCATCCATCGATCGCGATCTGGTGCGGCCGCAACGAAGGCGTGCCGCAGCCCACCTTGAACCAAGGCCTCGATCAAATCATTCGCGCGCTCGACGGTACGCGTTACTACACTCCCAGCTCGAATCAAGTGAATCTGCAAAACAGCGGCCCGTACTACTATGTCGATCCCAAACTCTATTTCACGATGCTCAACCACGGCTTTTCCGTTGAGACCGGCACGCCCTCGTTTCCCACCCTGGAAATGTGGCGCACCTGGATTCCCGAACCGGATCGCTGGCCCATCAGCGATGTGTGGTCATATCACGATTGGCACATGAACGGAAATGGCGACATGGCTGCGTTCCTAACGGAAATGGAAAAAGAGTTTGGCGCCGCCACCAGCCTGGAAGATTTTGACCGCAAAGCACAGATGCTCAATTACGTCCAGCATCGCGCCATTTTCGAGGGTATGAACGCGCATCTCTGGGCGCCGAACACCGGCCGCATGTTGTGGATGACGCAACCGGCATGGCCCAGCTCCACCTGGCAAATCTTCAGCTCGGACTACGACACGCAGGCCTCGTTCTATGGCGTGAAAAAAGGCAGCGAGCCGCTGCACGTGCAACTCGATCCAACCAGTTTCCAGGTCCAAGTGGCCAATTCTCTTCCCGCCACGGCCGTGGGCCTTTCGATTCGCGCAAGGGTCTATTCGCTGGAAAACAGCGTGCTCCTCGAACACGAAGAAAAGAAGGATGCCCCAACCGGCGTGACCGAAGCATTTGCCTTGGACCTCACGCCGCAACTCAAAGGAAATGTCGTGCTCGTGAAACTGGAATTGCGCGACTCCAGCGGCAACCTGCTTTCCGACAATTTCTACTGGCTGGCCGGCGAGAGCGCCGACTATCGCAAGCTCAACCATTTGCCCATGGCGCAGCTCGCGGTCACCACCAGCGCCACGCACGACAACAATCTCGTCAAGATCCATGTGCGCGTGGACAACATCGGCACTACCGCGGCCATCGAAACCAAATTTACGCTGCTCGAAAGCGATGGCGTCACCCGCGTTCTCCCCGCCTACTGCGGCGACAATTACGTTTCGCTCCTTCCCGGCGAATCCAGGGAAATCGACATCGAATCTCCTTCCTCCTCCGTCAAAAGCGGTTTGACGCTTGGCCTCCGTGGCTGGAACGTCTCCGAAAAAGTCGTGAAGGTGGGCGGAGAAAAATAGCCCGGCGCGTGAATACCCAAATGTGGCCCAATGAAAATGTGAACCGAGTGCCCGTCGCGAAATCGTTCTCCGGTCCCCCACGCGAGTCAGTGCGAAAGTCCTCCTTTGCGCTTTTTCTTTTGCTGTTGTTATCGGGACCCGCTCTCCCCGCCAATTCCTGGAAAGGAATCCTCCGCGACGCCTCAGGCCACGCCGTCAGCGACGCCACAGTTTCACTACAGGCCAACTCGGGAGCCGCGAGCTATTCCGCCAAAACCTCAGCTAGCGGAGAGTTTCTCTTTGCCGATATCGCCGCTCAACGCTACCAACTCGCTGTGGAGGTCACCGGCAAGCTCTGGAAAGCGGCGGATCCGCTAACCATCAAGGATGGCGATGCGCTCGCCGCCGACCTCGAACTATCCGCGCAAAATCAAACCCTGGCGGTCCTGCCGCGCGCGAATGTCGTCTCGCAACAAGCCGGCGGCGGCGAGGTCCTCTCCAGCGGCCAGGTTTCCAGCCTTCCTCTGAACGAGCGCGACTTCAGCAAACTGCTGTTACTCGCCGCGGGCACCATGACCGATACCAATGGCGCGGCAAACTTCACCCAGCAATTCACTGTGAATGGATTGCGCGGCACGACGGCTGTTTTCGCGATGGATGGAGCGGACACCAGCGATCCCGAAATAGGCGGCGCCACATTCTCCAA
>Ga0210409_10006006_pt1 | contig 12680 bp, 17 predicted proteins | sample IncBWH17MmetaG_FD_161649 | JGI IMG/M metagenome (GOLD analysis project Ga0210409, IMG submission 161649) | Forest soil microbial communities from Barre Woods Harvard Forest LTER site, Petersham, Massachusetts, United States - Inc-BW-H-17-M | ecosystem: Environmental > Terrestrial > Soil >...
TAGTTCGGCACCGCGCGCACGAAACGCCCCCCGACAGGCTCAAGGTCGTACGATCGTCGAACGGCACGGTCAGCACTAAGCTCAAAATCGTGTCGTTTTGATAGCGTATTGTGTTGGGATCGACAACAACATCCGGTTGATCATATATCCACCACTGCTCGCTGACCGACAGGTTGATAGCCCAGGGCAGGCCGGTTTTGAGCAAGGGATCGAGGAAACGAAACGCGAACCCGCCGCCGACGCCCCACAGCGTGTAGAGGTTGACCGTGATGTGCCCCCGGCTCGCGAGCTTCTTGACGCTTCGGTTCGCCGCGCATCGAGAGCGGTCCGTCGCCATTCCCAGCAGAAGTTGAGATGGCCATGCATAGTCGTCTTTGCGCATATACACGCAAATCCCTCCCAGCGTTCGGACATCGCCATCATTTAGCGAGCGATCGACCAATGCAGCGATCGGCACTCTGGCGAAGGAACCGCCTTGGTCTTTGCCCTTTGGCGGCGCGTGTTTGCCTTCGGACGGCACGGAGGCGGCGTCTATAGCGTCGTCCTCCATTACTCGCGCTCCGTGGCAAAGCCGGCCAGCTCGGCGCACATTTACGGGCGCGCGGCCGATTTCACCATACCCGCTATCGGCTCGGTGTCGGACGTGTGCCACGCCGCGATGGCATCGGCCAGTGCGAGCGACAGGACCATGATAATGGCGGCATAAACCCAGTTTGGCATCGACCCTCCCCCAAGGGTCGATGATGGTGGTGACTTGTTCCCCGCGTTGGGCAGAGGCCTTTTTATGGTGGGCAGAGGTCTCTTTGTGGTTTGGAAGAGGTCTTTTTATGTTCGGGCGCACCTCGGCTCGACGCTGGACGCCGCGGTCAAACTGGTCACTACGGAATAATCTGTAGCAGACTTACCACGCCATCAGCATCCGCCACATGCTGGCCGATTAGCGAGCGCCTAGTCCTCGACCCTGCGCGGAACTATAGCGAAAGCTACGAGGTCGTGTCCGGTGTCCAGGCTGACACATGGTCCGCCTCGCCACTGGACAGCCGGAGCGTTTGCACCAATCGCTCCAGCCTTCGGGAGGAGCCATGGACGCGCTCGCCGGAGTCGATGTCCTCGATTTCAATAATTCTGCCACTCCTGCGGCCTACCGCGTTGATGGCGTGTACGCGAAACCTGCCATCGCAAATGAACCACGACACCGATAGCTGAGCCACTGGACTTCCTCCCCCCTTTTCCACTCGCCACTGTTGGAGGGCGCGAGATGGCTCCGCGTTGGGCTGGGGGCCATTCAACGCGGAGCCTGCCGCGGGCTTAGTCCCCCCACACGTAGGGGTGCGGCAGCGATATGAACGCACGACACTCTCGCGACCGTCGCGTGAGAAAGGTGTGACGCTCGCCACTGTCCGAATGCAGACAAAGGAATCGCCTTCAGCGGCTCGATTGATGGGCTGGCCCTTCATAGGCCGTCCGGGCTGCTCCGCTCTGCAGATAAGAGCCTCATCGGCCACCAGTTGATCACGTGGCGAAAGCGCGTGATGATCTATCTAAGGAGGACACTGCGGTTGTACCTCCATGGATACCTTTATCTATTCCGGCGACCAGCACGTCACGGTGGAGCTTTTTGGCCTCGGCTACCGCTGCCTGGACGAGCCAGCGTCAAGGCGCCTCGATGGCGAGATCTACTGCGCCATTCACAACGTCACCGACTGGAACCCCTTGTTGAGCGACCAGATGTTACGAGCGAGGGAGAATGGCGAGGTGTTGGTGGAGCACTGTCCGAGCGACGAGCTCACCTGGATCGAAGCTCCTCCCTTCGCTGCCGAGCTAAAATATGCCGAATCTCTTTTGCCTGCCGGCCTTTTGACCTTTTACCGGGACGCCCGAAGAGTGTGCGCCACGGCGCTACAGGCGCGGGCTCTCGCCAATGAGCCGCCGCCGTTAGTTTGCCTCCTCCCGGATCTTCGCGCCGAATACGAAGGACCCGAACGAGGGGTACAAGGATAGGCTGGCCCCCATGCCTACTTCGCACTCCGCCGACAATGAAACGCGTCCTGCAACAGCTCCACGAATCTTGCCGGCGGCTTTTCTTTTGGCACATTAGGTAGTGGCTGTGGCATAGCTACAGCGGGAGATTGTGACGCGGAGTGAACACAATGCCGGCAACGGAATCGCTTGAATATCTTGAAGCCGAGCTCAATCAACAAATTAGCGGCTTCAATAGTAGCCGGCAGTTCTTTCGGTCAGCGTATTTCTACTTCACTCTATCGACCACGGGCCTGTCGGCTCTTACCACTGTGCTGATCGGTGCGGGCCACATAGGACCGGACCCTTGGTGGTGGTTGCCGCTCGCCGCTCTCGTGTGTAGTGCGATCACGACTGTCCTAGCAGCATATGAAGGGTTTTTGAGTTCCAAAGACCTTTGGGTCCAAAAGACTGATGCTTGGATGGCGCTCCAAATGCTCAATGACCACATCAAGTACGCAAAGGCCAAGAGCGCCACTCCTCTAGCACAAAGTCAAATCGATGACTTTCAAGCGCGCTACGAAGAGATATTGATGGAGGAGCACGAAGCGTGGAAAGGTTTGCGAAGCACTCCCACTGGAGTCAAGGGTGGACAGCCAAGGCGGACGCCCCGCTCGGCAGTGCAGTCCCCGGATGATTGACCTATGAAAGCCCCTCGAAGGCGTTCTCGGTCAACACCAACATCTCGCCACTCTTGCTCAGGCGCAGTTTAAGGCATGCGCCGCCTGGATTGCGTCGACTCGATGGAGCGCCGAACGGTGCTATAAGCTCGCCCTATGGCGGACCTGGAGCGCATCCTGCAGCAGCTCCACGACAGCGAGATCAACGCTGGCGTGCAGACGTTCTACGACGCCGGCATGAGGGTCTGGATAGGCGACGAAGCCAACGGCATCCAAGCCGAAGCGACGATCAATCGGACGGCCGCTGTTCGCCTCAAGTGGCCGGAAGGGATAACGGCGGCGAGCTGGCTACACGAGACCGCGTTGCTCCTCTTCCCTGATAGCCCCTATGCCAGAGAGCACAGCACCGAAGCGCCGAAGAAGTCGACAAAGCCCGCCAAAAATTAGCGCGGTCGAGAAGGCGGCGGTTCGCATCATGCGCAAACTTTATGAGGCTACCGGCGGCCTGCCGCAGCGATGGGAATCCCTCGGCAACCTGGGCGTGGTCGCGTCCGATGCGGCCGGCATCGCCTACGCGGTTAAAAAGGGTTGGCTCATTATTTCCGGCGGCCTGCACTCGGTGAGCCTCACCGAGGACGGTCGGCAGCGGTTGAAGTCGCGCTAGGGCCCATAGGCGGCTTAGGCGCCCTCGCTGAAACGCTCCGTCCCCGGCATACCGGGTCCGTGGCCAACGTGCATGTCGAGCGTCTGGCCGCAGCCTGGGCAAATGAACCGACCCCATGGCTTGTCGAGGAAGCGATCCCACGGCGGCTCGTCAAATTCGATCATGTCGATCGTGTAGAACGGCACGCAATCCCGGTCGCAGAGGAACGCGACCTCACAGCGCTTCATGATTGAGGCGAAGGTTCCGGGCTTGGCATCGATCGGCGCCGCCGCCTGCCGGGTCCGGATGGCGTGCGAATGATCGGCCATGGTCCAGCGGCCACGGCCGCGCTTGCGGATATGGACCGAAGGCAAGCCAGCGCGCGCCACGCCATGGGGCAGGATCGTGGTACAGCGGAACCGCGTGCCCATGATGCGCCGGTCGCGGAAGGCCGGCGCCATGCCGTCGATCACGACGCAGCGGCCGCACTGACAGGAGACCTCAACCTCAAGGTCGAAGACTGCGGCCTCGCCGAATGTTTCGAACGGCAACAGCCGGTGCGCACTGCTCGCTTTCATAGGCCGTGCTCCGTATCGAAGCGCGGCTCGAATCCCCTGGCCCCGTCGCGAGTCCTAACGGCGTCAATGCGGCGTGACGAATCAACTTTTTGCCTGCAGTGCCGGCACGTCTACGGTTTGCTTTGATGGCAATTCCGCTGATGACGGGCCAAACAGCGCGAACAACAAAGTCCCCGCCAGGCAGCGAGCGAAACGGTCAGTCGGATTTGGTGATCCAGCCCGCGCGCATGCACACGGAAACTCGACTGTGCGAGATGACTTGCTAAGGGACGATGGCGATCGCTTACGGGGGAAAGCATCAGCCAATGGAATCTGTTTTGCTTTACCACAGCATATCACCATCGAGCCGGGTAGGCCATTTGCGATAAGCCCACTCGCAAATTCGGCGGCCCCGCACAGGGGGTAGCCTATGCGGGGCTTGACCAATCGATGCAGTAACCTGGGGGAGACGCACCGATGGCTTGCCCGATCGTATCGACAGGAATTCGCTGACCGCACGAGCGAATATTGTGACGGGGGCGATCGACGTGTTGGACATGTTGTTGACACTGCACAAAAGGCTGTTCTCGATACTCTTTAGGCGGAAATACAGTCCTACAATTGAGGGCGCCGTCGCAGACTTCGTGTCAAAACGAACCGGCTTCGCGAGCAGAGACAAAATTCATGTCTGATTTACGAGTTGCCACCCTGCTCCACCGACGCTTGGGCTACTACCGTCTTCTCAACGGCGAGGCGCCAGAGATTGTTTATCTCGATGAAGAAGGCCGGCTATTCAGCGCACCTGTTTTCGACGATGCAGCAAGAACCCTGCGATTCAAGCTAGCCAGTACTGACATGCGCGGAGCTACATACTCTCTCCTGCTCCATCATTGCGACTTTCGGTTCACGGCCTCTCACACAGACGGAACCATTGCAATCATTGAGAATGGCGAGTTCAGCTCGGATGACGGCGCGCTGCTGCAGAAGCTTCTTCGCCACCTGGAAACAGCGTCCAAAAGGACATTGGTCCGCCGACCCAGATCCAACAACTCGCTTTGGCAGCGGCTTTTCAAACGGATGCGCTTGCCGAAAGCTTCTCTACGCGCGGGACACAGGGCGTCAGCTGGGGAAAATGAAGACCGATAGAGCCGCCGCCGCAATAGAGGCCAGAGTGACGACGGCGAACAGGACAATGCCTGCCAGGGCGAGCAGTTGAAGCATCGAACGGTCCTCCCGAGACCTCCACCTCACGGACGGGTCTGATCCTCACCACGACCGCGGATGCGTTGCGAGCAGGCTAAGATGGATAGGCCGCCGGAGTCAAAATCTGACTCACTGGAGCGTTTTGGCGGGGCCGGAGTCACCCACCTACCAGCCGAGGGCTAAAATGATTCCACGGGCAGGAAAACGGCCCTTAGCGTGCGGTCTCCGGGCCGCGGGTCTCCTGCCACGCTGCGGGCTGAAGTTCCGGGCATTTCTTTGTCACCTAGCCGCACCTTCGGTCGTTAGACACGCATGACCAACAGGAACTTCCACGCTGCGCCTGAGGGCAAACCCAAGGTTATGAATACCCTCGATGCCATTGACGTGGCCGCGAGGTACTTCGTCTACAAGCTTTACGAGGCTACTGACGGGCGGCCGATACAGTGGCAGGTCCTGCTTGGAATGGGAGAGTCAGCGGCGACCATTTCCCGGGCGGTTGACCGCGGTTGGGTCGCTCTCCAGGACGTGAGGGGCAAGCCTCTGGACCGTAAGGCCGCATTAACCGACGAAGGGCGGCGCGTGGCGCGCAAGGGAAGGTAAGCAGCAATCCGGAGAGAGGCGTTGCGCTAAATCACATCAGCGACTGTAATTTAGGACCCTCCATCCACCGGAGGCGTGCATTGCGATTCGCACTAGAAGCTGCGACAAGCGTTACGGATCGGGCCTTAAGCCAGTCCGCCCCTTTTGAGTCTACCCGGTTTAACTTCAGCCTCACCGTTGCGGGGCTTTTTCTTGGTCGCATACGAAGACCGAGAGCCGTTCGACCGACAGAAAAACTGCCCTCGATGGTCCTTGCATTTCTTGGATTGGTCTAGCGGCCGGCCAGCATGAAAAGAGCACCGCGCCCGATTGCCCAAGCGCACGCGGCGAGAAACGCTAGGGCAATACCCAGCTCCAGATCCGGCCGAGGCGTGAGCCAGACTGTCCATATTGCCAGTCCGGTAAATAGAACCGAAAGGGTGAGAGCGAGCCACCAAAAGACCAGACCGACCATTTGAACGGCATTCGGGCCGCCGTCGAAACGGACATCGGGTCGTAAGGCGCTCATGAGTTAGCTGATCCGGTGTCGGACAGTGCAGTCGATGTTGGTCGCGGATCAGAAACCGGTGTGCACCGATGGCACAGAGGCCATTAAGACCATCGCCAAGGTTCTAGAGTGGATCGAGCCCTGACTCCCACCTCGATCCGCCGTCACGGCTGAGCAGGAACCAGCTCTGGCTTTCCTCGCTATGGCGGAAATGCTCCTTGAGGTAGGGCGTGTAGGCAGCCGTCAGCACGTCCTTCGTCGGGCCGTGGGTCGAGAATTTCGGGATGAGGACGTAGTCGATGTCGGCGAAGAAGCGCTCGACCGGCGGAACGTCGTGGGTATCGGCCAGCCACAGATTCACGCCGCGCGCCGGCGGCAGGCCGAGCACGAACGGCATGGGATTGACCTGGTCGAGCAGCGCAATGCCGCCGCGGCGATAGCGCTTGGCGGCCATCAGGTCGGCCGCCTCGAGGATCGTCTGGACATACTCGAAGGGCGACAGCCCGTATTGCGGAGAGACGGCGCGCGAGCGGTTGAGCAGCGCATAGCCGCCATTGCCGGTGGCGAAGGCGGCGAGCACGCCGTCCGGCTCGGCCGGCACGGCAAGTCCCTTGAGGTTGGTGCGGTCAACGACGCGCACCATCTTGTCGCTGTCGGCATTGATGCGATAAGCCGCGAGGCTGAGTGCTGACGTGGCGATGGAGGCCAGCGGAAACGCCAGCAGCGCCAGCAGCGGCGCCGCAGCGACGCCCTGCAGGCGCGTGCCGGCGGAACGTTGCCGCAGGGCGTCGTAGATCAGGAAGGCGATCACCATGGCGGCGGGAATGCCGCTCATCTGCGCATTCTGCGACATCAGGGCCACGCCGCTGCCGATCAGATAGGCCGCGGCGACGGGCAGCCGCAGCGGGGCGGCGCCGCACCGCCACAGCCAGATCGCGGCCACTAGGCCCGCGAGGTAGATCGCGGGCTCCGCCGGATTGGTGAAGATGTGCATGAGATGGACGGTGACGTTGTTGCGCACGCCGCCCGCCTTGGCGTGGGCGAAGACGTCGAGCAGGTAGGCATGGTTGTAGGGCGCCATAGCGTTGGCGGTGACCATGCAGGCCATCACGATCCAGCCGCGCCAGCGGACGCGGACATGCGGGCAGACCAGAAGGGCAAGCGGCACGGCAGCGAGGCCCACGAGGAAGTAGGAAAGCTTGAGGTAGTACATCGCCAGCAGGAGCCCGCCCGCAATCCCGACGTCCGCAATATCGCCGCGGCGACCGTTGCGCGGTGGCAGGAACAGGATCAGCGCCAGGATGGAGAGCGCGCTCCAGCCGTAGCGGTTGTAGGTCATGGCGAAGGAATAGGCATTCGGCGGATCGCCGACATTGGCCGGCATCAGATCGAGCAGGCAGCAGAAGATGACGAATAGCGCGGCGGGCAGCAGCGGCAGCCGTCGCCATGCCACGAAGCAGCCGGCGACCAGCATCGCCGCTGCCGCGATTATCGAGCCGACGATGGTTGCGCGCGGCGAAGGCCCATAAAAATAGAAGCCGGCATCCGTCAGCCAGAGGTTGAGCCGGCCTACAGCATCGTGGAAATCGACGTGTGGCACGTGGCCGTAATGGAGCTGCCAGGCGCCGGCAAGGTTGAACAGCAGGTCCCAGGTCATCGACCGGGAGAACACATGGGCCGGCGACAGCAACGCCCAGGCCGCCGCCAGCAGCGCCACGCCGGCTAGCACCACGAGGGCCGCCAGCGATGCCTCGCCGACCATCAGCCTCGTCGCCAGCTTGCTTGCGCCGTTTTGGGAGAAGGAGGGCGCATTGGCCCACTGAGCGTCGCTTCTTACCGGCGGAGCCATGCGTGGATGTCTTCGCTTGTGTCCAGAGAGAACAGGCGAACGCTGTCACCGAAGGGAACTTCCTGCAAGCTAAGGCCTACGGCTGCCTGCGATCAACGTGTGACCTGCGAGCCGCTTATTATCACGCGGCGGACGAACCCAGCATCTAGCCGCTCTCAATGTTCGAGCACGTTGACCAACGGACTATCGCTCTGCCCGCTTTAACGCCCGCCACTCCCAGGGCGCCATGCAATGATGCGCGTGAACGCTAACGCCACGCGCGGCCGCCCGTCTCTCGGCATCGACATACTGGTCGCTGAAGGCGGTATAGGCCCACGCCCAGCCGGCACCTACCATCAGCGCCTGGAGGTCGTCTTTGCCAGCAAAGCAGGTCGCGACCGGTCGGTTATTCTTGTGGTCATAGTCGACCTGGCGACACGACACCGGGCGGCCAGCGATGAAAGCGACAAGAGCCTTGGTCGCCAGCGGGCCGGGATACCAGTGGCCGTCGTCGCAAGGTTGCGCCTTCTCCGGAGCGTCAATGCCGAACAAGCGGACGCGCTGCTTGCCGAACTTCACGGTATCGCCATCCGAGACCGCGAAGCCGTGCGAGGTTCCCGTGCCGTTGGTATCTGAAATCTGTCTGGGCAAATGCGGGCACAGCAGCGATCCAAAGTACGATTAGCGCCGACCAGACTTTCACTTGTCGCCGCCCCCTCAGATTAGCCCGCACTCCTCCAACAGCCGTACACCGTCGCCGTTATCGCAACGCTCTGCTGAGGTTCGCCAGCGCCCACCAGCCAGCCACTCACTTCTGCGTAGTAGATTGCAGAATCCACGCTGTCGGTCGCATCGACCAGATCAAGGGCCGAGCGATCGACATACCAAGGCTGCGTTCGGTGCTGAGCAATTTGGTAGACTTGGGCTATGACTGCAAGGACCAAGGCCGGAATACTGTCGCGCGTTTGGTTCGGCATTTATCAACCAGACTTCTGTCCATATGCAGTGCCCCCCGTCTCCCGAATTCAGCGGCCCCACGCAGGGGATGGTCTATCCGGGCCCTAACCAATCACTGCAGGATTTGGAGACAAGCGCAGCGAATGGCTTGGTTGACCGTATCGGCAGAAATCCGCTGACCGCACGGGTGAATATTGTGACATAGATGGGACGTGGCGCAGGTCATAGAGTTAACACTAACCGAGGGCTTCAGTTAGTTGCTAGTTACGCGAGAGTTAACTTGCTCGGCGTTCGTGCGTACCTTTGGGCGTCTCCTCGAACGGCAGCGAATGAGACTTGAAGCAAAATCTTTGGACCAGTGCTTGCAAGAGGCCGCCGAATGCGACCGGCTGGCGCATCTCGCTCGCACCGAGGCATCGCGCAAGATTCTGACATTGTCCGCGACTTTATGGCGTATGCGTGCGCGAGAAACAGCAGAACAACAGCATTCGCCGTACTTGCACTAGGGTTCTCGTCATGCCGACTGCGAGGCCTGCGCTGCTGCAAGTGTCACTACTTGCCCAAAGCAGCATCGAGCAAATTCGCGAGCCTGACGCCTGATTTCTGCAGCTGCTCTCGGACAATCGCGTGTTCGCAGCTATCCGAAAGGGTGCCGCTCATCGGCAAGGGAGCGAGGATGCGCGCTGGCACGATAGCGACGGCCTGCTAAAGCCGCTTGATGGGCTGCCCTGCCTGAAAAATCAATTCTAGCTCCGAGCATTTGACCATTAAATCATAATACACGGGCACCTTCTTCGAGGTAAACGGATCGGTTTCAGTCGATGACTCACGCACGTCGTTGGCGTCGCCCATGATGTAGCGTAATGCGTTCATCCCCATGTCATTCCAGTGCTCCGCCGGAACGCGGATGTGCGGTTTGTAGTCGCCCAACATCGGCGAAAGGGACCGCTCTCGGCCCCAAATCGTCAGTCTGCCTTGGGCAGCGACTCTACGAAACTCCTCGAATACGTCAAACCGCTGCTCAGTGGTAACGTCACCGCCCGCGCGAGCAACGCGCCAGTCCAGCGCCTCGCGCATGTTGAAATCAAAAGGCTCTTCCGACTTCTCGTTTCGCAGTGACGCAAGCTGACCGAGAAGAAACTCAGTTCTTTCATGTTCAACGGCCCAGATTCGATACGCAGCAACCAACACGCCAGTGAACGCCAAACTGAGAAAAACCGCCCTAGCCCAAGTGTCACCTGCCCATACACCGAGCGCAGTGAATGGGACGCTGAGCGCGCCGCTCATCAGCGTTAGGACGCTGCTCACGTAAATCTTCAAGAAGGCAAGCAGCCGAGGTTGCACGCTTGGTCCCAGTGGTTGCGGCCTAAATGTGCCACATCGCCAAACCGCTTGCGCCGGGGGAAATCGGCCTGATTGTCCGCCAAGTGGTTGACAACGGCCTATCGCTGTAATCCCGTGTGCAGGACCATGATCCTCCGCACCGACTAGGACTGCAATGCGCGCTCGGCGGTCAGGTGCTTGATGGCATCGCAGAAGCGGTTGACCAGATCGGGCTTGGAGCGCGGGCGCTTGGGCTTCGGCATCGCCTTTGCAGCGCGGGCCACCATATCGCTTGCTAACGTCGTTGCTTCGGAGCCTTTCCGTGGTTCCGGATCGCGCCCGATTTCAGGCCTTCCTCGACGCGCTTTTCCGACAGCGTTTCGCCGTTGGTGCCGCCGCAAGAGGGGCACTTCTTTTCATCGACGCCCAGGAAGACCCGTTTGCAATCGAAGCACTCGAACGATCCGGCCATGCCTTTCCTCCAAGACTTGCCAAGGTAAGGCGCGCGACCCCGAAAGGGCAACAGCCTGTTGCTGTCCTATGCAATTCGCGGTAGCTCGACCGGCCTTTTTGGCCAGAAGGAGCGCAGATGACGATCACGAAACTCGATGTGGCAGAGCGCGAGATCGTCGCCGCCGTCCAATTGCTGTTCGACGGTGGCGATCCGATCCCCATCTACGCACCGGCCAACGCCGCACGCGAGATCACCTCGACCCTCTGTGAGAAGCGCGGCCTGCACTCGATGGTCGATTGGATCCAAGAGGAACACCCTCACATGAGCCGGAAGGCCATCTATCGCGAGGCGTCGAAGCATGCCGCCTTCTTCAAGCACGCCAACCAAGACCCGGACGGCGTCCTCGATGATTTCGATCCGGTCGAAGCCGACGCGGTGCTTTACATGGCGTGCGCCGATTTCAGGAACGTGTGCGGCGGCCTGCCGGTGGAGGGCGACACCTTCGATCTGTGGTTCCTTGCGATCCGGGACCTGCTTGGCCCCCTCGGTCTCAGCGAGCTTGAGGACTTGCGCGGAATTACGATGGTGCCCCGCGCGGAGCAGATCAACATCGGCAAACGCTTCCTCGCGACAGCCCGAGCCGACGCGCCGGCCAACAAACACTATTCGACCCGGTGATCGTCATGCCGCAGTTCATCAAAAACGACCCTGAGAAGCTCGCCGACTACATCGCCGCGATTGGTCGCGGGCTGATCGCCTTTGATGGACGGCCGAGTGCTGGCAAGACACCGCTGGCTCGCGACATGGCACGTCGGCTCGGCTGCACTGCTGTCGATGCCGACAAGTTCCTCGAACAACAACAGGGCGCGTTCGTCGAAAAGCTGCGAATTGCCGACATGCGCCGCACTATCGAAGCCGGCGGCCCCCTCGTGCTGCTGTCAGGGGTGTGCGCTCGGCGCGTGATCGAGCGACTGGAACTGCCCGCCGCCGCATTCGTGTGGGTCGAGTGGGCGTCGCTGGTGCGCCTCGACCAGATGTGCCGCGACTTCTTCGAGTACGACGAAGGCGCCGGTATCCCGAGCAAGCACCCGCTCTACAAGGAGGTCCAAGCCTACATCGACACCTACGATGCGCGGCGACGGCCCGATGTGATCTACATGAACACCTACGAGAAAGACTTACCCATCGAGTGAGGTGTCGAGATCGGCCAGCGGCCACAGCACCCAATGCAAGCGATGTGGAAGTCGGCGCACGCCCTGCCCGTCGCGGCCGATCATCTGCTCCAGCAGCACGAGGATATCGTCGACGCGCGCTCGGATCCATTCCGGCGTCGCGGCCGGCTCGCCTTCAGGCCAGATGTCGTCGACATGCTCGATGAACGCCGTGCCGAGCCGCAGGCGCACCTCTCTGAGAGCGCAAACACGCTAAAGTGCCGACCTGCTTGCAACGGACGAAAATTGGTGAAAATTCAGACAAGTGCTGTATCGGCACTCTCAAGGCTGAAACACGGGTTCGAATCCCGTAGGGAGCGCCAATTAGATCAATCACTTAGACGGACTGAGGACCTGAGACCGCCGATGCGGGGACACTCGGGGGACACATTCGCGCAGAGGCACACGGCATCACAATTGGCACAGCAGCAGTCCCTGCTGAGCCGCCCGTTCGATGCGGTTGATCGTTGCGCCGCTCGGATCGACGCGGGGCGGGCGGAGGTGGTGTGTGGTGGCGGAGGTGGAGGACGTGGTGGCGGTTCCGGCCTGGGCAGCGGCTGGCAGCCCCAGGCGCCTAAGCATCCTCACTACAGTGGTGCGATGCCAGTTACCGCCACGGGCGGTCGCAATTCCTCTTCGGTTCAATTCATTCGCCAGCTCATGTTGGGAAACGAGGCCAGCCGCCATAAGCGTCCGAATGGTCGGCACCGGGAAGCACTGGGGAAGCATACGGCACCATTTGGCGTCGTCTTTGAGGTCGCCTAAGTCTCGCGCGCGG
>Ga0210409_10006007_pt1 | contig 12678 bp, 6 predicted proteins | sample IncBWH17MmetaG_FD_161649 | JGI IMG/M metagenome (GOLD analysis project Ga0210409, IMG submission 161649) | Forest soil microbial communities from Barre Woods Harvard Forest LTER site, Petersham, Massachusetts, United States - Inc-BW-H-17-M | ecosystem: Environmental > Terrestrial > Soil >...
CGGTTTATGACTCCCGAGAGCAGCCTGATCCTATCAACTCCCAATCAATTCTCGTTGCTGGCGAACATTCGTTTCTCGTTGGGAAGTTACCGGGAGGGGGCCGAACACGTGACTGTATTTTCCAAAATAACCCTTGCCCACCTTCTTGAGCGGCATGGATACCAAATTCGTGAGCTGTACACCTGCTATGACCACCCGCCCCAGACTGGGATAGCGCGCGTCAAGTTTGGAGTTGGAACTCCATTTTACCGCCTTCTTCCCGAACGCGGCGGGACACTGCTGGCTACGGCTCAGGCCAGACTGTAGATAACTTCCAGGATAATAAATTCGTTTTTTCGTCTCGTATATTTCGACTGGGCGGCCAGCCCCGATGAACAAGCTCAGGCCGGCTTCGAAGACAGCGTTCTGGCCTCCTCGCTGCCTGTAGGTTTCGTGATCGAGAAAGATTTTCACGGTCAAACTTCAGTTTCTTGAGACCTTTTCCTCGGATTCGAATACTTGATATCAGCCAGGCCACCAGCCCGGTTTCGCCCGTGACCCCGGCGAACCGGGGCATAAAACACGAATAAGTTCATTTCAGGATTGAAAAACAACAACTGGGCAAGATCAAACCTCAGTATCCGACGAGCCTGGCGCCAATTTCGCGGCTGCTTATGCCGCTCCCGAAGTTGGAGTCGCGGTCGCTGCTATCGCTCCTGAACGCTTAATCGGAGACGAAACGAACTTGAAAATCTTATTGGCGCACTGCTTCTTTCAGCAATTCGGAGGACAGGATGCCGTCGTGCTCGAAGAACGCGCCGTGCTCGAGCGGCAAGGGCACGAAGTACTTTTTTATTCGCGGCACAACGATGAAATCAAATCCTTCACCCCGTCCACAAAAATCGGTTTCGCCAGCAACACCGTGTGGTCGGGGCAAACGAGCCACGATCTTCGTCAACTGGTTCGGGCGCAGCGGCCGGACATCGCCTACATTCATAATATTTACCCTCTGATTTCACCTTCGATCTACCACACCTTGCATGCGTGCGGTGTTCCCATGGTGCAATGCATGCACGATTTCCGGCCTTTGTGCGTCAATGGATTTTTCTATACCCAGGGCAAATGCTGCGAGCGGTGCAAGACCGGCAACTATCTGAACGCCGTAGTTCGCCGGTGCTACAAGGACAGTTACTGGCTTAGCGGACTTTACGCACTTTCCCTGGGGGCAAATCGTCTGGCGAATATGATGGGCAAAATTTCCGCGTTCATCTGCCTCAACGAGTTTTATGGCGACAAGCTTGTTGAAGTGGGAGTGGCGCGCGATAAGATTTTCGTACGTCCCAATTCGATTGATTCCTCGAACATCGTCTCTTTGTCCCCCGGCGAATCACAAAATTATGCCGTGTACCTGGGGCGCCTTTCACCGGAGAAAGGATTGTGGACTCTGGTCAAGGCGTTCGAACAAATCAGATCCGCGCGTCTGAAGATCGCGGGAGACGGGCCGATGGCGGGAGATTTGAAACGTTACATCCTTGAAAAGAAACTCGAAAACATCGAGCTCGTGGGATTTTGCCGCGGCGAAGCCAAACGGCTGCTGCTCGCAAATGCCAGTTTTGCGGTCCTTCCTTCGGAGTGGCATGAAAACTTTCCGGTTGTGGCGCTGGAATATTATTCCGCGGCGAAACCCATTGTTGCCTCGCGAATGGGAAGTTTGCCTTCGATTGTGGCCAACGGCGAATCCGGCCTTTTGTTCGCGGCGGGCGACTCGGCGGACCTAGCCAGCAAAGTCCAGTATCTATTTGCGCATCCGATGGAGGTACATCGCATGGGCCAGCGGGCGCGCGAGCTCGCGGAAACAAAGTATTCCCGTGAACGCAATTACGAAGTTCTGCTCAGAATCTTTCGGAAGGTCCTCGCAGCGCAGAGCCCCTTGGCAACATCCGGCGTTGAGTTGGAGATGCGGTCGTGAACAGCAAGGTTGCTGTTCAGGTACCGGCTTCGCGGGCTATGCGGCAAACCCTTCTTGGCGAACTTGGGAATGAGATTATGAGCGCGGCGGATACAAGCACCCCCGAACTGGCGATTGGGCGGCCTTCTTTCAATGTCACGGGAGTTCGTGTCGATGCTGTGACCATGCAGGAGGCCATATCTCGATTGAAGGGATGGATCGGTGACGGCCGACACAGCGAATATGTGGCCGTGACAGGCATGCACGGAATCAGCGTGGCTCTCAAAGATCCCCATTTCCGTGAGATTCTGAGGCAGGCAGGTCTGGTGGTACCCGACGGAATGCCTCTCGTGTGGCTCGCTCGCTGGCATACCAGGCCGCTGCGCCATCGCGTCACAGGATCCGAATTGATGGAAACGTTTTGTCGCGAGACAGGCTCAAAATATAGACATTTCTTTTACGGTGGCGCGCCAGGAGTCGCGGAAGATCTCGCGCGAGTCCTTCAGCAACGCTACGGGATTGGGGTCGCCGGAGTATACGCTCCGCCGTTTCGTCCGCTAACGCAAGACGAGGAACGTAACCTGGAAGAGGCGGTCAAATTAGCGGCCCCCGACATTTTGTGGGTAGGGCTGAGCACTCCGAAGCAGGAGCGCTGGATGCATGCGCATCGGAACACCCTCCGTGTCCCCGTGATGCTTGGCGTAGGCGCCGCTTTTGACATGAACTCGGGCAAGCTCAAGAGAGCGCCCCTCTGGATGCAATGTGCCGGGCTCGAGTGGTTTTACCGCCTGGCGGTTGAGCCGCGCCGGTTGTGGAGGCGTTACTTGATCGCAATTCCTGGTGCGGTGTGTCAAGTCATTCTTGAACTTATACATGTTACGGAATACGACTAAATACGAGAAGTACAGCGTCTTGCGGCCCGTGGACTTTAGTGTTTGTTCATGCCTGATGACGTTTGGCAGACGCTGAATCTCATGTCTACTAATGCTCATAATCGTCTGATCGTCAAGTCCGTCGGCGTAATCATGGTGGGAGTGCTGGCCAGCCGCTTTCTGGGATTCCTCCGTGAGTGGACCGTCGCTCATCTGATCGGATCGAACGCCCTGACTGACACCTATTACGCGGCATTTTCGCTTCCTGATATTTTAAATTATCTGGTCGCTGGGGCAGCGATCGAAGTGATTTTCGTTCCCGTATTTTGGATGTATCTTGCCGACGACAAAAAAGAGGAAGCGTGGCGCGTTTTCTCCACGATTATGACTTTCGTCGGGCTTCTGCTATGCGTCCTGATAGGCTTCGGCGAAATCTTTGCTGTGCAACTTGTGAGGCGGGTGGTGGCGCCTGGCTTCAATCCGGCGGATCAGGCGCGAGTCGTGTTCCTTACGAGGTTGATGCTGCCTGCACAGCTGTTCCTGTGTCTCGGCATGGTACTCAACGCCGTGCAATACACGCGCTCACATTTCGCGATGCCGGTCCTCGGCGTCATTGTCGCGAATCTCGGCGTCGTTCTGGGTGGCTGGTTCCTCTCGTCGCGCATTGGCATCGCGGGATTCGCCGTTGGACTTCTGGCAGGAAACTTTTGCGGTTTCTTCCTTCTTCAGGTGATCGCCGTGATGCGCCTCGGCGGACGTTTCCGACCCAACCTTCATTTTGGACACCCTGGGTTCCGGCTATTCCTAAAGCTCGCGTTTCCCATCATGCTCGCTCTCTCGGTGATTGTCACCGACGACTGGCTGCTCCGCTGGTTTGGGTCTTTTCTCGCGCCAGCTTCGATATCTTGGCTCACCTATTCGAAGACATTGATGCGCGCCCCGCTAATGATCGTCGGGCACGCTGTAGGAGTCGCATCGTTCCCGCTACTCACAGAACTTTATGCACAAGGTCAAATGGGAGAGTTGAACCGCACGCTAAACCACGCCATTCGGGGACTGCTTCTCTTTTTGGTGCCGGTCTCCGCGTTCGCCATTGCTCTGAGCGACCCGATTATCTACCTCGTTTTTTCGCATACGCGCATGAGTTCGGCTGATCTTCACTCCACCGCATCCGCTCTAGTGTTTTTCTCGATCGGCATGTTCGCGTGGGGATTGCAAAATCTCATCTCTCGCGGATTTTACGCGATGCGCGATATGATCACGCCAGCGATTGTCGGAACCACCTTTACATTTCTGAACATCCCTCTCTATTGGTATCTGGCGCATCGCTGGGAATTTCGAGGTTTGGCGATCGCGAGTTCCTGGAGTGTCATTGCCTACACCATTGTCATCTTCATTCTGTTGGTCCGCAAAACGGGCAATCCGGCAGCCTGGGAACTGGCACGATTCCTAGCCCGAGTCGTTCTTGCTTGCATCCCTTGCGCGGTATGTTCCTACTACCTGGCTCACTGGCTCGAGGCGCGCTTCGTTTGGCAGACTACTCTCGGTTCGCTCGAGGTTCTATTGCTTGTCACGCCGGTCGGACTGGCGCTGGCGGTGCTTTCGGGACGGCTCCTTCGAATCAAGGAAGTTGAATTCTACTTTTCGAAGGTACTCGCCCTCTTGGGCACAGCTCCTATTACCGTATCGAATTAAACGAGCGAGTTCGGCCAATTGTATTTTCCAGGAGAGTCCGATGAAGAAGTTTATTTTGGTCGGCGTCGCTGGCATCCTCACGCTAGGAGTGTTGTGCAATTTCCGTCACGGCATTCTGCATTTTCGACTGCGATTTGAGTCTCACACGGTGGAGTCGAACACACCTTCAGCCGGTTATTGGGGACTTTCTGAGGGATCCGCCGGAAAGATCACGACGATTGTTCGCTATCAGGGCAATGACCAGGAGGACATAGGCTCTAACTTAACGGGGAGCACACCTCCATCCGGCATGATCGTCTATCAGCTTCAGAAGAAAAACGCGTGAAGGACTTCTTCGCGCGAGTGCGAGCGATCCTTTAGCCCTGCCGCGGGCTGAGCGGGAAGAACGCCGGACGGCGCAGGACCCCTGACGTGGCGTGTCCTGCGTACACATCCATGAACGAGGCACGTTTCCACCGTCGCTAAATTCAATCGACAGGAGAGGCTAACTTGGATCAAAACAAAACAATAGTGGTCACAGGGGCGGGAGGGTTCATCGGCGGTAACCTCGTCGCAGCACTTCGCGAGCAGGGCCACCGATCCCTTCGGGCTGTTGATATCAAACCCCTAAAGGAGTGGTACCGCAGCTTCGACGACGTCGAGAACCTGTCGCTCGACCTGAACTTGAAGAAAAACTGCGAGACAGCCGCCAAAGGCGCTCAGGACATCTACAATCTCGCCGCAAATATGGGTGGCATGGGCTTCATAGAACACAACAAGGCGCTGTGCATGCTTTCCGTTCTCATTAACACACATATGCTGCAAGCGGCTGTCAAACATAAAGTCGAAAGATTTTTCTATTCATCCTCGGCTTGCGTTTACAACGGCGACAAGCAGAAGGCCTTCGACGCCCCATCACTCAAGGAAGAAGACGCCTACCCGGCTCTTGCGGAAGACGGTTATGGCTGGGAAAAACTTTTTTCCGAGCGGATGTGCCGACATTTCCGAGAGGATTTCGGCTTATATACGCGGGTTGCGCGTTTTCACAATGTTTACGGGCCTTGGGGCACGTGGGATGGAGGCAGGGAAAAAGCGCCGGCCGCCATATGCCGCAAAGTCGTGCAATCGATCGTGAGTGGAAATCACGAAATCGAAATTTGGGGCAGCGGAGAACAAACCCGCAGTTTTATGTACATCGATGATTGCATCCAGGGGATGCAAATGATCTTCGACTCGCAAATTCTCGAGCCCATCAATCTCGGTTCGAGCGAGGCCGTCACGATCAACCAACTGGTGGACATTGTGGAGAGTATTGCGGGAATCAAGTTGAAGCGCCGTTATGATTTAAGCGCGCCCAAAGGCGTGAATGGCCGCAACAGTGACAATACCTTGATACAGAAATATCTGCGTTGGGAGCCTAAAATTTCTCTCCGCACCGGCCTCGAAAAGACGTACGCATGGATATACGATCAATACCTCGCACGTGAACGCGGCGGAACAAGCTTCGCGCGCGAACCCGCCCGTTTCACAACGATCGCGAGGAGTGCGAGCACCGCTTAAGGAATTCAAATAGATCTTTAACCCTGACCGGCCAAGTTTTCATGGAGTCGAAATCGATATCTCCTGCTTATTATTGCGTTGATTCGTCCACAACCTTGTTAACATCTTTCTTCGATAGTTGCCTGTTACTCTTCGAAGGGTACAGGCGAAAATCCCACGCACCAACTGTTCAAGCTCGATATGAGCATCTGTTAAGTGACTGGTTGCAGCACTGATAAACCTCCTGTCCGAGATCTGTACCAAGGGACAGTATCGACATTCACTAGCCGAACACTAAGTTTAAATGGTGCGCGCAAATGTCCAAATCGTAGCCTGCTAGCTCGAACATGAAATCGCATGTTAAGGCCGGATTTCTACGATCAATCGCTGTCGTCGTGATCCTTGCGATAGCGGGGATCATTGTTATTACAGCAGGGGCGCTACTTTGCACCGTTGCCACAGCACAGTCTGTGACTTCAATTCCTTCAACTTTCTTTGGAATGAGTCTCATCAACAAGAACGATTGGCCTCAGGATTCTGTCGGTGCTCTGGCGAAAGGAACATTGGTTAACTGGTCGTATGTGCAAAAGACGAAGGGAACCTTTGATTGGACCAATCTGGACGCTTGGGTCAACCTCGCCAGTACTCACGGAGTCTCCTTCTTCTATAGCACCGATCTCGTACCGCCCTGGGCGGCGGCCGATCAAACCACCTGCGGGCCCACTTACTCAGGTTCGTCTGTGACAGGCTGCACGTCCATGGTTGCGAACATTCAGGATTGGGATGACTTCGTAACCGCCCTCGCGACTCGCTACAAAGGTAAGATGATTTATGAACTGTGGAATGAACCCAACGCCAAAACTTTCACCGGAACCGTCGCCGAGATGGTGACCTTGACCACCAACGAGTACAACATCATTCGTTCAATCGACCCAGGAGCTTTGATCCTGTCTCCCTCACCCGCCTATGTTTCCGCTAACCCTGCCGCGTATCTGGATCAGTATTTCACCGCAGGGGGTCCGACTGGCGTGGATGTTATCACCTTCCATGGGTACTGGCCCGATCCTGAACATGTGACCAGGACCGTTAGCCAAATACAGACGATTATGTCCAAGTACAACCTTTCTTCCAAGCCTCTGTGGGACACGGAAGGGGCTTGGTCCGGCAATCTGGCCGCTCAACAGCAAGGTGGTTTTGTTGCTCGTTATTATCTGTTGCAATGGTCAACGGGGGTTTCACGGTTTTATTGGTATGCGTGGGACAACCCATCCTATGGGACCATGTGGGATGCCGCAACTGGACCGCATCCTGACGCCACCGCATACCAGCAGGTCTACAACTGGATGGTCGGTGCAACCATGAGCAGTCCTTGCACGATGTCGTCCGATTCCACATGGACTTGTACGTTGACGCGTCCCGGCGGCTATCGTGCACTCGCTGTCTGGAATTCTGCGACCACTACGAGCTACACACCCGGTAGCCAGTACCAGCAGTATCTCGATCTTGCTGGCGGCACGAATCCAGTGAACGGCTCCGTCACGGTCGGGTACAATCCCATCTTGTTAGTGAGTTCAACTCCCCCAGCGCCGCCAACCAATGTGGGGATCACAGTAAATTAGAGATCTGAATTTATTTTTAATAGATTTGAATTCCACAGTAAGTTATCATCGCCCACCTTCTTGGTCAGACGGTTCAAAGAAAATATTGCTACGAATTCGTTTTTGACTCAACAGGTGCGGGTCGCGTAGCGCGCAGCAAGTCGGGAGCCGCTGCAATCAACTAAACCCCGGGCACGTTCGTCCGCTGTTGCGGGTGGACAGTGGATATGGCTTGGTCAATTCCCGCGCGGCTCGTCCCCCTCGCGGAAAGCGACCTGCCGAGTCCACGAACATAGAAGGAAGAGTTATATGAATAGTCTATTCTACAGGGACTGCTCTAGAAGTTTGTGGCGCGCAAGCTCTGTTCTTGCCGCAAGATTTTCTTTGGTTGTATTCCTGGGCGGTTCGCTGGCCGGCCTCGTGTCGGCACAGTCTGATGTAGTCACGTTTCATTATGACATCAGCCGGTCCGGACTCAACCCGAACGAAGTTACTCTTACTCCCGCGAACGTGAATTCCGGCAAGTTCGGCAAGTTGTTTTCCCATTCGGTCGACGGACAGATATACGCGCAGCCGCTCTACGTCCAGAATGTGTCGATTCCAGGCAAGGGAACCCACAACGTCGTTTTCGTTGCTACGGAAAAGGATAGCGTCTACGCGTTTGATGCCGATACAAACACCGGGGCCAACGCCAACCCGCTCTGGCAGGTCAGCGTTATCGACGCCGCGCACGGAGCCGGATCGGGGGCGACACCCGTCAATTACTCTGCGGTCAATTGCACGAACATCGCACCGGTCTATGGGATCAGCGGGACCCCCACGATTGACGTCTCCTCCGGGACTATGTACTTGGCGGCGATGTCCTTGGAGAACGGAAGTGTAGTTCAGCGCCTTCACGCGTTGGCCATCACGACGGGCGCCGAAAAGTCCCCTGGTCCCATCCTGCTAAACCCCTCTGTTGCGGGCACTGGGGACGGGTCGGTTAACGGAAAAATTACGCTCGATCCCGTCACAACCTGGAATAGGACCGGGCTGCTCCTGATGAATGGGACTGTTTACATTTCCTTCGGTGCGCATTGCGACACCCATCCTTGGCATGGCTGGTTGCTGGCCTACGATGCTTCCACACTTGCACTGAAGGGGGCCTTTAACACCACGCCGAAAGGAACTGGCGGCGGCATTTGGATGGCCGCCGGCGCAGGCCTTGCTGCGGATGCCAGCGGGAACATATTCATCACCACGGGGAACGGCACCTACGACGGTACCGCCGATTTCGGCGACTCAGTAATGAAGATGGGTCCAATCAATAATGGTACGTTTCCCGTTCCGGATTGGTTCACCCCTTACGATCAAGCCACATTGTCTTCCAGTGATTTGGACCAAGGTGGCGGCGGTGTTCTGCTGTTGCCGGATCAGCCCGCGGGGGCACCTCGCCAGCACCTGCTCGTCACCGGGGGCAAGGACGGCACGATCTATGTGCTCGACCGTGACAACCTGGGTCACTTTAATTCGAGCAGCAACAGCCAGGTCTGGCAAAGTTTGACAAACGCCCTTCCCCTTCCTGGAACGAAGTCATCGCCGGCTTGGTGGAATAACAACGTCTATTTGAGCGGCAGCCCCTACAATGGGAAACCTGGCGAGTCCCTGAGGGCCTTCAAATTTGACCCCGCCACCGGTATGCTCTCCGGCGTTGCCACCTCCCAATCGACTGCTGTGTTCGGGTATCCCGGCACCACGCCTATTGTCTCCGCGAATGGAACGACCAACGCCATCGTTTGGGCTTTGCAGAATGATCAAGTGTCCCCTACCGGCCCAACAGTCCTTCATGCGTACGATGCCACGAATCTGGCGAACGAGCTGTATAACTCTTCGCAGAATCTATCGCGCGACAATCCCGGGTCCGCCGTGCTCTTTGCGGTGCCGATCGTGATTAACGGTAAAGTATATGTGGGCACCCAATCGAAGCTCAGCATTTTTGGCGAGCTTTCCTTGCTTTCCAGCGTAAGCGTGAATCCCGCATCCGTTGTAGGCGGCGGCCCTTCGACCGGAACGATTACGCTGGTTTCGCCAGCTCCATCCGGTGGCGTGGTCATGACGCTGCACAGCAGCAATACCGCCGTTGCTACAGTCCCGGGAACCGTGACGCTGGCGGCCAATGCAACGACAGCAACCTTCACTATAAGTACGGGCACGGTGACTGCAATCTCCACGTCCTCAATCTCGGCGACCTATAGCGGCTCGACGCAAAGTGCAACCCTGACCGTGACACCGGCGGGGGGACCGCCCGCCATAACGACTACTTCATTCCCAAACGGGACGCAGAATGCCGCTTATAGCGCGACGCTGACAGCCACCGGCGGGACCACGCCCTATTCTTGGTCCATTTCTGCCGGCTCTCTGCCCACGGGGCTGGCGCTTGCTTCCAGCACTGGCGTGATCTCCGGCACACCGACAGGCCCCGGAACAAGCAACTTCACCGTGCAAGTGACAGATGCGAATTCCCTGACGGCTACAAAACCGCTCAGCCTGACCGTAGTGTCGCCGGCGCTTACTGTTACCACCAATTCCTTGCCAATCGGGACGCAGAATGCCGCTTACAGCGCGACGCTGATTGCCACGGGTGGGACCACGCCCTACAGTTGGTCTATCACTGCTGGCACTCTGCCCACGGGACTGGCGCTCGCTTCCAGCACCGGTGTGATCTCCGGCACGCCCACCGGCCCCGGAACAAGCAACTTCACCGTGCAAGTGACAGATGCCAATTCGCTGAAAGCCACAAAGCCGCTCGCCCTCACGATTAACGGCGTCTCAGGCGGGGGAAGCGGGATCACGCTGGTACAGGCGAATGCGGTTCAGGGATCGGGTGTAGGATCGGTGTCAGCGGCTTTTCCCATATCCAACACGACGGGCAACCTGATCCTGGTGTTCGTGCGCATGTCCTCGTCCTCGCAAACGGTCACTCTTACGGATAGCGCCAACAACACCTACTTCCAGGCCGTGGCACAAGTCCAAAACGCCGATAGTTCCCAAGTGCATTTGTTCTACGCCAAAAATATCTTGGGTGCAGCGGCAAACACGGTGACCGCGACGTTCTCGTCGACCAACAATCACCCGTGGCTGGCGATCTACGAGTTCAAAGGGCTGAGCCCCACGAATCCGCTGGACCAGACCGCGACGGCGCAGGGCAACGGTTCCACTCCCAGCAGCGGAGCGACGCCCACGACGACCAGCACGAACGAACTGGTCTTCGGAGCGACCGGTTTGTCATCCACTTACTCAGGGGCGCAGACGGCGGGCAACGGATTTGCCATGCTTGAGAATGACACGGCAAGTTCGCCGGCGGCTAACGAGTTTATGTTGGTGACTTCAACGGGATCGTATACCGCCACCTTCACACTGAGTGGCAGTACCAACTGGACCGCCATTGTTGCGACATTCGTCGGCGGAGCTTCTGCAGCACCTGTGGTAACCACCACTTCCTTGGCGAACGGCACGCAAAATATCGCTTACAGCGCGACGCTTACAGCCACAGGTGGGACCGCGCCCTACAGTTGGGCAATCACTGCTGGCACTCTGCCCACGGGACTGGCGCTTGCTTCCAGCACCGGTGTGATCTCCGGCACGCCGACCGGCCCCGGAACAAGCAACTTTACCGTGCAAATGACAGATGCGAATTCACTGACGGCTGCACAACCGCTCAGCCTGACCGTGTTGTCCACGCCGACCGTTAGCACTACATCCTTGCCGAACGGGACGCAGAACACCGCTTATAACACTACATTGGCGGCCGCCGGCGGGACCAGCCCCTATAATTGGGCTATCACTGCCGGGGCTCTGCCTACGGGACTAGCGCTCGCTTCCAGCACTGGTGTGATCTCCGGCACGCCGACGGGCACGGGAACAAGCAACTTTACCGTGCAAGTGACAGATGCCAATTCACTGACAGCCACAAAGCCGCTTAGCCTGACCGTGGTGGCGCCGCAACTGACCGTTACCACCACTTCCTTGCCAAGCGGGACGCAGAACGCCGCCTACAACACCACGCTGGCAGCCACCGGTGGGACCACGCCTTATTCTTGGTCCATTTCTTCCGGCACTCTCCCCTCGGGGCTGGCGCTCACTTCAAGCAGCGGTATGATCTCAGGTACGCCAACCGGCACGGGAACAAGCAACTTTACCGTCCAAGTCACAGATGCCAATTCACTGACGGCTGCACAACCGCTCAGCCTGACCGTGGTGGGGACCAACCCGCCAACCGTCACGACCACTTCGTTGCCAAACGGGACCCAGAATGCCGCCTACAGTGCGACCCTTACAGCCACTGGTGGGACCGCACCGTATACCTGGTCCATCTCTGTCGGCACCCTGCCCGCGGGACTGGCGCTCGCTTCCAGCACAGGCGTAATCTCCGGCACGCCGACCGGCACCGGAACAACAAACATTACCGTGCAAGTCACAGATGCGAATTCACTGACGGCTACAAAGCCGCTCAGCCTGACCGTGGGGACCAACCCGCCAACCGTAACCACCACTTCGTTGCCAAATGGGACCCAGAATGCCGCCTACAGTGCGACCCTTACAGCCACTGGTGGGACCGCACCGTATACCTGGTCCATCTCTGTCGGCACCCTGCCCGCGGGACTGGCGCTCGCTTCCAGCACAGGCGTAATTTCCGGCACGCCGACCGGCACCGGAACAACAAACATTACCGTGCAGGTCATAGATGCGAATTCACTGACGGCTACAAAGCCACTCAGCCTCACGATTGCCACCTCGGGCGGAGGCGGGATCGCGCTGGTACAGCAGAATGCGGTTCAGGGATCGGGTGTGGGGTCGGCGTCGGTCGCGTTCCCCACAACCAACACAGCGGGCAATTTGATCGTAGCGTTCGTGCGCATGTCCACGACCTCGCAGACGGTTACGTTGGCGGATAGCGCCGGCAACACCTACGTTGAGGCTGTCGCACAGGCGCAAACCTCCGACGGTTCCCAAATACACCTGTTCTATGCCAAAAACAGCTTGGGCGCCCCAAACACGGTGACCGCGACGTTCTCGTCGACCAACAATC
>Ga0210409_10006008_pt1 | contig 12678 bp, 10 predicted proteins | sample IncBWH17MmetaG_FD_161649 | JGI IMG/M metagenome (GOLD analysis project Ga0210409, IMG submission 161649) | Forest soil microbial communities from Barre Woods Harvard Forest LTER site, Petersham, Massachusetts, United States - Inc-BW-H-17-M | ecosystem: Environmental > Terrestrial > Soil >...
CCGGCGGTTACTTCCAGGAAAATCTCCTCCAACGAGCGCCGCAGCGGATTTACGCTTACCACCTCGCCTCCCAGGTTCCAGACTTTTTCCAATGCTTCGCGTTGGTTGGGAGCGGGCACGGAAAAGCTCACAACTCCGTCCCGGGCTACGGCGCCCTTGAACTGGGTTACGGCGATGGCGCGAACTACAATTTCAGTTTGATCGCCGGCTTGAAGAAGATCTGTTGTCCGCCCCATGCGCGCCAATTTGCCCCGATGCAGCACGGCGACACGATCACACACTAGTTCCACTTCAGATAGCAAATGGGAACTAAGAAAGACAGTCTTGCCGGCGTTGCGGGCATTGAGCAGCAACTCGCGAACCATGACTCGCGACAACGGATCCAAGGCCGAGGTAGGTTCGTCCAGAATGAGCAATTCAGGATCATTCACTATCGCCTGGGCCAACCCGACACGCTGGAGCATGCCCCGGGAGAACTTACCCGCGTTGCGGTTCGCGTGATCCTGCAGTCCCACGATTTCCAGAACCTGTCGCGCCCGGTCCTCAAGATGCTTTCCACTCATCCCGTTGAGCGCCCCGTAAAAACGCACGAGCCGTTCCGCTCGGCGGTGGTAGAGAGCGACGCTCTCGGCGAGAAAGCCTACACGGCGGCGGGTGCCGGGATGACCAAAACGCACTCCGAGCAGACGGCCAGTACCGCTCGTCGGCCGCATAAAACCCATCGCGAGGTGAATTGCGGTGGTCTTACCTGCGCCGTTTGGTCCTAGGAAGCCGAAAATTTCTCCCGCCTCCACGGTCAGACTGAAGCCGTCCAGAGCGCGAAGGCGGCGTTTACTGGCGAAGCTGCGATACTCCTTCGTGACATTCTCGAACTCGAGCACAAGGCGCATCGCCGATTATTCTAAATGGCTTGCGCGACAAACGCTGACAGGCCGCACAAATTCCTAACCGGGGATACAACTATGAATTGACAAGCACGTCCCGTCCGCGCATCATAATCGCACTGTAACACCGATACTGGAGGTAGTATGGCTAAGTTGATGAAAAGGCTCTGGTCTGACGAACAGGGTCAGGACATCGCGGAGTACGCCGTGATGCTGGCAGTGATTTTGGTCCTAGTGGTTGGAACAGTGCGGTTAATCGGCGGTAGTTCGAACAATGTTTTCTCGTCCGTTGCGAGTTCGATCGGAAATTAGTTGATTGGCGATTGTCGGGCTCGTGGTTCTCGGTTGTGTGCTCTAGGAAACTGATTGCAGCCCGGACTGATCCGCTTTGTACTGTTTGAGTTTGTGGTAGAGAGAACTCCGCGGAATGCCAAGCTTCCTGGCGGCCGCTTGGACTCGACCTCGTTCTTTGTGGAGCACCTGCTGAATGTAATTACGCTCCATCTCCTCTAGAGTTCTGAATTGACCAATACCCGAAAGGTACTGCTCGATCTGTACATCAAGACGAAAGTCTTGATCGGCCAGAGAGTCCCTTCCGGTGACGAGCACAACTCGTTCCAGAACATTTCTGAGTTCCCGAATATTTCCTGGCCAGGAATACTCCTGCAGGGCTCGCACCGCAACCCCGCCAAGTTCCAGTACCTCTGTCCTAATATCGGCAGTCAACTCGCCGAGGATATGGGCGCTCAGAATGGGTATATCTTCGACGCGCTCTCGCAGAGGTGGAACCGAAAGCGAAATCCAGCTCATGCGATCGTACAGATCCCCACGAAACTGTTTGCGAAGCAGGATCGGCGCCATCACTTGCCGGGTGGCTGCGATCAAGCGAATGTCCACCCTACGATCACAAACTTCCCCTAGCCTACGAAACTGTTTGTCATCCACGACCTTCAGGAGTCTGGGCTGAACATGGAGATCCACACTTTCGATCTCATCGAGAAAAACCGTTCCCCGATGTGCGATCTCCAGCAGTCCGGCTTTACTCGGGAAAGCGTCGCCCAGAGCGTTGCGTTCACCCCCGAACAACTCGCTCTCCATGAGGTCCCCCGGCAGTTCACCACAATTCAGATCCACGAAAGGCTCGGAAGCTCTGGGGCCGTTGCAATGCAACCACCGCGCCACGGTTTCCTTGCCGGTTCCGGCTTCTCCCTGGATAAAGGCTGGGGTATCACTCAAGGCTGCTTTGTGAGCCAGATCAGCAACTCTTCGAATAGTGTCGCTCTGACCAAGGAACGGATCTACAGTCCCGCGACTGTTCCGGGTCTTTTCCGCGAGGTGCTGCCGGTGGTGTCGCTGGTTCTCCAGAGTACGTTGGATCAGCGCGCAAAGGGTGGACAAATCCGCGGGCTTCGGCAAGAAGAGTTCAGCTCCCAGCTTAACTGCTTCAGCTGCCAGGTCGATCGAACCGTATCCAGTCAGAATGATGATGGGGATGGACGCGTCAATGGCCTTCAGACGAGGTACGAGCCCAACCGCATCTCCGTCGGACAGAGTGTAATCGAGGATTGCAATATCGGGGCGGGCTGTACGCCAGATTTGTTCGGTGACGGAGCAGGTCGGGGCCGTCGCGATTTCGTATCCTTTGTCCTCAAGATAATCGCGCAATACTCCGCGAGTCTCTTTTTCCTCTTCGACGATCAGTACCCTTTCTCTAAGCACTCTGATTCCTCGAGGTAAGGCTGACATTGCTCTTGAAGTAGAACCGGCTGCGATCGTGCCCACGCGGTGCCTCCCTTCGCGCATTTCCTGCAGCGCATTTCGTAGTGCCGGCGAGATGGCCCCCCCTCTGAATTGCGATGCGAGGCCGTTTCCGCAACCTCTTGTTAACACATAGAGAGCGCCTGAGGGACCAATCTGCCCTCCTGTTACAAAAACGGAACAAGAACCGTGGCCGCATCTGGGTTGGCCTCTTTTTGTAGAGACAGGGCTTGACACGGCGAACCCGGCAGAACAGAATTTCTGAACCCGTAGAGACGCGGCTTGTTGCGTCCTCAGTTTGCCAGTGAAACCGCTCTATAACGTGCAAGTGACATAGGAGTTGCGCTGTGCTGGAGAAAAAGGTTCGCTTCGACGATTTCCAGTTGGACTACGGTCGCTTTCAGCTCTGCCGCCGTGGCACCCCGGTTCGGCTCGAGGGCCTGCCGCTGCAATTGCTCATGTTTCTGGTCGAGAAGAGGGGCCAACTAGTCACGCGCGAGCAGATCTCCACCGAGTTGTGGAGCAAAGATGTATTCGTCGACGTCGAACAAGGAATCAATACCGCCGTCCGCAAGATCCGCCGCGCCCTGGCGGACGATGCAGGCGAGCCGCAGTACCTGCAGACCGTAGTCGGCCGGGGATATCGCTTCGTCGCGCCCACCGCCGAAGAGGATGCCAGTAGCCAGGCACCAGCCGAGGGATTTGTCGTTTCCCCCGAAGAACTGGGACGCGCCATCATGACCGCGGCCGGGTTGGATCCAGAAAATCCCCGGGGAACCCCGAAGGCTCCCAGCGAAAACCGAACAAAGTCCGAAAGTTAACCCGGCAGCCGGAGACTCGCCTAGCGCCCGTCCTGATGGCCTCATGGACGACGATCTCATTCAATCTTCAGATTGCTTCATAACAATTCAGACTGTCTCCATGGACGCCACCGGCAATCGGGTGCAAGATCGCATCCATGATTTCTTCCCGTAGCGACTGCCACGAGTCGAATTCAATTCATCACAGAGGTGATTTCATGAACGGATCAAAAAGTATCGGATGGAACAGGGTCCTGGCATCCATGGCAATGCTGTCTGGCGCGATGTTTACGATATTGCTGCTCCCGGCCTATGGCCAGCAGGACGTCAGTCCGGACTGGTATGACCCTGCGCCAAACGCGGCAGTCGTCCATCCCGCTCAACCGGTGGCAGCCATGCACTCTTCTAAACCAGTAGCCACTCACCGGTATCAACAGACGGCCATGTCTGTGTCAACGGCTTCGGACGCAGGGAAGCCAGGTGCAAAGCACGCACAAATCCAGAGCGGCCATAACCCTGGCCAGAAAAGCGGTGGAGCTTCATCTGGAGAATTGGTGGCGATCGCATCGCGCGACCCCCGTTGAGATCAGCATTTTAAATCGCTGAGGTGTTTCAGCAACCGCGCCAAGAGGGCGAGATGAACAAGGCCCAAGAAGTTGTCGACGCGGCGGCGATACGCTGCTACTCTCGCGAAAAAACCCATGGCCGAAACGTCGGTGACGGGCTGATGTGGGGGGACGATCTCGCCTATCAGCCCGTCGCTTGGGTCAAAGGACCCTTTCGATTCGCTCCCCTTAGGCATCGCTGAGCTCCCATGTCCTCGCACGCCCTTCTTTTGCGAAAATCCGATTCCAAATTCACAAACCTTTAACAGTCGTGTCATGCTCGCGAAATACGGACCAGCTAGCCTTCCTATTCCCCGGGAACAACCCTTTCAGAATAGCTGGTGTTGGCCGGAGGACGGAGGAGCAACATGTTCGACCGCATCAAAGCATCAGCCACCCCCAGGAAAATGCTAGCCTTGCTGACAGCATTGACCACGGCCCTGGGACCGAGCGTTTCGCCGGCATTTGCAGCTTCGAAAGCAGCACCGAAAGCAGCTTGGACGGCAACACCCATCCAGCACTTAGTCGTAATCTTTCAGGAAAACGTTTCCTTCGATCACTATTTCGGAACCTACCCTCAAGCGACTAACCCGCAGGGAGAACCGCCTTTCTACGCAAGCCGCAAGACTCCCAATGTCAACGGCCTCACCAACGCGCTGCTGACGTTCAATCCCAACTTGAACCCAGCCAACGGAACTGCGGCCTCGAACCCATTTCGTCTGGATCGCTCGCAAGCCGTGACCGGAGATCAGGATCACAACTACGAAGATGAGCAGCGGGCTTTCGATTCGGGCTTGATGGATCTGTTCCCCGTCGGTACCGGCTTCGGCAGCAGTCAAGTAATGGGTTATTTCGACGGCAACACAGTGACCGGCATGTGGAATTACGCCCAGGCTTTCTCGATGAGCGACAATTCCTACGGCACGACTTTCGGTCCTTCGACTCCCGGATTGCTCAACCTGGTTTCGGGCCAGACTAACGGCGTCACCAGCACGTTGAACGGCACTGGCGACGAAGTGAATGGTGGCAGCGATGGATCGCTCACAATGATTGGCGATGCGGATCCGATCGGAGACGTTTGCTCCAGCCCGACTCGCGCCCAAGGCCAAATGGGTGGAACCAATATCGGTGACCTGCTGAATGCCGCGGGTGTGACCTGGGCAGGATTCATGGGCGGCTTCAATCTGTCCATCGTCAATCCTAACAACACGACAGGTTGCCAAAGGAGCTCGACGGGACTGGCGGGGACAACTGCCGATTACATTCCGCACCATTCGCTTTTCGGCTACTACGCCTCCACCGCCAATCCGCAACACACACGTCCGGCTTCCATATGGGAAATTGGCAACAACGGACCGGCCAACCATCAGTACGACATTCAGGACTTCTTCGCTGCGGTCTCCGCTGGGAACTTCCCGGCAGTTAGCTTCCTCAAAGCTCCAGCTTACCAGGATGGCCACGCGGGGTATTCCGATCCGCTGGATGAGCAGACTTTTATCGTTAACACGATTAACTTCCTCGAACAGCAGAGGAGTTGGAAGAACACGGCTGTGGTGATCATGTACGACGACTCCGATGGATGGTATGACCACCAGATGGGTCCAATCCTCAATACCTCCACTGGGCCAGACGATGTTCTAACTGGACCGGGCCTGTGCGGTACGGCCGCAACCTCTCTGCCTGGAATTAACCCCGCCAATGCGCACGCACTCGGCCGTTGCGGTTACGGTCCGCGTCTGCCCTTGCTGGTAATCTCTCCGTGGTCGAAAGAAAACTTCGTCGACCACACCGTCACTGATCAGAGTTCGATCATCCGGTTCATCGAAGACAATTGGCTTAATGGTCAGCGCATTGGTCAAGGATCCTTTGACGGAATCGCGAACTCAATCAGCCAGCTGTTTGACTTCAATGATCGGAGAGAGGATGGCCGCTTGTTCCTCAATCCGAGCACCGGAGAGCCAGTTCGATAGGGAGTTGGCAGCCACTGGCATCGCCCCATGCATTTTCGTGGGCTGAGGCCGTTTTGAATTAGCTGGAACAGAAGCAGGCATGCGAGACTTATTCTTCGCATGCCTGTTCTTATTTTGTTAGATGTTGGGCAAGTAGATTGTTGCGAGGGAGAACGTCAGGAGTGTCGATCACACGAAGAACGTTTCTGCTGCAGGGCGGAATGATAAGCGCGGGTTTGATGTTCCCCCAAGCAGGACACACGCTTCCAGTTCGGCCAGTACTCGACCCCAATTTGCTAGCGCAATTTGTGGATCCGCTTCCAATTCCCGAAGTTGCACGGTCTGGCGAATATCGAACAAGCCCCGCCGATCCAGCTGTCAAGCTTCCCTACTACCGCTTCGCCATGCGGCAGATTGAAATTAAAGTCCATCGTGATGTGAAACCCACGCGGGTCTGGGGCTTTGGCTCGAGTTCTCCGGGACCGACCCTGGAGACGCGGAGTGGTCAAGGGCTCCTGGTGGAATGGGTCAACGAGCTGCCGTCGTCGCACTTCCTGCCCATTGACCACAACATCCATGGCGCGGAGGCTGACAAACCCGACGTCCGGGCGGTTATCCATCTACACGGCGCAAAAACCCCTCCCGAGAGCGATGGGTATCCGGAGAACTGGTATGTGCCGGGCAAGTCCGCTCTCTATCACTATCCAAATAATCAGGACGCGGCCATGCTTTGGTATCACGACCACACTCTGGGGATTAACCGGCTCAATGTGGCTGCTGGCTTAATGGGCGTATTCTTCATTCGCGACTCGGTCGAGGACTCCCTGAACCTGCCTGGCGATAAATATGAAATTCCGCTCGTGCTCTACGATCGCATGTTCGACGAGTTGGGCCAACTCTACTACCCGGTCTCGCCCAACCCCAAAGCGCCGTGGATCCCCGAATTCTTCGGTAATGCCATTTTGGTGAACGGGAAGTTATTTCCGTATCTGGAGGTCGAGCCGCGCAGATATCGTTTTCGTGTTCTCAACGGGGCCAACGGCAGATTTTTCCGCCTGTCACTTTCCAATACACAGTGGTTTCATCAGATCGGCACAGACCAAGGATTCCTGCCCGATCCCGTTGCGCTTGATCATGTGGTGCTTGCTCCCAGCGAGCGTGCGGACCTGATCGTAGACTTCGCCGACCATGCAGGCGAACAGCTTGTTCTCAAGAACGATGCCCTGTCGGTAATTCAATTTCGAGTTTCACGGGACAAAGTCAAAGACACGAGTTCACTCCCATCGACGCTACGGCCAGTACCAAAGATTCCAGAATCCGAAGCCACAGGAACGCGCATGCTGCCGCTTGTCGAAATCGATGATTGGGCCGAGAACCCAGTCACGATGTTGCTCAACAGTGCTCATTGGAATATGCCGGTCACCGAAAATCCAGTTCTGAACTCGGTGGAAATCTGGAACCTGATTAACCTGACGGACGATGCCCACCCGATCCATCTCCATCTCGTTCGATTCCAGATACTCGACCGGCGCCGCTTCGAACGCTTCAGCTATCGAACCCGGGGCACCCTCAAGTACACAGGTGCGCCGGTGCCGCCCGATCCGAACGAGGCGGGTTGGAAAGATACGGTGCGGGCCGATCCGGGAATGGTCACGCGAATCATCGTCCGATTTGAAGGCTTTGTCGGGCGTTACGTCTGGCATTGCCACATCCTCGAGCACGAGGACAATGAAATGATGCGCCCTTATGACGTGGTCGCCGCACGTTGAATCCGGGGCGCCCGAGAGAGCAGTTACGCGCTCCGAGTCTTGCTCGTAGAGGGCCTGGTGCCGATAGAACTGTCGGAGCTACGGGACAATCGTTTAACAATTAAGTGACAACCTCGCCGCGCTCCAATCGGCTATAACTGAATCCAACGATATGTGCGGATTGGAATCTCAAAGATCGCCTCTGCTCGACGGTTGTATCAGCGGTGACGAAGAACGCAGAGCACGTGGGAGAGAACCTGCTCCCATGTAATGCGGCAGCCCGGTTGCAAGCCCGGGCCCCCACAAGAAACATGTCTCCCCTGGCCCAACTCGATTGCCTGCTGGAAAACATCCTACGGGAGCTGACTTTGCGTTTTGTGGTTCCGCGCCTGAGCGAGTTTGACTCTCTTTGGGACACCGCGAACCGGATCTGTGATCGCTACCAGATCAAGAGCATCTCCATTTCGCGATAGGTATTACGGTATTGAATGCTCCTGCGTCCAGTGATAAGCACGGTAAGCAAAAAACAGGTTGGCGCCGGCTACAGCCGCAGCGGGGACGTACCAAATGTGGTTGTGTTTCCTCTTCAGGCAGTAGGTCAGATACGCGACCCCCAAGTCGGCGGGAATCCCAATGCCATAGATCGCCGCCCGGCTCTTTAAGGAGGGTGGGACATCGTTGCAGGAAGGGTGCCTGCCCAGGCAGTTTATGGTCAATTCCGCATTGGCAACACTTGCGCCGAACATCCCCCCGGTGAGTGCCAGGTAGGTCCGGTCAGCGACCGTACGATCGACCCAGAGTGGGCCACCCTGCGCGGCAACTGGCGCTCCGTGAGACTCTCTTTTAATTGCCGGAGAAGCCGCCGGAGAAGTCGATGGATCTGCCGTGGAGGTATCAGGCTTTGTGGCGCTAGGTGCATCGGGCAGGTCAGAATGATCGCTTACACCGGCGGTCGGCGGAACCTCAGCGAGCATCGCGGCAAGCTGCGGCTTGCCGTCGTCGCTTACGTTCGGCCGAATGTCCACGCGATCGGACTGGGCCAGCAGCGAAAGCGCTGACGCCAGAACGAAAGCGATACAGATATAAGACCCCTTATAACGGTTACGCACCATTTCCTCCCGGTGCTCAAGCTTCAGTTTCGCGAACGGCCGCGCTCACCAGCTGCAAAAAACTGGGTAGGCCGAGATCACACGCGGAGCCCCGCTGCATTAGAGCACTTTAATCGCCGAGACTAACTTGAAGCAGGCCCTCGACACTAGTAGCCGAGGAACTAGCACCTTAGATTGCAGTTCATACGCCAGCATCGTTCGATAAAACGCTACGAGTTCGACACTTACACGACATGTCGCTTCTTTCGTCTCGGCCCGAACAAAATTTAATCTGCTGCCGAAGTCAGGTTTGTCGTGGTCAAGCGAACGTCATTCGCTGATCACGAATGAGACGGGTGGACTAAATCGCTGGAAATTTCTCTCGCTTTGAGACGCTAGGGCAGTGGACTTTCTGGTTCTACAGATACGCTCGCTGACCCCAGGACTTTGTTCTGACGTCGGCTCCGCCTGTGGCTCTCATCATCACGCCAGCTGAAAAGCTTAACCGGCCCTCGCATAGGATTGAAGCGTGAGTTTCACGGTCGGCAAACGGTCGGGTTGAGACATTGCCGAGTTTTATTTCTTGAGCAGCTCTCGTTTTGAGACGCGGCTGATCAACAATTCCCGGATTGGCACGGCTAAACACTTAAGGAAAAAGCCAGTTGGCGAAAATACCGAATTGGCACCCGCCATGCATCCAGGAATCGCGGCGAAGAGTGTAGTCGCCTACTTACACCGCAGCCGTTATCAACTCGCGGTTGAGGTAAGCGGTCTCCAGCATCGACCGTGAGCACCGACAAACTTTTCAAAATCAAAGCAAGCGCTATCTAAGCGACGGGGGCGAAGCCTTGTCTCAATTAATCAACGCCAGCACTTCAGCGACGACCGCGAGCTTGTTGCCTCCGCTGTGTCAGGCCACCGAGCGCCCTCCCCACTGGTACGCTATCTATACGAATCCAAGACATGAGAAGCGGGTTAGCGAACATCTGGCACACCGGCGTGTGGATTGCTTTCTCCCACTGTTCCGAAGCGTTCATCGCTGGAAGAACGGTTGCAAGGTCCAAGTTGAGCTTCCCTTATTCCCCAGCTATGTGTTCGTCAACATTTCGCGAAGCGAACGTGTTCGAGTACTGGACGTGCCCGGAGTTTTATGGTTTGTCGGCCCGAAGAGCGAACCTGCGCAGCTCTCTGATTTCGAGATCGAGACTTTGCGCTCTGGTTTGCACTTGCAGAAATTTGAGCCTTATCGTGGTCTCGCAATCGGCCGGAAGGTGCGGATCAACCGAGGGGCGCTGCAGGGGTTGGAAGGCACTCTGGTTCGAAACGCCAAAAGTCTGCGGGTCGTAATCACGGTGGATCTGATTCAGCAGAGTGTAGCTGTTGAGTTGGATGCCGATGCCGTCGAACTTCTTTAGTAACGAACCTTTTCTCTTCTGTCGCGTCTCCCTACGCTCTCCAAACCAAGACAGCGCCTCATGACCGTTTCAAAAGTCCAAACCACGAATGGCACCGCGAACCGCATCGTTGAAGCGGCCGTGCAGCTATTCTCGCGGCAGGGTTTCGCTGCCAGCAGTACGCATGAGATCGCCCGACTGGCAGGGGTCAGCGAGGTTACAGTATTCCGTCACTTCCCTCGGAAAAGAGATTTGTTCTGGGCAGCCACGGAATCCCGACTCCGGCGGCTTCGTATTAGCCGGGAGTTGCGCAATCGGCTGGAGAGCGATGAGGATCCTCGAACTGCGTTGCCTGGGATCGTTGAGCTGTTGGTTGAGACTTTGCACCACCACCCTGAGACCGTCCGATTGCTCTACCTTAGCCTGTTTGAACTGGACCACGGCGCTGAACGTATTTTGCGCAAGCATCTGATACCACTGTTTCAACCTCTCCGTGAATATCTTTCCCGGTGTGCATCGAAAGGCGTGATTCGCGACCTCGAACCAGGAGTAGCTGCCCTGGGACTCGCGGCATTAGTGGCTGCTCACCAGGGATTGCAATCGGTTCTCACCGAAGAGGAAGGTCCAGTTGCAAACACCGATGATGCAATCGCGACGTATACCAGCTTTTGGATGACGGCAATGTTGCCCGAACCTACTTTAGGAACACCTTAACTTAACGACAAACCTGGTCTTGGCGCGTCCCCTAATCAGGCGCACATCACCAAAGGGCTACATGAAAGACAACCAACCCACAGCGATAACCAAGAAGACAGAGCTAGAGACAGTTAACTTCTCTGACATTTTCCCGGCGACCATGGAATCTCGCGAGGACCGTGTGTCCATTGTCCACCTCTGGCGCGTGCTTCAAAAACGGCGCTGGCTGGTCCTGGGTAGCCTGGCTACCATCGTTTTACTCGTCACTGCCATCTCTCTCGCTCTTCCCAAGCGTTACGATGCATCCTCCCGCCTGTTGCTGGACCTCGAGGGTTCGGAAGATCTGGGTCTCGACCAAGTAGTGATGCCCATCGGCATCGATTTGGACACCAAACTACAAACACAGATACGCATCGTGCAGAGCGATACGATCGCGACCAGCGTCATTAAGCAGCTTGGACTTCAGAACAACCCAGCATTCGCGGGAAAACAAGCTGGTACGTCTGCCGGCCGAGATTTTGACAACCTGGACTTGCAGACCCGCGCAGCTCTTACGAACGGCCTGCATAGATATCTGACGGTCCAACTGGTGCCCAAGACGGAGATCATGGAGATTCACTTCCGCAGCCGCGACCCCAAACTCGCGGCCGACATCGCGAATGCCGTAGCCAGCACTTATATCGAACGCAATTTCCAAACCAAGTATCAAGCCACCCGGCAGACCTCTGACTGGTTGACCAAACAGCTGGAAGACGTAAGAAAGAACGCTGAAATTGCGCAAGAAAAAGTGATTTCCTACCAGCAGAAGACGGGCCTGTATGGTGTTGACGAGAGCCACAACATCGTGATTGACAGGCTTGAACTACTGAACAAATCGCTCTCCGAAGCGGAAGGCGATCGAATTGTCAAAGAGGCTAAATATCGTATCGCGATGACAGAAAATCCGGATTTGATCGCGAACATTGCCCCGGAAAGCTTGCTGGGGGCCCTTTACAAACAGCGGGCTGAGAGCAGGTCCGAATACGCGCAATTGGCCGCCAAGTATGGAGCTTCCTATCCGCGAGTGATTCAACTGCAATCACAATTGCACGAATTGGATTCCAGCATCGCCGAGGAAATCACGAAAGTCAGCGAGACTCTCCGGGCAGAATACCGGGCAGCGCTACGGTCGGAACAGATGTTGCAGGCGAGCCTCGACAAGCAGAAAGACGATGCCTACAAGATGAATCAGGATGCCATTCAATATGGCATCATGCGACGTGAAGTCGAGTCCAGCCGCGACTTGTATGAAGGATTACTCAAGAAGCTCAAGGAAGCCGGCATCCTGGCCGGTCTCAAATCGAGCAACATTAACATTATCGACCAAGCTAGTGTGCCAGTCGTACCGGTCGAACCCAGGATTCCGCTTAACATAGCCCTGGGATGTATGGGTGGGCTATTGTTCGGAGTAGCTTTGGCGTTCGTCGTTGAGAACGTTGACAGCTCAATACGCACGCCGGAAGACATCGAAACCTACTGCTCGCTTCCCTCGCTCGGAATCATTCCCAGCGTCGCTCTGGAAGATAGTCCGGCGCAGCGACAATTGACCCGAACCGGGGCATCGCAGTTGATCCTGCCGATTACGATGGAGCATCGCAATTCCGGCGGCGCCGAGGCATTTCGCGCCCTACGGACTTCCCTGCTTCTGTCTTCTCCCGGTGCGCCTCCGCAAGTGATTCTCGTGACCAGCGCCATGATGCAGGAAGGCAGAGTTTCA
>Ga0210409_10006009_pt1 | contig 12677 bp, 7 predicted proteins | sample IncBWH17MmetaG_FD_161649 | JGI IMG/M metagenome (GOLD analysis project Ga0210409, IMG submission 161649) | Forest soil microbial communities from Barre Woods Harvard Forest LTER site, Petersham, Massachusetts, United States - Inc-BW-H-17-M | ecosystem: Environmental > Terrestrial > Soil >...
CCTCCCCAGTGTAGCGACGTCAGCTCCAACTTCCGCGTAATTGGCGTCACGCCACCTGCAGGGATTCGCTCGATGACGGCAGCCGGCTCCCCGGCCCCGAAGAGGGCACCCACCATCCTCGCGTACATCTCCGCAAACGCCTCTGCGGAAGAGGTCGAAAAGACGCTGGCCCTTGCATTCGAGAATATCGAACTTGCGGAACGCGAACGAGCTAGCCGCGAAGCGTTGGAAGACGCCGAACGTGAACGCGAACAATTGAACGAGATCGGCGTGGCTCTGTCTTCACAACGGGATATTCAAGCGCTGCTCAATTTGATTCTCGCCAAGGCGCGGGAGATTACGCGAGCGGATGCAGGTTCGCTCTACTTGATCGAAGACGAAGGAGAAGGAAGGCGCCATTTGCGTTTCGTGCTGACGCAAAACGACAGCGTCGAGTTTCCGTTCCAGGAATTTGTGCTGCCGCTTGCCGAAGATTCCATGGCCGGTTATACAGCGCTCCGCGGCGAGGTGCTGAATTTTGCAGACGCGCACAACCTTCCGGCCGATCTGCCATTTCATTTCAACGACCGCTATGATCGCGATTCGGGATACCGCACGCGGTCGCTGCTTACGCTGCCGATGCGTAACGCGAAAGGTGAGGTGCTGGGCGTTCTACAGTTGATCAATTCCAAACGGAATCCTGCCGTGCGGCTGCACAGCGACGCAGATGTGGCCAAACAAGTACAGCCGTTCCATCCGCGATCGGTACGGCTGGCGCTTTCGCTGGCATCGCAGGCGGCAGTCGCGTACGAAAATCGCAAGCTCTACAACGATATACAAACTTTGTTCGAAGGCTTTGTCAGCGCGGCTGTGACGGCGATTGAGCAGCGCGATCCGACCACCTCCGGACATTCGCTACGGGTGGCAACCTGCACCGGGGGCTTGGCCGAAATCGTGGATCGCACCGCGACCGGACCCTACCGCTCGGCGCACTTCGATCCCGGGCAGATGAAGGAAATCCGCTATGCGGCGCTCCTGCATGATTTTGGAAAAGTTGGCGTTCGCGAAGATGTGCTGGTCAAAGCGAAAAAGCTCTATCCCATGCAGATGGACCTGGTGAAGCAGCGCTTCGATTACATCCGCAAGGAAATGGAAGCAAGCATGGTCCGCCGAAAACTCCAGGTGTATCTGGAACGTGATCGTGGCGACGCACTAGCGGAGATCGCGAGGCTTAGCGAGGATTTTGAGCAGCGGGTCGCCCGGCTTCAGGACTATCTCGATTTTATACGTGAGGCGAACGAGCCGACGCTGATGGAGCAAAGCGAATTCCGGAAGCTACGCGAAATCGCGCAGCAATATTTTGCCGATACAACCGGAGTGGAACGGCCGTACCTCAACGCTGATGAAATGCGCCTACTCTCCATTCCGAAGGGAAGCCTAGACGCCTCTGAACGCCACCAAATTGAGTCGCACGTGGTCCACACGTTTAATTTTCTCAGTCAAATACCGTGGACCAAGGAACTCCGCCGCGTTCCTGAAATCGCACGGGCCCATCATGAAAAGCTGAACGGCGAGGGGTATCCTTACAAGTTGCGCGGCGACGAGATCCCTTTGCCGACCAAGATGATGACCATCTGCGACATCTTTGATGCGCTGACTGCCTCCGACCGTCCCTATAAACGCGCGGTCCCCATTGATCGTGCGTTGGGCATACTGGAAGAGTGCGTCCGGGCCAAAGAAATCGACTCCGAACTTTTCCGGTTGTTCAGAGAATCCAAGATCTACGAGCGGGTGATGCCTCCCGCATCCAAGTAATGCCTCGCCGGTTGCTTCCGCCTGCAAGAGGCGTATCGATAGCGAAACCGATCATGGGGATTCTTGGAGCAATTCTTTGCCTCAGTTTGCCGATCTTAGTTCCGGGGGCCAACACACCAGCACAATCGCCTGTATCAACAACCTGGGCCGTTTCGATCGTGTTGCCATCCAGAGTCATTTCTGGTCAGCCGGCAACCCTTGCGGTTTTGGGTGTCGACGGACGGCTCGCCGAAGGAATTACGGTCAACATCGGAAACGACCAGCGCGTAAAGACCGATAAGTCGGGGCGCGCACTTTTCACTGCTCCGAGTGGCACGTCCGTCATGATTGCAACAGCGGCCGGAAACTCGGCGGCAGCTCTGGTGGATTCGGCGCCACCGCTAACAAGCGCGCAGGCGCCTGTGGTTGCGCCCGTCGTCTCGCAACTCGACCAGTTTTCGATTTGCGGCGGCGGATTTCGCGGAGAGGCGGGTGCCAATCATGTGACCCTCAATGACGAGCGCGCTTTCGTACTGGCAGCTTCGCCGGAATGTCTGGCCGTGCTCGCAAGCCCGCGAGCGCTCCCCGGCCCGGCCAAGATATCGATTGAGACGCCCGACGCCCACCGGACCACTACTACCACGCTGGTCAGCCTGCATTTTGATCCGCCGTTGCCACCGCTGGTCCCGGATAAAAGGAGCCAGCTGGTGTTGCACGTGCAGGGTTCCGAGCAGGCATTGCGCGTGCTGGCGGAAAACAGAACACCGGGGGTTCTGAGATTCTTGCGAGGCGACCGGCAGGAGTTGGTTACTTCGGGCGGTTCCCAGAATTCCGCGGAAGTTGCGGTGCAGGCAATTAGCGCGGGGGATTTCTCATTTCACGCTCGCATCCTTGCCGCGCCCGACGCCGATGCAGCCCGCCGCTATCTGACCGCAGCGGAATCCCTCGCTCCGAAGGATGTGCAGCACGTTATCAGGAATCTAGCGGACCGGCTGGCCCACCATCCGCGGGACGCTCAAAAAGTTGAGCGCCACATTGATGAAACCATGTCCACAACGATGGCAGGGGATTTTCGCACTTTGCTTGAATCGGCCGCGACCGCACTGAAATAAGCCGCTGGAATCCACGAACAGAGCGAGCATTGGGTCGCGAAATCTGAACCGACCCTTGACCGGGAGTTGCTACTCGTCGCCCGCCGGGGTGAGCATCTTAGCAGACGCTTCAGGCAATGCACCTTGCGCCATTTGTTCCAGCGAATTGCGCGCCCGGGTGAGGCGGCTATCGGCATCTTCGTAGCTCTGCTGCGCGTGACGGAGATGCGTGCCGAGCTTCTCGTACACGTCTGCGAAAGATTCGAATTGCTTTTTCAATCCTGCCATTCCGGCCAACAAATGCCGCGTGTTTTCCTCGATTTTCTGGCCTTGCAGGCTGATCGCCACCGCGCTCAGGCATGCGTAGAACGTATTGGGCGAGACGGGAAACACGCGCTTCGCACGGCAATATTCGTCGAGCTGCCCATATTTTAAATCCTGGGTCATCAGCAACTCGTAATAAACGCCCTCGGACGGCACGAACATCAACGCATAGTCGAAGGTATGCTCGTCCTGCAGAATGTACTTCTCAGCGATGGAATCGGCGTGCTTGCGAACAGCCACGGAGAATTCTCGGCGCGAGGTCTCGCCCGTTTCCATGAGTCTGCGATAAGCATCCAACGGGAATTTCGAATCTACCGAAAGAATCAGGTCGCCAATGCGCACGATTGCATCGACAATGGCGCCCGTCGAATCAAAACGATATTGCGTTTCGTAGGCGCTGCGCGGCAGCGCGTCTTGCAGCAGGCGCTCTAAGACCACTTCGCCCAGTATTCCGCGCGTTTTCGCGCCGCCTAGGACGTTTTGCAGCGTCTGCGTGGATTTTGACATCTCTTGCCCCGCGAGCTGCACTTCGGCCAGTTGCATGCTGATTTTGCGGATAGCCTCGCTCGATGATTGCAGTTGCTGTGCCATGGCAATCTGTGCGTCGCTCGCAAGCTTACCCGATGATGCGACGCCGCTTTGAAGCTCCTGACGCACCTGTCCGAGCTGCGTCGTTACCGACTGCATCAGGTGATTGATCTGCGCGTTTACGGACTGGCCTTGATTGGACAGCGAATTCTGCATTTCCTGGCGGACGGCGGAAAGTTGTGCGTCCGAGCGTCTCGCGGAGGACCACACCATAATGGCGGTCAAAGCGATCGCAGCCAGGCCAACGACCATCCACACGACCGGACTCATCAACGGAATTCCTCGCGACTTGAAGCTCTTTTCGGGTACTTCTTACTTTAGCGCGAACGCGAGGGGCGGAGAAGGTGTTTCGTGGAGGCCGGTTTGGCGATTATAAAATGAAGGAAGCTGGCGCGACCGGAGAGCGCTGCAAACTCCCTGAACTTCTCCTGCGGATTTCGCTAAAAGCTGATCTTCAATGCGAATTGGAAAGTACGTGGATCGTATGCCGAAGTTGGCTGCCCGGCGGCGCAGGTTGTGGCGCCCGCCGTGGAATCGCAAACAGGATTAACGCCGCTTACGTTAAAGCGATTCAACATGTTGAACCCATCTGCAATCACCTGGATGTTTGCGCGCTCCGTGATCGGGAATTGCTTGGCGATCCGCAAGTCAATCTGGAAGAAGCCACGCTGGTTGAACGCGTTGCGCCCAAGATCTCCCGTGCAGCCCGTAGGCGGCGCGGGAATGGCGACATTCGGCGGTATCTGCGACCCGTCGCTGCCGAAGCAATTCGTGGGAATGATGAACTCAGCATTGGAAATGTAAGGCGAAGTAGTCGCCGCCGGAAAACCCGGTGGCACCGAAGCACCTTTGGGCAGAACCGAGGGTCGCCCGGTGGAAGAGCCAAAGTCCAGGTTCGTATCATAGCCCAGCAACACGTTGTAAGGCCGGCCCGAAGCCAATTCGATTACCGGGGACACGGTAATGTTCGCTAGGAATTTCTTCCAAAAGGCTGAATCGCTTTGGTGAAAGGGCGTCTGATAAACCGCACTGGTGATCCAGCGATGCCGTTGGTCGAAATCCGAGTTCCCGCGCTCGCCATTGGGGTTGCTGTTGTCCTGCGGATTCAGAAGAGTAGAAAGGTCGGTGGAATCGTCAATTGTGTGCGACCAAGTCCAGCCAGAAACCATCTCGAAGCCGCGCGAGAAGCGCTTCGTAACCGTGAGCGTGAAGCCGTTATAGAGTGAGTTGCCCGTTGAAGTCTGAGGGTTCACATCGCTCCATGGCACTTGCAGGCCCGGAAAGCCAGTGGGGAAACCGCCCAACTGCGCGAGTCCAACAAGATTGGCGTAGCCGCCAACCAATCCTGCAAAAGTTGGATTCGGCCCCGAGGGGCGGAAGAAGTTGAACGCCGCCGCTGTGCCGATAGGTCCCACAGGCGACGCGCACCCGGGCGCGGAAGACCCAATGCCAAAGACGCCGGGAGCCTCAACCAGAACGCTGCCCGTGCCGGTGGCGACGCAACCGGGCACGCCTCCATTGGTCGGAACGGCGACCGTGAGAGGGTTTGTGCCGGGAGTGATGAGCCCCGCCGCCAAACCGTTGGCCGCATTCGAGTCGAGAATGGCTGGATTGGTGACGTTGATGTTGATGGTGCGATCGAGGTGAGTAGCGTGCGTGTAGTTATATCCCAAGCTAATCTTCCAATCCTTAGTGATCTCGCGTTCGATCGAAAGGTTCGCTTGCTGTGCCAGCGCATATTGGAAATTGCTCTTGATGGGAATCGTGTAAGGGATGCCAACCAGCGGATAGCCCAACGCGCCTGGCACCACCGGGTTAGGAACCGAAAGATAGTTTTGGTTGATGAATAGGGAATTGGGTTGGAACTCGTTAAAGCGCTGCTGGCTCGGCTCGTAGCACATATTGGGGGTGGCCGTCGAACAGCCCATGTTCGGCACATTCAGTATTCCCTGGAAGATCGAAGCCGCGTTTAACGAACCATCCGGAGTGCCGCCGGGAAACTGTAGCAACGCGGAGCGAGCGCCATCTTCTGCCGTCGCAAGAAACGTAAGCGCCAGCGCCGGATTATCGTAGAAGAACCCATAACCTGCGCGGATGACGGTCTTGCCATTGCCCCAAGGATCCCAGGCTATCCCGATGCGCGGGGAGACATTGTTGGAATCGACCGGTACACCTTCCTGGACTCCAAAGGCTTTTTCGGATGCTCCATTAGCTGGGGTAGCAGCGGCGAACGTGGGCTGCCATCCGACGTCGTACCGCACGCCGTAATTCACGGTAAGTTTTTGATTCACTTTCCAGCTGTCTTGCGCGAAGACCCCCAGCAATTCGTTGTTGAAGGGGTTGTTTGATTTGCCGATGCCCTGAAAAAAAATCGTCGGGGTGCCAAATCCATAGGCCTGAGCGGGAGTTAAGCTGGGAGCCCCCGCGGCGATCGAAACGCTTCCGAAATCGTAAACCCCTCCGTAATTCAGCGTGAACGTCTGTGCCGCGGGGGATTGCAGCTGGATAAAATTGAAGTCCACACCAAACTTAAGTGTGTGCGTTCCTTTCGTCCACGTCAGGTTGTCAGTGAGCTGATAGCGCTTCTCCAAGCGGTCTTCGGTGGAAAACGGCTCTCGTCCGAAATAGGCCGCGCCGGCGATGTTCACGGCAGGATCGGAGCCGCCCGGAAGGTCAGAGAACCCGTAAAAAAGGCTGCGGCGCGCAAACTGAAAGTGGACCTCATTAAACAGGTTATTGGCGATGGCAGTGCTGTGCTGGGCAATCAAGGCCCAGTCGTGACTCTGCTGGGTGGATGTACGATTGCCCGCGTTCTGGCCGTACGTTTGATTTTGCGCGTTTACCTGAATGCCGGTCACGCTATCAGGCGAAATCATGAAACGGACAAAAGTGCTGTTCTTCGAATTCCATATGTGGTCGAGCCGGAGCGAGTAGATGCTGCCTTTTTCGGAAGTCGGAAAGTTTCCGATCGTTGAAAGCAATCCGGTGAAGGAGGCTGGCACGGGCGCGCCAGTGCTGGGAAACGTCGCATTCGGATAGATGGCCGTATTGCCGAAAATGGCAGTGAACGAACTGGCTGCCGCCGCACACAGGTACGGGACGCCTACCGAAGCCGGTACGCTCGCAACAAACGCCGCCTGGGTAGGCGTCACCAGATATGCAGGCAGCGGGCAGGGGCCGGCGAGGGGAGGCAGAGTATTGGAGTTGACGAATCCGAAATTGTTCTGGCCGATGGCTGTGAATCCGGTCTCCTCACGGCGTGTGAGTTCGTAGCTGAAAAAGAAAAACGTCTTGTCCTGCTGAATGGGGCCGCCAACCGTAAGTCCGGACTGAACCCGCGTGTAGGACTGTTTGACCGGCGTAGTACCACACTGAAAGGTAGTGGGGTCGCAAGAAGCCGTCACGGAAAATGGATTTCGGGCTTGGATGGCGCCGTTCCGCAAGTAGCCGAAAGCATCGCCGTGGAATTCGTTCGATCCCGACTTCGTCACGATGTTCACAACGCCACCCATCGCGCGACCGTATTCAGGCATGTAGCTATTCGTGATTACTTGAAATTCTTGCACGCCCTCCTGAGATACTGTGGCGCGCACCCCATTTACGGAACTGTCTATGGCATCGGCGCCGTCCACCGAGATTTCATTGGATCGGCCGCGCTGGCCACCGACGTTTAGTCCCGTGTTCGGTGCCGCGCCGATCGAAGGCGTGTTATCACGCGCTGCTCTTGAATCCAGCAAGGTGAAATTAATGTAATTTCGTCCGTTGATCGGCAAATTATCGATTTGATTCTGCGAGACGGTCATGGATACATCCGTCTTACTCGTTTCGACCAGTTCGGGTGCGGCCGAAACACTCACCGACGCGGCTGTCGTCGTCAATTGCAACTTCGGGTTGTATTCGGCGACTTGGCCAAGCGTCAAAGTGAAGGCGGTGTCGGTCAAAACCGCAAATCCGGATGCTTCGACGGTGAGCGTGTAGGTTCCGGGAGGCAAGCCCACATATTCGTATCTTCCGTTGGCGTCACTGGTGGCAACTCGCGATACGCCCTTGGCTGAGTTTTGCAGTGTCAGCTTCGCATCCTTCACGGCCAGGTTCTGCGGGTCCAGCACCGTCCCAGACAAATTCACGGTGTTTACTTGCGCCGAACCGCGCGAGGCGGTTGCCAGCATCATGGCGAAGACCAACAAAGCCGAGATGACCAGGTTGCGCACACCCATCGAACACCCTCCCGTTTCACACCCCGATGAATTGCAGACTGCGCCGGCAGTGTTCCGTGACGTTCTTTGTAAGCAACGCGGACGTTGCTCCGTACCCCGCGGAGCAAGGCGCAGATGAGCGACTTCTACGCTCACGTGTAACCCTTTGCAATAAGAATCTCTAATTGTTTCGATAGGAATTGCTCAAGTTATTAGCGTTAGGTAGTGATATCAGCAGAGCGAGTCAGAGAAAACGGTGTGAAATTATTCGGCGGCTCGAATGAAATACGGGAACGCTATTCGCGACTGGATGAGCCCGTCAGCTGCACCAGGTTCTCCGTCGCCGAAATTGGGGGAATGGGACCGGATTCAAGCGACTGCGGAGCGCGCCAGAAATCCATCGTGGAGATTTGATGAACGCACGATACCGTGCAGCGGGGAGCGCAGCCTTTCTTCGTCAGAAATTCGCGCTGGCGCTGCTCCATCGTGTAGTCCATAAGCGGTACGCCAGGGTATCCACGCTGTTGCGAGCAGTAATGCACCAGACCGTCCTCGCAGATGTATAGGTAGCGAGACCCGGCGCGGCAACGCCAGTCGTTCTCGCGTCCGCGAGCGATGTTGTGCTGAAACTGGTTAATGCGCGTGAACGATTGTTTACCAAGCGACATGATTTCTTCGAAGATTTCCTGTTCGCGAGGTCCAAGCGGCTGGAGCTGGCCATTGTGATCGTGCAGAATTCCCACGGTTGAGGTAAATCCCAGCTCAATGGCTCGGTGCGCAACCGTCAAGGCATCTTCGGAATTGGCAACTCCGCCGCCCAACACGGAATTGATGTTCACTTGAAATTCCGCGTGCTCAGCCAGCAGCTTGAGCTTTTGGTCCAGAACTTTCAGACTTTTTTTCGAGACCTCGTCGGGATTGACGTTGTCTATGCTGATCTGAAGATATTCCAGCCCGGCGCGATTCAGCGCTGCGATCCTGTCTACAACCAGCAAGTACCCGTTGGTGATAAGTCCGGCCATAATGCCGTTTCTGCGGATGCGCGCGACGATGGCATCCAGGTCAGGGTGCAGCAAAGGCTCGCCGCCGCTGATCGTAATGATGGATGTACCCATCGCACCTAGCCGATCGATCCGCCGGAACATTTCGTCCGTCGGCACGGGCTTCGAAAAATCGTCAAATTCGTTGCAATAGGTGCAGGCCAGGTTGCAGCGCCGGATAGGGATAATATGGACGAGCAAAGGATGGCGGGTGGAAACCAGTCCCTTTGCGATCATGCGGAATTCGCGCAGTTTTCGATGCGCCGCGAGCACTTTTCGCCGAATTTTCTTGCGCGCTGTCACGATTTTGAGAAATCGGCGCGATCGAACAAGCCCCGGAGCGCCCGATTCTTCGACAATTATTATGCCATATCCTTGAAGCTGCTCCCTGTAGGATCAACAGCGTGTGCAGAAAGTAAGCCGAAGGCTAGTCAGACCATTCTTTCGGCATGCGATCCCAACGATGAGCTTTCAATTTTTGGAGCAGTGCGGGATCCAGCGGACCGGCCTCGCTGAATGCGATGTTTTCCTTGACGTGATTCAACTTCCGCATTCCCACGATTGTAGTGCTGACGTCAGGATTCGAAAGGATAAAGCGCAGAGACATTTCCGGCAGAGTCATCCCCATCGGCAATAGCTTTTTCAGTTCGTCCACGCGCGCTACGGTTTTGGCCAGGTTTGCAGGGCCGAAATATTTTGCGCGCCAGTCGCTGGCGGGAAACTTCGTGTCCGTCGTCATTTTTCCGCCGAGGCTTCCTTCGTCGAGCGGTACCCGTGCAATTACACCGACATCCAATTGTCGGCAAACCGGAAACAGCTTGTCCTCGGGCGCTTGATCGAAAATGTTGTAGATCACTTGCACCGCATCCACGAGTCCCGTGCGCAGAGCTTCGATGCCGTTTTCTGGTTGCCAGCGATTCAGGCTCAACCCGAAGAAGCGAATGATTCCGTCGTGTTTGAGTTTCTCGACTGTATTGCGAAATTCAGGGTCGTGGGCCCAGCTATCGTCCCAAACGTGAAATTGCAACAAATCAATCGATTCAGTTCCGAGCTTTTCGCGTATTTTGTCCGCATAGCTGAAAACATGCTCACGCGGAAAAACCTCGCCGTACTTGTATTCAGGCTTCGCCGGCCAGCGATCGTTCATTGGTGGAATTTTCGATGCGGAGCAGAGCTGCTTCCCCTCGTTCTTCGTCAAAATCTCACCCAGCAATCCGTCGCTTTTTCCGTCACCGTAGGCCCAGGCGGTATCGAAGAAATTGCAGCCCTGATCCACGGCCACTTGCAGCGCTTGCAACGATTCCTGGTCATCGGATCCGCTCCAGCCGCTCATCCCCCAGAGTCCGTGGGCGATGTCGCTGACTTCGAATCTGGTACGTCCAAGCCTGCGGTATTTCATTTGGTCTCCTTCTCTGCGTTTAAGGGGCGCCCAACCCGGGACGGCTCGCTATCCGAAATCATCTTAATTGCTGGCCGATGAGGATATCAAATCGGCCCGAAGATAGGGCCGACCATGAGCGTAATACTATCTTTGCTGTATTGCCCCAATTTGGCGAGCGGGGCTAGCCTGCATCCGTTCCATCGTTTAGGGCGCAAATCAGTTAAAGATAGGGATACCAAAGATGGCGAGCCGATGAGCTATTTCGAACTGGCTGTGGCTGCAAATTATCCTAAGGCTTTGCCGACTCCTGGAATGATTCCGGCGGATCAAGAGAGCACTGTTTCCAGAATGCGGCCTCCGGCAAAGCCCCGTCCACCATTTGTTTCAAGCTCGACAGCGTGGCGGCGATTTGTCCTCCGTCTGCAGAATCAAAAACTATAACCACGCCAGAAACCACAGGCGTCGCGGAATTCGCCTCTGGATAGGCTTGTACAAGCAGTTTCTTCGCAAACGCCAGCTTTTGACTCGGCGTTGTGGTCGCGGACGGAGACGCTGGCTCAATCCAAATTACCTTCACCGCTTTACCTTTGAGCGACTCCCAGTTGCCACCGAAAGTATTGATCTCTTGCCGGCTTATTTTGAAGAGATCGTTGTTCGCAGCTGCCGGATCGGCAGTTTTAAGCGCTGTCGGCGTGTAGCTAGCAGGCAGCTCGAGATGAGCCCGCCGAATCCATCCGCGAGAAGCGCCCGAAATTTGCACGTGCACCCAGGCCCCTTCCACTTCGATGATTTGAAATTCGTCCTCTGCAGTGGCAGTGAGCAGCACCGGTCCATTTTCAGACGGCTTTGAATAGATAGGCGCGCCGCCTTTCCTCACCGACGCAAGGTCAGTTGGGCGCACTTGATTATGGAGCACCTCTTCGAGGCTTTTGATCTCGGCGGTGAGGTCCTGCGCCTGTTTTTCGTCAGCCGCTCGGCGCGATTTCATTGACTCGATGCTTTCGCCCGTCGGCGTCGCTGGCGTAAAAGTTGCGGCGGGTTGGTGCAGTGGAATCAAAGGGCCGCCGGTGGTGCCCCTATTCGAGGAGGATTCGCCCGCACTCGAGCCAGGAGGATCGATGTTGATTTGCGGCTTAAGTCCACCGCTGGAACCGCCTTTAGAGGCCGGCCTCGCCGACGCGTCACCGGTGTTTACAGTGGAATTAGGACCCAGCGTTTCTGCAATCTGGTCCAGTAGATCGTTTTCGACGTGGCCGTTTGAAACCAGCACCCGATAACCTGACCTCGCTGGCGAGGGATCCTTGTACCACGCCGTGATCTTCGCGCTAGCCTGAACGAGGGCACCTCCGGCAGCGGTAGGCGCTACGTGAAACGTGCACTCGTAGTATCCGCGTTCGTAGTGATCGAGCGGCTGATCCCCAGGCTCGACGAATCCCTCGAGAGTTGGCAATCGTCCGCTCGACGACTCCCGAAGATCGTCCACTGCTCGCTGTGCATCGGAAACAGATTTGGAAAAAGTCCGCTCGTAGGTCGTTTGCGCAGTGGCAGGTCCTCCGATGAGCGTCAGCAGAAGGAACAATTGAGAGCAGTGAATCAGAGGCCGGAAGAATTTTCTCACGGGACCGGTTCCACCTGGTCGTGACGCAGCCAGCCGCGATGACCGTCGGCCGTCTCGACGCCGTACCAATACGGCGTGATGACCTCGACGAGGACGTCCGAGTTTGCCGGCACCGACCCGACCGTAGCCGCGCGCTGAAAAGGAGCCGACTTCAGGTCGGCTTTGTCTTTCACGCGCACTTCGGCATCGTGCTCAAGTTCATGCGCTCTTAACTGCAATCCCTTGACCGAGGTCTCAGCATCCTGGAGTCGTGCGGCTTCCGCGGTCCGCTCTTTGGCGTTGGCTTGTGCGTCTCGCAGATGTTGCTGCCGTTCCGAAGCGAGTGCTGCCTCCCGTTCTTCCCTCTGGAGCCGGACGATCTGGCCTTGAATCTCCGCGAATTCGCTCGTCTCCACGGTCGTATCCGATTCATGCACTCTTTTCGAACCGTCTTCGATGAACACCGCATCGATCTGCAGGTGAGTACGGCTCGGAGCGACGCCTAGAACGATGTAGCGGACCGTGATGACGCCGACGTCGGTACTGTTCTTGAAGTGGCGCGGAGCGAGTGTATCCCGGCGAATCTTGTAGAAGACGTGACCCTCGCCAGTCCAAGTTCCGTAGTACGGTGAAGAAGTCGCTGCTTCCGCGTCGGTTAACTCATCCTCTCTGGCATACACCTGCGTC
>Ga0210409_10006010_pt1 | contig 12677 bp, 12 predicted proteins | sample IncBWH17MmetaG_FD_161649 | JGI IMG/M metagenome (GOLD analysis project Ga0210409, IMG submission 161649) | Forest soil microbial communities from Barre Woods Harvard Forest LTER site, Petersham, Massachusetts, United States - Inc-BW-H-17-M | ecosystem: Environmental > Terrestrial > Soil >...
CAAGGAATTGGCGCTCGCCAATCCGCAAACCTTGGAGGATCTTTACAACAAATCGCTGGCGCGAACTTCTTTCGCTTTGGTCATGTTGGGAATTGCGGGCGCCATGGCCTTCGCACTGGGCGTCGCCGGATTGTACGGCGTGATTTCTTACTCTGTTGCGCAGCGCACACGCGAAATCGGCATCCGCGTTGCGATTGGCGCCCAGCATTCCACCGTGCGGCGCATGTTCATCGCGGAAGGCGCGCGGCTCGCCGCCATCGGCATCCTCTGCGGCACCGCCGCAGCTTTGGGGCTGATGCGCCTGATGGCTTCGCTGCTGTTCGGCGTCAAGCCTATCGACCCGCTGACGTATGCTGCGGTGGCCATTGCCTTGGCCGCCGCTGCGGTCATCGCCAGCTACATCCCAGCGATGCGTGCCACCAAAGTCGATATCGTTGACGCCCTACGTGCGGAATAAGAACTCAATTTCCCACCGCACCCTGCGGGGGGGGTGGCGGGAACGGAAGGGCCAGCGAGCCGACTCTTCTGTCTTAGAAGGCTTGCGCATAATGCGCGATTGGCTGTTTCGCTCGCCTGCTTTCGGCTGGCATTCACGTATTGAAGCGTCCCGGCCCGCTACCCTTTACAGCGCATGCTTACAAGAATTTAGACCTCCATCCCCCCTGGTGTCTTCTCAAGGCCTGCGCAGATCAAGCGTTCATCGGCGCTTTATGCGGATTTTGCTTTTTGAGCGACTGGTTCACGCTTCGCTTGCCTTGATTTCACGAGAGCAGCAGACGATGCTCCTTCCAGCGAGAGTCCATAGCCAACTTCTCGAACGATGCGCTCCTTCAAGGGCTGAATGAAATGCACCCGCGTGTTGCGGCGTGTCACTTCCGGAGCCTTCAGGTACAGCTCGGCCAATTCCCGCGCCCGACTGAGCGCCTTACCGTTCGGCACAACTTCGGCAACTACCCCCCATTCTTGCGCGGTACGCGCCCCGAGCGGTTGTGGGTTCAGCAGGAACGCCTCCGCTCGTCCTGCTCCAGCGCGATAACTCCACGTGGTGAAGATTCCGTCACCCGGCGTAACGCCAACGGCATAATGTCCCACATCCTGGAAGGTTGCGCCCTCGGCCGCCACTATCACATTGGCGAGGAGGGCATAGTCCGAGTGAATATACGCGCGTCCCTCGATAGCCGCGATGACCGGCACGCGTATGTTGGCTATATTTTCCAAAACCTGTACGCCTTCATCATGAACTTGGCTCCACTCGCCGGGATCGGCGACGTCGCCAAAAGATGACCAATCGACATCAGTAATGAACTCCCCGCCAGCGCCCGTGAGGATTACGATCTTGTTGGCTCGATCTTGCGCAATCCGGTAGAAGGCATCGACAAATTCCGTGTGAGATTGCGCGCTCATAATGCACGGCCCGCCATTGGTGTGGAATTCAGCAACAAGCACGCCCTTGGCGTCGCGCGCCAGCTTTAGATTGTGATAAGCAGCGAAGTAATCCCCTTGCTGTGGCATCGCATTCTCCTGTCCTTTTTCTAATTCCAACGTGCAGGAAGAAGTGCTCCCTGCCCACGGCTGGTGAGAACAACATTACATCCGTTTGCCGCCAGCGGCCACAATCACTTGGCTGGTAAATCCCGCGACCATCATCGCCCAGGTCTTTTGTGCGGTTGTGTCCAGACGACGAGCCACTTCATTCTGTGCACCTCCGGACGACGATCTTCCTCTCCTAAACAGAAAGTGTATTTTCCTCTACTCAACGGGTGTTGCATATGCCTTGGCGACCAGCCTTTAGCAGAGCAACGAGCGCGGAGAGGACTAGTGCGACATTGCCCCCAATATAGAACAGGAGAGGTCTTCCCGCCTCGGCCGCTGGCATCGACCAGCCTGACATCAGCCAAAGGAGCGCAAATACAGGCGTGGAAACCAGACCAAGGCAAATCGCTAGTAGACTTGTCCAACGAATGTCTCTTGTGGCGACTAATGCGACGACCAGATACGCGCCGACCGCGACTACGACTCCGGCGACCTGCTGCCACGAAGAAACCGAGGCGTCGGCCCGCTTCATCTCTGGTCCGATGAAGAACAAAGACAAAGTGCTTAAGGCGAGACCCACTACAATTTGCAAATCGCGACAAATGGCAAGGAGTGTGCTGCGGAAATCGGTCGGTTGACGTTCTGGTGCAAGCGGCAGTCGCGACACGTTTGGTCTCCAACCCTCCGAACTTCATTATGCTTTTTGCGACTTGCAATGTAAGCAGCACATTTGAGAGTCTCTGGGGAATTGTTGACGGGACGCATCATCGAGCCATCGCTGTCCCCAAGAGCGTTACTCCAGTCAACCTAACATTGGGTCAGAGTGCTTGGCTTTATGCCGCGACGTCATTGGCTCAAGGCGGGACCGCTGGTAGTGCTAAGGATTTCGCCGATAGCGCGATGAGCCGGATTGCTAATTCCCTTAGATGGAGGGTGGTCGGTGATTCAAGTGCGCAAATCAAACAGTAGATCGGTGATGTTTCAAATTGTCGTCGCCATAATGAGCCTGGTGCTAGCCTTGCCAGGCATTTGTCAAACCTCGGCGAAACACTGGACTTCTCCGTTCGTAGAAGCACAGAAGTTTCTGCTGGCGATATATCCGGATTTGGCGGGCAAACAATACCTCATGGACGCAGAAACTTATGCATCATTGGAGGTGGACTGGGTCTCTGTTCCACCGTTCGAAATCCAGATAGGTCCGGCAGCGCGAGGACACATGGACTTGATTCCAGACGCCAAGGGCACAGTCCACAGGGTTGAAAGGAAACCCGTTCTGACAGCCAGTTTCCAGTTCGATCGGGAAAATACTCTCGAAAGCGCGAGCGTTCGGTCCGCGGAGTTGACCCTGTACCCAAAGAGTGATCGCATGCGAAGCGTGGTGGACGCCCATCAAAATTGGTCTGACGAACAAATTTCGTCTGCACTCAAGCGGGCGGGAGCCAAATTTGGTCCCGATGAACGAGAAGCGCTCTTGGAAGTAATACCTCTGAAAGCCCTTGAACCCTTCATCGGTACATTTCACGTTGATTCGGCTGAATTCCGTTTGAGGCACCAACAAAAGCCAGAGTCCCTTGCGGAGCTTTACTGGGTTGTGCTGGGACATTCGGAAATGGCAGATGGCCGACAAATTCGATGGCAGCTCCTGTTCGAACCATTCGACGGAAAGCTTACCCGGGTGGACAGCGATCGCGAGGATCGGACACCATGAACGGAGCTCGGCTGATTTCTAATGAGCCACAGGTCTCAGGAGCCAGATTTTCTGCGTCGGTCCAACTCCCACCGCCATAGGAAACCTGGCCTTCGGGTCTTACGACAGGCGCCGCAAGGCGACATGCGCTTCCCGCGATCTGCAGCACGGTTCCGTGCATCTGCCGGTCGGCGACCGCAGACCGCTATTTCGCTAGGGGACTTGCCGTTGGATGACAAACGTCACGACAACTGTCACATTGGTTCGGCACGCGCGTTCTTCACACCAGGCATCTCGTAGGCCTAAAACTTGAGAGACCTCGAACGGTTTATCTATCTACAGTCGCGTGGATGAAACCCCAGGGGGCCGAGATGGTTCATTGAAAAGAATGGTCGGGGCGAGTGGATTTGAACCACCGACCTCCTGGTCCCGAACCAGATTCCAAAGCTTATTGAAATCTATGGACTCTTGTGGATTTTAAGTGATTGGTGTTGAATCGTTTGCGGCGTGCTTGTTCAAGTTTGTTGAATCTTGTTGAAACTGGGTGCTTTCGCAGTTACAAAATTATCTACAGTCGAGCATGAGCCAATTTCTCGCCCGTTTTGAATTTTGGCGAGACACAACGTCAAGGTGCACCACAAGACCAGTAACACCTTCGATAAAATCGACAATCTGTTTCTGAACTCGGCAACCGCTATCGTCTCCATCACTGCCCACGCTCTCGCCGAGAAACCCGAACCACTGGTTCCGCGCCTCGATCGCAATGCGGTTGCAGAAATTCTCTCGCGTGCAAACATCGATCGGGAATTTCTGAAGCCATATGGTTGGGATTTCTGAATGCAAGCGCAACCCTGCACACGCCGCTGGTTCACTAGACTTCTAGTCGAATCCACAAGGAGCGTTTTATTCTTAAAGCCGTTCGACGCTTGGCCGTTATCTTTGGGCTGTCGAGTCCGTGGTTTTGGGCTGCATCGTCGCCACGATCGCGTGGCCGGGTTATGAGCTCGCAAATTCATCCCACCTCCTCCTCTTCTCGGATGTTTCTCACCTGGCACGCGACGCCTCTCCGATACAAAGACAAACCGATCGTCCTAGACCGGCTGAATGTTCCATAGAAAATCTACGACCGCCAAGTCGAGCCGCAAGATTCCCGCGCTGAAGGCTTTGGACTCATGACAATGATCGATTTGCCAGTGCTAGTCGAAAACATCCGCGGCCCTCTGGTCGAGTCGCGACATCGGGGCTGCATCGCAGTCGTGCAGCCAGACGGTCGCGTGTTTGCCAAGGCCGGAGATATATCACATGTAACATTCATGCGTTCGACGGCAAAACCGATCCAAGCGCTTCCCCTCTTGACATCCGGAAGTTTTGATCGGTTCGGCTTGGCTGCCACAGAGTTGGCCGTAGTTGTGTCATCCCATAGCGGGGAACCGATTCATACTCGTGAAGTATGGTCATTCTTGAGGAAGTTGGGGCTTGACACGTCGTATCTGCGTTGTGGAGTACATGCTGCTTCCGATTGGGGGGCGGAGGGCAAGGTCGGCGGTGCGAGCTTAGATGTGTTGCAAAACAATTGTTCGGGCAAACATGCGGGAATGTTAGCCCAGTGTTTGGCCGAGGGCGCGGAACTTGCAAGATATGAGCAACCTGAGCATGTGGTCCAGCAGCGCATACTCGACTGCGTTGCCTTGCTAACCCGCACACGCACTATAGAAATTGGGGTCGAAAGCTGTACCGTGCCCACTTTCGCCGTCAGTGTGGGAGCTTTGGCGCTGGCATACTCCCGTCTGGTGAACCCGCGTGAACTTCCTGCCCACCTGAGATCGGCTTGTAACCGGGTAATACAGGCAATGCTTGATTATCCGGAGCTTGTGGGTGGAACGGAGGGTCGATCTTGTACTCAACTCATGAACGCATATGGAAGGACACTTATTGCAAAGGAAGGTGCCGAAGGTGTATACGCGTTGGCTATTTTACCGTCTAACGACTTCCCGCACGGACTCGGAATTGCAGTTAAAATCGAGGATGGCGACAACGCGGCAGCTGTAATCACGGTTCTAGAGACGCTGAGACAGCTTTCGCCGCAACCACATGTTCATCCGGAGCAGATCGATACGGCTTTGAATGGTCAACTCCGCAGCTTCCGCGGAACGGTCGTCGGTCACCGCCGTGCAATATTCAGGCTTTCCTAGCGCTGCAGTGCGAGGCCGGCCGAAACGGTTGTTCGGGATGTGCTGACTGCGACGCAGCTGCCCCACAGATCCCGATATTTTTGGAAACCCCAGGAGGTCCAATCACCGGCTTTTATGCATGGCCGTAAGTGGCCGATTTTGTGTTTGCTTTACTTCGAATGTCGGTAGCCGTCAGTCGGGTAGTATTTCCTTCGCAATGGCTCGGACTGCAGGAACCTTGCCACTTCGCCCGCCTGATAAAGCTTCCGTGCTCGCCGCGCCGTTCACTACCTCTCTGAGTAGCGTTACGTCGTGCAATTCCTTACCGATGATGGCGAGATTCAGATAGATCCACATTTGATCGTATGGTCGCCGCGAAGGGCTTGCCAGGGCTGCCTCAAGATGAGTCTTTGCCGATTCCCATTGTCTTTCTTGCATCGAGATATCCCCCAAAAACCATTCAAGTAAGAAACGCTGGCCGTAGAGATCTGGAGTTACCAAGTTCGACAAAGTTCGGTTGCACTCTTCCTTCGCATCGTCCAACTTACCGGACCAGAATGCCATCTGTGCATGCAACGCAGGTGCAAGTGCCTCCGCTTGTGCACGATATTCTGGAGTCCAATGCGGAACAAAATAGTGCGGGTCAAGCTCTACGGATTTCACTGGGAAAGGTATTTGCAGGGTAAGCTTAGTTTCGGCGTCTTTGATTAACACCGTATGTGTGAGATGTCGGCATTGTGTTCCGGTTATCTCGACTTCGACATTCGCCTGGTAATATGGGGCATCCTGCGTGATGGTTCCCGTGAGTGTAGAGTCTTCTTGCTTCCAGGTAATATTCCAGCTGGGAGCATTCGTGCGCCGGAACCACTCCTCATAGAACCAATTCAGATCCTGTCTTGCTCCAGTTGATACATCCTTCAGAAATTCCTCCCAGGATATACCCTGGTTTGCGTAATCGTGCGTAATCTTCTGCAAGATTTCTCGGAAGCGGTCCATTCCCACTGTACGAGAAAGCAAATTCAAAACCAGGAAGCCCTTAGAGTCCGCGAGTTCGTGAGAAATGACACCGCTGGGCAGGCTTTCGAGAGAGTGGTCGAAGCCTGCGGCAACAAGCGTCAGATAGCCGACGCCATTTTGGTGCCAGTTCCATCCTGGGTAGCCACTCCGCCGACATTGCTCCGCAGCTTCAGAACCCTCCAGTTCTTCGATTACCCGAAGTGCCCCGAATTGAGCCATCGCTTCGTCGAGGATATCGTTCCCGCGCTCTCCTCTATGTGTTATCAAATTGCCCCACCATTGGTGGCCGATCTCGTGGCCGTAGAACGCCAAGCTGAAATCGGCATTGAGATTCGAACTGTCCGCAAGTACGTAACCGGTCAAGCTGGCTCCTTCAAAGCCAGCGTGCTCGGCGATGTCGTGAGGGACTTCCACAATCGAGAAGTGGCCGTAAGGATAGGGACCGAATTCCTTAGAGAGCAATGCTAACAGCTTGGAGCAGCCATCCAAATATCCCTGGATATTGGAATGGGGACTCAAAATGTAAGCCGAGACGGGGGCTGGCCCGGCGCTCCGCACGATCCGGTATTTCCCGACGGCAAATGACAAAAGGCCCGGGAAATCGAGATCGAATGTGAGGTTTCGCTTGTTCTCTTGCGCATCTGCTACGCGGGGAGTTCCAGGGGCGATCACTGTATATTCATCTGGAATCGAGAAATGCATTGTCGCAGTTCCGTGACCCTCGAACTCATCGGTGGTGGGATACCAAGCAACGCTTTGCGCGGCCACGAAGGAAATGCCCGGCCCGAGATGATACAGAAAAGCGTCTTTCTCTCCGCTGGAGTAACTGAAGCGAATCAATAACTCCTCAGCAGTAGGCGTCGGCTTCGGAGACCGCACAATCCATGTAGTCGAGCCTTTGCTGCTGTTCTTCAGGGTCAGGTCCACCGGCCCGGCAATCTGTTGAGGTTGAACTATATCCACCCGGAAATCATGCATTAAGTCGGACAAGACCAGCTCAAAATTCTCCCGACCGGCGGCAGGCATGCGTAATTGCATTGTTCCGGTGACATACATACGCGATGCTTCAGGGTCGAGTCGAATTGTCAAATCGTACTTCGGTGCTTTAGAAGCGGTTGCTCTTCCAGCCGGCGATGAAAAGCAAGGCGTCGCTAGCGCAAGAACAATGGCCAAACAGCACATAGCTTTGAGCACGGACTTCTCCTTGTTCGAGGATTTGTCCATCAACCAGGAGACTTGCAAAGTTATGCTTGCCGCTCTTATTTGCGGCTTTTTAGGATCAACTTAAACTCTCATCTTGGTGCAAAGAATTCGCCGGGGACACTTCGCGTCCATTCGACGTCAGAACAAGAGCTCTTGGGCGATGCGATTCAAGGCTTCCGGGGGGGGCTGAGAACCCCGATCATTACAGCGACTTCCGAACCCACGGTTCTGAATTGATGCCTAGAATTGGGGGGCACGACAATCACGTCTCCCGATCTGAGTGAATGACATGTGCGGTACTCATCTCCGATGATCGCTTCCACATTCCCTTGGAGGATATAGTTCATTTGCTCGTTTTCATGCCGGTGAGGATCGGTGACGGCACTAGGTTGCAGCTCGACGTAGCTTAACGTCATGTTCTGACCGGAGGTCGACCAAATGCGAACTCCACGGTTCACTTCGCTCACCTCACAATCTCTGAGACAAGCGACAATCGATTCCCGGTTCATAGCTTGCCCTCCTTTTGGCTATCGCGGCCGACTTCTTCCTGGAATGTGAGTTTCGGGCAATATGCCTCCATCAACACGGTTGCGGACGGGATGCGCTTGGAGACTTCGTAGATTTTGGCAGGGAGTCGCAATTTACTTGTCGCTGTGATCCAGAAAGATCCGGTACACCAAAATCAAGACACTGTCGCCGTTCGTTTGAATTGAGTCGACGCGACGGAGAAGTGCAAATTTACCGCGTCGGGATCCCGGATTTCTTGGAGAAAAGGATCGATTTTGTACGGGCGTTGCGAGCCCAATCGGCCCGAAAGTGTGCTGGGGTCACCCCTGTGTGCTTTTTAAAAGCGTGTGTAAAATGACTTTGGTCGTAGAAACCAACCGAGCAACCAACCTCGGCTATCGAACTCTCGGCATTTTGTAAGAGCTGGATCGCAGTTTCTATGCGAACTCGGCGAAGATATTCGCCAACCGAGCATCGATAATGCTTTCTGAACGTCCTAGCCAAGTGAGCGGGGTGAACGCCAACATGCTCAGCGATGGAGCACAAACTCAACCCTTCAGGGTACATTCCGTGGATTAGGTCTTTGGCCCTGCCTAGCCATCTCGGCAAGCGGCCAGAGGAATCACTGTCCCCAAGTCGCACCAGATGCGCCAGTAACTCAAAAACCAGCCCCTCAATTGCAAGTGCCGAGGCGCTGTCCAGCGCGCGGAGCTCTTCTTCAATCTTTAGAGTTAAGATGGGCAACAGTCCGCCCTGTACCATCGGAGCCTCGAAGATCCTGGAGAATCGACGCGCCTCCTCCGCGCGTTGAGGTGTGAACGAGATATGGAAGCAAACCGCACCCAAAGGACCGAATCGGTCAGAATGAATTTCTGCCGCAGGCTTCGCTATTGCACTGAACGGGACGCACTCCTGCGAACGCCCTCGTAGCATTTCGACAAAAGACCCGTGGCGAACAATGGAAACATTCGCGAATTCATGAGCGTGGGGTGCAAGAACTGTGGATGGAGCATAGACGGCCTTCGTAAGAACGAAGCCGTCCTGATCAAAGCGTTTCACAAGCTGCCCAAAGGTAATCTCTCTGAAAACGCGGGCCGTGGATTGGTATGGCTCATGCATGGGCATCCTGGCGAACATTCGACCGCAACCTTATTGTTTGCAATACACGTTGATATGGACGTGCGGTATGCCTAAGCGTAAGCGTCGCAAGCGCCGAACAGTGCGCGAAGTTGTGAAGTAACAGTCAGTTTCCCATTCTCATTGGGGCACGGCTCTAACACTTACCCTGGCTGACGCTCACCGCCCATCGTGCGGGAAGTCTAAGTAACAAGGAAATCGGATTATTAGAGGATCTTGTGCGCCCAAGCGCTCTTCGAATTGCAGCTTTGAGCGCGCTCCTCTGTGTGCTACGCAAAAATTCCGTCCAGCTTCGAAGTCTGACCCAGATAACAGGGTCAGCCCCTACGCTCAACGTTTATATGTCGCTGTCTGACAGAAACCGGCCGTGATCGTTCGATTCCAGCCAGTGGTACAGATGAACCTGATACAGGTACGAACCCACCAGTTCTTCTCCCAACCCGTGCGTCTCGCTGCAAACGAAAGGCACCTGAAGCCCAGCAAGCACGGCGACCAAGAATTGGGTCGTCCGATTGGGATCGACGCTCGCGTGGGCATAGGGAGATTTCACCTGGCTCAGCGTGCTCGTGATTACCAACAGCCGATGCGGATAGCGGGCCATGAGGCGAAGGCGGTTGATGAAGGCAGTCCGTTCGACCGTGCAAGATTGGACCAGGTCTGAAAGATTCTTTCGCTCCACCACACAGACATTTTCTAGGCCAGCGACGGAATAGTCTCCAAGAGGGAGCGCTTTCTTTTCGATTCCCGCAAACCATCCTCTGAAGCGCGAGAAATTGAATGGATCCTGCTCGCGCGTGTCCACGAGGACCGTCGCGCGTGGGGTCTGGAGCTGCGTGCCACCGCGCTCGGCGAGGACGGGAATTGCGGGATGTGGTACGGGCGCTGCAGTCATTTGCCATTCGAGCGGAGACGTGATCAAGGGTCGACGTCTTCTGAGCATTCTGTCTTTCACGCGGCGATCCTTTCCCACCTGTATTCGTGATGGAGGCCGCCGAGGATCGCACGAGCCGCGACGGTGTAATCTTGGTCCAAGGAGTGTCTATTGTGAGGTCGTGGCGGGAGCAAGGCATCAGCAGGTTCAGGAAGTCCCGGTCCCAGGCTTGCATGGGGTCGGCCTTGGTTGTAGTGAGCGACCCACTCCGCCAGGATCGTGCACAGTTGTTTTTCGCCCAGTGGAATCATGAGATCGAGGCACTCGCGGCGTACCGTTCCCACCAACCGTTCGCAGTAGGCATTCGCCTGGGGCGCTCGCGCCGGCGTGCGCAACACCCTTAGCCCGAATGCCTTGAGCTGTCCGTCCACTTCGGCCGCGAAGATCGAGTCACGCTCGTGAATGACAAAACGGTAGGAATGATCACTTGGAATCGCTTCCCGAAACTGCTGCAAGGTCCACTCGGCCGTTGGATGCGCGGTGACGTTGCAGTGCACGATGCGCCGCGTCCCGAGTTCCATCAAGAGGAACACGTAGAGAGTTCGGAACCGAGCGGTCACCACGACCAAGAAGTCGCAGGCGACGATGGAGTGAGCGTGATTGCGGACAAACGTCTTCCAGTGCTGCGAAGATGTTCTCTGGGGGCCTCGTTGTCCTGGTTCCGGAGGCCAATAGGCTCGCACGGTGCGCGGAGAAACGTATATTCCGAGTTTCACCGACAGCTCGGCGGCCACGCGAGCCTGTCCCCACGTTGGCTTCCCCAGCGCCATTCGCACAATCAGTTTGCGGATGTTCTCGGGCAGGCGTGGCCGACCCGTTCGAGACTTCCACCGCCAGAACAGCTTGAAACCCTTGCGATGCCAGCCGATGAGCGTCTCGGGTTTGACGATCACCAAGGCGTTCTTCCAATCGAACAGTCGAGACCAGAGAGCGAGCGAGAAACGGGCGGAGTCGTTCAATCGTCTCGGTTGGACCTGCCTCTCCTCATAAAAGGCCAGCTGTTTTTTCAGGAACAGAATTTCTGCACTCAGGGCCGTACGTGAGCGGAGGAGGAGACGGAAGAAACGAAGTCCGTCTGCGACTAGATCGGCGATCAAACTAAGGAGTGAGTCCAATGAATGCGCCGAGCTGGGAAGGAATCGTGACATGGGGCGCCAGGATGGCATAACAGCAATCTGATTGAGAAGAGATTCTCTGACCTCGCCAGTGGGCCTTCGGGGAAAATGGTGGGACTGCCGGGGAACGGAAACAAATGCCTAAGTCCCGGCATTTTCACCAGATTAGGACGCCGATGGAATTTTTGCGTAGCACAGGTCGCGTGGTTGCTTACGTCAGCGGATTTGCCGCAAACGAAAAATCAAAATCCGCACCCTCCAAGAACCGCAAAAGATGAGCCTCTAAGAATCCAGAGGATTCGTGGCAATCCTAATAAAGGTTCCGCCGACATGCAACTGCTCTTCGTTATCCGCTCGCGGATCCCTCGACGTTCTGCCGCGGACTGGAAGACTTGATCTGGACAAACCCCATAACGACTCCAAGCAACGCCCCGACAAGTCCGGCCACCGCAACCTGGGCTGGATAATACGTAAATGGCACGAACGGCGCGAAGATGCTACCTACTAGAGCCATAGTTAGAGCCCAATGGACGAGGAGTGTCCACTTGGGAAGGCGCTTAGCAAATATGCTCCCGAATCCGTATCCAATGAGTGCAAACCAAACAGTTAGGGTGATAACGTGTGAAGGATCGAGACGGATTCCTTGGTCTTGCCAGCCGATGGCAAAACCAGCCACAGCCGTGGCGACCGTCCAGAGAAGACGTTTCATAGATACTCCTTTAGAAGGGTTGTCCACCGCCGCCGCCCAGGCCGCCGCCAGCGGTCGAACCAGCGCCGGTGGGAAGCGTACCGCCTGTGTTATTCCAGGGATCACAGACGACAGCTGGGTCAGACGGGTTGCTGGACTTGCCTAGCGTGACATGGTGGAATCCAAGTTCCGTACTTTCGACAGTGAATTCCCAATGGTCATCATACGGTGATGATGGAAACTTGAGGCAGCCAGCGGTAATGTCTGCCTGCCGCGTGCAGCCGGAATATCGGTAGCCAAAGGTAAAGAAAGTAACGATGTTGTTCGCCCACCCGCTTCGCCACCCGCTGCCCGCGCGCCGCTCCCCACTCGCAGTCAGCTGGTCCGTGCACTTTTGGCAAGCAGCGAGAATTCGACCAACATCTCGGGCGCTGAGGCCGAGCGGATCGTTAAATCGGATCGGAGCGTTCACTGCGTAGGGATAGAAATTCACGTTCGTCTTAAACCGGAGAGTGTCCTCGGACAGGAAGCGGCCGGAAGCAGGATCGAAATAGCGCGCTCGATAGTAGTAAATGCCAGTCTCTGTGTCGAATTCGCGAGCGGTATATTGGAATCTATTCGTGATTGATCCAGTCGAGGCCGTAAGCTTGCCGAATGAATCGTAGGTATATGTGTTCGCGATTGCGCC
>Ga0210409_10006015_pt1 | contig 12670 bp, 13 predicted proteins | sample IncBWH17MmetaG_FD_161649 | JGI IMG/M metagenome (GOLD analysis project Ga0210409, IMG submission 161649) | Forest soil microbial communities from Barre Woods Harvard Forest LTER site, Petersham, Massachusetts, United States - Inc-BW-H-17-M | ecosystem: Environmental > Terrestrial > Soil >...
ACCATCATCCGTCCCGGCTTGCCGCGAATCATTGAATCGAGTGACTGCTCGATTCCTCCTAATCCCTTCTCGTCCACGTTCACGTAGCCCAACGCGTGCGCCGCCAATTCGTGCTGCGGATACACGCGACGGTATTCCTTCTGGAAGAAAACCCCTCGCAGGTTCATGTCCCGTACGCGCTGTACTGCTTCCCGCGGAACCTTTCGCGCCAGGCGCACGGGCGTCTTCGCATCGCGGATTTTTGTTTCGAGGTCCTCGGCAGAAATCTTCAGAATCGGCGCGAGCAGACGCGCCACCATCCCGGCATCCTTGATCTCACCTGGATCCCCGAAACAGGAATCCATCGGGATGCTGACAGCTAGTTCTCGGCCTTTGCGGTCGTAGATCGGGCCGCGCTTCGGGCTGATTTCAAATGTGCGCTGTTGTTGCCGCTGGGCTTTCGCGAAGTATTCGCTGTAGCAGAATAACTGGAGGTAAGTCAGGCGGCCCAGCACCGCCACCATCCAAACCACCGCGAGCACCCAGACCACCAACCAGCGGAGACGCGGGCTGCGCTGCTCCATGGACTCCGGCCTACCCTATCGGAAACTGAAGCCGACACTTATTCGATTGACTGCGTCGGGAAAGGCCCGAAGCGCCGGGCCGCTGCGATTTCATGTCAGGGCCGGGATGGCTGCGCGAGGGCGCGCGCTTGAGCCACCACCGCGTCGCTCGTTTCCTCGGCCGGAGCTACCTGGCCAGGAACCGGAACCGTCAAGCCCAATTGCTGGCGCGCAATCCCGTCCACTCGCGCGGGAGATCGCAAGATGGCCACTTCCACCTGCAGTTGCTGATTCAACTCCGCGGCCTGCGCGTGTCTTGATTCGAGCTGCTCGAGTTGATATCGAAGCTGGATGCACTCGAAATGCTGCCAGGCATAAAAGAGCAGGCAGCCGGCCAGTCCTGCGCCCGCCGCCACGCGCCGCCAGAACTCGCGCAAGCGCGTTGGTTCCGTTGGGCGTACCAGCCTCGAATTATCAATGCGTTTCACGGTGTGATATTCCGTCATTACCGGCCCCCTCGCTGCCGAGTTTCTTCCGGCGCGAATTTTTCCGCCACGCGCATCTTTGCGCTGCGGGCGCGAGGATTTTTCCGCATTTCTTCCTCGTTGGGCTGGATTACCTTCTTGGTCAAAATCCGGAAACTGCCCTCGCGGGCCAGTTGTTGAAATGCTCGCTTCACGGGACGGTCTTCCAGTGAGTGGTAGCTAAGGACGATCCACCGTCCTCCAGAATTTAAAGTGGCAGGGGTCCGCGAAAGAAACTGCCCGAGTTCCTCCGACTCTCGATTCACCGCTATCCGCAGCGCCAGAAACGTTTTTGTCGCGGGTTGCAGTCTCTGCCTTCCCCTTGCTTTTCGGCCCCCTGCCACAATCGTTGCCAGATGTTCGGTGTCGCGGATCGGCCGCGCCCTCACAATTGCTCTGGCGATTCTTCGTGAATCTCTCTCCTCCGCTTTCTGATAAAGGAGGTCGGCCAGTTCCTTCTCCGCCCACTGATTCACAATTTCGTCTGCCGTGAGCGCATCATCGGGATTCATGCGCATGTTCAGCGGTGCCGCCCAGCGGAATGAAAATCCGCGCTCACGGGTGTCGAGCTCCAAACTTGAAACCCCCAGATCGGCAATCACTCCGTCGATCGGAGGCAGATTTAGGTTCACTGCTACTTCGCCGATCTTCGAAAATTCTGCATGCACCAGATCCACCCGCGCCTTGTACGGCTCCAATCGCTCCCGCGCAATTCTCAGTGCTTGCGGGTCGCGATCCATCCCCACCAGCCGCCCGGTCGTCAGCCGCCGCGCAATTTCAATAGCGTGGCCAGCCGTGCCAACCGTGGCATCCACATACGCGCCTTCAGGCCGAATCCGCAGCCAGTTCACAACTTCTTCCAACAGAACCGGTGTATGCAGAACGCTCAAAAGCTAGATGCCCAATTCGTCGAACGCCTTTTCGTCTTCCGCCGTGATCGGATTACGGTTCAGTTGCTCGAGGAATCGCGCGTGATTCCAGACTTCCAGGTACGTCAATTGCCCCTGAACGTCCACTTCGCCCTTCATCTGCGCCGATTCCCTTAAAACAGGTGGAATAAGAATGCGCCCTTGCCCATCCACCTCGACCACCTGACCGTAATAGTTCGTGCGTGCCAGAAATTTTTGCTTTACGGGGTTGTATGACGAACGCTTCGCCAGCTTCTGCTCGATCTCCTCCCACCTTTTCATGGGATAGATCCGGGCATGATCTCCGCGCGCCGACGTGACGTAGAATTTCTTCCCGGTCTTGCGGAGTTCCTCCAGGAAGTCGGCGGGGATTTTCACCCGCCCCTTCTCGTCCACCGTCGCTGGATAATTGCCCCGCAGCATGAACGCCCTTCCTGATATCACCCGGCGAGTACGCCCTGTGCATCACTTTAGGTTGCGCCCCTTCCACTGCCCTACACTCTCTACCACTCTGCGCCACTTCTTCCCACTTTGTGCCCCGATTGTAGATAGGTTCCTCCGCGTGTCAAGCGGTATTATTCTCAAATTGAAAAATATTTCTCGCTCTCTGAAGAACGGATTGTGGCCGGAATTCCGAAAACCACAATTAGTTGTGGGGGTTCTCGCCCTGCTCTCGTACGCCTAGTCGGTCGCTTGCCGATGACGGCAAGAAATGTTTTGTAACAGTTAACATAGCAAGAAAAAAATTGGATCTGTCATTGCGAAGGGCCTGCGGGTTTGCTGTTCCCTTCTGAAACTCAGGGCGTGTGCGGGCTTGTCAGCGAGTTCAGGTCACGCAATGTGGACTGTTCATCCGGGCTGAGCCCCTGCATGAATCGAGGATCGTCCAACGCCGTCTTCCGCTGCTCCGGACTCATCCCATGCAGAGCGTTCAGGCGGCCGTTAATCAGTTGCCGGCGGTTCGGCGCCATTGCCTGGAGCTTCGGTTGAAGGTCGTTTACAAGATGCTCCTTCTGTTCCGGGGTCATTCCCTCCCACTTACGCTCACGATCACGGATAGCGTCTCGCTCCGTCGGCGAGAGCTTGTTCCATTTCTGCAGGTTCTGCCGTATCTGTGCTTGGCGGTCGGGGGGGAGACTCTTGAAGCGCTCATTGTTCTGCATGAAGCTTTCCTGCTCCTGCGGCGATCTTTCCCGTAAGTTCGATACCCATTTAGGCGGCAGTCCGGCCAAACCGCGCCCGTCACCCTTCTCATTTGCCCCGCCGCCCTTATTCGCTCCTGGCCCTGCGGCGTTTGGATTGGTCCTACCTGACTCGGTCGAACTGTGACCGTTCTCATTTTGATTCGACTTCCCCGATTGTCCGGGTTTGTTCGCGTTCGCGCCTGGTCTCCGCGCCTGCCTTTGCGCCCTGCGTGCAGCAGCAACCTGAGGCGGATGGGGATGCGGCCTTTGCTGAGCCCTGGCAGGCTGCACCGCAAGCAACAGCAGGAGTGCGAACGCAATTGCGAACAGTTGGCTGCGGTGGCTCATCTACTATCCACCGTCCCCTTTTTGCGATTCCTTTTCTTCCGGCGCGGGCTGCGGTGCTGTCATCGGCGGCAATTCCGATAGCACGTCAGACTTGCTCAGCACATCGTAATTTTCAAGCACACCCAGATCCTTGATCACCTGGAACTGCTCTTCCTCGCTTTGCGCGCTCGTCGGGATATTCTCCTGCGGCAACCGCCACATCCATACGCTCAGGGCCACGAGCAGCGCCACCGAGAATGCCAGCCGCGGCTGTGGCACCAGCCACGCAAACCAACGCGGCCGCCCTTCCGCAGCAATGCGCTGGCGCAGCCTGGCATCGAAGCCAAACGACGGCTCATGCACCGGCAGCTCATCGAGTAGGTTCCACAACTTGCGGAAATCCTCGGCGCGGGCACGGCATGCGGCGCAGTCTTTCAAGTGCGCTTCCACCACCGCCCGGTCGGCCGAATTTGCCCGGCGATCCAGATAAGCAATCAGCTCTTTTGAAACTTCAACGCACTTCATGGCGTCCTTCCTTCCCCTGCGCGATGCGCCACCGTCTGGCCCACAAGTGGGGCCAGTTGCACACGCAGGGTCTCGTAGGCGCGAAACAAGAGCGACTTCAGCGCGCTTTCCGAGCACTCCAGAATCTTGGCGATCTCTCCGTAGTCCATCTCTTCATACTTATGCAACAAAACAGCCAGGCGTTGCTTTTCCGGTAGCGCCGCAATTGCCTTGTGGATGAACTGAGCCCGGTCGCGTTCCACCAGGTGCTCGTCAATCCGCATTTCTCGAGTGGGCACTTGAATGGGCGTCTCGTCCTCTTCCGCCGGCGCATCCAGTGACATTTGCATGCGCCGGTGGCGATTGTCTCGCACGGAATTCAGCGCCAGGTTCGTTGCGATGCGGAACATCCAAGTTGTGAATTTGGCGCTGGGAGAATATTTCTGGCGCGCGCGATAGACCCGCAGAAAAACCTCTTGGGCCAGATCTTCCGCCGTGGCCGAATCTCTCACCATGCGATATAGGAAATTGACTAGTGGCGTTCGATACTTCTTTAGCAGCAGGTCGAAAGACGCTTCGTCCCCCGCCTTTACGTCCAGCATCAATTGGACGTCAGACCTAGTCATAGCCTCCACAGTGTATCTAACACACGTCCTGCCATAAAGTTGCGCGGAATTCGATGTTCCAGAAATGGAAGCTCTGACGCCCCGCCAGACAGCCCGGTCCGCTGGAAAAGGTGCTGAATCTAGGAGATTTAATGTTGTGATTCTGTGCTTCTGATCGGAAATTCTCCGCGCCCTCTGCGCCTCTTTAACCTGAGCTGAGCCGAGGGCGGCGGTGGCTTCCGTCTTGCTTTGCTCTAAAGATGAAAAATCGCCTTCAACCCCAATAAGATCGCCACACCGAGGAAAACCAGCACGGCCATCCCAAAACCCGGTTCGCGGTTCACTTCGGGAATCAGATCTGACGCCGCCACGTACAGCGTCACACCGGCCGAAAACGGCAACGCATTTACCACCGCTCCGCGCAACGCGAACATGAATCCCATCCCTAAGAGAGTCGCACCACCAAGAATTGCAGACGACACAAACGCCACCCTCCGACTCTGCCCGCTCGCGAGCATCAACGACGCAACCGTAAATCCCTCCGGCAATTTATGCAGAAACACCGCGGTGAAAATTACCCCCCCAAGCCAGGCAGAAACTAGCAGCCCGGAAGTAATAGCCACCCCATCGAAAAAAGTGTGAATCACTAGTCCCAGCAGCGCCGCATAACTCGCATGCGCTCCGGAAACTTCTTCGTGATGCGTCTCTTCGCCAAAATGAAAGTGCGGCGCCACCGTGTGCTCGAAGAAGTGCACCAGGAAGTAGCCCGCGAGTACACAAACGAAAACCGAGTAAGTGTCGTCAAGAAATCCAGCTGAGGAGTCGCCGCGCAGTTTGAGCGATTCGGGAATCATTTCGATCAGCGCCGTTGCCAGCATGAACCCAGCACCCAGTGCGATAAAGTATTTCAGATAGTGGCGCGACCATTTGCTGTGCGCCACCAGCCATCCGCCTATCAGGTTCGCCCCTGCCGCAGTCACCCCCAGCAGGACCGCCGCCAAAACGCGTGTTGTGTCCGCACTTGCCATTTGCCACTCACCGCTCGCGATTTTGCTGCTTATTCGTCACTCCTCACCTCTGAGTGCTTCTCTCACCCCGAGTGCCGAAATAAGATCACATCCCCATCCTGCACAATGTATTCTTTCCCTTCCAGCCGTACCTGAGCGCGCTCGCGCGCGGCCGCAAAGCTGCCCGCCTTCAGCAGGTGCTGCCAATTCACGACGTCCGCCTTGATGAACCCGCGCTCGATGTCGCTGTGAATCGCGCCCGCAGCTTGCTGCGCCGTCATCCCGCGTTGAATCGTCCAGGCGCGACATTCCGGCTCGCCACAAGTGAGAAACGAAATCAGCCCTAGTAAACGGTAGCTCGCCTGAATCAAGCGGTCGCGGCCGGATTCAGCCAACCCATACGCGCGCATCATTTCCGCGGCTTCGGAATCGGGCAACTCGGCCAGTTCCGCCTCAATCTTCCCGCAAAATGGCACTACAGCCGTGCGAGACTTCGACGCCAGCTTCTCCAGATGATGTTTCTCGATTACGCGGGCAATCTCCGGCGCTTCTTCGTCGCCGATGTTCAGCACGTAGAGCATGGGCTTGCGCGTCAGAAACATGAAGCCGTTCAACATCTTGTACTCTTCCGACTTGAATTCGAGTTCCCGCAGTGGGTTCTCACTCTCGAGCGCCTGCCGGCACCGCGTCAGCAGGGCCAACTCGGTCTCGAGGATCGCCTCCTTCCTTTTTTTCAAGTCTTTTTCCAGCCGCTCCATGCGCTTCGAGGCTTGCTCGAGATCAGTCAACATCAACTCAATTTCAACGCTTTCGATATCGCGCATTGCATCCAGCAGCCCGTCGTGCGGGACCGCTGGATTTTCAAACAGCCGCACCACGTGCGCTAGCGCGTCCGCCTCTCGCAAAGGAACAAGCGAAGCCGAATTCTTCTCGCGGTCCTTCTGTATGCCACCGATGTCCACATACTCGATCGTCGCATGAGTGATTTTCTTCGGGTTGAATACTTCCGCAAGTTTTGCCACGCGCTCATCGGGCACGCGCGCAACTCCCACATGCGTCTGCGTCGGCGCGCTGTGAATGTCGACGCGCGCCCGTGTAAGAATCCGGAACAAACTAGTCTTTCCCACAAGCGGCAATCCGATGATTCCTGTCTGCATAAGCGTTCGATACTAGCACACGCGCCTACCCTAGCCTTTGTGGCACGGTCTATCCTGGCTGCGGTCTTACGAGTATCGCTCACACTAAGAGCACTCAACAAATACCGACCCGTACTTTGACTTCTCATATGTGTGCCTTTGCGGCTTGGAACTTTTCCGCTCAGCTAACTTCGCGCCTGCCCGCACGTCGAAATCTGCTGACGTCGGGCAGGATTATGACCACACCGCGAACTCCGGTATGCTGGGGGCTCCGTCAATGACCAACGACAAACTCTCGCTACCCTTCGACCACGTCGCCGCTCACGAATTTCTCTCGCGCACGGACAAGCACCTCGCGCGCGTGATCGAGCGCACCGGCGGATTCCAATTCAAGCTCGATGAATGCGAGAGCGTTTACGAATCGTTGCTCGAAGCCATCGCCTACCAGAGCATTTCCGGCAAAGCCGCTGCCACGATTTTCGCTCGTATCAAAGCGCTCGGCGCCAACGGCATCTGCCCCACGCCCCAGGAAATTCTCCGCGCGCGTCCGCAAACTCTCCGCAAGGCCGGCCTCTCCGGCGCAAAAGTGCTGGCGATGAAGGATCTCGCGAAGAAAACGGTCGAGGGCGTTGTTCCCACATTGCCTGACGCTAATAAAATGTCTGATGAAGAATTGGTCGAGCGCTTGATATCCGTGCGCGGCATTGGGGCTTGGACCGTGGAAATGTTTCTAATTTTCCGCCTGGGCCGGCCTGACGTCCTGCCCATCCACGATTACGGCGTGCAAAAAGGGTTCGCCATTACCTACGGCAAGCCGCACATTCCCAAGCCTCGCGAGCTGGCCGAATTCGGCGAACGCTGGCGCCCCTACCGCACCGTCGCGAGCTGGTACATGTGGCGCGCAGTCCAGCAAGCCGGCCCCGAAGCGCGGAAAGTCAAGAAGCAGCCGCCAAAGAAAAAACTTGTCCCGAATCGGAAAAAGCGCCGACGCAAGGCGCGCTAACTCAAGAGTTTGGTTTTCGGCGCGAAACTCAAAAAGCGAAGTTTCTTAGCAATCAGGGCTGATGCAAGTCGTTTGTTTTAAATTAGTTAGATGGATTTCTAAAATTCCAGGCGGGATTCAAGACTTAGCGGACCCGAACTGAACTTGAGGGGTGTGATCTCTCCGCAGAACAAGCTATGCCCAGTACTCGATTCCCGCAATTGGAATTGAAAATAGGTCGCGGGGGGGCCCGTTGGTGACGTCGGGGATTGCCTTCGTTGACCACGCGCAAGATTTTTGTGTTAGTAATTTGTGGTCGAACTTAAATTTGGCGGATTCTCCCCTGCTTGCAGACGGAGACAGAAAACAGAGGGATTGCGGAGGCGAGTATCGGGGCTAGCTGCCAGATTCCTCAAAAGGAGGGCGATCTTTCAAGGTAAAAGTGGTGTGGTTCGGACTGTTGGAATCAGCGCAGCAAAGCCGATGAGCAGAACCGAACCTTCGAGACGGACGGACCATTGATGCAGGCGGTCGAATTCCACTCGGAGGGGATTGTCGTGTGGTGTGGCAGCGACGGAGACCATCTGCCTGCGCAACTGTGTCATGCGACGAATCACTACGTGTTGCGAAATGACTGTCAGAATGAGCATGAGGACTACCCCAGCGACCGGCAGGAGCAGCGCTTTGCCGGAAGCCTCTGCTGACATGGCCAGAACCGCGGAGGCGATAAGGAAAATCACGCCCGCGACCACTCCTAGTGAATGCAATCGCCGAAGGGTGAATTCGACGAGAAGGCCGGCCTTGTCCTGATCCTGTAGCACACGAAATGCCGCTGGCGCGACGGCGGCGCTGAAATAGAAAATCGAGCCCACCCACGTGCCTAATGCGAATACCTGTAGGAACCGCAGGACGTTGGTCATCGGCAAGTTCCCCTAAAATAGAGTCAGGCCACCTTGAAAGGAACCGTCACCACTATACTTCTGAATTCGCGCCGCGACCACTGGGAGTAGGAAGGGCCGTCAGACGCATCACAAACAGAACTCACGCGTAATGGATTCCGGCCAACCCACAAGTGAGCTCAAATCTGGATTGTGGCTCTGCTCGCTGTCACTCCTCGCCGTGCCAGTTGCCCGCTCGCGATCGGCGGCGTTCCCTGCACGGGCCGGCTCGCTGCAGTCGGCGCCACAATCTTGCTCTCGACCGGAATCGGCGCCGTGGCCCTCGCAATCTATGGCATCTTTCGGGTGCTTCCCGAGATTCACGCCGCACCCATTCTGCTGCGCGTTTGGGTTATGTTCTCGGTGTGCTGCGGGGCACTCGCGGGATTCGCTGGTGGGTTCTACCTGCTTCTCGGAATCATTTCATTGGAAGCATTTCTCAGGTACTGAGGCGCTACTTCCGGGCGAGCGACTTGGAGAAATGGCGGAGTCCCAGAAAGAGGCCGATCGTAAAGATCAGCAATGGAATCAGCACCGCCCTGGTAGGAGTGTTGTGGGCCATGGTGACAAGATCCCAGCCGACTTCCATGTTGCCGGATTCTGGAGGTGCATTCCTCGAAAGGAAGTACGAAGCGATCGGAAGTCCCACGAAAAGGCAAAGGCCAGCCGCCAGGAGGACCGCAGCGATTCCGGCGCAGATACTGCGGATTATGACCGTCAACATTGTGGCTGCAATTGAATTCCAATCGAGATATTGCGTCAAGGAATTCATTCGCGGCACACCGTCCCAAATCCTGTACGCCACCTTCTGAGCACACGCGTCCAAATGAATGGTGCTACGCATCAACGGAAAAATGGCAGAATTAGGTGGAGCATGGTGGGCGACAAAGGACTTGAACCTTTGACCTCTCCCGTGTGAGGGGAGCGCTCTAACCAACTGAGCTAGTCGCCCACGAATTCAGAAACGAACGGGCCGGCGGGGCGCCGGCGCTGCACTCACTTTTTGTAGCAGAAGGCCACGCGAATTGCAATCAACCACCAAACCCGCGACGGGCTCAACCAGCAGCCGCCTCGCTGAACTGCAGCGCTCGATTGCCCGCATCGTCAAAGGTAAAGAAGACGTCATCCAGCTCGCGCTCACCACTCTGCTCGCCCGTGGCCACCTGCTGATCGAAGACGTCCCCGGCGTCGGCAAGACCACGCTGGCCCAGGCGCTTGCGCGCTCCTTCCACTGCTCGTTTCAGCGCATTCAGTTCACCTCCGACTTGCTTCCAAGCGACGTGATTGGCGTCAGTGTCTTTAATCCCGCGACGCAGGAATTCGAATTCAAGCCCGGGCCAATTTTCGCAAACATCATCGTCGCCGATGAAATCAACCGCACCACACCGAAAACGCAATCCGCGCTGCTCGAGGCGATGAACGAATCGCAGATCACTGTGGACAATCATACGCACGCGCTGCCGCAGCCCTTCCTGGTACTTGCGACTCAAAATCCCATCGAGCACCACGGCACCTACCCGCTCCCGGAATCGCAGCTCGACCGGTTTTTAATGCGCATCCGCATGGGCTATCCCGCGCGCGAAAGCGAAAAGGCAATTCTGCGCAATCACGCAGGACCCTCGCCGGCGGACGCCATGCCGGCGATGCTCGATATCCCCGACGTCCTTGCGATGCAAGAAGAAGCCTCGAAAGTGAAAGTAGAAGAGAGTCTGCTCGATTACGCTCTAGAAATTGTGGACCGCACGCGTCAGACCGAGCAGCTGAGCCTTGGCGTCAGCCCTCGCGGTGCGTTGATGCTGCATCGCGCCGCGCAGGCGCGCGCATTTCTCGAAGGCCGCGATTATTGCTTGCCCGATGATTTCAAGCGCTTGATCCTTCCTGTGTTCGCGCACCGCGTGGTGGTAAGCTCGCGCTACGTCTCCACACAGAAAAAATCCGAGCAAGCTGAAGCAATTCTCCGCGAAATCCTCGAGACTGTCCGCGTCCCGGTTTAATTCCTATGGCAGAATTCATTGTCGCTCGCTGGTGGCATGGCCGCGACAAGGCCGGCTGGCGCAGCTTCGGCATCGCCATGCTCGTCCTTTCCGCAGCGCTGCTCATTGCACTTTTCTCCGCAGCCGCCGCGCAGAGCGGGCGCATCTGGCTCGCAGGAACCACCACCGCTATGGCACTCGCACTCGCTGGATGGGTAGCGGTCAACATCGTCCCCACACTCGCGCGCCGCACTAGCCTGCGCTGGCTTGTCTATCAGGTTGATTACCGCCTTACGCGTGAAGGAATGATTTATCTCGGCGCGGTTTTCGTCCTGATTCTCGCCGCAGTCAACACCGGCAACAACCTGCTTTTCATGATCCTCGGTTGCTCACTTGCCGGAATTCTGATTTCTGGAATTCTGTCGCGGGTTGTGCTGACCGGTGTGGACTTGAAATTCGATCTGCCCGAGCACATCTTTGCCGAGCAACCGGTGCTCGCCGAACTAGAGCTGCGAAACGAAAAGCAGACTTGGCCCTCGTTTTCGCTGCGCGTGCTGGGCGAATCGAAAAAGAGCGGGGCCCAAGTTCTCACGCGCCCGGTTTATTTTCCCTTTGTTCCGCGCCTGGGCGCCGCGCGCCAAAAGGTGGAACTGGTGTTTCCCCGCCGCGGCGTGTATCGCCAGGATGCGTTCAGCATTCGGACACGTTTTCCCTTCGGTTTCTTCGAAAAGACCCGCAAAGTAGATTCCAATATCGAAATTGTGATTTATCCGCGTGTGGAGCCAACCGACCAGTTCTACGAAGTGCTTCCTCTGCTCAGTGGCGAGATGGCCAGCAATTTCCGCGGGCGCGGTCACGAGCTCCATTCGCTGCGCGATTATCAATTCACAGACAGCGCCCGATTCGTGGATTGGAAAGTTACCGCAAAGGCCGGACGCATGATGGTCCGCGAATTCGCTCGCGAAGACGAGCGCCGCGTGATGCTGGTCCTTGACCCGCTCGTCGGCCCTCCGCGCGCCGAGCTCGGCCCGCTCGCCGGACCGGAGCACGCCGAACGTTTCGAGCGCGCCGTTTCTCTCGCCGCTTGCATCGCCTGGCACTTCAACAAAATTAATTCCGTGATGCAATTTCGCACGGACCGCTTTGCGACTCTCATGGCTCCCGCGCGCGAGATCATCTACGACACCCTGCGCGAGCTCGCCCTGATCGAACCCGACACAACGAAGACCGGCGGCGCGTTTCTCGATGACCTCGTGGCCCAACACGAAATCTTCAAAATCATCATCACCAGCCGCTCGCAGGCCTCCATCCCGAGCGCCCTCTGGTCCTCCTCCTACTTCCTGTTTACTGGCGCGCTCTAGCCGCCGTTCGTGCGACAATACCGCGCGCATGAAATCGCAATTCACTCCAAGAGCGCTGAAGATTTTCCAGCGCCTCCTGCTCACATGGTTCCGCAGGCACCGGCGCCACTTGCCGTGGCGCGCGAGCAGCGATCCTTACCGCGTGTGGGTCGCAGAAGTAATGCTGCAGCAAACGCGTATCGCCGCCGTGATGCCTTATTACCCCCGCTTCCTGCGCCGCTTCCCCCGCGTTGAATCTCTCGCGCACGCGCCGCTTGACGAAGTGCTCGAGCTCTGGTCCGGCCTCGGTTATTATAGCCGCGCCCGAAACCTCCATCGCGCGGCGAAAGAAATCGTCGCGCACCACGCTGGTAAATTCCCGCGCGAGTTCGAAGCGGCGCTGCGTTTGCCGGGCATCGGCCGCTACACCGCCGCTGCAGTCTTGAGCATCTCCTACGAGGTGCCCCTCGCCGTTCTCGACGGCAACGTTGCACGCGTCCTGGCGCGGATGAGCGCAATTCGCGGCGACCTGCGCGCCCCGCGCCGTTGGAACTCGCTCAGCACCACTGCACAACAATTTCTCGCAGTCGAAACCCCCGGCGATTGGAATCAAGCGCTGATGGAATTGGGCGAAACCATTTGCACGCCGCAAACGCCACGCTGCCAATCTTGCCCGATTTCGCGCGCCTGCCTTGCCTAC
>Ga0210409_10006018_pt1 | contig 12668 bp, 6 predicted proteins | sample IncBWH17MmetaG_FD_161649 | JGI IMG/M metagenome (GOLD analysis project Ga0210409, IMG submission 161649) | Forest soil microbial communities from Barre Woods Harvard Forest LTER site, Petersham, Massachusetts, United States - Inc-BW-H-17-M | ecosystem: Environmental > Terrestrial > Soil >...
GGAAGACTGAGGTAAGGGGGTCTTCGAAATGACGGCATTTTCTTCCAGGGGCCTTTCGCTTTTGTGTGCATTGTTCCTCGTTGGCGTCATCGGTTGCTTTGCGTTTCCCCGCGGAAGCCTTGCTCAAGGGGAACTTGCCGGGGTATCTGGCCGAATCACCGATCAGTCCGGGGCTGTGATCGTAGACGCGGAGGTGGAAATCAAGAACGTTGAAACGAACATTTCCACCACGGTGAAGACGAATCAGGACGGCCTTTATACGATTCCTTCGATGCACCCTGGTCACTATCTAATTAACGTGCGTAAGGTGGGTTTCAAGAGTGTCACAGTAACGGAGGTCACCCTCAACGTACAGGACAACGTCGTTCGGAACTTCTCCCTTCAAATCGGGTCCGTATCGGAAACAGTGACGATCACAGCAGACCTGATGAATATGAATACCACGGATGGCACGGTCAGCACCCTAGTGGACCAGAGCTATGTTGCCAACATGCCCCTGAATGGCCGGAGCCTCCAGGATTTGATTCTGCTCACTCCGGGCGTAGTAACGACCAGTCCTCAGACCGTGGGCACGGTAGGCAACAATGGAGAGTTCAGCGTCAATGGGCAGCGTACAGAGTCCAACTACTACACGGTGGACGGCGTGAGCGCCAATACGGGTGTATCCAGTTATTCGTCAGGACAGGTGTTTAGCAGCCCGGGTGGCAGCGGTTCTGTGTCCGCCGCTACGGCGCTGGGCACCACGCAGGCTCTGGTTTCCGTGGACGATTTGCAGGAGTTTCGCGTGCAAAGTTCCACATACTCCGCGCAATATGGCCGGAATCCCGGCGGCCAAATTGCATTTGAAACCAAATCGGGCACAAATCAGTGGCACGGCACTGCGTATGACTATCTGCGGAATAACGCCTTTGATGCCAACGATTGGTTTGCTAATTTTTCGAGTGTACCGCAGCCTCCCTTGCGCCAGAATGATTTTGGCGGCACGCTGGGTGGACCGGTTCGCATTCCCCATATATATAACGGTAGAGACAAGACTTTCTTTTTTGTGTCCTACGAAGGCTTGCGTTTGACCCAGCCGCAGGAGGCAACCGATGTTGCTGTGCCGGACAGCTGTATGCGCGGTGTGTCCGGCGCCTGCGCAGTTGTAAACGCTGCGAATCCTGGTCTTGGTAGGGCGCCAGCCGCAGGTCCATTGCTGCCGATATTAAACACGTTTCCTGCGCAAACGCCAACGTTGCCCAACGGAGGAGAAGTAGATCCCATTAATGGAGTCGGCTTGTTTTCAACGTCCTGGAGTAACCCGGCCTCCATCAATTCCACTAGCATTCGGTTCGATCAGGTCATCAACGATAAAATGACGGTCTTTTTCCGGTTCAGCGATACCAACTCCAATCAACAAACGCGCGTAGGGTCGCTGCAGAACGTAATTTCGACGCCCTCTCTCAACAGGACATACACGGCCGGAGCCGATAATATCTTTTCCAGCCGGTTGAGCAACGACTTGCGCTTTAATTACACCTTCACCTCGGCGACACCCAGAACTTTCATTGACGCATTTGGAGGTAACTCGCCTTTTCCCAATACCAACGGTTCGTATAATTTATCATCGTATTTGAACCTTCCGGCAACGGCGTTTCCACAAACAAATTTTGATCTAGGCAATTCTACACTCCCGGTGAATCAAGCATACGGCGCTAATCAGTTAAAGCAATGGAACATCGTGGATACCGTAAGTTACTCTGTGGGAGCACACCAGCTTAAATTTGGCCTAGACTGGCGAAGATTAACGCCATTTGATTTGCCAACCAATCCTGCGGCAACTTTTACGTTTGATGATGAACCAAGCGTTGAGATGGGTATGTATGACACCGGTGGCGGATCTTTCACCGCCCTTCAGAACCCCGCATATCCGGTATTCACAAATTTTTCCGCCTTTGTCCAGGACGAGTGGAAAGTGTCGCCACACCTGAACCTCTCTTTTGGAGTGCGCTGGGAGGTGAATCCCCCACAGGGTGCAGCGCAAGGAGCTTTGCCTTATACAGTTGTGGGAACGAGCGCCGACAACTATACATTGTCGGCGCCGGGCACTCCGGCTTACCGAACCACCTGGTTCAATTTTGCTCCCCGCCTGGGCGCGGCTTATGTTCTGTCGGACAAGCTCGGATGGGAAACCGTGGTGCGAGGCGGTGGTGGAGTATTCTATGACACGGGACAGCAAAACGGATCAATCGCTTTTGGAGGGCCGGGGTATGCCGCGCTCAACACTCTTACGGACGGCGCATTTTCAACGGCAGCGCCGCCGCTTCCCACGATTACAACGCCTCCCGCGGGAACACAGCTTGATATCCTATTTGGTTTTTCCCCGCATCTGCAACTGCCCTATACGCTGCAATGGAACCTCAGTGTCCAGCAGGCGCTAGGCAAATCGCAATCTGTTACGGTCTCCTATATCGGTTCCCATGGCAGCAGGCTGCTTGAGCAAAATCAATTTATACCCACCGCTAATAACCCGAACTTCGGTCTAACAAATAGCATAATTATAGTTAACAATGGTCTAACCTCGGATTACGACGCGTTGCAGTTGCAATTTCAACGTCGACTTAGCCAGGGTTTAACAGTCCTGGGTTCGTATACCTGGTCGCATTGTAGTGACTATGGTTCCATAAACTTTTCTATTGGATACCTTCGTGGAGATTGCGATTTCGACGTGCGGCAGAATGTTTCCACGGCTTTTTCGTACACATTACCAAATGTGGGGCAGAACAAATTCGTAAGAGCAGTTTTGGACCATTGGGGAATTGATGATCGGTTTACTGCGAGAACCGCCTTCCCGATACCCCTGATAGGGCCTGCATCCTTTGAAACGTCCGGAATTCAGCAGCCTGGATATTATGATACGGTTCTGGGCCAGCCAGCCTATCTCTATGGGGCCAATTGCGCCAGTTTTTATCAAGCGGCGGGGGTTCTTTCGAGTGCACAAGGATGTCCGGGAGGAAAGGCCATCAACCCTTGTGCGCTTTTTGCGCCTGGAGCTGGGTCACGAAGGCAGTATTATCGAGGCTGCGGCCCCAAACCGCCACCGTCACAAATAGGGGAACTGGCGCCTCGCAATGCTTTGCGTGGCTTTGGAGCGTGGCAGATGGACTTGGCCGTTCGTCGTGAGTTTCCAATTCACGAGCGATTAAGACTGCAATTCCGTGCGGAGGCATTTAATGTCTTCAACCATCCGAACTTTGGAAACTTTGCTACGCAGGGTAATCTTTTTGGGATGGCCTCAGGTTCACTTGCACAAGGGCTAGGAGTCCTGGGCCAGCAGTTTCAGATGGGTGGTCCACGCTCCATGCAGTTCGCCCTCAAGCTGATTTTTTGAAATCCTCATGCAAATTGTAAAGCTGAAGGTCCCGGTAATTTTATCGGGATCAAGCTTGTCTGCGGCAGGCAGAGACTCAACTGGAGATCGAAATGCGAAGGCACGCCAGAACGATGATGCTATGGATTGCGCTTATAACTGCATTGGGGTGGGGAAATGCTTTGCGCGCGCAAGATATCACAGGGTACTGGCAGGGAACGCTGCATGCGGGGCAGAGCCAGATACGGATTGATTTGAAAGTATCGAAGATGGATAACGGCAACTGGAGTGCTTTGATCTATAACGCTGAAAAATGGCCACAGGGCACACCTGTTAATTCTTTTACACTACAGGATTCAACCTTTACATTTTCTTTGTCGCCCAATGGCCCTCCCAATGGTCCTGCGAGATACAGTTTTGAAGGGAAGCTCAGCGCAGACGGCAATTCCATTTCGGGAACCTTTACGCATGAGGGTTCGTCAATGGAACTCGACTTTCAGCGCGCAACTGCGAACACAGCGCTGCCACTAGACACATCCCCGCATACTGTGCAGTTCGTCACTGTGCAACCGGACGTTAAGCTGGAAGTGCTCGATTGGGGCGGCACCGGACGTGCCTTGATCTTTCTTACCGGTCTTGGATTGACCGCGCATGAATTCGATGACTTCGCGCCAAAGTTTACCGCGCACTACCACGTCTATGGCATCACCCGACGAGGCTTCGGTGCCTCCAGTGTTCCCACTCCAGTTATTGGCGACGCCAATGGAAACTACTCGTCTGATCGTCTGGGCGATGATGTGCTAGTTGTAATGGCCGCGCTCAAGCTCAACCGTCCGGTGTTGATAGGTCACTCGCAAGCTGGCGAAGAATTGAGTTCCATCGGGAGCCGCTATCCCGAAAAAGTTGCTGGACTGATTTACCTCGATGCCGGGTTTGATTACGCATACTGGCCTCGTTCACGGGAAAAGGAAGCGACGACTGGGGCACCTCCAGAAGCGGCAACCTCGCCGAAGAAACTAGAGACGACAACCCCGCGCAACGCGATCGCAGCAGGAGTACAGAAGTATACGAAAATTCCATGCCCAATCCTTGCCATCTTCGCTGTCCCCCATGCTTGGGAATCGACCTATGCTGGCGACGCCGCCCATAAGGCAGCCGCGATAGCCGCTGATCAGCGCCGCATGACAGCCATAGCAGATGCATTCGAAGCCGGTCTACCCTCTGCCCACGTGGTGCGCCTGGCAAATGCCGACCATGCACTTTGGACCACGAATGAATCCGATGTGCTGCGCGAAATGAACGCCTTCCTTAGCTCTTTGCTGTAAAAATGTGTACGAAATAATAATAGAGGCATTATGGCCGAATATAAAGTTCAGATTTACCGGGGAACTATTCTGGGCTTGCTGGTGACAGCAATTCTTCTGGTGGGCCTGAAGACAAGCGCTGGCAACAACACATCCCCGAAGAACGTACAATTTCCTTGTTTGCGGGAACAAGCGGACATTCAGCAAGAATGGCTAAAGCTGAGGTTGGAACGCAATTTGCCCGCGATCATGCGTAAGTATCATATTCCCATGTGGCTGATGATTTGCCGACACCAGATGGAAGACCGGGTATTTTTTTCTCTGGTTTCTCCCACGATCTTTGCGGCGCGGCGCACGACCATGTATATCTTTTATGACCGTGGTGAAAAAAAAGGCATTGAAAGGATTGCATTAGGAGATCAGTCCAATGGTGGTCTTTATACAATCTATGAGGATCCTGAACATCCTAATCGTGAGCTGATTGGTGACGCTCAATGGGAGGTTTTAAAGAAACTTATCCTCGAGCGAAATCCGGAAAAGATTGCAATCGATGTATCCGAAGCTGACGCTCTTGCCGACGGCCTCACGACCGGTCTTCACGAAAAGTTGATTCAAATGCTTGGTACGGAATTGTCCACAAAATTAGTTCCCGCGTATCCGGTAACGCTGGAATACCAGGAAATGCGACTTCCCGAAATGCTCCCTCTCTATCGGAATCTCTTACATATTAACCATTCCATTGTTTCCCGGGCGCTGTCGAATGAAGTCATCACGCCCGGGCGAACGACTGACTCCGATGTCGCGTGGTGGATACGCGATGAGATTAAAAAGGATGGCTTGATTGGTGATCAGCCGCATGTCGCTATTCTGCGTCAGGGAGATGCCAGTTTGAGATTTAAAGGCAGTGCAAAAGGTACGGTGATCGAACCCGGCGATGTAATTCACATCGATTTTACGGTTACGGGAATGCGCATGAATACGGATGTTCAGCAGGTGGCTTATGTACTGAAACCGGGAGAGATAGATGTGCCGGATGGCATCAAGCAGGCGATGAAGAATACCAATCGCTTACAAGATATCGTGATCTCGCAAATTCGCCGTGGACGTACTGGCAATGAAATCTTAGTGGACGTTTTAGCCGAAATGCGGAAGGAAAATATCGATGGCACGGTCTACTGTCACTCGATAGGCGACCACATTCACGGGGCTGGCCCTGTGATCGGCTATTACGATCAGCAATTCCCCGTGCCTGACAGAGGAGAGCTTCGCATCATTCCCGAAAGCTGGTTTGCCATCGAACTCAATGCAAAAACGGCGGTCCCCGAATGGAATAACGAAAAGCTTATGATCGGATTGGAGGATGACGCTGTAGTTTATGGAAATGGTCGCGTCGGGTGGGTGTTGGACCACCAAACTAAATTTCATCTAATTCGCTGAATTAACGGTCAACGATGGTCCGTGCAATCTCGACTATGACAGGAGCAGAGGCAGAATGGAGAGAAGCACGAAACGATTGAACATTCAAAGCCTACCCGTCGCGCTTTTCTAAAGCAGGCAGCCGTAACCGCTATAATGGCATCCACTTCGGAGACGTTGTTACGCAGGCTGATGATGCGCGAACTTCTTTTTTATATTTAAACAAAATGCCGTATCAATACGTATGGCGACAGTTTTACTCAATGTCATCAGGTCAGCGATGGTGAAACTTGGCAGGAGTATCTAGCAGCGCATCTGGCCGAACCCATCCGGAACTTTGGCGTGGGCGGGTTCAGAGTCTATCAGGTACCGCCGGATGATTCGGAAGAGATGTCCGAGCACAGCGCGGAATATGTAACTTTTTACATTTGGAGAGATGATCCGATACGGGGTCTTTTCCGGTCCAGTTGGGCGGACATCTATCCGTGGTTTACGCCTCACTTGCAAGATGGCGGCATGTTTCACGCCAATTTTTGGCCTAATGTGGAAATGGACCTGAATACTGGCCAATTTATGGAAAAGCAACAACTGCTTCGGACTGAGCAATCGCTATATCACATGACCGAACCTCAGTGGATGGGAAAATTGTCCCGAACACTCAGAGAACCACCGCGACCCTAGGCCAATCGTGCCCAACCTCGCCGCCGACAACAATTCCGATTAAGGTCCAATCCATCAACGAGCAGCGTTTCGCCCCATATACCTCGCGCATAAGGTTTGGATTGGACGGCGAATTAAGACCTACTGAAGGGCATTGGGCTGCTTAACAAACACAAACGGTTTCACAGCCGGTTCGAGCGGTAGCAGCATCTCTTTCACCTTACCCGCATTATCGAGATAGAATTGGGCGAGACTTGTGGTTCCATAGGCGAATACATCATAGTGATAATGCTTGAGCGAAAGATTGCGTGCGTTGAACCGCACGACCAGGCCATCGGCACCTTCACGTTCCACGCGGATGGAGCCGTAGGCTGGATGAAAATAAGTGCCGGCATAGGCGGAAAGATCCAGAGTTGGCCTGGTATTTGGAATCCGCTTAGCTTCGAACTCTGCCTTGCGAGCGGCCTCTGTCGCCTCAGATTTCGCGTCATGCGCAAGACTTTGCCCAAGATAGTCTTGGGGCTTCAAGCCGAGTAACCGATCAACAAGATCTTCTGCGATCACCGTAGGAAAGTGACTATTAGTGTTGTTCAGAACAACGATACCCGCCTTTTCATTCGGAAGAAGGATCATGTCCGAGGTGAATCCATCGATCGACCCGCCATGCTCCAGCATCTTATGACCGCCGTGATATCGTACAAACCAGCCTAATGCATATTGATCTTCGCTTTGTGTGACTGTGGAAGGCTGGTGAAGCTCTTCCATTTGCCTTGCGGAGAGTACCCGGTTCCCGTTTACCGTTCCATTCGATAGATGAAATGCCAGATACTTCAACATGTCTTCAACACAGGAGTTGATAGCGCCGTTTGGTCCTATTCCAAACTTTTGGTAGTCATACACTGGGATAACGACGAGTTTTCCATTCACATAATCATGAGGGCGCGCATAATCGGCGGATTGCTGCAATTCGACTGCTGACGTGTTTGAATGCGTCATCCCAAGGGGAACGAAAATACGTTGCTTCACGAGATCTTCCCAGGTTGTTCCTGCTACTGAACCAGCCACATACCCAGCCGTCACGTACATCAGATTGTTGTATTGAAACTCCTGTCTGAAGGTGGCGCTTGGCTCCAGATATCGAATCCTGTGCACTAATTCTTCTCGGCTCAGATAGGTGCTCGTACGGATGAAATCGTGCCTCGGCAGACCGGAGCGGTGGGTGAGCAGGTCGCGTGGTGTAATGAGTTGAGTAGCGATTGGGTCGTATATTCGGAACCACGGTAAGTAATCAATGACCGGCTTATCCCATTCCAGTTTGCCGTCGTCCACCAGGGCAGCGAGCGCAATCGCCGTAAAGGATTTCGTCATCGAGGCGATACCGAATAATGTGTCTTCATCCACTAGGCCAGGGTTGCTGACCTCCCGAACACCATATCCCTTTGCGAGAATGACTTTGCCATCGACAATTACTCCGATAGCGGCACCCGGCACATGCAGCAACTGCATGGCTCGTTGCACATCCCCATCAACTCCCGCAACAGAAGCTACGGGATCAGGTGCGAGCTGCGCAACAGCAGTCGGAACTGGAGCTACGCCGCAAAGCGAGGAAATGAGCGAAGCAATTATTAGTTCAAGGAAACGTGTTTTCATTGAGAACATTCCGTGTGACTGTGTACATCAATCGAATTCACTTGCGTAGGCCTTGAATTCTCTTCTTCAATTCGTGTTCTCAGGCTCCAAAAACGTTCCTCGATGTGCCGACCAAGTTCGGAGCGCGTGCGCCAAGGTTCGCGCCAAGCCTTTTTGGCTAACAGCGTAAATTGATCACCATAATGCTTTGAATCGGCTTCTGAGGAGTTGCGGCTTCCGCGGGGAAACGCAAAGCAACCGATGACGCCAACGAGGAACAATGCACACAAAAGCGAAAGGCCCCTGGAAGAAAATGCCGTCATTTCGAAGACCCCCTTACCTCAGTCTTCCGCCAGCGACCGCGATTTGTATCTCTGCCCATCGAAATTCCTTAGGAAATCCTCTCTTTTCACCCCTCTCCTGCGTCTTTTTCTATGTGGAAAAGTCTCGCAAAACCCAACTTTCCGATACTCGAGACACCACGGCCGATGACCTACCGCCTGTGCCCTAAAACCTGCGGTCTTAGGGGTGATTGGGTTGGTTCCGCAAGTAAGCGTAGAGGAACTTTTCCCCCTTCGGTTCCGTTGGGTTTTTGCCGGGAGGCTCTAGCGTAACGAACACCGAATCGATCTCGCTCAGGACCTTCGGGTCTTCATATTTGAACACCCAGCGCCGCTGCGCTTTGTCGTCGGAAAAGAAGATCCCGAGGCTCTTCGCACCTTGTCCCGGCCCTTCTTTCTTGCCCCAGACACGGTAGTGATACCCCGCGTCTTGGACGCGCTTGTCATTCAGGTCGTAAGCGTAAATGATGAGCGACTTGCCCTCAGTGAAGAACACCCTGCCGAATGCTGCGCGCGTTTTACCTCGGTCGTCCGTATCAAAAACGTCTGCAATGTGCAGGTTACGCGCCGCCATAAGATCGCGGATGTCGCGGTTCGCGGCCAGCATCTCGCGCTCCCGCGCAAGTGCGATCGACTGCTCGGCCACTTGATCGGACTGTTCGTTAATTCTCGCCTGGTCGGCCAGAAGTGTGTCTTGATTACTCGCCTGCGCTTTTTCGAGTTCCCCTCGAACACTTGTCACCTGTGTTTGCACTTGGTCTAATTGCCTCTGAAGATCGCTGATCTTGGCATCACGCTCTCTGGCGGCACCGAGCAATGCTGCGCGGTCGCTCTCCGAATTCGCTGCGCTCGTTTTCCACTCTTCTGCCGCGGAAGCTTCCTTCGCAAGCGATACTTTGAGCGAAGCGATTTCCGATGCCAGGGTTTGATTCTCGGCTTCGAGCCGTGCAAGCACCGCTTGCTGATTTTGCTCCGAGGACACACCTTGCGCGGGCGCTGTCGGAGTCTCGTGCGTCCGGCGTTCCACTGACGATGCCCTGGGAACGTGTATCTTCCCGCGATAAACGGCGGCGCCCCCAAGTGCTAGCAGCACTGTGGCAGCCACCCCCAGAGCGTACGGGACATACGTCCTGGGCCGAGCCGGCCGCATGGCCTGCCCGATTACGGGCGGAGGTAGACTTGGTGCCGTTTTTTTTCGTGAACTTAGAATTCCTTCGGCTTCCGCTTTCTCTAGGAACTTTTCACGGAACCGCACCGAGTCGATATAACCCATCGCCTCCGGGCCACTCACTTGGACGTTAGTGTTGCCTTCAACGGCCATCCGGACGGAGCCAAGCTCCAGGAAATCCCCATAGGCCTGTCGGCATGCCGGGCACTCGCGCAGATGCGCCTCGAGTTCGGCAAGCTCCGCACCATTGGCATCACCAACACTCGCCGCAGCCAGGAGCTCTTCAAAATGGTCATGCCTTTCCACCGCTGACCTCCCCAAGACCCACGATCCCTTCCTTTACTGCACGCTGCGCTTTTGGAATCAGACATACCCGCAATTCGCCGAGTGCCCGATAGTATTTATTCCGCACCGTGTTGTAGCTCGCTCCGGTCTGCTCCGCGACTTCGCGCAGGGTCAAACCCTCGAAGACGACCTTTTGGATCACGCTTTTCTTCGTCTCTGCCAAAGTGGCCAGGGCCTGCTCGACAATCTGCTTCAGCTCCTGAGCGGGGATTCGAGGGGTCGTTTTCTCGCTCGTTTCCCACGCCATGGCGTCGTCCAAATCCGGTCGGTTGTAAAACTGTCGAAGCAGGAGATAGTTTCTTCGGTTGATGCTCCTGTGATAGGCGAACTGCAGTAGCCACACTTTAAGTTTTCCTCTGGCCGGGTCGAATCTTCTCGCCGAGCGGTAAAATTCAAAGAAAATGTCTTGTGTGACTTCTTGCGCCTCGGCGGCATCGTGCACAATGCGCAGCGCGATCGTCAGTACCAGACGATTGTAGCGGTCGAAGAGCACGGTGAAGGCATTTCCGTCGCCTTGTTGCACGGCGATAATCAACTGTTCATCGGAGAGACATTCTTCCGGCAATGATCCCGCAGCCCCATGCTCGTTTCCATTTGGAAACTCGTTGGACATACCCTTCCTCAAGACCCGCTGTTGCTCTTATTACGGCAGCAAGGAAAGCGCCATGCAAGGGATAAATTTTTGTTTTTGGCGGGTACAAATGGCCCTTTTCGCAGGAATACTATGTAGCAGGTTCCCGAGCCACCGGTCAGGGTCCGCCACCGGTTGTTTATACAGTTACGGCAAAATAATATAACAACCGTCTTCCGACAGATGTAACTTCTCGCCTTCCCACTGGAATACTTCAAGTTAGGGCCAACCCAGGCGGCACGTGACTCGTAGCTTAGCGCGAGGTTGCATGTTCTCCGGTGTCGAGCTTCGCTTCTACCGCTATAGGTACATGCAGATCGCCGAGCACCTCAGCACGATGAGCGGGCCCCCAATCCTATCCCCTCGACATCTTGACACTGCGGAATGTGGTCGCCCGCGTTCGGTGCGAAGGGCCAATGACCCCATTTCGAGCATATGAACAGCTAAGCGAGGCGATCGAACTGCAGTACTTTCGTCAAGAGTTTCCGCTACAACCTGCAGATCAGCAGTTCACGCTCGTAGACCATCTCCTTCGGTAGATGGTCATGGAGTTCGATGAAGAGTTCTTCATGGCCGATGATTTCCCGGTGCCACTCGGCGCGATCGAATTTTTGCAAGGCGTCGAATTTGTCTGACGAGAAATCCAGTCCTTTCCATTCTATGTCCGTGTAGCGAGGCATCCAACCGATGGGAGTTTCTCGGCCAAGGGAGCGCCCGTTCACGCGGTCGACGATCCACTTAAGTACCCGCATATTTTCGCCGAAGCCGGGCCACATGAAATTACCTTCGGCATCTTTGCGGAACCAGTTCACGTTGAAAATCTTGGGTGTAACGTGGAGGGAGCGCTGCATTTTGAACCAGTGACGGAAATAATCTCCCATGTGGTATCCGCAGAACGGCAGCATTGCCATGGGGTCGCGTCGCACTTTGCCGATCGTACCTGCGGCGGCAGCGGTCATTTCTGATCCCATCGTTGCGCCCATGTAAATACCTGCGCTCCAGTTGAACGCCTGATAAACAAGCGGCATGGTTGTGGCGCGGCGCCCGCCAAATGCAATTGCGCTGATGGGAACGCCATTTGGATCTTCCCAGTGAGGGTCGATCGTCGGACATTGCGAAGCCGGCGCCGTGAACCGGGCGTTTGGATGTGCGGCTTTTGCGCCGGTTTCTTTGGCGATTTGCGGCGTCCATCTGTTTCCTTGCCAATCGAGGCATTCGGGAGGAGGCGTGTCAGTCATGCCTTCCCACCAGACACCACCGTCAGGCGTAAGCGCAACATTGGTGAAAATAGAATTTGTTGCCAGCGTGGCCATCGCGTTGGGATTGGTCTTCTTGCTGGTACCCGGAGCTACTCCAAAAAAGCCAGCCTCAGGATTGATGGCACGGAGCGCACCATTTTCGTCTGGACGAATCCAAGCGATGTCGTCTCCAACTGTCCAAACTTTCCAGCCTTTGAAAGCTTTCGGCGGAATCAGCATAGCGAAATTTGTTTTCCCACACGCGCTTGGGAAGGCTGCAGCGACATAAGTTTTCTTGCCGTGCGGGTCTTCGACGCCGACAATCAACATGTGCTCGGCCATCCAACCTTCGTCGCGGGCGATGTTGGAGGCGATGCGAAGCGCAAAACATTTCTTTCCGAGGAGCGCGTTGCCACCATAGCCGGAACCGTAAGACCAGATCTCGCGCGATTCAGGAAAGTGCACGATGTATTTTTCTCTGTTGCAGGGCCAAGGAACGTCTTTTTGGCCGGGAGCTAGCGGAGCGCCTACGGAATGCATACAAGGCACCACGCGGGCGCCTTTATCTATTTCTTCGACCACAGCAG
>Ga0210409_10006019_pt1 | contig 12667 bp, 8 predicted proteins | sample IncBWH17MmetaG_FD_161649 | JGI IMG/M metagenome (GOLD analysis project Ga0210409, IMG submission 161649) | Forest soil microbial communities from Barre Woods Harvard Forest LTER site, Petersham, Massachusetts, United States - Inc-BW-H-17-M | ecosystem: Environmental > Terrestrial > Soil >...
CCAGATACTTGACCTGTACCTCCCGACCGCCGATGTCCACGGTGAACCCCTGCTCGAAGCTGAGCGTCGCGCTCTGGAACTGGACCGACTGGATATCGGTGACCGCCGCACGATGCTTGACGAGCGCCGCGTGCACGTCTTTCACGTCATCGGCCGTCAGATTCGTGCCGTCCGGCGTCTTCTTCGTGTCCAGCATCCGTTGCAGCGGCGCCTGGTCCTCTTCAAGACGACGCGCCGCGCTCGGACCGAGCATGTCCATCATTTTCTTGGTCTCGACGTGGGCTACGATCGTCAGGCCGGGAAACGCGTCCATATATACCCGGTTCCCGAGATTATGATCTTCGTGGTAGTGCGTGTTGAGCAAGAAGCTCACCGGCTTGTTCGTCCATTGACGGATCTGCGCGATGTCTTCCCGCGCGAGCGTGGGCAGGAAGGTCGCGTCGACCACGAACACCTGCCGGTCGCCGATGATAACCGTCGTGTTGCCGCTCACGTATTTGTCGCGATTGTCGTGCTGGATCGAGTACACGCCAGGCGCGAGCTCCGTCACCTTGTGCACCGCCTGCCCCGACGCGGCCCGTGCGGCAACGACGAGTCCGAGCGTAAGAGCCAACCTGCGCGTCATGGTCTATTGGATTATATGGTTGTCGGGCCGACGTGCGCATGATGCTCAAACGGTAGAGCGTCGCTCGTCACGCCGTATTGAACAAACACAACATCACGCCGCGGGCGGGAACCGTCTTCACTCCGACGCGTCGTGAACACGGTGATCGAGGCGCCTCAGCGTAACGCCTCCAGCGTCGCCGCTGCTCGCGTGACGAGCCGCGCCTCCGCGTCGAGCGCCGCTCCCACGCGACGAATCTCCGCGTCGGCCGCCGCCCACTGCTTCTCCTCGATCGCTTCTCGCACACCGGGAACAGTCTTTACGCCATACCCCGTATAGAGACCGGGCGCGTACAAGAGGTGCTTGTACCAAGGCCGACCCGGAAGCCCGTCCCGCGACGTCAGCTCGCGCTCACTCTGGATGATGATCGCGTTCACGGCGCTCACGGCCGATGCGTCGAGCCGGCTGCCGTCGCCCGCGGACAGCGACGCGCGCACCGAATCGTAGGTCGCCGCCGCGCGCGTGAGCGCATCCGCGGCATTCTCGAGTGGCGCGAAGCTCAGATGAGGCGGTATGGCGACCGTGTCAGGTGCCACGAACGCCTCCCGAGGATCCGTCGTCCGAGCGAAGACGCTGTCGCGGATTTCCCGATTCTGCTCGGCGATCTGCTCGGCCTCCGCCGCGCGGAGGGTCTTGAGCTCCGCGACCCACTTCTGGCTCGTCTCCGCCAGTCCCACGAAGTCGTAAGGAATGAGCGGCGCATCCGCGAGTCGCATGGCGGCGGTGCCGATAGTTTGCGCCAGCGCGCGTCCATACGCAAAGCTGGTATCGTCAAATCGCGTATACCACGCGAAATCATCATAGATGGAGTGATAGACCCCGTTGTCGTCCTCGCCCGCGAACACGATGTGCGCCGCCGGGATCCCGAGATGATGCACGAACGGCGAGTAGTCCGACCCCGAGCCCGGCGGATCCATGCGCAGGTGAGCTCGAGTCCGTGCCTCGGTTCGCTGCTCCGGTGTGCCCGTACGGACCACGAGCGCCTGCATGCGCTGCCACAGCGTTCCGTGGGTCTCGGGGTCGGCGATCTCGCGCGCCACGTCATCGAGCAGCGCCTCGAGCACGGGCGAGCCCGCGAGATTCAAGTAGCCACGGTCCGTGTTGTCCGAGTTGAGGTATGCGACCGCGTGCCGGCGCAACTCCTCGGCATGCGCCTCGACCCACTCCGTGGACCCGATCAACCCCGCTTCCTCGGCGTCCCACGCGCAATAGATGAGCGTGCGGCGTGGTCTCCAGCCTTGGCCGACCAGCGCACCGAGCGCGCGTGCTTCCTCGAGCACGGCGACCAGGCCGGATAACGGATCCGCGGCGCCATTCACCCAGGCATCGTGGTGGTTCCCCCGGATCACCCATTCGTCAGGCGCGGTCGACCCCTCGAGGCGTGCGATCACATCGTAGATCGGCGTCATCTCCCAGTTCGATCGCAGCCGGAGGTGCACCCGCGCCGGCCCCGCGCCGATGCGATACGTGATGGGCAGGGCGCCCCTCCAGCGCTCGGGCGCGAGTGGCCCACCGATCGCCGCCAGCAGCGGCTCCGCATCCGCGTACGAAAGAGGTAGGACGGGAATCGGCATGATGGTCTTCGCGTCGGACACCGCAAGCCGTTTCGCATCCGCCGTGGCCCCGATGTCCGGGGTCAAGGGATCACCCGGTTCCACCGACAGGTCGATCACCGTGCCGCGCTGCACGCCGTCGCGCTGACGCATGGGCCCCGCGGGATACACGGCGCCTGCCGCGTAGCCGTCGTCCTTGGGATCGGAGTAGATCAAGCATCCAACGGCCCCATGCTGCGCGGCCAGTTTGGGTTTGATCCCACGGAACGCTCCACCATACCGCGCGATCACGATCGCGCCTTTGACCGACACACCACGGCGAGCAAGCTCCTCGTAGTCGTCCGGCACACCGTAGTTCACGTAGACGAGCGGCGCCGTGACATCCCCATCGGCGGCATACGCGGTGTAGGTCGGCAACTGCTCGCCCTGCTGGGCTGAAGTCGGATCGCCGGAGATCGCCGGCTCTCGCAGCGCGGCCTGAAAGTGGGTCGGCGCGACCAGCTCGACCACGCGCTCGCGCGGCGTCGGATACAGGATACTGAACGTCTCGATGTGCGCGTCCCAGCCGAATGACCGAAACTGCGCCAGGAGCCACTCCGCGTTGTCGCGATCATACGGTGATCCCACATGGTGCGGGCGAGCGCTCAGTCGTCGCATCGCCTCACGCAGCCGATTCGGCGACGGGATACTCTGGAAACGCGCCTCCCAGTCACGCTCGATACGCGCGGCGGCGGCCGAATACCCGGTCAACGGCCGCGGATCGGCGGTTCTGGCGGCCAGCCCTACGACGGCGCCCAGAATCCCGATGACCTTGAGACTCATGGCCACAGGACCGACCGGTCGATCGACGCCACCGTCGCTCTCCCGGTGAGCATCATGGCCATCCGAAGCTCCGTCTTGAGGATCTCGACAACCTTGCCGACACCGGCCGCTCCCCCGACCGCCAGCCCATACGCGTAGGGGCGTCCGATCAGCACAGCGTTCGCGCCCAGCGCGAGCGCCTTCAGCACGTCGGTGCCCCGGCGAATGCCACCATCCATGAGAATGGGCACCCGCGCGGCGACCGCTTCAACGACGCGAGGCAGCGCATCGATCGTCGCCGGATTGCCGTCGAGATTGCGGCCGCCGTGATTCGAGACCACGAGCCCAGCGACACCCACTCGGATCGCGCGATCCGCTTCGATCGGATTGAGGACGCCCTTGAGCCACAAGGGCACGTGCACGATGGAGCGCAACCATTCCACGTCCTTCCACGTCACGCGCTCCACGAACTTGGGATCAGCCGCCTCACCGACTCCCGGCGTCAAATGCGGGACGTCGAGGGTAGGCGGAACAGCGAATTCCGCGCGGTCCTGCCGGTTCCGCGGGCCGTTCGACGCGGTGTCGATCGTCAAGACGATTGCCCGCGTGCCCGCGGCTTCGACTCGCTCGACGAATGCCTGAACGAACGCGCGGCTGTACAGGAAGTACAGCTGCGACCAGATCGGTCGGGTGGCCGCGCGGACGAGGATCTCGGTCGCGGTCGTTGTCCCCATGCTGACGACCGTCGTCGCACCCGCCCCGCCGGCGCCGCGCACCGTGGCGGTCTCTCCTTCGGCGTGCATCATGCGCTGAAACCCGATCGGCGCCAGCAGGATCGGGTGGGGGAGCTCGAGCCCTGGCTGGTGGACCGACAGGTCGACCCCCGACACATCCTCGAAATTCCGGGGAAGAAGGCGAATGCGATCGAGGGACTCGCGGTTCCATCGCACCGTGAGCTCATCACCCGCGCCTCCGGCGATAAACGCGTACACGGACGCGGGAAGGCGTTGGCGCGCCGCGGGCTCGAAGTCGAACAGGTTGATCGGATCGCCGCGCGCCACCGGGATCGAGTCGGCCGTTGTCGAGTCGGGCGCCACGATCGACCACCCGGCGAGCGCCTGAGTCCACCGCAACAAACTCCGGCGCGTGATGTTCATTTCGGGCCACCCCGATGCTCGATCACCGCCCCCGCGGGCCACACGCCGCTTAAGAATTGCGAGACCGGCGGAAAGAATCGATCGGGTTGCTCAATCTGTGGGTAATGCCCCGAGCCCGCGATGAGCAACAGGCGGCCATTCGGCAGCGCACCCGCGAGGACGTGCATGGCATCGATCGTGGGGACGCTCAGCGCCCCATCGACGATGAGCACCGGCATCGTCAGGCGGCCCAGTATCGACGTGAAGTCCCACGCACCGAGCGATTGCATCGTCGCATTCGACACGAACGGGAAATTGCGGAGCGCTTCTGCCGGCACGTCGCAGGGATCCGCGCGCATCCGCGCCGCCGACGCGCGATCGGCGAAATACGCGGTGAAATACGTGGCGAACAGCTGTCGGCACAACGGAACCGGGTCGGCCGCCGTCGGAATGGCGGCGATCAGCCGTGCGACCGTGGCGCCGGATGCCGAATCCTTCTGCGTCATTTTTCGCTGGCGAAGCGCGTACAGGTCCGCCGTCGGCGGCATCGGACCGACCAACAGGATACGCTTGACGCGCTCGGGATGTTCGGCCGCATAAAGGATCGCCAATCCACCGCCCCACGACTGCCCGACCAGCGTCATTTGCGCGAGATTGAAATGTTGGCGGATCGCCTCCAAATCGCGGACGTGATCGGACGCGCGCAGCTGCATCGAGTCCCTGATAATCTCAGAACGACCGGCGCCCCGCTGGTCATACAGGAGAACCACTGCGTGCTCGGCCAACGGCGCGAGATCGGGCCAACTCACGCCGATACTGAGCCCCGGCCCACCATGGAGCACAACGACCGTATCGCTGCCGGAGCCCACCAGACGAAAGTAGAGACGCGTCCCATCGGCACCGGACACGTATCCTTCCGTGGGCTGAGCGGCGGCGAGATGCGACAGCGTCAGCAGGCCGAGAATCGAGAGCGCATTCCTCATTTGGCGAGATAGAGGAGAATGAACGCGGTAGAATCGTAAAGACCGTGCGCCAGGATCGTCCGCCAGAGATTGCCGCGGGCGGCCACAAACGCCGCGCCGTACACCAACGCAATCACGCCCGTGAGCACCGCTCCTGACAGTCCCTGATAAGCGTGCGCGGCGCCAAAGAAAATCGCCGCTGTGACGATTGCCCCCAGCTTCGCCGGCCACGTGTCCCCATACACTTGGGCGATCCGCGGAATGAGAAAGCCGCGAAAGACGATCTCTTCTCCGAATGCCGCGGTCGTCCAGATGATCACCAGGTATTTGGCCAGCACCCACGGATGTCCCTGAATGGCTCCGAGCGCTGAGAAGTCGGGCGCGCCCCACAATCCAACGGCGAGCGGCGTGAGGAGGCTCACGGCCAGCTGACCGAGGACGGCCGTGACCAGCGCGGAGATCAGAGTCATCGCCCACGATCGCGGACGTCCGAGACCGAGGCCAAGGAGCCCCGCCGTCCCGCGCCCTCCCACGTACCACGCGGCGACGGCGGCGACCGCCACGCCGATCGCGCCAAACATGACGATTCCCGTCCACTTGGCGATCGCGGTGAACAGGAAGACGATACCGAGCACCGCGGCGACCAGACCGACGCGTCGCCCGTTCATTGGCACACCGGTGTCAGGTGGCCCGTGCGGCCCGTCAGCTCGATCGTGGGGAGAGGAAAGACGGTCGTGTGCAGGTCGGCCCCGCCCCATGTCGTGTCGGCCACGGCCGCCAGACCGTACATGCGGATCGCGATCGCACGATCGGCGCTGCTTTCCATGGTCGTCGAGATGCGCTGCTCGCGCATCAGCGCGTCGCGCGTGCTGACGAAGTCGGTCGTCGCCGCGAGCGGCGGCAAGCCGCCCACCAGCGTCCGCACTTGATTGATCAACCCCCAGGCTCCGGCGAAGTCGCCGAGGCCCAACCGCACCTGCGCCCGTCCCAGCACCAACTCCTCGGCGCGAACGATCGGCATAGGGCTCGCGGCCGATGGATAGAAGGTGAAGATGAAGCTCGATGACTTGTCAGAATATTGCGGCACCTGCGCGGGCGCGGGATTCGTCGTGAACTTCGCCTTCCAACGGGCGTCGTGCGCGGTATCGACCTGCGCGACGAACTCGTTCATCATCCGGTAGGTACCAATGTTCGCGTTGACGGGATTGACCACATCGCCGGATGCCGGCGAAAACGAGTGGTACACCGCGTTGGGATCGCTGAACGGGCCGGGCATCGGCGCGGTCAACGCCGACGGCTGATAGAGCGCGGACGCCAGCAACGCGCTGTCCGCCCGCCGCAACGCCGCCGCGTCCGGCAGTCCGGAGCTCGTCGGGGTCGGCGCGGTGGCCGGAGTCGATCGCGCGATCGCGTAGGCAAGCTCGAGGTTCGCCTTGCCGGCGAGCGCGCGGTTGAACGCCGCGAACGACCCCGCGCGCATACTCGGCCCCGCGGTCCCGCTCACCGACGCGAAGCCCGTCGGCACGATCACGGGCAGCGGATTGAGCGTGTCCACGTTGAGCTGCGCGTTGGCCGAATCGAGGAGCGCCACGATGGAGCGCCAGACGTCCTTGTTGCAGAGGATCGGCGCCGGCGTGCCGAAATTGGTCTGACCCACGCCGGCGAGGGGGACGCCCGTCGTATCGCGCGTCTCAGCCAGGTACATGTAGTCCAGCGCCTTCATCGTTTGCACAATGCCCGTGATCTGCGCTCGCTCGCCCGCGGAGTAGGGCGCCGGCTTGTTCACCCGGCCGAGCGAGACGAGGATGCTGTCGGCCGCTCGCGCCATGACGAACTCGTTGCTCCACACGAAGCCGCCGAGATCGGCGGGCAGGAGCGGCGTCCCATCGCCCATGAACTCCGTGATGAACTGCGTCTCGACCTGCGTGAAATTGCCGGCATCGCGGGCGAACGCGGTCATCGCCATGGCGTAGAACCCGACATCGTTCCGGCTCCCGGAGAAGAGACCGGAGACCAGCGTCTGCATGCCGAGCCGAGAGGTCGCGTCCGGGTTGGGTGCCCCGAAGTCGGGCACGACGGGCTGCGAGCAGGCGGTGAAGGTGAGCGCGGCCGCAAGGAATATCCCGCCTCTCATGGTCAGATTCCGAGATCGAGGGAAATGAAGTAGCTCCGCGCGGGCGGAAACGGCCAGATGTCCTCGCCCCGCGCGATGTTCGTGTTGCCGATCGCGCTCACCTCCGGATCCAGGCCGTGGTAGGCGAAGCTCGACCAGAGATTCCGGCCGGAGAGCGACAATCGCGCGCTGCTGAGAGTGAGACGAGGAATCGCTCGGAGCCATCGCGAGGGGACCTCGACGCTCATCGTGACCTCGCGCAGCTTCACATACCCTCCCGGCTCGACATAGACCGGCGATCCTTTGCTGAACCCGATCAGGCGCTGTACGGCGGCCGCCGAATCGACCATGAGGCCAGGACTCACGTCCAGGAGAAATCGCGTGAAGTCGATCGCGTTGCCGCCGTTCTTCCAATCCAGCACGGTCGCGAGCCGGAACGGACCGACCGTGAAGTCGTTGCTGAACCCCATCGTGAAGGCCGGTTGGACGTCACCGACTTGCGGGAACGTCCCGTTCCGATCCGGCGCGACCCCTTCGTTCACGATCTGCGAGACCGACCGACCCACCTGGATCCGGTTGGCGCCGAAGGCACCGCCGCCGGTGATGTCGAAACTCGGGACATCTAACCGGTTCACAACGCTGTAATTCCGGTAGTACGTCGACGTCGACACCCAGGTCAGCCCATTGCGCATCTGAATCGGGGTCATGGACAGCGACAGCTCGAGTCCTTGGTTCGTGAACTCCCCGCCATTGATCCATTGCGACGTCGATCCGAACGACGCCGCGTGAGCGGCCTGCAGCAGAACGTTCGTGATGCGCTTCTGGTAGACCGTGGCGCCCAGCTGGGCACGCGAACCAGCTAGCGTCACGTCGGCGCCAGCCTCGATCTCGGTGTTAGTCTCAGGCTTGATGCGTGGGTTGCCCAGCGCCGTGTTGGGATAAGTGCCGCTTTGGCCCTCGATGAGCTGCTGAACGAGTGGGTTGTAGCGCACGCCGTAGAGGGGCAGCGTACCTGACTGCCCTCCCGCGGCGCGCAGCTTGATATCGTCGAACACGTGCTCGATGCGGGGCAGCCGATAGGACGCCGAGAATTTCGGATAGGTGTAGAACGCGTTGATCTCGCCATTTTCACTGCTGCGTTCCGCCGTCACGCCGGCCGTGAGCGACAGGCGCTCCGCCAGGGTCAGCACTTGTTCCTGCGCGTACAGCGAGAAATCCTGGAGACCCGTCTGAGTGAAGAACCCGGTTTGCACCGTGCCGGCGGTGAAGCTGTTCGCTCCCGCGACCAGATTCTGACCGACGTTATTCGTGTTGTTGAACGACCGGTTTTCGCCCGCGATGCCGAGCGATGTCGTGGCCGACAGGGCGGAGACGCCGGTGAAGTGATGGACCAGGCTGAGCGAGTAATTGCTGTAGGTCGTGCTCGCGTCGAGCGACGTGGCGACGCCGGGCAGTCCCGCAGGGTTGGCTCGTTCCACCTGGAGACCGGGTGGGGCATAAATTTGGTCGTGCTGCGTCGCGAAATCCGCCCCTCCAATGAGGATGACGTGCAGCGTCTGGTGGGCCGCGCTGTACGCGCTCCAATCGAGCGTGCCACCGGCAATAAATCGGTTAATGACCTCCGGCGTCTGAATCTGCGACGCATCGGCGAACGGATTCGCGACGCCGAAGGGATTCGTCGACCAGGCGCCGGCGCCGCTCGGCCGAGCGAGATTCACGAACTGCGGCGTGCTCGAGAAGACATCGTAGGGTGCGATCCCCACATTATCGTTTCCCGTGATGCCCCGGCGCGTCAGCGCGTGCGTGTAGAAGAGATTCGCCCCGACGGTCAGGGACGACGCCAGGTTAGTGGAGACGTTGCTCCGGACGGACTGTTTGTTGTATCCCGTGTTCGGCATCAAGCCGTTGTCGTACTTGCTGAGCGCGGACAGGAAATACGACGTCGTGTTGCGAAGCGCGGCACCGCGCGCCGAGAGGTCCGTCTCGTATGACAGCTCGCCCCCGCCGAACAACTGCCGTTGGTAGTCTTGCGGCCCGGCGTAGACCGACTGGACGTACGCGCTGTCCGCGTGCGCGGCCGGCGTGCCGGCATCCCCCGGAGCCTTGTAGGCGAGATACCACGCGTCCGCGCGCTGGAGCGTCGGGAACGTCCGCAACGGCAGCTCGTTGGCGAGCGTGTAGGTTCCCAGCCGTTGGGTCGCGCTCCACGCCGTGCGCCCGGCGGCGCCTTTCTTGGTCGTGATGATGATCACGCCGGACGCCGCCTGCGCGCCGTAGATCGCCGATGCCGACGAACCCTTGAGCACTTCGATCGACTCGATGTCGGCCGGGTTGATATCGGCCAGTCGATTCGGGCTGTTGTCGTAGGCGCTTTGCGCCAGGGCGCTGCCGACCTGTCCCGGCACGAGACCGCCGGCGGTCACGGCGTTGGCGCCCGAGTTGACCGTCTGATTGTTGACGATCACGCCGTCGACCACGTACAGCGGAGACGCCGTGGATTCGATCGAGGTGATGCCACGGATCTGAATCTGCAGGCCCCCACCCGGTGCCCCACCATTGTTCTGTTCAATGAGGGCCCCTGGAATCTTGCCCTGGATGGCATTTTCCAGCGTCGGAGCGGGAGTGCCGGCGATCTGATCGGCGTTGACTACGGCCACCGCGTTCGCGGCATTCCGCGACGAGATCGTTGTCGCCACACCGGTGACGATCTCGGCGTCCAGTCGCAGCACGTCCTTGGTCAGAGCGATCGTGACTGTCAAGTCAGCGGCGGCGACAGTGGCCGTGGCGAGCCGATACCCCAGCCGGCGCACCACGATCTCGGTCGCCGTATCGGGGATCGCGAGCGCGAACGTCCCACTGTCCGAGGTCGTCGTGCTGATCGTCGTCCCGCGCACGAACACCAGCGCGGCCGGGATTGGAAGCCGACTCTCCGCGTCGATCACGCGACCGGTCATTCGGCGCGCCTGTCGCCCGCGCCTCGGCATAATCGCGGACGTCGTGGGCTCGCGAGCGACAATCACCAAGTGATCGACGCCCGTCAACTGGACATCGAGTCCGGTCCCGGAGAGGACCTCGGTCAGAGCAGCCGCGAGCGAGATCGAGCGCGCCTGGGCGGAGACCCGGCGCGCGGCAGGAAGCACATTCGGCTCATACGTGAATCGCACGTCGGTCTCGCGCGCGATCGCGTCCAGCGCGTCGGCGACCGTTGCCCCGTGAAGATCGAGGGCGACCGACCGTTGAAAGACCGGCGCGCCGCTGGCGTCGACGCGCGCACCGCTGTGCCGCTCCACCGCGAACAGCACCGGGACCCGGTCGGCAAGCTGCACCGCGCGCGCCGCCGGCGCCGCACCAACGAGGACAACGAACAGCAGGCCATTACGAACCATGCGCGCTCCTCTGGCGAGAGAAGACGATCGCGCGGCCGTGCTGCTCGTAGCGGAGTCGAAGCGCGGCCGCGATGGCGTCGAGGGCGTCGGTCGCCGACTCGTCTCTGAACGACGTCGTCACCCGGAGCTCGCCAAGCGACGCATCGGCCAATGTGATGTCGATATCGAACCAGCGATCGAGATCCAGCAACGCCTCGCGCAGCGGTCGATCGCGAAAGACCAGCTCACCCCGCGCCCAGGCGGCATCTGCCGCGACGTCCGCGCCCGGCAAGACCGTCACCGTCCCCGCCGGTGCGATCGTGCCGACCTGCCCGTGCGAGAGACGCATGGGCACGGCCGTCGATCGGCGGCGGTCGGCGAGCGCGACCTCGCCTTCCACAACCGAGATGCGAGGCCCCGGATCCGCGGCATAGTCCCGAACGACGAACGTGGTGCCGACGTCCTCGGTCACGGCGCGCGGCGTCCGCACGACCAGCGGGTGCTGGGCGTCGTGGCGCACCACGAAGTAGGCCACGCCTTGCAGCTCCACCGTGCGACTGCTTGCCGGAAACTCCACCGGGTACGTGAGCACCGTCGCCGGACCGAGCGTGATGGTCGTCCCCTCCCCCAGCGCGAGCGTCATGCGTTGACTGCGCGTGGTCGCGAGTTGTCTCATCGCCGGTGTCCGGCGGCTATTCCAGAGGGAGTACGCGCCGCCCAGCACCACGACGACCATGACAACCACGACAGCCGCGGTCCTCCACGCGGGCCGTGCCGATCGCGCGGCGCGCGCGTCGAGGCCGACCGATTTCCGCAGGCGTGTCCATGCCCGGTCCTGGTTCCACTCCGGCGCCGGGCCCGGTGCCGCCGCACGGAACGCGAGCAGTTCGTCGGCCGTGGCGCGCCGTTCAGGTTCGGCGTCGACCCACGCCGCCTCCCGATCACGATCGGCCGGTGCACATTCGCCGAAGACGTACCGCACAACGCGCGTCCACTCGGCATCGGTCAGCATCGGGCATCGTGAGAGCGCATGCACCGGTGAGACACCGGTTGGCGCCCGACACCCTGTATCAGCCGGCTGGAGCGGTGCTACGCGCGACGATTCGAGACGCGCGCGCGAAGCCATTTGAGTGCGCGCGTCATTTGCATCTCGACGGTCTTGATCGACAAATCGAGCCGGTCCGCGATCTCACGATACGTGAGACCCTGTTGCCATTTGAGAAGAAACACCGCGCGACACCGCGGTGGAAGCGCGCCGGCGGCCTCGATGACGGCGTGCGCCAACTCGGCCGTGGCCATGCGGTCCTCGACACCGGCATCGCTCTCGAGCGTCGTGAGACTCACCTCCAGGCCGGCGCGCCACACGGCCTCACGCTCACGACGCGCGCCGCGCAGCGCGTTCAACGCCTCGTTCCGCACGGCCGTGCGGAGATAGGCGCCGACGGCGCCATGGACATTCCACGCGCCGCGGCGCATCCACAGGGTGCGGAAGACATTCTGGACGACGTCCTCCGCCGCGTCCGGCGCGCGCACGAACGAGAACGCGAGCGTCGAGAGCGAAGCGAAGTGCGCCCGAAACAACGCCTCGAACGCATGCGCGTCACCCGCTCTGATCCGCGCGACCAGTATCGAGTCGGTCGATCCACTGCGATCGTGGGCGGGGCGCGGGTCTGTGTAGCTCACCGTTCGTCTATCGGACGTGATGAGCCGCGGCGCGGATCGCCCCGGGGCGGAGACGACCCGCGCGCGGGGTCGTTGTCGTACACTCGAGACCAACTTGCGACGGCCGCGAGCCTCTCGTCTTGCATGAACGCAACATGGCAAGTGGACGCAATCCACTCACACCTTTGACAACATGTCCAGAACTTGTTGCGCCGCGCGCCGGCCTTCAGCCCACGCCGCCGGAGCCGTCTGAGCACCGCCGAGCTCAGAGTGCGCGAACGTCACGTTCCCGAGTGGCCGTCGCAACACGTCCCCCGGCGACGGTTGACCGTCCCGGTTCGTGAAGAAGCCAGGTCCGGCGTTGACATAGGCGTGCCCCCAACGATTGAGCACGATGCCCGCGATGTCCCG
>Ga0210409_10006021_pt1 | contig 12663 bp, 9 predicted proteins | sample IncBWH17MmetaG_FD_161649 | JGI IMG/M metagenome (GOLD analysis project Ga0210409, IMG submission 161649) | Forest soil microbial communities from Barre Woods Harvard Forest LTER site, Petersham, Massachusetts, United States - Inc-BW-H-17-M | ecosystem: Environmental > Terrestrial > Soil >...
CTTCTCCACGGTGACCGGCAGGTCTCTAATACGCTTGCCAGTCGCGTGATGCACGGCGTTGGCGATGGCAGGTGCCACGGACACGGCAGTCAGTTCACCCAGGCCCTTGGCACCCAGCGGGCTCGCTTCCTCATCGAAGCCGCCTACGAACAAGACATCGAGCTCCGGAACATCCGCATTGGTTGGGACGAGGTAGCCGGAGTAGTTGCGGTTTATGAATTGGCCCGACGCCGGATCAGTCTCCGATTGCTCCAGCAGGGCCTGGCCCAAACCCCAGATGATGCCGCCGATCGCTTGGCTGCGCGCTGTCTTAGGATTGATGATCCGGCCGGCGTCATAGGCGCCGACAAAGCGGTTGAGGCGCACGAGCCCGAGGTCGGGGTCGACGCGTACCTCAGCAAAAACCGCGGAGAAGCTGAAGATTGCCTTAGCGCCGTTCACCTCCTCCACGGGGGCGTAGTCGCCGCCCCCGACGACGCTGGAGAGCCCATTGCGCGCGAGCAGTTCGGCATAGGTGATGTTCAGATTTGTTTTCGCCAGCGCGAGCCTGCCGTCAGCGATGATGACGTCCTCGGGCGCCGCGCCGACAAAGGGCGCATCTCGGCCGGTGAGCGCCAGCTCGATCGCCTTTTCGCGTACGGCCTGTGCAGCCAGCATGACGGCAGCAGTTGCGTTGGCCACGGTGGCTGACCCGATCGCTGGGTGTGACTCCGGCAGCCGCGTGTCCCCGAGCCGCACGGCCACTCTGTTGGGTGCCAGGCCGAGCGCGTCGGCGGCGACCTGCGCCATCACCGTGTAGGTGCCAGTACCGATGTCGTGGGCGGCGGCTTCGACGAGGGCTGAGCCGTTGCCCTTCAGCGTGACTCCCGCCTTTCCAGGCCATCGCCAATGCGTGAAGATCGCTGCTGCCACGCCCTGCCCCACGACGTAGCGTCCGTCGCGCATCGACCGAGGCTCCGGCGTGCGCTTGTCCCAGCCAAAGCGCGCCGCTCCTTTTGTCAGGCATTCGCGGAGAGCGCGCGTGGAGAACGGGCGGCCGCTGTATGGATCAGTGTCCGTGTCATTGCGCAGGCGCAGCTCGACTGGATCGATGCCGGTCGCGTACGCCAACTCGTCCATGGCGCACTCCAGGGCGAAATGGCCTTGCGCCTCCATGGGCGCCCGCAACACGACGGGCGTGTTGCGGTTCACGTGCACTACTCTGTGGCTCGTGGCGATCCCGCCGCTCGCATGCCACAGGTGGCGGCTGGCCACAGCGGCATATTCGACGTAGTCGTCGAATAACGACGTCGGATTGAGGCTGTCGTGGCGGATGCCGGTCAGCTTGCCGCCATGCTCGGCGCCGAGAGCGATCGTCTGGACGGTCGCCGCCTGGTGGCCCGCCATCGAGTACATCTGCGCGCGGGTAAGCTGTAGGCGGACCGGCCGATTCACCACTTTTGCGGCGAGCGCGGCCAGCAACGTGTGCGGCCAGGACCAGGACTTGCCACCGAAACCGCCGCCCAGGAACTCGCACACGACATTTATTTTCTCTTCCGGAATACCAAGCACGAGCGAGGCCAGCTTCCTTGTGCCGACGACCATCTGCGTCGAGTCGTATAGCGTCAGCGTGCCGTCATCATCCCAGACCGCAAGCGTCACGTGCGGCTCCATCGGATTGTGATGACGGTCAGGCATCGTATAGGTCTGCTCGATTTTGATTGCGGCGTCCGCAATCGCCTTATCGGCATCCCCGAGCGATGAAGAGAGCGGCCACATGCGCTGCGGAGGTACGACGGCATCTTCGTTAGCCGTTCGCAGGTCAAACACCGCAGGTATGTGAGTTTCATACGTGACTTTGATGAGCGTGCCGGCATGGGTCGCTTGGTCGAGCGTGTCAGCGATGACCAGCGCGACCGGCTGGCCGGCGTAATGGATGCTGTCGTCCTGAAGCGGCAGGTAGGTTTGTCCCTGCGGGCGCAGGTGGCTCCAAGGAACCCGGTTCATGCGCGGCATGTTGCTGTGCGTTAAAACCGCGAGCACACCCGGAGCCTTTTCGGCGGCTTGGCTGTCGATCGACACGGTGCGGCCACTTGCGATCGTACTGTAGACGATCGCCGCGTGGACCATGCCTCCGAGCGGAATATCAGCCGTGTAGCGCGCACCGCCAGTGGTCTTCAGCCGGCCGTCGACGCGTGAGATCGGTTGTCCGACAGCGTTCATATGCGTGCTCCCGCAGTTTGCAATGCGCGCAGGGCGACGCGCTGCGCCAGCTCGACTTTGAAGGCATTGTGAGCAAGCGGGCGGGCATCGGTAAATGAGCTGGCGATTGCCGACTTCAACGCGTCGCTGTCGTCCAGCGATGCGCCGGATAGAGCTGTTTCCGCCGCTGTGAGACGCCAGGGTTTGTGCGCGACTCCACCCACGGCAAGCCTCACGGATCGAATGCGCCTGCCATCGGTCGCCACTGCCGCTGCCACTGATACCAGTGCAAATTCGTAGAACTGGCGATCACGAACTTTGAGGTAGTGAGATCCGCGCCCCTCCGGTCTCGCAGGCACTTCGACGGCGATGATCAGATCGCCCCGCTCAAGGACATTGTCACGCTCGGGCGTGCTGGCGGGCAGGCGATGAAAATCCGCAAACGGAATGTGTCGTTCGCCCGTTTGCCCGCGCACGACCACGATTGCGTCCGTAGCTGCAAGCGCAACCGCCAGATCGGACGGGTTAGTCGCCGCGCAGGACTCGGACCATCCGAAAATTGCGTGATTACGATTGAGACCGTGAAGTGCCGCACAGCCCGAACCCGGGCGCCGCTTGTTGCAGCGGCCACCAGTCTCGTCGCGGAAATAGGCGCAGCGAGTGCGCTGCATGATGTTGCCACCGATCGACGCCATATTGCGCAGTTGGCCGGATGCGGCGAACAGCAATGCTTCGGCAATGACCGGGAAGCGCCGACGCACCTCCAAGTCGGCTGCTACGTCGCTCATCCTGGCCAGTGAGCCGATCCGAAGCCCACCTCCGGGCAGCGCTTCGATCCGTGCCATATTCGGCAAGCCATTGATGTCCAACAGACGCTCGGGAAGCGCCGCCCGGTCTTTCATAAGCCCGATAAGGTCAGTGCCGCCCGCGATGAAGGCGAGCTGAGGGTCCAGAGCGTGGGCTGCCACCGCTTTGGCAGTATCGTCGGCTCTCAGAAGCGCAAACGGATGCAAATCTCAGCTCCTCGCGACTACTTCCGCGACGGCGTCAACGATGTTGGGATAGCAGGCGCAGCGGCAGAGATTCCCGCTCATTCGCTCCCGAATTTCTGCGTGCGACAGGTCCGCTAGGGTAAAATCGCGCCGCAAATCCGCCGTGGCGGCGCTTGGCCAACCGGCCTTGGCCTCCTCGATCATGGCGACCCCAGACATGATCTGGCCCGAGGTGCAGAAGCCGCACTGGAATCCATCGTGCTCGATGAACGCAGACTGGAGCTGGTGGAGTATGCCATTCTGCTCCAGTCCTTCGATCGTCGTGATCTTCTTGCCTTCCTGCATCGCCGCGAGCGTCATGCAGGACAAGACGCGCCGACCATTGATGTGCACGGTGCATGCGCCGCACTCTCCGCGATCGCATGCCTTCTTCGTGCCGGTCAACGCTAACGTTTCGCGTAACGCATCAAGCAACGTCAGGCGTGGCTCGACTATGATGCTGTGCGTTTGTTCGTTGACTGTCAGGTTCAGGGGCAACGGCGCCACGGGCGACTTATCGCTCGCGGCGTCAGCGAGTACGTGTTTCGGGCCGTTGCTCATTTTTGGCTCCCACGCGCGACATCCGCGGCACTGATGCCCTCCAACGCCAGTCCGTATCCGACGCCCTCGTCGATGATGCGTCGCAGTTTCTGGGTCAACGCGACGCGCGTATACCTCGTGGTGAGCGGTGGTAGTTGGGCGAGCCCTTCCGCGATCTCCCGGGCACGGGCAAGCAGTTTGTCGGCAGGTACGATTTCATTGACCGCGCCCCACTCCTTGGCCGTCTGGGCACCAAGCTCCTGGCGGGTGAGGATGAAGTAGCGGCCGCGTACCGGGCCGATCACTTCCTGCCACAGCAGATGGACGCCATCGCCCGGCACGATACCAAATTCGAAGTGTGGCTTATCCTGAAAGACCGTCGAAGGAGCGGCGAGCACAATATCGGCGAGCAGGATGTATTCGGAATGCAGCCGCACCGGCCCGTTCACTGCAGCAATAAGCGGCGCTTCGATGTCGAGGATGTTCATGAGGACTTTTTTGCCCTCGCGATAGATCTTGTCGTAGCCCTGGGGCGTGAAGAAGTCGAAGCCGTCGGGACTGATTGACTCCATGAAGGCGTTGCCGCTGCCGGTCCGGATGACCACGCGGTTGTCGGGGTCGGAGCCAACCGCGTGGAACAGGCCGACGAACTGTTCGTGGGTATGGCCGTTGAACACGAGCGTGCCGCCATCGGTGTGAAGTGCCACTTGGAGCACGCCCATTTTCGAACGGGTCAGGCGCGCATTGCGGAAACTGTCTGCGCCCTTACGCGCGCGTCCATCTGATCGTCCAAAGAGCGCGGAATTCTATATTTGGTGCAAAACCGACGGAATGTCGATCAGTTCGCTCCGAATTCCGCAAGAATGAAAAAGCCACAGCAAGCGGGCTAGCCGCTGGTGCGCATTAACTCTGCTATGTCCAGTCTCGGATAGGATGCATTTTTGCTGCCGGTTCTCGCGAAGCATATGCGGGGGAGAATAGTGATGTGCGTAAGAGTCTTCGCCGTAACTGCGTTTATTGCGAGCAGCATGATTGCAGCAACTGTTATCGCAGAGTCGCTCTCCAGTAGCAGCGCGCAAACCAGCGCGCGTTATCTAGCCGAGTACACTTCCTCCGGCGATCTGATCCTGCCGAAGAATTTCCACGAATGGGTGTACGTCGGATCGCCGCTCACTCCCAATGCACTCAATGGAGGTATGGCTGGCTTTCCGGAGTTTCACAACGTCTACATCGAGCCGGGCTCGTACGAGATCTACAAGAACACGAATGTTTTTCCGGAAGGAACAATCTTTTTCAAGGAGCTGCAACTCACACTGCCTCCGGCGGAGAACGCCGACGGTTCGCGGACCGAGCCTTCGGGGAGGGGCTATTTCCCCGGACCTTGGAATGGCGCCGATGTGACCGTCAAGGATTCCAAGCGATACGCCGACACCGGAGGGTGGGGGTACTACAATTTTAATCATCACGAACCGAAAGCTCCGACAGCCAAAGTGAAGGCGAAGGAAGAATGCGCCTTTTGCCATATTGGCAGTGCTAAGAAAGACGAGGTTTGGACCCAATTCTATCCGCTGTTGGACAAATGACTCCGCAAACGCGACATCGGATCGCCGGGAGCAAGAACCGGTCATGAGGATTATCAACGTCGCAGCTATCGGCGCAGCGGGGATATCGACGATGGTCGCAGTTGCCGCGCGTGGCCAGATGGAAACGACAGTGTCACCCAATGGCCCACAAGCGGAAACAGTGGTCGACCCGAGTGGGAATTTGCGTGTACCCGAAGCCTATCGGACTACCTATCAGTCGTTGGGAAGCTGGGCGGTGGCAGCTGACCAGGGCCCGGGTTCTAAGGAGCTTCACGTCGTATATGCATCGCCCGGCACCATCGCCGCCTATCGCAGGGACGGACGATTCCCTAACGGCGCGGTGCTGGTCAAAGAAGTGTTTCAGGCAGCCACCGGACAAATGACGACAGGCACTGTTAGCCATTCCGAAGCCCCGGACGCTCGTGGACCCCGCCCGCCAGCGACGGAGCGAAGCCGACCGTAACGATTCCATGGCGACTCCGAACTCCTAGCTGGAGCCTCGGCAAGATCCAGGTCATCCAATGGAACAGGATAAAGGAGAGACAAGTATGTCGAATGAACAATCCGTGCCGACACAGGCCTTTCGAACAGCTGGGCCAAAGCGGTTACTGTCAATCGGGTCAAATCGGCGTTGCTGGCCAGAAACAGCGACCCGACCAAGCAGGAAGTCACCGAGCATATGCAAGGTAATCTCTGTCGTTGCATGACTTCACTTATCCAACGTGCCATCCTGCGCCCGGCTGCTGAAATTCGGAGGATCTGGCAATGACCATGGATGAAAACATCGACTCAATGGCGAGCCTCAATCGGCGTCGTTTCTTGATGGGCAGCGCCGCGAGCGGCCTGATTCTCGGTTATGCCGCCCCACCAGAGCTCAGTGCGGCATTGGCCGCTGACACGCATGGCGGACATCTCTACATGCAGACAAACGAGACCCGAAACGCCGTCATCCACTATCTTCGGTCTGCGAGCGGTACGATTACCGAGGTGGAACGTATCCCTACGGGCGGCTCCGGTTCTGGGGTTTTCAGGCCGCTCTACCAGGTCAACGGGCCGAACGCCTTCGAGGGCGCGGGAAGCGTCATCCTCACGCCGGATCGACGGTTTCTTCTCACTACCAATGGCGGCGACAATTCAGTCTCCAGCTTCAGTGTAGGCGAAGAAGGCCAGCTCACGCGGCTGGACGTCAATCCGACGGGGAACACGGTGACCGGAAGGAGCGGCACCGCCAAATCCCTGGCCTATGCCCCCTCGACTGGCACGCTTTTCGTGCTGCACGCGTTCGGCCCCGACCATGTTCGCCTGATGTCGGTCCACGGCGAAGGCAAGCTCACGACGCGCCCGGAGAGATACTCGATCAATACGCTAAACAAGACCGATCGTGTGGCCACAATGACCGTGCTGTCGCCCAACGAGAAGTTTCTCCTTGTCGGCACCAATTTCGACGAGCGACCTTGGCCGAAACCGGACGGTACACCAAAGCTGGTCGGTTCGAATGCGCCAGACCCCGACGGCGTCGTCATATTTCCCTTGGGTGGGGACGGAACGCTCGGCGCACCCTCGTTCCACGACGGGGGAGGCGGTTCGCCTTTCTCCATAGCCTTCCTGCACGCCCGGCCGGATACCTTCATCGTCGGATCTGCGGTCGGCGACGGGGTCAGCATGGGCCGCATCGACGCAGACGGCAAGATTAGAGTCGGCCCGCTCGTGCGGATCAACTCGAGTGCCGGCGAGCCCTCCGAACTGTGCTGGCTGGCCGTCTCTCCGGATGATCGATCGGTGTTCGCTACGCTCTTCGGTTACAGCTACATCAGCAGCTACCGCATCGACGGCACCGAGCTCGCCATCGCGAGGGATCCCGCATGTCCAAAGGTTCCCGGAGATGGCACCTTCAGGACGCTCAATGGACTCGTTAACAGCGGCCCGAGCGATCTCTGGATGACGCCAGATGGCGCCTATCTCTACCAGATCTACGGGAATGCCTCGAAACTGGTGGGTTACGCCATTCAGCTGGACGGTTCGCTTAACGAGATCACTAACGTGACTATTCCCTACAATAGCCCGCAGGGCTTGGCCGGATTCTGATTCCGCTCAATGGGGGGGCGCGATCCAGCGCCCGAAAGCCTTGACCGAGCTTCGACGATTTCGAAAGGAAGTGAGAAGTGAATCGAATACGTCCAGTAGATAGGGATCGAGTTATGATGGCGATCTCCTTACGACGCCTGTGCGACGTTTGCATCAACGTGGTACTGATCTGCCTTTTGGCACTCGTGTTGGGGAGCAGGGGCGCCGAGGCTGCTCTGCCAATGGTGAGCGAGGTTTCCAAGCAACCCTTTATGGTCCATGTGGACCGCCTGATGCGGGCGCTGGCCTTCATCGGCCATCCGATCAGCGATGCCGATCGCGCCCAGATTGAGGCTGCGGCCCAGGAGCTTGATGCGACCGCCATAGAGAAGATTCAAGAGGTTCTGGATCGCTCCACCCTTGTCGGGATTGAAATCGATCCGATCCGCAAAGTCACGGTCGTGCCGGCGTCGGCCGCCGCCGAAAACCTAATTAAAAACGGTTGGACGACATTCCTTGTCAAGGTGCACAACCCCACCGGCATCACGGAAACGATCGATGTCGACAGCCCCCAGGCTGCAATCCCGTATGACTTTTCGCGGATGCAGGTCGAGCGGAGCATCTATGAGGATCAATCCACCGACGTCATGTTTGAAAAGCATTTTCATATTGGCACGACCTGGGGGACCTGGGGCGGGGGCTACCCTTACAAGGAACCGCCTCAACCCGAGCAAGGCGACCTATGGCCGCCACATGGCGATCTATCCTCTGTGCCGACCAAGGATCGCTGGGCGGCAGTAAGCCTCTTCCAAGAAGCGACGCTCAGCAAGAATTTATCCGGCTTGCCGCTGGAGTACCTCGTCCTGCAGCTATACAGCCGGGAGGAAGGATCGCGCTCGATGACGCTTTCTTTCAATGTCGGCAATCCCCGATCGAGTGGAACCGAGTCGGTAACCGGACATGCGGCTCCGGAACCGGCTCTCGGACAAGACGTCAGGTCTTATATCCCAGGCAATCCGGGCTTTCGTGGTGAGACTAAGCTGAACTTCACCATCCAGCGCGCAGTGCCGGTGACTCTGAAGATCTTAGATGAGGACGGCACACCGACTGGCGCACGTTTCACGATCCGCGACAAAATCGGCCGGGTCTATCCCTATCGCTCGAAGCGTTACGTTCCCGACCTGTTTTTCCAGAACCACATCTACCGGTACGACGGGGAGACGGTCGAACTGCCGCCTGGCGAGTACACCGTCGATGTTGCACGAGGCCCACAATACGAGAAGCAACAGCGGGTCATCACCGTGCGTGCCGACGTCCCCTCTACGGAACGGTTCGAGCTCAAGCGGTGGATCAATCCTCGCGCTCTCGGTTTTGTCAGTTTGGATAAGCATGTCCACACGGCGGGCTGCCTACATTACAACGATCCAACTTACGGCATCGAGCCCAAGGATATGCTTCGCTATGCGGTTGGCGAGGATCTGGACATTGCCGATATCATGATCTGGGGACCTAATTGGTATTACCAAAAGGACAAGTACTTCACGGGGCGTGCCGATCCCGTCTCGACCCCCAATAATGTTGTGACCCACAACATCGAGATCTCGCAGTTCCCAAGCAGCGCAGGAGGGCATACCAGCGGCCACGGGATGAAGGATATCGATTATCCGGGGACAAAGCGGATCAAGGATTGGCCGAGCTACACCTTGCCTGTACTGAAATGGATCCAGTCGCAAGGGGCGCTGGGAAGCTATACTCACGCTGGCTTTGGCCTCGACGTCCAGTCGACGCAGCTGCCAAATTATATCACGCCGCCGATGGATAGTGTCGGCGCCAACGAGTACATCATGACGGTGACGCATGGAGTCGTAGATTGGATTGGCGTCGGGAACACCAATTTCATTTCCGAGCTCAACATTTGGTATCATACATTGAACGCAGGCTTTCGCACGCAGATCGGTGGTGAGACCGACTGGCCATGCATCAACGGCGAGAACATCGGCCGGGGTCGCTCATATGCCAAGATCCAGGATGCCGCGACAGCTCCGGTGTCCTATGAACGGGAGCTTCAGGCGATCGCCAGCGGCAATTCCTACGTCTCCGACGGGCGAAGCCATCTTATGAACTTCGAAGTCAACGGACGGCCGCCCTCTCGGGCCGTCGGCACCGAGATCAAGTTGGCCGCACCCGCAACCGTGAGGGTCACCGCCAACGTCACAGCCTATCTCCCGGTTGAGCCTGAAACGGTCGAGATCATCGGCACGCCGTATCCAATGGATAGCCAGCGGGTCACGTACAAGCCGTTGCCCGAGCCGAAGCGTGTCCGCATCTCCGATCTGCCGATTACTGGGGTAGGCTGGCGCAATACGCCGTGGTGGCACATCGAAAGGGCTCGGATCGGGGACACCCGGGAGGTTAATCTCGAAGTCGTGGTGAACGGTCGCCCAACGGCCAGCAAGATTATCTCCGCTGATGGTCAAACCAGGAAAATCGAGTTCGACCTTCCGATCGAGCAAAGCAGTTGGGTGGCCCTGCGCATTTTAGGGGCAAGCCACACTAACCCCGCCTTCATTCTTGTTGACAAAAAGCCCATTCGAGCCTCCCGAGCGAGCGTGGAGTGGGATATCCGAGCGCTCGAGCAGTGTTTCGAGGTCAAACGAGTCGGGTGGCGGCGCGAAGATATTCCGGAGGCGATCGCCGCTTACCAGTTCGCCCTCGAGACTTACAGGAAGATACTAGGGGAGACCATCTCGCCCTAAGACACGAGTCCGACGCTTTGGGTCGTTCAACGTGGGAACGACGCAAGAAACGTTCCTCAATCTAACGCCCCTCAACTATCGAGCCGCATAGGCCGAGGAAACGCTGCTTCTGGTATTTATTCGGCAATTCCACGAGAACAGGCATGTGCCGCCAAGGTCTCACTGCCGTTGTGCTTCTTTCGTGGATGCTTGTCCTCGCCCCGCGCGCTCTCCTTGCGGGCGGCCATGTTGAAGTAACGCAAGCCACGGAGGCTGCGCTCGGCGAAGTCAGCACAGCCAACACAGAATTTTGGCGCGCCTTTTCTGACCGGGACCTTTGGTCCATGGGCCGCCTTTGGGCTAAGAGCGAAAGTGTGTCGGCCATCTTCCCGGCTGATGCCACGGTATTTGTCGGATGGGATAATTGTCGTGAGAGCTTCAGGAGGTCGTTCGTTCACAACCGGGACATCAGGATCGATCCTCGCGCGGTTAGCATTCGCGCCGACGGAGCCGTCGCCTGGCTTGTCGAAGCAGTGCGGTTCGAAGCCGTGCAGACCCAAACCGGGCAACCGATCGTCATGGATCGAATGTTGGTTACGAAACTCTTCGTCAAAAGTGACGGAAAGTGGCTGCTCGTTCATTTTCACGCGCATTTTCCTGGCTTTCCTATCCCGGGGACTACTCAGCATGTGCCGCTAGACCAGGAACCGACTGAGAAGCAGCCCGCCGACGAGGTCGCGCGCGCAAGTGCGGCCTTTTACGCTGCTTTCGCCACACAGGACCTTGAATCAATGTCACGAAAATGGGCGCAAGATGAAGGCGTATCGGCCATTCATCCTTCGAGCCCCGCTCCTTTTCTTGGCCGAGATGAGGTCATCAGAAGTTGGAGGCAGGCCTTCACTGACATTGAGGCAGTCTTTATTCGCCCTAGATTTGCGATCCGCCACCTGCTGGGGTCTGTCGCGTGGGTGGTGGACATGAACGAGTTCCACGCTCTTCTGGCAGAAGGATCCACCGCGAAGCATCTGCACAACGTGTTGTCGACGCAAATCTTTGAAAGGCGGGAAGGTCAGTGGCTGATGGTCCACTATCACGGCCAGATCGGCTTTTCCTTTGGTCATGCCGATTAGTCATCGGTGTACATATAATCGAGCACGCTGAGCAAAATGGAAAAGCGCTCATCACGGCACGGTGCGGGCTATTCTTGCATGCCTCCAAATGTAATAGATAAGGGTGGAGAAATGATGATCATAAGACTTAGCGTAAAGTGGCTGCTTGTACTTGCAACGGTCTTCATCAGCGTGGCGGTCGGCAGGCCTTATCTCTCGAGCGCCTGCGCAGCATTGCCAATGGTGGACGTACGCGAAACGAAAGCGGTTCGTCAGCACCTAGAGGAAAACGTTGCGCAGCTCGAGCGAGCTCTCGTGGACCTTGGTTATCCCATTGCTGAGGAGGACCGTGCCCTGCTGGAAGCGACGGTTCCGCTCTCCGATGACGATGCTATCTCTGCGATCCAAGAAGTCCTCGATCGTTACACTCTGCTGATGGTTCATATCGATGACGAGGCTTGGTTCAAAATTATACCCGCCTCAACAGATCCGAACAGCCGGCGTCTGATACAGAGACAATGGAAGACCTACTTGGTGAAGGTGAATAACGAAGGGCGGGTCACGAGCCCGCTTGAAGTCAGGAGCCCACAAGCCCTGCCCATAGGATCCAGGGACATGCCACAGAGCCAATCTTCGGCATGCGAGGCGGACGAACTTCACCCTTGGTCGCAATGGCTACTGCTAAGGCTATTCAAGGGATCTACGGTGCAAACGAAGTTGTCCGGGCGGGAACTTGAGTATTTTATTCTGCAGCTCTGCAGCCTTGACGCAGGTATGCGAGCTGCGGAGATCGTGTTCTATCTTGGAGGCGGTCAGGTGAGCCAGGGGCACTACGCTGACACGAATATGTTGTTTTACGCCGACAAGGCTATCGATCCTGAGGTGACCCGGCGCGATAGATAGCCAGCTCTTGGCTAGCCCCAGAAGCCACTGCTTCCAAGCTCTTGGTTCCCGAACGGATTGTGCTCCTGCCGCAACGGCGTCCGGCATCGCGTCAAAACGTGCGGACATTTGGCGATATCCGCGCGCTGAGCATCGAATCGCCCGTCCGGCATCCTTCGGAATCCTCAATTCTATCCAATCGGTCTTGGTGGCGGTGCGTGCTTCACCGAGTCCACTGCGAATGGTAGGATCTTGTAAGGGACGACTTCATCGGGCTGTTTGACCAAGCCGTCCAGCCGAGGCGGGGCGCTGAGCTGTTCCATTAAACAGGTAGTGTACAGAGGTTTTCGCACATTTGGTTGGGCTGAGCGGCGCCCAGCACTGGCTCAAGCGGTGATGGCTCCTCTCATCTGCTGATCCCTCAGCAACGCGATGTTCAGATAACGTTTGGTCGACCAAGCGGTGCCGGCGATGTGACGTAGTCTCGCCGCGGCGAGATTGAGGCAGATTGACCATCGGCGTCACGCCGGTCACTCCT